>ENA-OQCU01000456-OQCU01000456.1-human-gut-metagenome-genome-assembly--contig:-NODE-456-length-18736-cov-3.191413_pt1 | contig 18736 bp, 15 predicted proteins | sample MGYA00242504_ERZ504590 | MGnify/ENA primary metagenome ERZ504590 (study PRJEB26092, sample SAMD00036318) | human gut metagenome | host: Homo sapiens | study: EMG produced TPA metagenomics assembly of... | reverse complement strand
AGCTTTGACTGCGTTTATAGAGATGGGCAAGGAGCTGAAGCAACCCGTTAAGGAATATACGGCCCTGCTGTCAAAGGGCAAGAAATATATGGAAACTGCACTCTTCGATGGAGAATATTTCATACAGAAGATTCAGTGGGAAGGGCTTCAGGCTCCCAATCCGGTTGATGTAATGTCTTTCGGGGGAAGTTATTCCGATGAGGCCCTGAAATTGCTGAAGGAAGAAGGGCCAAAATACCAATACGGTACCGGTTGTCTGTCCGATGGAATTTTAGGGATGTGGATGGCTTCCGTATGCGGACTGGATGAAGTGCTGGACAATGAAAAGGTCAGGACCATCTGGTGGCCGTACACAAATACAATCTGAAACATGACTTGGTAGACCATTTCAATCCTCAAAGACCGGTGTATGCTTGTGGTAAGGATGGCGGATTATTGCTTTGCACATGGCCGAAGGGTGGTATGCTGTCACTGCCTTTTTGTATACAGCAATGAAGTCTGGACCGGTATCGAATATCAGGTTGCCAGTCATTTGATGATGAAAGGTGAGGTGGAAAAGGGCTTGGATATTGTCCGTGAATGCCGTGAGAGATATGATGGAAGAGTAAGAAACCCATTCAATGAGATAGAGTGCGGGCATTGGTATGCACGTGCCATGGCAAGCTATGGAATGTTGCAGGGGCTTACAGGAGTGCGGTATGATGCTGTTGACAAAACCATGTACATCAATTCTAAGATTGGTGATTTCAAAAGTTTCATCAGTACTGATACCGGTTTCGGAACTATTGAATGGAAAGCAGGAAAGCCTGTGTTGAACGTGGTTTATGGCAACATTGATGTGAAACGCTATAATGTTTCAGGCAAGATTGTGGATTGAGGTCAATTAGGATAGGGATGTACAATCAAAGACAGATTAAGATGACAGAGAAGAAGAAACTTCTTGTTTTGTGTGTTGCACTATTTTGTTTTATAGCTGTTTCTGCACAGCAGAGAATGTCTGTATCGTCTCCTGACGGAAAACTTAGATTTTCTCTGAAAGTAACGCCGGAGAGTGTTTCATATGACATCGACTATAGGAAGCAGTCTCTTATAGCAAATTCTTTGCTTGGTTTCAGCTTTGATAGCGGAGAGTTCGGAAGGAATCTTAAAGCAGGAAAGGTGCAGCGTAAAAAGATTGATGAGACATACAAGCTCAATTGTCGGCAAGACAAGTAGTGTACGTAAGCCGTTGCAATGAAATGACCGTTCCCATGCAGGAACGGTCAGATTCCGGCCGTCTGATAAACCTGGTTGTAAGGGCATTCGATGACGGGATAGCATTCAGATATGAATTTCCGGAACAGAAAGCATGGGATTCATACGTGATGTATGATGAAAGGACACAGTTCAACTTGCAAGGAAACCCGATGGCGTTGCTCATGTACCTGCCCGGGTATGTGAATACACACGAAGGGGTATACAGTCATGTAAGATATGACAAGGTGGCAAGGAAAAGGCTGATAGAGATGCCGGCGACATTCGAGTTCGACAACGGGGTGGCAGTGGTTATAACTGAAGCGGCCATAAGGGACTATGCGGGAATGTACCTGGTGAAGGAGAAGGGTGGACTGGTGGGAAAGCTCTCGCCAAAACTGGGGCAGGAGAAGATAAAGGTCGAGACAGACAGTTTCCCGCACCGTACCCCGTGGCGCGTAATCTCCGTTGCAGACCGGGTGGGAGGATTGCTGGAGACGAATATACTAACAAGCCTGAACGAGCCCTGCAGGATTGAAGACACTTCATGGATTAAGCCTTGCAGGACCACGTTCACATGGTGGAACGGGAATGTCGTGCCGGACAGCACGTTCTCTCCGGGAAACAACTTCGATACAAACAAGTACTACATTGATTTTGCAGCACGCAATGGCTTGGATGCACATGGAATCTACGGATATGCGGAGACTCCTTGGTACTATGATGACAACTTCAATTTCGGATGGGCGGGACCCAATGCGGACGTTACAAAACCGATACCGTGCCTGAACATGCCGAGAATTGTGGAATATGCAAGGAGCAAGGGGGTTGGCATACATCTGTGGGTACACTGGAGACCGTTGTACGACAAACTCGAAGAAGCCTTTGCGCTCTATGAGGGATGGGGAGTAAAAGGACTCATGGTGGACTTCATGGACCGTAATGACCAAGAGATGATACGCATCCAAGAAGAGATACTGGAATGTGCGGCAAGACACAGGCTCTTCATACAGTTCCATGGGTCGAGCAAGCCTTCCGGACTGGTAAGGACGTATCCGAATGAATTCACACGGGAGGGGACACTCAACTATGAAGTATGCAAATGGGACACGCTGGTGAATGCGGACCATGACATTGCGATACCCTTCACCAGGATGCTGGCGGGAGCGACGGACTATCACCTGGGAGGGTTCAGGGCACTGCCGCGCTCGGAGTTCAAGATACAGTATGTAAATCCTCATGTAATGAGCACACGCTGCCATATGTTGGCCATGTATGTGGTTTTGGAAAACCATCTCACCTCTTTGTGCGATACGCCAAAGGCTTATGAAGGTCAACCGGGGTTCGAGGTGCTCCGTACCGTGCCGGGAACGTGGGATGAGATAAGAGTTCCGCTGGCAAAGATGAATGAGCATGTCACGGTGGCCCGCAGGAGCGGTTCGGACTGGTGGGTAGGCTCGCTAAACAACGGTGCGGAAAGGAATCTGAAATTGGAATTGGACTTCCTTAGTGAGGGAGACTACCAAGCAACGATCTATACCGATGCAGAGGATGTAGACCGGAATCCAAACCATCTGGACAGACAGGTACGGAAAGTTACAAGGAAGGATATCATTGAACTGAATCTGGCAAAGGATGGAGGAGCGCTATTACATATCAGAAGGTTATAAGGGTGATGTTTATCAGTTGAAATTGTATTTCAATCAGTTGTTAGTTTGTTAGGATAAGAAGATTGTTCCAGGATAATATTTTTAGTCAATGGATTTATAACATGAACAGAAGAAATTTTATAAAGAGAGTGGGCCTTTTGGGGGCAGGATATGCGCTGAATAAAAACTTGATGTTTGCGAATTCAGGCGTAGCTTCGACAGCTGCCTCTTTTTCGTCGTTTTCCAACAGTAAGGAAGCCTATATCGGAAGGAACTTCAAAGTCCTGCCATTGAAAAGGCCATTGCTACTTTTAAACAGAAGGTCAAGAATGAAGAACTGGGCTGGCTGTTTGGGAATTGTTTTCCGAATACGTTGGACACAACCGATTTTTTATTCAGAAAAGGATGGCCGACCGGATACATATGTGATTACCGGTGATATTGATGCCATGTGGTTAAGGGATAGTTCTGCCCAAGTATATCCGTATTTGGATTTCATGTCTGAAGATAAGAACCTGCAAAGACTGATAATTGGCGTTATCAATAAGCAGACCTCCTTTATATTGAAGGATCCGTATGCCAATGCCTTTTATGATGATGATACGAAGTATACAAGATGGAACAGCGACCATACGGAGATGAAACCGGGTATTCATGAGCGTAAATACGAGTTGGATTCGCTTTGCTATCCCATTCGCCTGGCATATGGATACTGGAAAAAGACAAATGATGCTTCTCCTTTCGATGCGCAATGGAAGAAGGCGATAGAAACCGTTTTAAGGGTCTGCAAGGAACAGCAGAGAAAAGATGGTAACGGGCCTTATAGCTTTCGCAGAACTTCGGAATGGGCTATAGATGCTGTTCCTATGGGTGGAGTGGGCTATAAAGTAAATCCGGTCGGATTGATTTGCTCTACTTTCAGGCCTAGTGATGATGCCACTATCTTTCCTTTTCTCGTCCCGTCCAATTTCTTTGCGGTGGCCAGTTTGAGGCAGGCTTCCGAAATGGTTCAAAAGATAACCAAAGACAATGTACTGGCTGATGAACTGTTGGCGTTGAGTAAAGAAGTTTATAATGCTTTGCAGACTTATGCCGTGGTGAATCATCCGAAGTTCGGTAAAATCTATGCTTTTGAAATAGATGGCTTTGGATCGGCTTATCTTAGTGATGATGCCAACGTCCCTAATCTGCTGGCGTTACCCTATCTGGGTGGTGTTGATAGTGATGATGCAATTTATGCCAATACCAGAAGATTCGTGTGGTCGGAATACAATCCTTATTTCTTTAAAGGTTCTTATTTTGAAGGGATAGGAGGACATCATATTGGTACGGACATGATATGGCCGATGAGCCTGATAATGAAAGCCCTGACTGCTCAAGACGATAAAGAGTTACAGCAATGTATCCAGATGCTCCAGAAAACGCATGCCGGTACCGGGTTCATGCACGAGTCATTCCACAAGGATGACCCCAAGAAATTCACAAGGAGCTGGTTTGCATGGGCCAATACATTGTTTGGAGAATTGCTGTGGAAAACATTCAATGAGAAACCATATTTATTGGAATATTAATCATCTAATTAATCAATGTAAACAAAAATTTATGAGAAGAATTACAAAATTCAGTTTGTTACTCTTCCCTTGTTCTGGGATTGTACTTTCCTACTGTTTTTGCACAGTCGAACATGACGAACGAAATGTTTGACTTGGCAAAGTTGAAGTCGGGTGTAAAAAACAAAAGAATCTCCAGTACAGATCCTACCGGAGGTAACAGAGATCACTTGGAGCCCTTCAAACCAGGTGAGAAACGCATCATTGCAGACATCAAGGGAACGGGAGTCATCAACCACATTTGGGTGACGATTGCGCCTCCACCTCCCACTTTGAGCAGAAACGACATTATCATTCGCATGTATTGGGACGGCAACGATTATCCTTCGGTAGAGTCTCCCATCGGCCCTTTCTTCGGACAAGGCTGGGATGAGAGATACAACTACGCATCCTTGCCTCTTTCGGCCGGTCCTGAAAACGGTACCGGTCTGTCGTGCTATTTCGCTATGCCTTTCGAGAAGGGCGCACGCATTGAAATTGAGAACCAGAGCGACCGCAACATAGATGCTTTCTACTTCTACGTGGATTATCTGGAGATGGCGAAGCTTCCCAAGGACATGGGCCGCTTTCATGCCTGGTATAACCACAACCTGACTGAAGCACTTCCCGAAGGCGAGACGGAGTGGGGAGTTACCGGTGCCCAGAAGCCGAACACCACCGGCGAACGCAACTATGTGTTCATGGAAACCCAAGGCAAGGGACACTTTGTAGGTATCAATTACTATGTGCATTGTCCCACTCCCATGTGGTATGGCGAAGGTGACGACATGTGGTTCATTGATGGAGAAAAGGTTCCCTCGCTGATAGGTACAGGTACGGAAGACTTCTTCAATACGGCCTGGTGTCCTAAAGAAGCCTTCTCGCATCCTTACTTCGGTTATCCCCGTGTGAACAATGATATAGGCTGGCTGGGTCGTACCCACGTTTACCGATTCTTCATTGAAGATCCCATTTTCTTTGAAAAGAGCCTGAAGGGAACCATCGAACATGGCTCCAACAACAACTTGACGTTGGATTTGTCTACCGTGGCTTATTGGTACCAAGATTCGGCTGTGGCTCTTCCCGAAGCTCCTACAAAGGCACAGCGTGCTCCGAAACCTTTCATCAACCATGTTGATATACATCGTTGGCGGGATGCCTGGCGTAAGTCCAAGGGTAACAAAGCCACTCTGTGGGGCAACGAGTAAACTTTTGTAACGCTCTTTTTTTATACGTTCATAGGCTGATATTTATATCCGGGGTTTTGCCATTATATTGGCAAAACTGTGTCTCTATATTGGCAAAACTGTGCCACTATATTGGCACGACTATGGAAAAATAGTTCTACGGAGCAGCAAATTCAATAAATCATTAATAAAGGTACGAAATGAAGAATATTCCCAAAAAGCAATTTGCGGGCTGGATGCTGATGCTACTGTTGTGCATCAGTATCTCGGCATTTGCCCAGTCGCCTAAGAAGGTGACCGGACGTGTGATGGATGCACAAGGTGAGTTACTCATCGGTGTGAATGTGACGGAGGCGGCAGACCCTTCTAATGGTGTGGTGACGGACATCAACGGTACGTATACGATTACGTTGAAAGGTAATAAGCCGTCATTAAAATTCTCTTATATTGGCTTTAAGGATAAAGTGGTAGCGGTAGGCTCCAAAGGAGTGCTTGATGTAGCTTTGGAAGAAGATGTGGCAGCCCTTGACGAAGTGGTGGTAGTGGGCTTCGGAACGCAGAAGAAAGCTTCTGTGGTCGGCTCCATTACCAATATAGAGCCGGCCAAACTTGCCGCGGCTCCCAGCCGTTCGCTTAGTAACAACTTGGCGGGTATGGTTCCCGGTGTGATTGCGGTTCAGCGTAGCGGTGACCCTTGGTTCAATAACTCCGACTTCTGGATTCGTGGTATCAGTAGCTTTACTGGCAATACCAATCCGCTGGTATTGGTGGACGGCGTCGAGCGTTCGCTCCACGACATCGACCCTGAAGAAATCGCCTCCTTTTCCGTGTTGAAGGATGCTGCCGCCAGTGCCGTCTATGGTGTGCGCGGTGCCAATGGTGTAGTGATGATTGAGACCAAGCGCGGCAAGATTGGAAAGCCGCAGGTGAACGTCCGCTTCGAACACTCCTTTACGCAACCCATCAAGATACCCGACTACATCGGCAGTGTGAAGTATCTGGAACTGATTAACGAAATGTATGCCGAGCAGGGTAGAAACCCGTTTGTAAGCGAAGCCACCCTGCTGAACTACAAGAACCAGACCGACCCGGAACTCTATCCCGATGTGAATTGGTGGGATGTTATCTCCAAAGACCATGCAGACAACACAAAGGCGAACGTTAGTGTCAACGGTGGTACGGACATTCTTCGTTATGCGTTGGTGGCAGGATATTACAATGAGAACGGTATCATTGAACGCGACAAAAACCAGGAGTGGGACTCTTCCCTGAAGGTGAGCCGATATACGGTGCGTTCCAATGTAGATGTGAATGTGACTCCCACCACTTTGTTCCGCGCCAATGTGGGCGTATTCCTGCAAACTCGTAACGCTCCTCCGGGAGACACGGAAACCAACCAGGGCATTTTCTATCAAGCCATGCGTGTACCTCCCTACGTGCATCCGGCTATCTATGCCGATGGGCGCATTCCACGTGTGATGTACAAGGAGAACCCTTGGGCGTGGGCCACGCAGCGTGGATACGAAAAACTAAATCATAATAAGATTGAATCCTTAGTATCGTTGGAACAAGATTTGAAGTTCGTTACACCGGGATTGAAGTTCAAAGGAACCTTCTCTTTCGACAAGTTCTCGGCAACTTCCGTAACACGTTCCAAGAACCCCTATTACTACAATCCCGCCACCGCACGCGATGCAGAGGGCAACATCATCACTGATGTGCAGACCACCGGACAAGAGTTCCTGGGCTATGCAAAAGGAGCTGAATGGGGCGACCAGTCCATCTATCTGGAAGGAATGCTTTCGTACAATCATGTTTTCGGTGACGTACATGATGTGGGGGGATGTTTTTGTACAATCAAAAGGACTACAACAACGGAGAAGCGCTTCCTTATCGTACACAAGGTATAGCTGGAAGACTCTCGTACACTTATGACAGCCGTTATATCGCCGAGCTGAATTTCGGTTATAACGGTTCCGAGAACTTTGCCAAGGGCAAACGCTTCGGCTTTTTCCCGGCAGCGGCGATAGGATGGATTGTGTCTCAGGAAAAGTTTATGGAGCCGCTTTCAGGTATCATCTCCAATTTAAAGTTGAGGGCTACTTGGGGTAAGGCAGGAAACAGTGAGTTGGGAATCAGGGGACGCGCAGATTACAGACGTTTTGCATATATTTCCACTATCGTTGATACGGGTTCTTATCGCTGGGGTACGGATGCAGAGATATATCGCTTGGGACGTTCGGAAGGTGAGATTGGTGTATCTGACCTGACCTGGGAGACTGTGACTAAGATGAATGCTGGACTAGATTTGGGGTTATGGAACAATAGCGTGAATATTGTTGTGGATGTGTTTAAGGAGAAGCGTGAAGATATCTTTATGAAGCGTACCAATGTACCTGGTTCTACCGGATTCAACCGCCCCGTTTGGGCCAATTATGGCAAGGTCGAGAATCAGGGATTTGATGTGTCTTTGAATGTCAACCATAAGTTCAATAGCGATTGGGCCATTTCCGCTATGGCAAACTATACCTACGCACACAATAAGGTTGTGGAAATAGACGAACCTGCCGCCATCTTGGGTACATACCGTTCGCAAACCGGTAAGCCTATAGGGCAATTGTTTGGCTTGATAGCCGAAAGGCTCTTTACGGAAGATGATTTCGATGAAAACGGTATGCTTAAGGAAGGAATTCCGGCACAGAAGTTCAGTGATATGAGTAACCTACGTCCCGGTGACATTAAATACAAAGATTTGAACGGGGATGGTGAAGTGACCGCAGTAGATAAAACAGCCATTGGTGGTACACGTATTCCCGAGATTGTCTATGGTTTTGGAGCTACAGTAAGCTATAAGTCGTTCGATTTGGGAGTATTCTTCCAAGGAACAGGTAAAACCTACCAGCTCTTGGGCGGAGAGACCTGGTTGCCGGGTTCTTCCTTAGGTGCTGGTAACATCTATTCGAACATTGACGACCGTTGGACACCCGAAAATCCGAGGCAAGATGTATTCTGGCCCCGTATGGGAGACAAGGCTGTGGCAAACAATGAACAAGCTTCCACATGGTGGTTGCGTGACATGAGTTTCCTGCGCTTGAAGAATCTGGAACTTGGATATACCCTTCCGCAACGTTGGACTACCAAAATTGGCATCCGCGGCTGCCGTTTGTTTGCAAGAGGAACCAATCTGCTGACGTTCTCCAACTTCAAGCTTTGGGACCCCGAACTGGAAACTACCGATGGATTGAGATACCCACAGATGAAATCTGTATCAGTGGGTTTTAGCATCAATTTCAACAATTAATTAAGATACGAAGAAAATGAAAAAATATAAATCTATAGCAAAAGCTGTCTTATTGTCGTGCACCCTGGCATTGACAACGAGTTGCAACGATTTCTTGGACAAGGCTCCCGACGACCAGCTTACCATGGAGATGATTTTCACGGACAAGATAAGGACTGAGGACTGGTTGGCAGGTGTTTATTCATCCATTCCCAGCCCCATGTGGGGGTATTTCAAGGCACAAGGTTATAACATTATGGGCGATGATATCACTATTCCCCAAGATTGGTCGCCGTATGGATGGAGCAATGTGTATGCCTACACCACCGGAAACTGGAGTCCTATCTCAACATGGGACCCCTATTATTGGGTAGAATTACACAAGCGCATACGTTCCGGCCTTATCTTCTTGCAAGAGGCAAAAGTACTTCCGGAAAAAGACCTGAAGGAATCTTATGTCAACCAGATGAAGTACGAAGTCCGTTTCCTGATAGCCTACTATTACTCTTTGATGATTGAGTTGTATGGTGCCATACCGTTTACTCCCGGTGTGCTTGTTTCCGTCGATGCGCCCGAATCGGAGATGATGACTCCCCAAAGACCCTATGCCGAAGTGGTAGATTGGATTGACAAAGAGCTGCTGGAAGTGTCAGAGCATTTGCCCGCTGTCTATCCCAATAATACCGATTGGGGCAGGGCTACCTCTATCATGGCTTTGGCAATACGTGCCAAAACACTGTTATTTGCCGCAAGTCCATTGTTCAACGGCAATCCGGATCTCAAGGACTGGAAGAATTCGGAAGGAGAATTCCTCTTTGATGCCGAAGCCAAGCCGGAAAGATGGGAAAAGGCTGCCAAAGCTCATCTCGACTTGATAAAGGCAGCCGAAGCGGCCGGACATAAGCTGTACTATGAGTATAATGTGGATGGAAGTATCGACCCCTTCATGTCTTACTACAACATGTCGTTGAAACGCTTCTCAGAAGGCAACAAGGAGATTCTTTTCGGACGCCCCGAAAATGTGGACCTGAACTACTGGCAGGCTCATCATCTGCCGAAAGGTATCGGTGGAAATGCCGCTATGGGTGTTACTCAGGAACTGGTGGACGCTTTTTATATGAAGAACGGTGAAATGCCTATATTGGGATATAACGAGGATGGTTCGCCCATTATCAACCCGGAATCGGGGTATGTGGAAAACGGATTCTCTACCAATACAGAGTATAGAACCACGAAGTGGCCGGGCGGTGGACCTTCGAACCTTGCCAATAAAGAAACCGGTGTAAGCCCGGTAACAGAAGAAGGTACCTACAACATGTATTGCAACCGGGAGCCTCGCTTCTATGTTTCCGTCATCTATAATGGCGCATGGCTGGGAGTTGATAACCGTCGTGTGGACTTCCTTCAAGGAGGCCGTGATACGGATATGACTTTCGACTCTCCGCAGAACGGTTATAATGTCCGTAAGCGAATCTCTTTGGATGTACTTCCCAGAGATGGAAAGTATGTATATCAGCCGGGTATCTTATACAGAATGGCTGAAGCGTATTTGGGCTATGCGGAAGCATTGAACGAGTCTTCGCCAGCTCCCACTCCCGATGTATATAAGTATGTGAACTTGATTCGTGAACGTGCCGGAATTCCCGCTTTGAAGGAAGGGCTGAGTAAGGAAGAAATGCGTGCCGCCATTCAGCAAGAACGTCGGGTAGAGTTCAATTGTGAAGGTATCCGTTTCCATGACCTCCGTCGTTGGAAGATTGCCGACAAATACCTGGGCGGCAAGCTTTATGGTATGAATCATGACGGTTCTGAGAAGAGCGATGATGTGAACAATCCGAAGGCTTTTTATAAGAGAACTTTACTACAAGAGCCGTACCTTCAACAAAAGAATGTATTTATGGCCCGTTCCGCAGGCTCAGATGGACATCAACCCCAATTTGAGACAAGCTCCCGGATATTTAATAAATAATTAGAGAACAAGTATGAAATCAATAAAATTCATTTTTAGTTGCGATTGACTATTTGGCATTTTGCTGCATTGACATCCTGTTCGGATGATAACAGTGTGGACTTGTCCAATCGTAAGTTTGTACGTATTGACCAATCATCGGTTTATTTGGAGATTGACGAAACTGCCACAGTTACCGCTTCTGTTGATGACCTGGCAGGCGATTCCTATCAGTTGAAGTGGAGTGTCCTCAACTCCGATGTGGCTACCATTGAAGGTGTGGAAAATAATGCAGCTGTAATTACACCTGTTGCTGTTGGAAAAACGGTCATCAAGGTAGAAACGGCTGATGGCAAGTTGTGCTACTTTAGCGACTTGACTGTTACCAAGACTCCTAAGACGTGTTACATTGACTTTGGTGTCATTCGATTCTCCGGCTCCGTTTAACAACTATAGGAATCCCAGAGACCCCGGATTGGTAAATATGCTCGACCATAGAGGTCGTCCTACTACTTTCGGCATCGAGGTTGGACAAACCGTTTTTCCGGAGAATTGGCTCGCGGTTTGAATAATAATTTGGGTCTTCCAAAAACAGCTTCTGAGGATATGTTTTTCAGCGACGGTATTGCTATTCCGCTCAGTGGATTTAAGGTGACAGGTCTCTCTCAAGGAACAAAATATACGTTCAGTTTCTATGGTCACATCAATGACCGTGGAACTGAAACCGAGTTCCATGTAATCGGAAAGAACGATGGCGTTGCTTATTTGGTTAATGACGATAATTTCGATAGAACGGTAGAGATTAAGGGTATTGAGCCTAATGACGAAGGTGTTGTTTATATCGAGATGAAACCGGGCCCGAACAATGTACAATGGGCCAAATTCTTTGGCGTAAATACCATGGTACTTTCAGAAGAGTAGAATTGATGTGGTTTTATAGACCATAATCTTTTCTATTGAAATAATACTGTCAGTGAGGAGAGATACCGTTTAAAACAGGCATTCTCTCCTTGCCTTTTTAAAAAACATATAGTAAAATAGTTTATGAAAATTAATTTGAAAGAAGTTTCTGTTTCTTGTCTGCCATTCTATTGGCAGGCTCGTATGCCGTGGCTCAGAATCCATACAGATGGACGGATGAGCTGGAGTTATTGAAAAGAGTGGATAAATTGCCGGAGTATCGCACTGGCTTCTTATGTGGAGCAGTTCTCGAGTTACGACCGTACCGGAGGCAATGATGATCGGTTTTGCGGGTAACTTATTCTTTCCTTCGTAAGGAAGGTGATAAGTTGGTGATTGCTGAGATGGAAGGCCCCGGAGTCATCAACCGAATCTGGACTCCTACACCGACGGACAATATGCTCTATTTCTATTTTGATGGACAGAAAGAGCCCGGTCTGAAAATAAAGTTCTCGGATTTGTTTCCGGTAAGGTTTATCCGTTTACAAAGCCCGTTTGTGGTAATGAAATTGGTGGTTTTTATTGTTATCTGCCCATTACGTACAAAAAGTCCTGCAAAATTGTTTTCGATGGACCTAAATTGGAATTCATTCAGATACAATACCGTAACTTGCCGGAAAAGAAGGTGGAAACCTATACCGGTGAATTCTCACAGCAGGATAAGGATTTGTTGGCTGAGGTGAATAGAATATGGGCTGACTTGTCTCCTGCTGTAACGAATTATACCTTTGGAAAAATCAGCTGGTGTACAGACGGAAGAAAAGGTATTTACACTGAGTCCGGGAGAAGAAGTTTCTTTCTTTGAGATGGCAGAACCGGGACGTATTGTAGGTATGTCGATTGATGGCGGAACATCTTTCGAAGGTTTATACAAAGATGTGATTCTTTCAGCTAAATGGGATAATGAGAAGGTGGAGGCTATTTATGCCCCCGTTGCTGATTTTTTTGGATATGCCTATGGAAAAGGAGCAATGCGGAGTATCTTAATGGGTAAGCAAGGTACTTCCAACTACTGCTATCTGCCAATGCCTTTTGACAAGTCAGCTTCTATGAAGATGATTTATAAAAAGAGAGAAGGTATTCAGCAATCTCCTATTTCTGTAAACGTTAAAGTGTACTATAACAGTAATAAGCGTAATGTGAAGGAAGAGGGTAAGTTCTATTCTGTATGGCGTAGAGAGAAAACTCCTCTCGGCATTTTCCATAAGTTTGCTGCACAAAAAAGGAAAAGGACATTATGTAGGAACCATCCATCAGGCACAAGGCCTGCGTCCGGGAATGACCTTGTTCTTCGAAGGGGATGACAGCACTTACGTAGATAATAAAATGCGTCTGCACGGCACTGGCTCCGAAGACTATTACAACGGTGGCTGGTATGCTTTATTGGATCGTTGGGACAGAGGAAACAGCCTCCCCCTCCATGGTTGCCTGGATTATTCGCTTCCGATGGCCAGAACCGGTGGATACCGTTTCTTCTTGGCCGACAAAATGTCCTATGAGAAGGAAATCTATCATGGAATGGAACATGGTGAAGTAAAAAATAATTTTCCGGTAGATTATACATCTGTTGGATTCTTCTATGCAGCCCAGCCATTGCAAGGCAGAGAAGAGCCTACTGCTGAATTACGCACTGTATATCAGCCGACAGAACATATCTATTTCCCTCAACTGATGCAGCTGAGTCTTGGTGGAGGTGTCCAGGTAACAAATGAGCGTGGAATCCGTATGACCACCCAGCATGGAGGAGTAGTGCGCATCATGCTGAACGATGTGCCCGAAGGAAAATATAAAGTGCTGATAAACTATTTTGAGAAACCGAATGGTGCCGACTTCCAGGTTTGGCAACGCCAGAAGCAACTGTCCGGATGGATCTCTACTAAGAAGGACAAAGAAGTGTCTAAAGACAGAGTACATGTAGGAGACATCAATTTGACGGAACAAACCAATTCAGTCACTTTCCATGTGAGAAATAATAACGGTGGGGACCAGTTTGAACTGGGACTGATTATCCTGGAAAGAATAAAGGAATAGATGTGGGAATGTGTACTTGTATATGGAATTGATAAGAATGAGAACTAAACAAATTTTACTGTTCGGGCTTGTTACCTGTAGTTTGACGGGCAATATGGCTTGTAAGGATGCTGATAGTGAAAAAACGCTGTGTATTGATAATGTACGTATGATATCCCGTGTCACGGGTGATCCTTTGCCGGGAGATACATTGCTGAATCCCAATATACCGGACTGACTTTGATGTATATGGAACGGATTTGGGGTTAATGTGGCATATGGATGGAAACCGTGTGGGCATGTTTTTCGGAGAATACCAGTGGAGAAGGTTTTGTCGTGAATAAAAATGGTGGCAATGGTTCCAACTGGCGTTCCAACGTACTGGCTTTTTCATCGGATACAGAGCTTACAGACGGTCTTAAAATAGATTCAATGCTGCTTGATGCCGATGGTAAGGCGCTTGAGGTATGTGCGGGCGGTAAGACGAATCCGGAGGTATACCAGACTTCCATCCCTACGAGTGCTATTCGGGCCGGTAAAACGGATTGTGTCCATATTATGAACATCTATGATTGGGGAGCGCCTCATGGACGCTGGCTTACCAATTTTTCTTCTGTCTATACTTCCAATGATGACGGTCGGACATGGGAGCGGCGTGAAGAGGTGACTTTTTCTCCCGACAGTCATTTTTCGCAAGTGGCTTATGCCAAATGTGACGGATGGATTTATATGCTCGGCACACAGGCCGGACGTGGTGATGCTGCGTATCTGGCGCGTTTCCTTGAGAAAGATCTTCTGGATATGAAGGCCTATGAATACTGGAACGGTGAAAGTAAAGAGTGGATACGTGGAAATGAGGCTGCCGCTACTCCGGTATTGAGAGGTCCCGTAGGAGAAGCGTCGCTGATATGGCACAAGAAGTTTGAGCGTTGGATTCTGACTTATAATTATGATCCGAATCATGACGAGACTCCTTTGACCAAAAGGCATGCCATTCTTTATTGTACATCGAAGGATCTCGTCCAGTGGAGCGAGCCGAAAGTATTGGCGGAAGCGGACAGATATCCAGCTTTGTATTGCGCTTACATACATCCGTTGAAAGACAAATGATGACCAGCTTTGGTTCATCATGTCCATGTGGGGGCCATACAATGCTTTCCTGATGTGTGCCGATATGAAGCTGGAATAATAATCACTTGACTTGAATTGGATATGAAGCTTAGGAATTTATTTTTATTAATAGCTCTCTCGTTACCGGTTTGCTTGTCTGCACAGACAAGCAAACAAATCTATCTGCAACGAGCCGATTCTTTGCTTCAGCAGATACTTACTCTCTATAAAGTGGAGAAGTATGGCCTGCTGACGGAAACTTATCCAAGAAACCCGGAGCAGAGAATTACATATACGGCCAATACCGGCGCTGTTGTTAACCAGCAGGAGGTCTCTTTCTTGTGGCCTTATTCAGCCTTGGTATCCGGTTGTGTTTCTTTGTATAAGGTTTCCGGGCAAAAGAAGTACAGAAAACTGATGGACCGGCAGATAAAGCCGGGACTGGACCTTTATTCGGGACTCTACCCGGATTCCCCATTGTTACCAGTCGTATCCGGCTTTTTGCAGGTCATAATGATCGTTATTACGATGACAATGACTGGGTGGCCATTGATTTCTGTGATTACTATGAACGGACTGGTGACAAGGAGTATCTGGAAAAAGCCATCCAGCTGCATGACTATATTTATTCCGGATGGTCCGAAGAGTTGGGGGGAAGGAATCTATTGGTGCGAACAGAAGAAAGAATCAAAAAAGCACTTGTTCGAATGCTCCGGCTACTGTTCTTTGTATGAAGCTGTTTAAGTTGACTAAGGATGCAAAATACCTTGAGCAAGCTAAGAAGACCTATCAATGGACCCGTGACAATTTTTGTGACCCTTCTGACTTTGTATATTGGGACAACAAGAATTTGCAGGGAAAAGTGGATCCGGCCAAATATACTTATAACAGCGGGCAGATGATTCAGGCCGGTGTACTTCTCTATCAGGTAACTGGAGAGAAGCATTACTTGAAGGAAGCGCAGCAGACAGCCGAGGGTGCCTGCCGTTTCTTTCTGAAGGTACAGCCTATCGCAACAGGAGAGATGAAATTCTTCCCGGAACTCCTTGGTTTAATGTAATCTTGTTCAGAGGTTTGAAGGCGCTATATCTGGTGGATAGGAATGAGGCGTACATAAAGACCATGATTGAGAATGCGGATTATGCCTGGAACTATACGCGTGATGAGAATGGCTTGTTTAGTAATGATTGGTCGGGAAACAGAAAAGAGCAGTTCAAGAGTCTACTGGAGAATGCCTGTATGATTGAGCTTTTCGCCGAGATCAGCGAATTGCAATGAATAAAACCTTTAAACACAATAAACAATAAATAAACAGAAAATGAAAAGACAGATTGCAGTATTGGTATCCGCCTTGCTAATGGGTGGCGGTACCTATGCTCAGAATGGTGCTCAGGCGCAAAGACCGAAAGCCTACATGGTGTCTGATGCACATTTGGACACACAGTGGAACTGGGATATCTAGACCACAATAAAGGATTATGTATGGAACACGATCAGTCAGAATTTGTTTCTGCTGAAGCAGTATCCGGAATACATCTTTAATTTTGAAGGTGCGGTCAAGTATGCCTGATGAAGGAATATTATCCGGCGCAATACGAAGAGATGAAGAAATTCATAGAGAGCGGTCGTTGGCATATCAGTGGAGCCAGCTGGGATGCCACTGATACGCTGGTTCCTTCCATAGAGTCTGCGATTCGTAACATCATGCTCGGCCAGGATTATTACCGAAGGAATTCGGTGTGGAGAGCACGGACATTTTCTTGCCAGACTGTTTCGGTTTTGGCTGGACACTTCCTGCCATTGCGTCCCATTGCGGACTGATCGGCTTCTCCTCCCAGAAGTTGCAGTGGCGCAACAAACCGTTCTACGGTAACGACAAATATCCTTTCACTGTCGGCTTATGGCAAGGTATAGACGGCTCTACCATCATGATGACCCATGGATATGATTATAACCAACGTTTTGAGGACGGGGACCTGTCGGAAAACAAGGACTTGTTGGAATTGACCGGCCACTCTCCGCTTCACATGGTCTACCGCTATTACGGTACGGGAGACATAGGCGGTTCACCTACATTGGAGTCTGTACGTGCCGTAGAGAAAGGCTTGCAAGGCAATGGTCCGTTGCAGATTGTCAGTGCCACGAGTGACCGGATATATAAAGACTTCCAGCCTTACGCAAGCCATCCGGAACTGCCCAAGTTCAACGGTGAACTGTTGATGGATGTTCACGGTACCGGATGTTATACTTCCCAGGCTGCCATGAAGCTGTACAACCGTCAGAATGAGCTTTTGGGGGATGCAGCGGAACGCTCTTCCGTTGTAGCCGAATGGCTGAACCAGGCTTCCTATCCCGGAGCTGCATTGACTGAGAACTGGCAGCGTTTCATTTTCCATCAGTTCCATGATGACCTTACGGGAACAAGTATACCGCGGGCTTATGAATTCTCATGGAATGACGAGTTGATTTCCCTCAAGCAGTTCTCCGGTATTCTTACTTCCTCCATTGACGCTGTGGCAAGAAAGATGGATACCAGGGTGAAAGGGATACCGGTGGTGCTTTACAATGCGCTTGGATTCCAGGTTTCCGATGTGGCAGAGGTAGAACTTGCCTTGCCAAAGAAACCGAAAGGGATTACCGTATATGATATGAATGGCCGGAAAGTGGCCGCCCAATTGCTGTCCTATGCTGACGGTAAAGCCAGACTCTTGATAGAGGCTATTGTGCCCGCTACCGGTTATGCGGTATATGATGTCCGTACTTCTGGTCCGTCGGCTGACACCCGGGTATCTGTGGATTCCAATGCATTGGAGAATTCCATTTATAAGATAACGCTGGATACAAAGGGTGATATCGTTTCGTTGTTTGACAAGAAGAACGGCAAGGAGCTGGTGAAACCCGGTAAATCCATTCGTCTGGCACTCTTCACGCAGAACAAGTCCTACATGTGGCCTGCTTGGGAGATCTTGAAGGAGACTATAGACCGGGAACCGGTTTCCATCACAGAGGATGTGAAGATGACACTGGTGGAGGATGGTGAGCTGCGCAAGTCACTCTGCATCGAGAAACGTTATGGAGAGTCACTCTTCAAGCAGTACATCCGTTTGTATGAGGGTAGCCGTGCCGACCGCATAGACTTTTACAATGAGGTGGACTGGCAGTTGTCCAATGCTTTATTGAAGGCCGAATTTCCTTTGAACATGGCAAATACGGAAGCCACCTACGATTTGGGACTTGGAAGTGTGAGGCGGGGCAACAATACGGAGACTGCCTACGAAGTCTATGCACAGTATTGGGCCGATTTGACTGACCGTAGTGGAAACTATGGCGTATCTGTCTTGAATGACAGCAAATACGGCTGGGACAAGCCGGACGACAACACCCTCCGCCTGACCCTGCTGCATACCCCCGAAACAGACAAGGATTATGCTTACCAGAACCGCCAGGACTTCGGGCATCATTGCTTTACATACAGTCTGGTGGGTCATGCCGGTGGACTTGACAAGGCTGTCACCATAGAGAAGGCGGAGATATTGAACCAGAAGCTGAAAGCTTTCCGTACCGATAAACATAGGGGTACATTGGGTAAGGAGTTCTCTTTCGTCTCTTCCAATAACCGGTAATGTCATTATCAAGGCATTGAAGAAAGCAACGGCGCGTCATTCGCTCCAGTTGTTTTACGACACGTCGAACTGGCTTGCGTTCGTAGTGTATTCGTTGCCGGCGCAGTATGCGGATCATCGTGCAGATGCGCAATCGCGAAAACCTGC
>ENA-OQCU01000453-OQCU01000453.1-human-gut-metagenome-genome-assembly--contig:-NODE-453-length-18908-cov-3.685054_pt1 | contig 18908 bp, 17 predicted proteins | sample MGYA00242504_ERZ504590 | MGnify/ENA primary metagenome ERZ504590 (study PRJEB26092, sample SAMD00036318) | human gut metagenome | host: Homo sapiens | study: EMG produced TPA metagenomics assembly of... | reverse complement strand
ACTGCATACAATGCATACAGGAACGAGAATAGGCGTGTCCGTAGGGCTGAGAGGCTGTAAATGTATGCAGTTGGGGATGCATACAAAGCGCATACAGAATGCATACAAGTGAATACGAACACATAAAAGAGTAAAAAGAGAGGAATTCCTCTTCTACTTCTTTCTTATATTGCCTGTCTTCTACCTTCTACTGCCCGCGATTTCAGGCAATCATCTTCTACTGCCCGCACTTTCGGGCATTCACAGACCCCATCACGCCTCATTGCCCGCTCTTTTAGGCCGGCCGGACGCATGCGCGTTCCGCGTGACGGGGATTTGGTCCGCAAGCCTGGGTTTTCAATCCCGGGTCAAGGGCGTCCGCCGGACGACGGACGCATATAGAACGTGAAGAATGATGTCAAGAAGGGAGCGTGAGGCCGAATGACCGTAAGACATGTGGCGCAACGCATCCCGTTCCGACCCAACAATACCCAGAAGGCGTTGCTGGAACAATGCTTCGGAGCCCGCCGTTTCGTCTACAACCAGCAGGTCGAGGCGTTCGACTCGTATGACAGGGAGTCGAATCCGGTTCCGAAGTATCCGAATGTCACCGACCTGAAGAACCGTTTCCCGTGGCTTAGGGATTGCCCGCTGCCGTCGAATGCGATGAGCCAGTCGATACGCGATTTCGCCAAGGCCGAAAGGCTCATACTTCCGCAAAGCCCGGTACGAGAAGAACCGTCCCCGTTTCGCCTCAAGGAACGACAACATCCAATCGTTCCGCAACTGCGCTCCCATCCGCCACATGGAAGGAAACCGGTACCTGTTGTCCAGGAAGCTTGGCTCGGTGCGCATACGCAAACGCGACCGGTTGCGCTATCCGATCGAGAACCTGTCCAGCTGGACGGTGAAACGTGAGAACCAAACGTACTATCTCACGCTCCTGTTCGATGTGGACATCCAGCCCATGCCGAAAGCGGAGGGCCGTGTCGGCATCGACCTGGGCGTCAAAGACCTCATCACGCTCAGCACGGGCGAGAAAATCGGCTACGGAGACCGGCTGAAGAAACTGGAGACGGATGTGATCCGCCAACAGAGGATGCTGTCCCATAGGATGAAAGGCTCCAACCGGTATCGGAAGCAAAGGCTCAGGCTCGAACATGCGTACGTCAGGCTCCGCCACTACCGCGAGAACATGCGGCACCAACTATCCCACAGGCTGATTGAGGAGAACCAACTCGTCGGCTTGGAAACGTTGGCGGTACGCAACATGGTCCGCAAGGTGAAACCGAAGAAAAGTCCGGATGGACGGTACATGCGTAACGGACAGAACTGCAAACGCACGCTCAATAGGCTCATCCATCGGGCGTCATGGTCTGGTTTTGTTTCCAAACTCGTCTATAAGGCGGAATGGTACGGGCGCACGCTCATACAGGTCGGACGGTTCTACCCGAGCTCGAAGCTCTGCCATGAGTGCGGTTGGAAGTATAAGGAACTAAAGCTTTCCGAACGGGAATGGACATGCCGGAACTGCGGAACACGTCATGACAGGGACGTGAACGCGGCCCTGAACATTCTCGCGGAGGCGGAACGGCTTGCGGCATCGTAACCGAAAAACCTTTGCGAACCGGCCGACAACCGGGGATAGCCCGTCCAACATGGAAGGCTTCTGAAACCCTTCGGGGTTCCAAGCGAGTCCACTTCACGGGAATCACGGGATTTCAATCCCGTGAGTGTCAAGCATATAGACACTTGCAGACCGTATAGGACATGTGACGCATACGGAAAAACAGATATCGTACGTGGGAGGGAATGAGCCATGGTTCACAAGACACCGCCGGAACAGCTGTACCAGGATCCGACCGACGCGCTGCTCAAGGAGCTGCTGCAGCATCCGCTGGTCGAACGACGGGATGCGCTGCTCTCCACGCTGACCACCGTCAAACTCACCAGCGCGGACGATCCGACGATCCAAAGCCCGGATGTCAGAAAGATCGACATGCTGGTCAGCCGTAGAGGATGCACCAAATTCGCTTGGACACCGGACAATCCGACTCCCTGCCCGTCTACATGGCCCGCGTGCTGGCCGAGGTGATGACCGGCGATCTGGCGTTGTACTGGCCAGAATTCCAGGACATGGATCCGGTCATCTACCGGCGCGACGTCTCCTCCAGACGCACGGCGGAAGTGCCGGAATCATGGCATCCGATCAGCTCGCTGGCCGTGGAATACGGCGGCAAGACCAAGGATGTGCTTTCCGGCGCGGATGATTGGATTCGTGACGCGCTCCTGTACATGCACCGCTTCATCCGCCGCGCCATGCGTTTCATCTGCACGGACGGCGAAATCCAGTACGAGTATCGCGGCGAGAAAGGCGGCTGGCTTCACGGCGTCCGTGAGAATGGCGTGGAAACCCAGGATGATTTCGGTCTGATTCTCGATCCCGGCATGGATGACGCGATCGACAAGCAGCTGCGTACCGGCCCATCCGGCGCCCAACTGCGTCCGATGGACATGGACAGGCCGTGCATGTACACCGTACGCACCGGCTGCACGGTCGCCGAAGCGAAGGCCCTCGCCCATCGTGTCGGCGGCATCTTCAAGGCGTGGACGGCCACGCCGAACAAGCGTGACCATGAGAAGCCCGGCACCATGGACGTCAAGAGCGCCTACAATCTGATGCTTGTCTTCGCCGCCCCGTTCATGCGCTCCCACCCCGAAAAGGCGTATGTGATGATGGGTCCGGGCGGCACGGGCAAGTCCACGTTGCTGAAGAATTACATGAAGCATTTGGGCGACAACCGCGCCATGATGTTCAGTTTCGATTTGCTGACCCAGCCGACCGCCATGAGCGCGGAGAACACGATGCTGAACCTGACGAACCATCTGGTCGCCTGCACGGATGATTTCACGCCCGGCCGTCAATGGCAGGACCAGTTGAGTCCGTTCAAGACGCTGACCACGGGAATGCTGCCGTTCGCGGCCCGACGTCGAGGCGAGGATTCCATCGAATCGTTGCGCCCTCAAGCCGTGCATGTCATCACGTCGAACGAGCAGCTGCCGTTGGGTGAGAACAAGGCGGAGCAGCGTCGTTTCGCCATCAGCGTGCTACGCAACAAGTACACGCTGGAATACTACAACAAGCTGGTGAACGATGAGGGCACGGGCGTGGGCTTCTGGCCGGTCATGCTGTGCTCGGCGGACGCGTGGGCGCTGAAACGCGGCAAGCACGCCGAAGGCGGCACGTACGTCAACGCGGAGAACCTATCCGACGACCAGGTGGCCGCCATCCGCGCCGTCATCAAAAACGGCTACGTACGTCCCGAACGCGGCGTGCGCGTCAACTGGCGCAGCATCGGCCTGGTGCGCTCCTCGCGCCGTTTGGAGGAGTTTGACGGCGAGCCCGGCACCGTGTACGTGCCGGCCGGCGAGGGCAGTCCACTGTGCGATCTGTGGAACGCATCCCGCATCGCCATCGAAGAGCAGGATGGCAAGGCCTGCGAGGATGATGCCCCGACCGCCGAGGAGGAGGCGTTCCTGAACGAGTGGAGCTCCCTGCAAGGCGACCCGGAACCCATGGAGGAGCCTGAATCCGAGCCGTTCGAGCCGGTATCCGGCGACCCGATCGACGTGATGCATGCGCGCGGCATGGCGGGTGACACGTTTCCGCTGCTGGGCGGCGACGACTACTCCAAGGCGAAGCGTCCCGCAGTGCCAAGCTGGAAAAGCCTGCTGACCGACACGGATGATATCACCGAGCATGGCGACGCGCCCGTGAAAGGTTTCAGCCCCGCCGACGGCTGGATGATTCTCGACCTGGACGAGCCGAAGGGCGCGGATCGGGGCAAGCCGGACGGCCGCACCCTGCTCGAATCCTGCACGGACGGTCTGGGTGATCCCGCGATCGTGGTCGCCACTCCGACCGGCGGTCTGCACGCCTACTATCGCATTCCGTCCGCCCTGCGCGCCGACGAGACGCCATGGCGTGAGATTCTACGCAACGCAGCCCATCCGATGGCCGGCCGCGAGGCGTATGAGGATGGTCCGACCTACCGGGCCGGCATTCCGGTCGACGTGCGCGTGGGACGTGCCGGATACGCCGTCCTGCCCGGCTCCACGCTGCCCGACGGCCGCGGCTGGCGCATCGTCTCGACGGGCAGCGTGGACGGCAGCCATGAGCTGCCGCGCGACATCGCCCGCCGTCTGCGCCAGTGGGGCTTCATCTCCGACAAGGCGACCGACTGGGCCGGCGGCATGCCGAAACGCGACACGGTGCGCGCCACGGCCGGCGCAGGCGACCCGTTCTCCGGTCTGACAAACGGACTGCCCGACATGACGCCCATCCCGGAGGGCCAGCGCAACGACGTGCTGCACGCATGGTGCTACGGCCGGCATATGAACTACGCCGGCAACTGCGCGGCCATCGACCGTGAGACGTACGAGCGTGGCACGGCCAGCGGTCTGGACCATAAGGAGATCACGTCGATCATCGCCAGCGTGCACCGCGCCATCTAGCGCATAGGGTGACAGCATGAAATCGAAGACCGCCGTGGCGCTCGCCCTGACCCCCATGCTGGCATTGCTGTCGGCGGCGCTGCCGCTGCTTGCGGCAACGACGGCAGTGCAGTCCAGCGTGACCGCCACGGTGGCCGCCTCATCCCAATGCGACGGCACGACCGTCAAAACGGCGGCGGCCGACACGTCCGGGTATGTCGACCAGGCGTTGAAGATGGCCGACGACAAGAGCATCGGCTACAGCCAGAAGCACCGACGGCTCAACCCGGACGTGGATTGCTCGTCATTCGTGTTCTACGCGCTGAAGAAAGCCGGCTACGACGTGGGCGACATGCCATTCTCCACGGCCACCATGGACGGCGTGCTGACCAGCCTGGGCTTCACCGCCCACGACATGAACGAAAGCGAGCTGCGGTCGGGAGACATTCTCTGGAGCGGCTCGCATACGGAAATCTACATCGGCTCCGGTCGCACGGTCGGAGCGCACCACGATGAGCATGGCGGCATCGACGGCCTGACGGGCGGCGACCAGACGGGCGAAGAGGTGTCCCAGGCCGACCTGAACGCCGGACAGTTCTCCAAATACTACCGCGCCGGCTCGTCCGCCACCCAGACGGATGACGCTCCGAGCGCGGATGGCGCGAACGAGATCGCCATGAAGCTGGCCCAGGCGTTCGCCGATGCCGGATATTCGAAGGTGGCGACCGCCGGCATGCTGGGCAATGTCGGCCAGGAATCGGGCGGCTTCAACCCCAAGGCCGGCAGTCCGGATGGCGGTTACGGTCTGGCGCAGTGGACCCCATCATCCAAAATCCGCACCTGGTTCGACGCCAACGGACTGTCGGGTACGGACATCTCCGATGCGGGCGGGCAGATCAAATTCCTGACGGCGACCGCTGAATCCTCGTTCATGGACGGCACGTACATCGATGAGGCCCGCAAGGAGATCACGGTCGACGGGACGCTGCTGAACACATGGAAGAACGCGACCGATCTGGATACGGCCGTCATCGCGTGGATGGCCGGATGGGAGCGTCCCGCCTGGTCCAGCCGGCATGAGGAGACTCGCAAGAAAATCGCCAAGGAGTATTACGACAACTATCTTGGCTCCATCAGCTTCGACGGGGTCAAGTCGACTCCCACGGGCGGCTGTTCGACCTCCGCGGGTGTGGATTCGGGCGACGCGGAGTATGGCAATGCGGGCGGTGCGCCGGAAGGCAAGAGCGACTTCTCGTGGATGTGCAAAGGCAATCAGAAGATCTGCGTCGCATCCGACGCGGGCGTCCTGTATCCGCATCTGGAGTACGGACACCAGTGCGTATGGTACGCGTGGAACCGTCTGGGCATGATCCACGGCAATGAGGGCTGGTCGTATTTCACCGGCAATGGCGGAGAAATAGGTTCGACGGCGCAAAACCGTCCCGGCTGGTCGGCGGACACCACCCCGCATCCGGGCGACGGCATCTCGGGGTACGGCAGTCCGTTCGCCGGAGGCGGCGGCTACGGGCATGTGGCCGTCGTGGAGGAGGTCAAAAAGGACGGCTCCAGTTGGAAGATTCGCATCAGCGAAGGCAATGCGGACGGGTCCGCATCATTCAACTCCTACCAGAGCCGTTGGCTTACGCAGTCGGAGGTCAGCCAGGCGGGCTGCCTGTTCTTCCGCTGCGACTCGTGGAAATAGTCTTTTCAGTCGGTCGTACGCTCCAGCAGCGTGGCCGCATCCTTTTCGGGGTCCAGGTTGTCCGGCTGCTGTTTCTGGTCGGAGCCGTCCCACGTCGATCAGACCGTCCGATATCAGACTGTTCCACATGCTCCAATCCACCTGCCCGTTCATGTCGGCCTGCGAGGCGGGCGCCTGAAGCGCATGGCTAGGACGGTAGTGGGTCAGCCCCATATCCAGCCAGCCTTTGACGGGAATGGCGACGCGGCCCGAGGTGTTCAGGGCTGACATGTCATCCGTCCACGGCTCCAGCCACGGGCTAGCCAGCCATGACCGTTCGCCCCGCTGGTCGACCGCCGACAGGGCTCCGTTCGTGAACGTCAGCATGTCGTCGATCTCATAGTCTTTGAATGCGGGCGTCAACGCGTGCCAGTCGCCCCAAGAGAACGTGTCCGTATCCTGCACGACCATGACGCGCAACGTTGCCTGCACGGCGCACGCCGCCGGGGTGTTTTGGACAGGGGTGGCGGTCGGTCCGGCCCGTGAACCTGCTCCGCGCCCCAGACTTCAATCGACATCCATGAGCGCATGGTCGGCACCGTCTGGCAGCCGCCGCGAATGTCTCCCGTGCAGGGGGATGCTCGCCGCCAGTCCGGGCCCCAGCGGATTCGTCCACGGTCAGGTCGGACAGTGAGTCAGGGCGCGCGTCGGCCAGGAAGCCTTTCAACCGTCCGGCCGCGTCGGCGGCGTTCAGACGGTTGAGTGTCGTAACGTCGATCGTGGAGTCCGCTCCCCACTCGTGCAGGTCGCGGGCCGTTTGGATGGCTTGACGTTTCAACGCCTCACGCTGGCTTTTCGGTAGTGTCTGCGATGTGGACGTCTTCGTCTTCGCAGTCGGCTTGGCGGCCGGCTCGCCCGCGCCGCATCCGGTCAGGCATAGGATGGCGGCCAGCACGATGGCGGCTTGGCGACGCATGTCAATCCTCCAGCGGGCGGACCAGATAGTAGACGTACGGCAGTCCGTCATCCTCATCGTCGTACACCCATACGCGGGTCAGAGGCCAGCCCTGGTCGGCGATCTTGCGGACGCGGCCCGCAATCTGATTGCGCTCATCGTTTTTGATAAGAATGTTCGCCATGCCGTCCGGGCTGATCCACGCACCAGCCACATGCGGATCGTAGCCCTCGTGCTGGGTTGCCCACAGCGCGTACAGGTGGCAGTAGCCGCGGTCGTACTGGTTGGTGGGCACGCCCTCCTGCGGGCCGTCGGCCACGTCGATGAGGATGTGTTTGGCGCGCGCACCCCACTTCGGGTCGATTTCGGTCAACGCTTCGACCGCGTATCGGGCGCGACGGTCGTATTCGGAGCGTGTCCACGGGTGTGGCAGGTGGTCGGAGGTGTTCCATAGGCAGCTTACGCCGTCCTTGGTGGTTTCGAATCGTGTGGTCTTCACGTCTTGTCCTTTCGTATATTTCAAAAAGGGACGGAGGAAACTCCCCCGTCCCTTATGGTACGTCTTATCAGATCATTCCGGCGAACGCGTCATCGGCGTTCTCGGCAGGCAGTCCGAAGCCGGAGAATGGGTCGAGGTCGCGCGGAGTGAAGAACGGCTCGCCGTCCGCATCTTTGACGACCGCCTGCAGGAAGCACTTGACGCCGAGATCTCCATCCTTCGTCTTGTAGGCCAGGAACAGCAGTTTGGCACGGCACAGGTTGCCGGCGACCAGCGTGCGGTCATCCAAGTCGACGCGCTTGCCATCTACCACTTGGATGGCGGGAACGCGGTTGCGTTCCTCCGTCTTCTTTGTGGTGCCTTCGATGAACCAGTGGTTCGCGTAATGCGGGTCCACTTCGGAGCGTAGACGATTGCGGTTCACACCCTTCTGATAACGGTCGGAGTCGCCATCCTTTAACGGCAGGGCGATATGTTCCATGAAGTGTTTCAGCTGCGTGTCATCCGTGTAGTCGAAGTCGGACGGCACGACCTTGGCGGCAATCAGCATGTCCTTGCTGAACACGGGAGACTTGCGATCCTCTCCGCCACCGCGAACGAAGCCCATGCGGGTCGCGTTGAGCATCGCCTGAATGATGGCCTTGGCGGTCTCCTGCCCCTCCGGAGTGGTCTTGTCGATAAGGAACATGGCGGAGAACAGCTCTCCCCCCTGCCGGTCGCTCACCGGCTTGAACAGTCGCGGATAGCTGATGATCGCGGCGTGAGGGAACACTACTTCGACGGATTCGTTGTCGTCTGCCATATGGCATCCTTTCAATCATCGCCCCCCGCCGACATGCGGGAGGTCTTACGACGGTCGCCGTTTGCGTCCGCCGTCGAATGCTCGTATGCGTCCTCGAGCCGTATGCGCGCGTAGCCACGCCATCTGGCGGGAAAATACCGCAGCCGCGCCCGATACAGAAGCCACGTCTCCACCACGCCCGGCACCCGGTCCGACTTGGCTCCGTTGTGCTCGGCGCACAGATAGACGAGATTGTGCCGGTCGGTCGGACCGCCCTTCGAATGCGGATAATGATGGTCCAACTCCATGTCGTGCAGAAACTCATGGCCAAAAACCACACGCCGGCCGCGCCTACGGCAGCGGAACAATCCCAGCGCGCGATGCTCGCACCGATCGCCCGTGCATGCTTTGATCCACTCACGATCGGATTTGGTGAACTCGCGGCGCGGATCCCTATCCTCCGTGTCGGGCGGGCGCATCGGCCAGCGTACGACAATCAGCGCCAATAGCCAGAACGCGATCAGACCAAATGGAATCCACATCCATGGCGCGAACGAGAATTCGGGCGGATCGACATGGAATTCGGGCGTGTCGGCCGCATATTCGGGCGCATCCGCGTCCAGCTCGGACAGGTGGCGCAGCCGCGCTCCCGCCCATGTGGCCGCACCCACCAGCATCGAACCGGCCGTACCGCCCGAAACGGCCACGACCGTACGCAACGGGCGGCTGGCCGCCCAGGCCTTCGACACGGCCTTGCGGATGCGGCGTATCAGAGCCATCCCAACACCTTGAACAGCGGATACAGCAGCAGGGCGACGATGAACACGACCGCCATGCCCACGCCCCACTTGTCGGAGTTCTCCACGAACTTGCGGCGTTCACGCTCTCGGTCATCGTCACTCATGACAGCACTCCCTCCACGATGCCGGCCGTACCCTCGGCGGCCAGTCCCAACCGTTCGAGCGTGTCCATCAGACCGGTCGCATCCGCAACGTGGGCGGACATCCATGCGGCCACACCATCCGGCGTCATCCTGTCGGGCGTGAACAGTCCGACGTAAACCTCCGTCATACGTTTCAGAATTCCGGTCGCCCGGTCACCCGCACCCGACCGATGCAGGGCGAGCGCATGGTGGGCGGCCAGCACGGCCGACCCTCGTGCGGACAGGACGGTAAGCTGGCATGCCAGCGTTTCCATCTCGTCACGCGGATAGCCGTCCGGCCAGACGCGGGCGGCACGGTCGCGCATGTCGGCGCGCATCGCCTCCAGTCCGGCCGACTCGCCATGCCCGTCGAACGCGGCCGCATACTCGGATGCCTCGTCCAGCGTGTTCGGAGCGCCATCCACGGCGGCGAACATGGGCGTACCAGTCTCGTCGGCGGCCAACAGTCCCATCAGGTCGGCGGCCAGCGTGACGCGCATCCGATAGTCGGACAGCGGCTCGCCCAGTCCACGGCATGCGATGTCGGCCGGCATGTACGGGAACGGCAGTTGGAACAGGGTCGCCAGCCGCGTATGCTCGCCGCCCAATCCGGCATCGGTGATGACCGGAATGGGCGACCACGGGTCCGCATGGGAGAGCGACGCATCCATATCCGCCCGCCCGTATACGGCCTGGTTCAGCTCCTCCAACCGCGCGTCCGCCATGATCGGGTCGCACAGCCAGTACGGTGAGATGTCATTCAGTGTCTGCATGATGTTGGGCTATGCGCCGTGCCGCCTGTTCGACCGCCAGATCCTGCGCGGCCTTCACGTCGTTCGGATTGCCTTCCATGCGTTGAACGCGAGGGTTGAAACGCAATCGTTCGGACTCGTCCACACGGGAGTTGTAATCCACCACGGCCGCCTGGGTCAGACCGGCGGCAGTCGGGTCGGCACGGAAGGAACGCATCTGACGTTCCAGTTCCACGCCGTCCACGCCCGCGTCACGCAGCCGTTTCTCACGTTCGCGCCACGCGCGATCAAGCGACGCGCGGTACCTGCCCTCGTCGGCGTCTGCGGGAATACACACGTCGGCGTTCGAACGTGGGGCGGCATCCAGTACTTGGGTGGCCGCATTCATGGCCGCATCCAACCGTTGGCCGGACATGCCGAGACTCTCGAACTGCGGGCGCAACTGCTGCGTGATCTGCTCGGTGGGAGCGGTCACGTCACCATGCATGACCATGTTCAACGCCATCTGAGCGCCCGTGCGGATCTCTTGCGGATAGTCGGAGCCGTCCACCATGGCCTCGTTTGCATCCATATATCGTGCCGAATCCGAGTATTCCAGCGTGATGCCCCGTTCGGCGGCGCGCTGCGCGTACGGGCCGTAGAAGCCCGAACGGGACGTGTCGACGGCGAACGGCTGGGCGGCCGTACCGGAGTCGGATGGCTTGTAGGCCAGGCGTGCGCCCGACATGACCCTATCCATCTGCGTGTCCGTCAGGTTCAATCCGGCCATCTGCGTGCGGACCGCCTGCGCGGCCTGCGCCTCGCTCAACCCCTGTCCGGTCAGATTCGACACCGCCTGGGCACCCAGATTCGCCAGATGGCGGCTATCCGCGTCCGGCATGGTCATGGCGATCGAGTCGGCGACCGTCTGATCGACGCCGGCCGCGGCGAAGCCGGTCATGCCCGCGTCAACCAATTGTGCGGTCAGGTCGGAGCCGAACCGTTGGGCGGCGGCCGCCGACGGTTCGGACAGGTCCGCCACTCCGGCCGCGTTCACGTTCGTGCCGGACACGGTCAGTCCGGCCAGACGGGCGGTGTCGGCGAGTGCCGACCGGTCGATCGCGTCGGAGGCGGAGGCGGCGAATGCGGATACGGTCGAGCCGACCGTACGGCCCAGATTCGAGCCGGCGACCGCGTTCATGATCGGATGCGGGCGTGCGGCGATGTCCGTCGCCTTTTCCAAGGTGCGCGTGGCGATCTGACCGCCCAGGTCAGATGCGGCCGTGCCGATCCGGTGCAGCCGTCCGTTCTCGTTCAGTGCGGAGTGGGCGGCTGCCGTGCCGGCCCAGTGCGGTCGCGATCGCGGCGGGCGCGCTGACGGGGGCGGCGGCCAGCATGGCCGCGCCGGTCAGGAGCGGATGGTCCGCCGCCATGCCGGCCGCGGCCGTGCCGCCCGAGATGAGCGCGGAGGCCAGCGTGCCGTGTCCGGCATGGCGTTGCGCCTGGAAGCGTCCGGCCAGCGTGTCCGGTGCGGGCGTGCCGCGATCCGCGAACAGGTCGCGCGTCTGGGCCATGAGCGACTGGGATACCGAGTCGGAGGACATTTCCGCCTTGACCGCGTTCTCCAGCCGCGCACCCTCCAGGCCTTGGGCCTGGAATCTCTGACGGGCCTGCTCCTCGTAGTCGGCGGCCAGCCGCGAGTATTCGTCTGACGCGGCCAGTGCGCGTTCGGAGATGATGCGCTTGTTCTCCGCCGAGTCGAGCAATGCGTCGGCCCGTTTGGCCAGTTCGCGGCCGGACAGTTTGCCGTCCGACTCGCGTCTGAGCTGGTCGATGATCTCGCGGCGGCGTTCGGCGCGGGCCTTGCGGTATTCGTTGGAGCCGTACAGTTTGCCGTCGATGCGCTTCTCATGCTCCTCGAGCGCGGCCTGTTCGACCTCGCCCATGATCTTCGGGCTGGCCATGCGCTCGTCGGCCATCGTGGCCAGCTCTTTTTCGCTCTTGCCGGCATTGAGCGGGTCGGCGCGCAGCTCTTCGAGGATCTTCTTGCGGCGCTTGTCGTACGCGGCCTTGAACTCCTCGGCCGAATACTTCTTGTCGCTCTTTTTGGTCTTGCGGCCCTCGCGTTCCAACTGCCTGTCGGCCATGGCGGCCAACTGTTCGTCGCTCTTGCCACGGTTGAGCGGGTTGGCTTTGAGCTTGTCGAGAATCTCCTCGCGGCGACTCTTCCTCCTGTCGGAGGCGCTCTTGACCGCGGCCTCGTCGGCGGCCGAACCGCCGTTCTTGGATGGCTTCGCATCGCCGTCCAGATAGCGACGGCGGGCGCGCTGGCCTTCGGCCATATCCTTGGCCCGCAGGAACCGGCTGACCGCATTGCCGCCGCCTCTGGCCATCGGGCCGCCCATGCCTCGGGCTATCTGGCCCAGCGCGCCCTTCAGTCCCGCGCCGCCGGCCAGCGCGCCCGCGCCCGCGATGGCTGCGCCCGCGACCGCCTTCAGGCCGTTCGCCATGGCCTGGCCGCCGATCAGCTTGAACAGACCGTTGCCGGAGTACGGGTCGCCTATCTTCCAAATGTTCACGCACAGGAACTTCAGGCCCCACAGGTACAGGACCGGCAATGCAATGGAGGAGAACGACAGGGCGAGCACGCCGCTGACCGTATTGCCGTTGCCGTCCAGCACGTTGAGCACGATCAGGCCGGAGTTGACGAACAGGCAGCCCAACGATGCGACGATGCCCAGCACGACGCTGGACGCGCACATGGCGAACATGCCTTTGATGGAGTTGACGACCGCCTTCTGCCCCTTGTCGGGTGCGACCGCGTAGAAGAGCAGGCCCAAATAGATGCCCGCGCCCGCGTAGATGGCGGCCATCGCGTAGGCGAACAGGCGGACCAGACCGAAGCCCACGCCCCAGATGAGCAGGTTCACGATGGCGGACAGCAGGAACAGCAGCGCGCCCGCCACGTCGGAGATGCTACCATCCCCATGCTGCTGGTTCAGCGTGTTGATCGACTCATTGACCTTGGCGGCCGTCGCATCCTTCTCCTCCACGTCCGTGGGTTGCGCAACGACGTACGACAGGGCGACCGCCTTCCAACTGCTGTTCGTCGTAATGTTGAACTTGTTGATGAGCGACTTCATCGCGTCGCTCATGGACAGCTCATCCTTCGTCCTGTATTTCGGCACGCGCAGGTCTTTGATATCCTGCGTGGGCATGCCGGCCGCGCCGTTCGGGTCGCCGGCCAATGCGGCCGCGCATTGGGAGAACATGGTCTGATGCTCGCTGGACGCCTTGCCCGACGGGTCGACGCCACGGTTGGAGCCTCCGATGTCGTTGACCCAACCCCAGCCCTTGCGGGTGATGATGCGCTTCGACTGCTTGCCGTAGCCGCAGGCGTCCCACATGGTCATCCACCGGTCGAGCGTCTTGCCGTCGTTGTCGGCGTCCGTATCATCGTTCTTGATCTTCGGATTCCACCAGTTCGGGTTGAACGCCAGCGCGTCGGACGGGAACGCGGCCGAACCTCCGCCGCGTTTGATCGCATTGTTGGTGAGGTTCGCCATTTCGGACGGGTCGACGCCCGCACGGTATTCGGGAATGCGGCAGAACACCTGGCCGGCGTTCTCGCCCGCCCCGTACTGGGCGCGTGACCACAGGCGCAGTCCCGTCTCCTCCCACATGGTGTTCAGGGCGGACAGGACCGTGTTCTTCGAGTCGCGCGTCGCCTCATCCGACCGGTGCAGCTCGTTCAGATAGTTCCGGCAGGACAGCAGGTCGCCGGCCGCGCTCGTCGAATAATCCTTCGCCAAGAACTGGCCGGACGAGTCGTAGGATTTGAGCAGCTCCTGCCCTACGCCGCCGCCCACGTCTCCCAATACGGACACGGTGGTCTTCGCCATCCACCACGGCGTGCCCACGGCCGGCTTGTCGGGATTGCGGTCGGATGTGACGCCCATGGTGATGAACAGGCTCAATCCCAGAATGACCGCGCCGCACTTGCGCATCAGCGTGCGCGCGCCGCGTCCGCGGGTCATGTCCCACAGGCCGGGAACGATTGCGACGATGCAGATGAGGCCGACGAGCGCGAACGAGCCGCCGCCGCTGAAACCCTTGTAGAACGCGCCGGCGAACGAGTTCATCATGGAGCCGAACGCATCCAGCACCTTGCTGGATGCGGATGAGAACGCCGACTGAAGCCATGCGGTCAACGCCCACAGGCCGTTGCCCGCCGCCAAGAGCAGGCTTTCCAACGTGACCGGGATCGAACCGATCGCCTTGAACGGATCGATGTTCGACAGTCCGTCCGTGCGTGTGGTCAGGCCGCCGATCGTGTCCGCCCATCTGGTGACGGGCAGGCATGACCAGGTCTTGCAGTCGCTCGTGCCCGCGCCGTCCGCCAAAGTGATAAAGTCCATAAGAGTCCGCTTTCCATATGTCGCTCCCCGAGGCTATGCGGACTGTTAAAATAGAGACGTTCCAAAGGAGGGATGCATGAGAAGAGGATTGACGGCCGCGTTGGCCGCATTGCTGATCGTCGGACTGGCCGCATGCGGGTCGGATGCCACCGGACAGAGCAAACAGAGCGAGCAGAGCGAACGGGAGGCTCCGAAGACATTCGCATCGGACAGGGAGCTGGTCGAAGAGTTTCTGAAGGACATGCAGGCCGGAGAGGTGTCGCGCGCGTCCGAACTGTTGTCGGAAACGCCGAAGTCCATCCAGTCCGACAAGGATGCGAAAGCCCTGCCGGCACGACTGTCGAACGCCTCCATCAACTCGATGAACGACGATGAGGTCATGGTTCTTTTCGACCTCAAAGGCCTGGACTCCGAACGGTACATGAGGCTCCATCTGACGGACACCGCGCAGGGCCGTCGCATCGAAACCGACTCCGTGGTCTATCCGGGAGCCGGCGACGGAGCCAACGACATCACTCCCGCAGGATTGAGCGAGGGAATGTTCTTCGTGCCCGGACTGTATGGGGCTGAACGATACGATTCATCCTGGCGTACCGTCGAGAAGGTTCCCGTCGACTATGACGGTGCGGACAGCCAGGCAGCCGCCTGGTCATGGAATGCGGACAAGGCGGCGGAAGCGTTCAGACCGTTCGTCCAGAAACGTCTGGACGAGGTGTTGGGGCAGAGCGATGAGCGTACCCAGACGCTATTCTGCGCGACGGGAGATGGAGGCAGGGCCGTATACCTGTCGACGAGCGCCAACATCCGTCCCTACGATTGCGAACTGACCCGCAGCATGGGTAGATATTCGCTAGCCTCGCTTCAGGTCACGGATGCTCATCCCGCCGAAGGCAAGGTGCAGATTCAGGGCACCGTTCTCGTCGACGGGTACGGCGAGGTTCCCATCAGGTCGGCGGATGCCCGCAGTGCTGGCGCGGTCATCCAAGCCGACTCGATGGACTGGGACACATCCACGTTGCGGAGCGTGTCGTTCGGCTTCGACTGGAATGAGGTGGATTCGGACTCCGACGAGTGACTGATTGCGGCCGTTCAGTCGCAGTACGGGTGGTCGTGCATCCGCACGATCCGATACGAGTTCACGGAGAACGGCTCGCCGCCCGGAAGAATAAACCGCCCATCCACCTTGCGGCGGGCATCCACGATGCGTTCCAGCCGTCGCCGGTGCACTTCGCCGGCGACGGAGCGTTTGCGGGCCAGCAGTACGACGGCCGTAATGCCGCCGGCCGGTATCGCCAGATACGGCAGCCAGCCGCCGAACAGCATGTGAAGCGGAAGGCAGACGAACGCGCCGGCGATGCAGCCGCCGAAGAAGATGAACAGGTCGGTGGTGCGGATCCATTGCCGGCCGATCAGCTGGATCTCATCCACCTGGTCGACCCGCTGCCCGCTGATTTTCGTCAGGTCGAACAGCATCAGATGCCGAAGATTCTGGCGGCGACATCCAGCGGGACCTGAATGAGCGTGGCCAACAGCTTTACGATGAACGGGGCGACCTGCTTGGGTGCCACGAGCACGACGCCCAGCACGATGGCCGCGATGCACCAGGTGACGGTGCCTCTCGACTGGAACTGCTGGCCGATCGGAGTGTTCGGCCAGAACTTGCGGACGATGAGCAGCACAATGCAGACGATGATGGCGGCACCGCCGAGGAACATGCAGATGGCGGGGATGACGGAACCGGAGTCGAACAGCTTGTTCACGAAGTCGGCTGCGCCGTTGCCGGCCGGTTCGACGATTCTTGGCGCGCCGGCCAGAGTGATATGATCCATGGTGATTCCTTTCTCGAAACGGATCGCCGCCCCCTATGCGCTCAGCGCTTTACCAGAGCGTCGAGCGTGCGGCAGACCGTCGCGTTGCGGCCGGACTCGCGTGCGAGCATGTCGCGCAGCATTGGCAGCCGCACGTCGGCGTTGGCCACGCCGATGCCGCCCGGAAACAGCGTGCGGTCGGATACGCCGAACGTGCCGTGCGGGTGTGCGGGTCAACAGCACCCATGCGCCGACCGTGCGGCCGGGAAGCAGCTTTCGCGTCGACTCCAACGCCCAACGCATGTTGCCGGACGCGGAGTATTTACATGCCGAAGCCAGATCGGACAATGCGCCGATGGTGTCCCGTCCTTCCAGCAGCCCGTATGACAGCACGCGCAGATCGACCGGACCGGATGCGGATAGCGGATCGTCGGCGCTGGGCATGAGCATCAGGTCGGACGTGAATGGCGTGTACCGTTTCGCATCCAACAGGAGAATGAGATTGCCTTTCGCCAGCACGCAGTCGATGTCCGCACGTCCCGATTCGTCGCCCGGATTGCGCAGGGAGAAGAACGCGTCCACGTCGGGATCGTCCAACAGTCCGTAATGGCGCAGCGCGCAGGCGAGCGACCTCTCCCCCATGATGCCGGCCGCGGCACGCCCCTGATCCAGACCGGAGCCGGCCAGTCCGAAGCCGGGCGTGCCGTGAATGCGGGCCCGGCAGCCGTCCAACGCGGCGTTCGCATCGTCGTAGCCGTAGAACGGGTCGGCCGGCCCGGCCGGCATGGAGTCGATCCGGTAGGATTGGCGGCTCCAGTCGATGCGCGGCGTAGACCGGCCGGCCGGAGTGGAGGCTGACATGCGGCGGACTGTGAGCAGGAGACAGACGACGGCGACGGTGAACGCCGCCAAAGGCTTGAGGTGTCGCCCGTATGCCAGCAGACGAGGGCGTACAGAAGGCAACAGAACGCGCCGATGATTCCGAGCATTGCGGACTCTCCTAGGGTCGGGGATTGTTCCGCTTGCGCCTATGCGGGTTCTAAATCATCGTTTCGAGACCCCTAAATCCCCGCAAAATGCGAATCGTCCCATTCGACTCTTCGGTAAGAGAGTTGGTTGGATTGGCTGGTTGATTGGATTGAAGAATTGTGGGATTGAAGAGTCCGGTGGATTGCTTGTTTTGTCGGATTGGGTTTGGTTGATTAGGTGCGATTGGCTGAGTGGGATTGGTTGCACTGTCGAATGGTTGCGGTTATGGTTGTTTGCAGGTCCGGGCTTTTGTGTTGATTGCGCTTTCGATTGTCGGCTGTGATTCAGGTTCGGGCTGTGTCATTTGTCGGCTGGGCCGTGCGCGATGAAAAAGCCCCCACGATGTTCGCAGGGGCTTCGGTTGCGGTCTGTTATCGGCGGAACCGGTATAAGGACAACGCGGCCGCGGCGAGTATCAGTGCGACGACTGCGGCCGTGGCGACGGTCGCGCCGGTTGCGGCGGGCGGGAGAGGTCACTACTTTTCTTCCATTCGCAGCATGTTGCCTCTGCTCAGCAAGTCGCCCACGTATTCCATATCCACGCCGCGTTCGTTGAACGCCTTGCGCGTGTACACAAGACGGTTCATGTTGGCGTGGAACAACACCCAACGCGCCTTCTCCGCACGTTCGGAATGGTCGTCGGCGGGAATCGGCCTATCATGCAGGATGGCACGCTCCAACATGGTTCTCAGGCTCTTGACCTCAAGATAATAGTCGGATTTCAGTTTGAACATGTACCCGTCGGCGTCATACACCACAACGCCCTCACGAGTGGAATCATGACGCTCCTCGTCCAACATGCTCCACAGTTCCTCCCGCTCCTTGTCGGAGTGGAAGACGGCCAATACCTCCGGTCGGGCGAAGAACCTGTCCATGTCAATCAGCTTGTCGGCGTCATGGTCGATATGGAAGTCCGCCGTGTTTTTGATGGCGTGCAGGAACACGAGCCGTGACGTATCATACTTGATGATGTGACGGTCGGACTCTTGGTCGATGACCTCGAACGCCAACGTCACGTCGGCATCATGGACGATGTTCCACAACGCCTGTTCCTGACCGATGTCCAGCGTCTCCTTGAAGAGCCGTTGTATGAGATACGAATAGTCGGTCTGTCCGCTCTTCGACCAGAAACGCCACGAACCGTCTCCGCGTGCGGACACCAAGCCGAGGAACCCGTTCTCCTTGCGTTCCACGCGCACTGGGAACTTGAGACGCTTGTCGATGTTCTCGCGGGTGGTCTGCTCGTTCTCTCCGAGGTTGAAGAACTTCTCGAAGCCGCGTGCCACGACATTGCCGTTCCCGTCGAGGAACAGGCCGCGTGCCTTGCTGGAATACTCGTCCCAACGCCGGCTCCTGAACGCGTCACGGCTGAAGTTGCAGGCGTACACGTCGGTTTCGCCTTTGACTGGACGGACGTTCACGTTGTCGGAGTCGCGCATGGTTTCAAGCAGGTTGCTCCCTTCGGTGGAGAAGTCGGCGAACCCGTCTTCGGTCGTATGTGCGCCCTGTTCCGAGCCACTTCGAGTAACTGTCCAGCGTCCACTTCGCACCATCCTTGAGCGACGGCATGTCCAAACGGACGGTACCAGTCGCATCGCGCCCATTGGCTGA
>ENA-OQCU01000451-OQCU01000451.1-human-gut-metagenome-genome-assembly--contig:-NODE-451-length-19069-cov-3.614560_pt1 | contig 19069 bp, 13 predicted proteins | sample MGYA00242504_ERZ504590 | MGnify/ENA primary metagenome ERZ504590 (study PRJEB26092, sample SAMD00036318) | human gut metagenome | host: Homo sapiens | study: EMG produced TPA metagenomics assembly of... | reverse complement strand
GATGGAAGGGGCGGGAGCCGCGGCGCCGGCCCCCGCGGCGATGCCGAGCGCGCAGGCCCAGCCGGACCCGCAGGAGTGGTTCCGCGACGCGTTCGACCTCTCGGAGCGCGAGACGGAAGTGGCGCTGCTCATCGCCCAGGGACGCAGCAAGTCCTACATCGCCGAGGCGCTGTGCCTGTCGGAGAACACGGTGCGCACGCACGCCAAGAACGTCTACACGAAGCTCGACGTGCATTCGAAGCAGGAATTGATCGACCTGCTGCAGAATAGGGAATAGAGGCCTATCCTCTTCCCTAGCGCGGCGGAAGCTTCGGCATGCGCGCGTCTTGCTCCGCGCCGATCGCATGCCGCTTCCTTGCCGAATCGGCGCGACGTGCGGTCGCTAGACCGCAGACGCCCTTTCGCGCCATGGGGAAGGGCTGTCCCAACGCACGCATTCCGACCCCCCCGCCAGCGCCCGGGCAGAAGACGTCTACCCCTCCAGCTGCTCTTTCAGCGCGCCTACCGAGTACAGGCTGCCGAACGCGCAGATGAGGCCGTCGGCCCCCGCCAGCTCGCGCGCCTTCGCCAGCGCGTCGGCCATGTCGCGCGCGACGAGAGGCCGCATGTGCGCCGAGCACCCCAGCACGTCCTGCCCCGTCCAGCGGATGGCGCGCGCCAGCCTGTCGGCGGAAAGCGCGCGCGGGTTGTCGGGCGTCACCGCCACGAACCCCCGACGAGCGGCATCACGGTTTCCAGCATGGCCGGGTAGTCCTTGTCCTCCAGCACCCCCATGATGAACACAGGCTTGCGACCGGGGAACACGTCGGCCAGCGAATCCACGAGCGCGCGGGCGCCCTGGGGATTGTGCCCGCCGTCCACGACGACGGTCGGCTCGCCCTCCCCCGCGCGCACGATCTCGAAGCGCCCCGGCCAGGCGGCGCCTGCGACGCCCTGACGCACCGCGTCGTCGTCGACGGCCCATCCGCGCGTGCGCAGCGCTTCGGTCACCTCGATGGCCAGCGCCGCGTTCGCCGGCTGGTACGATCCCAGCAGCTTCGTGCGCAGGTCGGCGAAGCGCCCGTACGAGAACGAGCGCGCGGGCGCGCCGGAAGCGCCCCAATCCACCGGGCCCACGTTCAAGCACGCGAAATCGGGCACGGTGAGCGTATCGCCCGCCGCCGCGGCCGCCTGCTCGACCACGGCCATCGCTTCGGCGTCCTGCGGCCACGACACCACGGCGGACCCCGGCTTCACGATGCCGGCCTTCTCGCCCGCAATGGCGGCCAGCGTGGTGCCGAGCAGCTTCGTGTGGTCGAGGCCGATGCGCGCGATGACGGCCGCCTCGGGCGCGTCGATGGCGTTCGTCGAATCGAGGCGCCCGCCGAGGCCCACTTCGAGCACCACGATATCGCAGCCTCGGCGCACGAAGTGCACGAGCGCCACCGCCGTCATCAGCTCGAACTCGGTGGGATGGTCGGCCATAGCCTCGGCCTGCCCCTTCACGAGCAGCGTCGCCTCGGTCAGCTCGTCGAGCGTGATGTTGGCGCCGTCCACGCGGATGCGCTCTTCGAACGTGATGAGGTACGGGCTGGTGAACAGCCCCGTGCGCAGCCCCGCTGCCTGGAGGATGGAGGCCAGGTACGCGCAGGTCGAGCCCTTCCCGTTCGTGCCCGCCACGTGGACGAACTTGAGACGATCCTGCGGCCGGCCCAGCCGGTCGAGCAGCTCGCGAATGCGGTCGAGCCCCAGCCGCGACTCCAACCAGCGCGGCTCGTTGATGTAGGCGATAGGATCGAACGACATAGGGACCTCCTGATGAGATGGGGATCGAGGCGAATGTTTCACGTGAAACATTCGTTCGCGCACAAGCGCGAAACGCGCGGGAGCGAAGCGACCCGTGCCTCGCGCGCAGCGCGAGAACAACCGCGCGGGTGGTCGGGCGGGAGCGAAGCGACCCGCCCATGCGCCCGCAGGGCGCATAATGGGCGCGCGGGTTGGCGCAGTAAGTCAGCGAGGGGCGCTGTGGTGCCCGAGATCGTGGGGAGGGCGAGGGTGAAGCGTACTTCGGTACGCGAGTCCTCGGCCTCGCCGCGAGATCGGGTGCCACAGCGCCCCGCAGCGTCGGCGGGTTCCGAAGGCCGTCAGGCCTTCGGAACCAGATACTCCGCAATGCCCGCCGCCGCGCGCTTGCCGGCGCCCATGGCGAGGATGACGGTTGCGCGCCGATGACGGCGTCGCCGCCGGCGAACACGCCCGGCTTCGACGTGGCTCCTGTGCGCTCGTCGGCCACGATCAGGCTGCGCGGCGTCACTTCCAGCCCCGGCGTGGTTTTCGCGATCAGCGGGTTGGTCTTCGAGCCCGCCGCAACCACCAGCATGTCGATGTCGATGACGAACTCGCTGCCCTCGACCGCCGTCGGGCGGCGACGGCCGCTCGCGTCAGGCTCGCCCAGCTCCATGCGCACGCATTCGACGCCGGACACCCAGCCCTTCTCGTCGCCCAGGATGCGCGTCGGGTTCGTCAGCAGCTGGAAACGGATGCCCTCCTGCTCGGCATGGTGCACTTCCTCGGCGCGCGCCGGCATCTCCTCGCGGCCGCGGCGGTACACCACGGTCACCTCGGCGCCCAGGCGCCTCGCCGTGCGCGCGGCGTCCATGGCCACGTTGCCGCCGCCCACCACCACGCACTTCTTGCCAGCGTACACCGGCGTCTCGTACTCGGGGAACAGGTACGCCTTCATAAGGTTCACGCGGGTCAGCAGCTCGCTTGCCACCGACACGCCGTTGAGGCCCTCGCCCTCGATGCCCAGGTAGCTGGGAAGCCCCGCGCCCGTGCCCACGAACACCGCGTCGAAGCCGCGATCCTCCATGAGCTCGTCGATGTCGTAGAGCTTGCCCACCAGCGCGTTCACCTCGAACGACACGCCCTTGTCGCCCAGCTTCGACACCTCGCGCTGCACGAGGTCCTTCGGAAGACGGAACTCGGGGATGCCGTAGGTCAGCACGCCGCCCACCTTGTGCAGCGCCTCGAACACGGTCACGTCGCAGCCCAGCTTCGCCAGCTCGCCCGCGCACGTCAGCGACGCCGGGCCCGAGCCCACAACGGCCACGCGCTTGCCGGAAAGGTCGATCGATGCCGCCGCGTCATCGCCGGCCGTCTGCTCGACGAGCCCTTCGCCTTCGCACGCGAACTCCTCCATAGCCGCAGCCGCTTCCTCAGGGTGCTCGAACGCCCAGTCAGACGTGAAGCGTTCCAGACGACCGATAGAAACGGGCTCGCCGTTCTTTCCGCGCGTGCACACGCCCTCGCACTGCGTCTCCTGCGGGCACACGCGTCCGCAGATGGCAGGCAGCGAGTTCGCGCTCTTCACTATGGCGTACGCACGGGCGAAATTGCCCTCGGCCACCTGTGCGATAAACTGCGGGATGGGAACGCCCACGGGGCAGCCGCCCACGCACGGAGCGTTCGGGCACTGGATGCAGCGGCGCGCCTCAGCTACCGCCTCTTCTTCGGAGTAGCCCAGAGCCACCTCGTCGAACGTCTGCGCACGCTCGACCGGATCGAGCTCCGGCATGGGAACGCGCGTCTTCTGCCTGTTCACCTCGTAGTTCGTCCGCGCCATGCTAGGCCCCCTTCCGCTCGTCGCCCGCATGCGCGCCGCACGAGCGTCCTTCGCGCGCCTCGGCCTCGAAGCTCCGGTACATCACGCCGCGACGCATGGCGTCGTCGAAGTCCACCAGATGGCCGTCGAAGTCTGGGCCGTCCACGCACGCGTGCAGGTACTCGTCGCCCACCTTCACGCGGCAACCGCCGCACATGCCGGTGCCGTCGATCATGAGAGGGTTCATGCTCACGTACGTTTTGATGCCGTAGGGCTTCGTCGTGGCGGCCACGAACTTCATCATGATGACGGGGCCCACGGCCAGCACGAGGTCGTAGTCCGCTCCCTCGTCGATGCGCTGCTGCAGCGCCTGTGTCACCAGGCCCTTGTTGCCGTTCGAGCCGTCGTCGGTCATGATGATCTGGCGCGTAGAATGCTGGTTGATCTCGTCTTCCAGCAGCACGAGGTCCTTGTTGCGGAAGCCGGTGATAACATCCACCTCGCAGCCATGGTCGTACAGCCACTTGGCCTGAGGAAACGCGATGGCTGTTCCCAAACCGCCGCCGATGACGCACGCGCGCTTCGCGCCTTCCAGCTCGGTGGGGTTGCCCAACGGCCCGGCGAAGTCCTGCAGCGCGTCGCCCGCTTTCATCTGGGCGAGGCGCATCGTGGTGGCGCCAACCGCCTGGAAGATGATCGTAATCGTGCCCGCCTCCGGGTCGCAGTCGTTCATGGTCAACGGGATGCGCTCGCCCTGCTCGTCGATGCGCAGCATGATGAACTGACCCGGCTTGATCTTCTTCGCGATCTCGGGCGCGCGCACCACCATGCGCGTCACCTCGGGATTGAGCGCCTCTACCTGTTCGATGGGATACACGTCACTGCCCTTCTCGTCTCAGATACAAAAGCAGCACCGAAAGCGGTGCCGTCTCGTAGATGTGGCCGTCAGTATAGCAAAGGCGCTGCCGCACCTATGTTACGAGCATGTTTCCACCCGGCCAGTGGAGGAAATCGCGCCGGAAGGGTTTCTCAATGTTCTGGCGTGCGTCAACAATCCCCCAACGGAGCAACCGGAGAGCATGCAGGGAGGCTCCTGCATGGTAAGCTGGGGAATCGTCCGGTCCGCGGGCAAGACGCCCGGGGTTTCGTTTGGGAGAACGCGATGGCTCACCTCTACTTTCTGCACAACCGCCTGCAAGCCGCCCCGGCAGGCACGCCCATCGACGCCGATCAGCCGGTGGTCGAAGTGCTCAACTCGCTGGAAATTGGCGAGGCCTGCTTCCTCAGCTCCGAGACGCGGGAGTCGCTGCGCTCCATATACACGGTCGAGAACACCTACCTCGATGTGTTCCCCCACTGCCTCATCGGATCGTTCGCCGTGCCCAACAAGAACCACATCCTGTTCGACCCGCTCTGCTTCGCGTTCTACTTCGACGCCACGCATCTGGTGTTCCTCGACGACGGCACCACCTGCGCGCGCGTTCTCGAGGAAATCGCCTCGCAAGGCGTTTTGAAGCAGCCCACCGTCGGTCACTGCCTGTTCGAGTTCATGAAGATGCTCATGAAGAACGACCTCTCCTTCCTGGCCGATCTGGAGGATCGCATGGAGGACGTGGAGGAGTCCATCATCGATCGCGGCAAGAACGCCAACAGCCGCACCATGCTGACGTTCCGGCGCAAGCTGCTGCGCATCGACACGTACTACCAGCAGCTGGTGGACATGGCCAGCGGCATAGCCGAAAACGAGAACGGGCTGCTCAGCAAGGAGGAAAGCCGCCTATTCCTGGTAGCGGAACGTCAGGCCGAACGCCTGTTGAAGCGCTCGCTCACCCTCAAGGAGTACAGCTTGCAGTTGCGCGAACTGTACCAGACGCAAATCGACCTGCAGCAGAACAACACGATGCAGTTCTTCACGGTTATCACCACGTTGTTCGCGCCGCTGACGCTGCTGACCAGCTGGTTCGGCATGAATTTCACGAACATGCCCGGCCTTGACTGGCGCTGGGGCTACGAAGCCATCATCGCCGTATCGGTAATCATCGTCGTGATCGAAATCATCATCTTCAAGCGCAAGAAGTGGCTGTAGTGCCTCACCCCCTCCCGCGCATCCAACGAAGGCCCAGATGGCAAAAAAAGCATCGAATTCGGAAGTTGCCGCCTGGGATCGACTGCGAGCCGACCGTGCTCCGGATAACCACCCCGCATAATGCCTGATTACGAAGAGCACTTCTTCTGGTGCCGCGCACGGCGCTTGCTCAAGGCTTGCGATGCATTCCGAATTCGATGCTTTTTTGCCATTTCGGCCTCGATCCGCTGCACGAGCGCCAAAGGGGCAATCTCGAACCGAAGGGGGCTGCGCACTAAGCCAGCCGCTAACGAAAGAAATCAGCTGTTTTTTCGTTACGCTGCGAAAAGGCCCCGCTATCGAAAGAAACCTTTCGTTAACGGGGCTGTATGAGGCAAGGGGACGGACGGCGCTTGCGTCGAGCCGTTACAGCAGCGGCGGTTGCTCGACGTGCGGGGGTTTCGGCGGCTTTGGCGGCGGCCTCCGCGGCCCGTTCGGCTTCGCTTGCGCGCAACAGCTCGCCCAGCGTGGCGAAGTCGTTCTCCAGCGCCTCGCGCTTGGAACCGTCGTACAGCGCGGCCGCCGGGTGGAAGATGGGGAACACCTTGAACTTGCCGGCGCGCTGCACGGTGCCGTGCAGGCGCGTGATGCCGATATCCGTCTTCAGGATGAACTTCGTGGAGAAGTTCCCCAGCGTCACCAGGAACTCGGGATCGATGGTGCGCGTCTGCTCGCGCAGGTACGGCGTGCACAGCTCGATCTCCTCGGGACGCGGGTCGCGGTTTCCGGGCGGGCGGCACTTCAGCACGTTCGCGATGAACACGTCCTCGCGGACGAGCCCGGCGACGGCCAGCAGCTCGTTGAGGTACTTGCCCGCCGCGCCCACGAAGGGCTCGCCTTGCAGGTCTTCGTTCTTGCCCGGCGCCTCGCCGATGATCATGACGCGTGCTTCGGGATTGCCCACGCCGAACACCGTCTGCGTGCGGCCGTCGGCCAAGGGGCACTTGCGGCACCCTTCCACCTGCGCGCGTATCTCGTCGAGCGGAATATGCGGCTTGGTCATGCGAATCCCCTTTCCTACACGTACACGCGCGGCATGCGCAAGCTGAACCCGCAGGCCAGCTCGTAGTTGATGGTGCCCAGCGTGTTCGCCATGTCGTCGAGGGTGATCACGGAATCGCCCTCGCGTCCCACCAGCAGCACCTCGTCGCCAATCATCGGATCGAGCCGGCGCCGGCTGCCGTACACCCGCAGATCCACCTCGAACATGCACTGGTCCATGCAGATGTTGCCCACCTGATGGCAGCGCTGCCCCTTGAGGATCACGTCGGTGCGCCCCGACAGGCCGCGACGCAGGCCGTCGGCGTACCCCACGGGCACGGTGCATATCTTCACGCTGCCGGGACTGCGGTAGTTCATGCCGTAGCTCACGCCCTCGCTCATGGGCACGGTGCGCACGTCGGTGATGCGCGCGTGCACGCTCATGGCGGGGTGCAGGTCGATCATCGGGCGCGTGACGCCCGACGGATGCAGGCCGTACATGGCTATGCCCAGGCGCACCATGTCGAACTGCACGTCAGGATAGCGGATGGCCGCGGCCGAGTTCGCCGCATGCACGATGCCGGGGTTGACGCCTGCCGTGCGCAGCGCCGTGACGGCCTCGATGAACCGCTTCACCTGGATCTGGAAGTCCAACGTCTCCGCGGAGTCGGCCGTGGCGAAGTGCGTGAACGTGCCCACGAGGTCGAGCGCGCGATGGAAGCTCACCTGCCCCATGAACTCGACCACTTCGTCGTGGCGCACGCCGATGCGGTTCATACCCGTGTTCACCGCCAGGTGGTACGGAGCGCGCACGCCGTACGCGTCGGCGGCCTCGGCGTACTGGATGGCGAACTCGGAGGTATAGACGCTCGGCATGACCTTGTAAGCCAGAAGCAGCGGGATGGCCGTCTCGGGCGGCTGCGAAAGAACGAGGATGGGCGCGTTTACCAGCGCCTCGCGCAGCTCGATGGCTTCGTTCACCGTGGCCACGCCCAGGTAGTCGGCGCCGGAGTTGAGCGCGGTCTTGGCACAGCGCACCGCGCCGTGACCGTATCCGTCGGCCTTCACCACGGCCATGAGGCGCACGCCGTTGTCGATGCGCTGCTTGACGGCGCTCGTGTTATGACGGATGGCGTTGAGGTCGATCTCGGTCCACGACCAGCGGCGGTCGACGTCGGGAATGAGGCGCAGCTTGTCGGGGTCGAATTGGGCCGGCTCGCCGTCGGGCCGCGCGTGGTCGCGCGCGTACTGGAACGCGCCCTCCGCTCCGCTGCTGAACGCCGCCGTGGCCGCCTCGTACGCGCCCTTGTTGGCCGCGTTGCCCGCCGGAGGCTGCTCGCCTACGTATCGCGGCGTACCCATCGCCGCGCTCGCCGACACGAAGCCGTTGGGCCTGCGTTGCGAGAAACCGGTGAACCCGTTGGGAAGATCCTGTGCCATGCTCTACGCCTTTCAGTCGATCGGGCATCAGTATAGCACTTGGGATCGTGGCGAAGCCCGCCCTCATTCATGCAGCATGTCCAACAGCTCTTGACGACGGTGGATGTCGAGCTTCGTGTAAATGTGCTTCGCGTGCGTGCGCACGGTGTTCTCGCTGATGACCAGGCGCTCGGCGATGGCGGCCATGCTGTTCCCGCGCGCGATAAGCTCCATGACCTCCGTTTCGCGCGTCGACAACCCGTGCGCCTCCTGCAGCATGAGACATTGCTTCGACGTGCGATCGCGGATGACGCCCGCGTCTTCGGATGCCGAAGGGCGATTCCGTCGGCGCTTTGCCGCAGGTTTCGCCGCCTTCTGCTGCCGCGGCTCCTCCGGCGCGCCGACCGCCAGGAACTCGATGGGATCGGCCGTCACCGTGCCCTTCGCCGCCAGCGATTTGAACAGCGTGCCCGTGGCCGCCAGCAGCGTGAGGCCCAGCACGTAGCTCGATACCATGGCCACGATGAACAACCACTCGCGACCGCCGATCCACATGAAGTCGCTCACCCAGCCCAGCAAGAAGCCGGCGCTCTGCATGATGTAGGCCACGCCGCCGAAGAACCCGTAGATGAACACCGGGTTGATGCCGCGGTCGCGCGAGATCTGCGCGCACTGCATCATCATGAGCATCTGCACTAGCGAGAACACCATGTACGTAAGCGCCGCGAACAGGTTGAGATAGGTCGCACCCAAAAACGGCAGCAGCAAGAACCCCGTGATGATGAGCGGATACACCACACGGAACACCGAGGTCAGCCCGAACCGGAAGCTCATGCGGTACCACAGCACCAACAGCACCACCGCCGACACCAACGAGCCCAGCATCGACGCGCTGTTCACCACTGCGCCGATATCCTCGTGCAGAAGCGCGATGCCGCGGATGACGCCGCTGGCGAACGCGAGCGACCCCACGCACAGCGCACTGCGCCAATAGTCGGCCACCACCTGCCGATACACGCGCGGATGCTGCTGCGGCACGTCCTCGAACATAGGCTGGTCCACGTGCATCTCGCGCACCGAAAGCGCGATGCAAAGGCCGCACAAGGGCACGAACACGAGCGGTATGAGGAAAGCCGTCAGCGCGATGGGCACGAGGTACAGCGCAAAGTAGATGAGCGGCGCGATGGCCGTGCCCACGATGAGCCGCAAGTTGCCCTCGGCCGACGGCAGCGACGCGAAGTAGCGCTGCCATAGCATGAACATGCCCGCGCACCCGATGCCCAGCAACACGCCACCGGCGAACACCAGCGGGAGCGTGGCCGCCTGCACGTACATGGCCGCGATAAGGCAGGCCGACCCGGCGAACACCAACAGCGCGCTCAGCGACACCAGCATCACACGCGCGCCGCGCGGAAAGTAGTACGATCCGAGCATGCTGGCTACGAACGCGCCGCCGAACGCGAGCGCCTGGGCTAGGAAGAACGTGAGGGTGATCTCCGCCGTCTGGAATTCGAGCGGCAGAAACGGGAAGACACCGCCCCAAATGGACGTGGCGTTCACCGTGAGAAAACATGCGTAGCCCCAACTGGACACATGCATGCGCGATGAGCTTTGCTCCACGACCCCTCCTATCCCAGCTTGCACGACGCTTCGCATGGTAGCATAGCCGTCGGCTCCGAAACGGGGGATTCAGAGAATAGTGATGACTCCTACCTGGGGTTTTGTTCTTAAATCACATGACGAGTGTGATTCCCCCGCCAGCTGTTTCCGGTACTTTGGAACAGGCGAGAGGAACAATCGAAGCAAGAGGAGGGAACCATGACCATGAACGAATCGAGCGTATCGCGCCGCACGTTCGTCAAGGGATCGCTGGCCGGCCTGGCGCTTGCCGGCGCTGCCGGATCGACCGCGCTGTACGGCTGCGCGCCGAAGGACGAGAAGGGCGCCGCAAGCGAGGGCGCTGGCGCATCGACCGACCAGATCTCGTGGAGCCAGTGCAACGTCAACTGCGGCGGCAACTGCGTCTTCCAGTGGCACTCCCAGGACGGCAAGATCGTCTACATGGAGTCCGACAACACCGGCGACGTCGATCTGCAGGCGCGCGCCTGCCTGCGCGGCCGCTCCATGCGCCGTTGGATCAACAGCCCCGATCGTCTGACGAAGCCCATGAAGCGCGTCGGCAAGCGCGGCGAAGGCAAGTTCGAGGAGATCAGCTGGGACGAGGCCATCGACACCATCGCCAGCGAGCTGAAGCGCGTCATCGACACGTACGGCAACGAGGCCATCTACGTGAACTACGCCACCGGCATGTACTCCACCACCGGCAAGCAGCCGGGCCTGCGTCTGTTGGGCCTGCTGGGCGGCTACATCAACCAGGCGTACGACTACTCCACCCACATGCTGCAGGTCGCCCTGCCCTTCATGTACGGCAGCAAGTGCAGCCCGTACGACAACGTGCACGCCTCCTCGTTCTCCGAGGCCGAGCGCGCCTCCGACCTCGTGGTGATGTTCGGCAACAGCCCGGCGGAAACCCGCATGGGCGGCGCGAACGCCGTGTGGGACTTCGCGAAGGTGCGCGAGTCCGTCACCGGCCGCGGCGGCAAGATCGTGAACATCGACTACCGCATGAACGAGTCGTGCTCGGGGCATCCGGACGAGTGGCTGCCCATCCGTCCCGGCACCGACGCCGCGCTGGCGTCCGCCATCGCGCACGAGTGGATCGCGAACGACCAGGTGGACAAGGGCTTCCTGGACGAGTACTGCGTCGGCTACGACGAGGACACCATGCCCGAGAGCGCCAAGGGCCAGAACAAGTCCTACAAGGACTACATCATGGGCACCGGCTACGACATGGTAGAGAAGACCGCCGAGTGGGCCGCCCCCATCTGCGGCATCTCCGCCGACCGCATCAAGGAGCTGGCGGCCGAGATCGGCGCTGCCAAGCCGCTGTACGTCGTGCAGGGCTGGGGCCCGCAGCGCCGCAGCAACGGCGAGCTGAACTGCTGGTCCATCATGATGCTGCCGCTGCTGACCGGCCAGGTCGGTCTGCCGGGCACGAGCAACGGCTGCCGCGAGGGTTCGTACTCCATCAGCCTGCAGTCCCTGCCGGCCGGTGACAACCCCATCAAGGCGAAGATCCCCGTGTTCCTGTTCACCGAGGCCATCGACCATGGCACCGAGATGACGGCGCTCAACTCCGCCGTGACGGGCGCCGACAAGCTCAACCAGAACATCAAGTGCATGCTGAACTACGCCGGCAACTGCCTGACGAACCAGCATGGCGACATCAACTACGCGCACGACATCCTTGCCGACGAGAGCAAGTGCGAGTTCATCGTGGTGTGGGAGACGGCCATGACGGACTCCGCCAAATACGCCGACATCCTGCTGCCCGACCTGTTCCGCTTCGAGCAGGTGTCGCAGATCGGCACCGGCGGCGACAACGCGTACATGATCAGCGGCCAGCCGTGCACCACGCCGAAGTTCGAGCGCAAGACCCTCTACGATGCCCTGACCCTCATCGCCGACAAGATGGGCGTGAAGGAGCAGTTCACCGAGGGCAAGACGCAGGAAGAGTGGATCAAGGAGCTCTACGAGAAGACGCGCGAGAAGGACACCGAGCTGCCGACGTACGACGAGGCCATGGAGATGGGCGTCTACACGCGCAAGAACCCGAAGGGCGCGACCATCGCGTTCGAGGCGTTCCGCAACGATCCGGCGGCCAACCCGCTGGACACCCCTACCGGCAAGATCGAGATCTACTCCGAGACGCTGGCCGGCATCGCCGCCACCTGGGAGCTTGGCGAGGAAGATCTCATTTCGCCCATCCCGGTGTACACGCACGGCTTCACCGAGACCGACGTGCCCACCGACGAGTTCCCCTTGCGTTGCAGCGGCTTCCACTATCGCGGTCGCACGCACTCCTCTTGGGGCGGCATTGAGCTGCTCAAGGAAGTCAACCCGCAGGAGGCGTGGATCAACCCCGCCGACGCGAAGGAGCGCAGCATCAAGCAGGGCGACAAGATCCGCGTGAAGAACGCGTTCGGCGAAATCGAGCTGCTGGCGAAGGTCACGCCGCGCGTGGTTCCCGGCACGGTGTGCATCTCGCAGGGCGCATGGCACGACGCCGACATGTACGGCGATCGCGTCGACAAGGGCGGCTGCATCAACACGCTGACGACCCATCGCCCGTCTCCGCTGGCGAAGGGCAACCCTCAGCACAGCAACATCTGCCAGGTTACCAAGGCGTAGGCGACGAGCCGCAGAAAGGGTGATATACCATGTCTCAACAGGCATTCTACTTTGACGGCACGCGCTGCACCGGGTGCAAGACCTGCCAGATGGCGTGCAAGGATTACAAGAACATCGATCTGGGCATCTCGTTCCGCCACGTGTACGAGGTGACCATCGGCGACACCGTGAAGGACGCCGACGGCATCCTGACCACCACGTGCGTCAGCTATCCGCTGTCCATGTCGTGCAACCACTGCGATTCGCCGATCTGCTTCGAGAAGTGCCCGCAGAGCGCCATCATCAAGGACGCCGACACGGGCCTCATGTCCATCGACGAGGAGAAGTGCATCGGCTGCGGCACGTGCGCCATCGTGTGCCCGTACAACGCGCCGAAGGTGGACGAGGAGAAGAAGAAGGCCGTGCGCTGCAACGGCTGCGCCGAGCGCGTGGCCGCGGGCGAGAAGCCGGTGTGCGTGGAGGCCTGCCCGGCCCGCGCCCTGGACTTCGGCACGGCCGAGGAGATGGCGAAGATGGGCGAGCGCGGCAACATCGCTCCGCTTCCCGACCCGTCCGAAACCACCCCTGAACATCTTTATCAAGGCATCCGCGGACGCTCAGCCGGTGGGCGCGGCGGAAATCGCCAACCCGCTCGAGGTCGCGTAGCAGGACTGTTCGCGTACGACGCCACGGCCCCTCTTCCCTCCGTGAGGGGCTCGTGGCAATCTGCGGCGCGAGGCGCACGTCTTGGCGGGGTACGCTAAAATACAGCGTACCCCGCTTTTTGGGATAGGGGGAGCGCTTGCGGTTCCGTGTTGACGAGAGGAGGTCGCCACATGTCCCAGCAGGCTTTTTTCTTCGATGGAACGCGTTGCTCAGGGTGCAAAACGTGCATGTTCGCCTGCAAAGACGCCTACGACCTCGACGTCGGCACCGCCTACCGCCGCGTGCTCGAATACACGGGAGGCGATACGGTTCGCAACGGCGACGGCACCTTCGGCTCCACCTGCTTCTCGTACAACGTGTCGGTGGCGTGCAACCATTGCGACGATCCGGTGTGCGTGCGCGTGTGTCCCACCGAGGCCATGCACAAAGACGAGCAGACCGGGCTGGTCAGCGTCAACGACCGGCACTGCATCGGCTGCGGATACTGTCATCTGTCGTGCCCGTATAGCGCTCCGCGCGTCGATCGCGTAAAGGGGCACTCGGTGAAGTGCGACGGCTGTATCGAACGCGTGGCCGTGGGCGAGAAGCCGGTGTGCGTCGAGGCCTGCCCGGCTCGCGCGCTGGACTTCGGGCCGGTCGGCGATATGGAGAAGCTCGGCGAGCGCGCGGCCATCGCGCCGTTTCCCCGGCCCGAGGCGACCGTGCCGAACCTGTTCGTCAAACCGTCCGCCGATGCCCGTCCTGCGGAATCGAAGGACGGCGTCGTGGCGAACCTGTTGGAAGTTGGATTTCGGGCAACCGATAAGGAGATCATGGAATGAGCGAAGAAGCAACCGTGCCGCTGTCCGAGGATGTGCGCGAGGCCATCGCGTTCGTCGGCGAGACGCTGGGGCCGTTCTACCTGCAAGACCCGGTGAAGGGCGATGCCGGCCCGGCCTTCGCGGCCATGGCCGCGATCGACGTTGCGCAGGCCGCCGTGGAGTGGCCGTTCGTCGACGAAGCCGAGGCGCGGTGCGACCTCGATCTCATGCGCTCGGGGTTGGCGGAAGGCATCGACGCCGACGGCCTGGTGTGGGAATACCGCCGCCTGTTCATCGGTCCCGCGCCGAAGCCCGCGCCGCCTTGGGGCTCGGTGTACACGGATCGCGAATGCGTCGTGTTCGGTGCGACCACGTTGGAGCTGCGCGCGTGGATGCGCTCTCACGGCATCGCGCGTCAGACGGACGACAAGACGCCCGAGGATCATGTGGGCCTCATGCTGGTGCTCATGGCCTGGATCGCGCGCAACCAGCCGCAGGATCTAGGCGAGTTTCTGCGGCTGCATCTGCTCACCTGGTCGTCGCACTTCCTCGACCAGCTGATCGAGGCGGCCGGCCAGCCCTTCTATGAAGGTCTCGCGCGTCTCACGAAGGCTTCGCTCGAAGGCATTCAGGCCGAGTTGGGCCTGGACGTCGTCTACCCGAGGTTCTACCGCTAGGATAGCCTGCATGATTTCAGGATTCGATACCGCGCTCGGCGAGATTACGCTCGTGCTGTTCACGACGTTGGCACCGTCGGGCGTGGTTGCGTTCATCTGCATGGGGCTTCCCGTGCTGGGGCGCGGCGCGTCCGTTGCCCTGCGTCAGCGGCTCAACGTGTTCTTGGGGTTGCCCCTCGTGGTTGCCATGGTGGGTCTCGTCGCCTCGGCCACCCACCTGGGCAACCCCGCTAACGCGCTGTACGTGTTCCTTGGGGTGGGACGCAGCCCCTTGTCCACCGAGGTGTTCTGTGCGGTGGTGTTTCTGGCGCTGGCCGGATTGTATTGGCTGTACAACTTCGTCGAGCATCCCAAACCGCAGTTACAGCGAGCGTGGCTCGTTCTGGCCATGCTGGCGGGCGCGGTGTTCGTGGCTGCGGTGGGCTGCGCCTATGCCGCCGACACCATAGTGTCGTGGCACACGGTGTACGTGCCGCTCAATTTGATGCTGAACGCGCTGGTGGGCGGCCCCATACTCGCCATCGCGGGGCTGCGCGCCGCGGGTTACGAGCCGGTTGAAGGCCGTATGGGACGCGTGCTGACGATGGTGGCCGCTGCGGCGTTGGCCGTGAACGTGGTGACGTTCGGCGTGCAGGGTGCGGATTTGGCCTCGATCGAGAACTCGTATCTTACGGCGGCGGAACTGGTGCCCTCGTACGGTTTGATGGTATGCGCGTTCGGCGTGCTTGGCATGGCGGGCATTGGCCTGGACGCCGTCGAATTGTGGCCTCGACGGGTTCGGCTGTCGGTCGGGCGCGCGGCGGGAGCTGCCGTGCTCGTGCTGGCCGGCATCTTCGTCATGCGGTTCGCGTTCTACATGATGCACATGACGGTGGGTCTGGGCGTATAAGCCTAGGAGTCCTTGTCCGCCTCGAAGAAGCAGAAGTGCGCCTTGCCCTTCGATTTCGCTCGATACAGCGCGCGATCGGCGCGCTCGTACACCGTCTTGAACGCGATGCCGTCCTGCGGCACCATGGCGATGCCGGTCGACACCGACAGCTCGATCACGCGGTTGTCGGGCAGCGTCGCGTTCCAAGGGCCTTCCGACAGCTCGACCAGGCGCCTCTCGATATCGTCGCGCTCCATGTCCTCGCAGTACACGACGAACTCGTCGCCGCCCCAGCGGCAGATAAGGTCGCCCTTCCTGAACGCACCGCACAAATGCTGCGCCACGTCGGCCAGCACCGTGTCACCCGACAGGTGGCCGTAGCGGTCGTTCACCTGCTTGAAGTCGTCGAGGTCGATGATGGCGAACGCGCCGCGGTAACCGCGCTGCAGCGTGCGCTCCAGCGCGTTGGCCATGCGCACCGAGGCGCTTTGGCGGTTCAGCAGGCCGGTCAGCGCGTCGTGCTCGGCCTTGTCCTCCAGATCGAGCTCGCGACGCTTGCGCTCGTCGATGTCGGTGACCGACAGATAGGCGTACACGTAGCCGTCTTCCTCGAGCTGCACCATGCGGTAGCTCAGCTCCATCCAGCGTTCATCGTCGTTTTCGCCGAGTCGGTACTCGAGGGAGTCGTTGCGCTCTCCGTCGGCGAAACGCTGCAGCATGTCGTCGAAATCGAGGAAGTTCTCGATGGCTTCTGCGTCCTGGCTTGGGCCGATGTATTTGCCAAGGCGGTCTTCGAGCATGCTGCTCGACCAGTCGTCCAGCGAGATTCCGGCCCAATAGCGCCATGCGCGGCGATCGGCCGAGTTGAGGAAGCTCTTCGTGTTCACGTTGATATACCAGTGATCCACCGCGGCGCCCTTGAGGATGTCGAGCAGCCGGTTGTCGTCCGAGCGCGTCAGTTTCGCCCGCGAATCGTTCAAAGGATCTTCCAGGTAGCCGATGACGCGGGCGGGCTTGCCGTTCGCGTCTGGCACGATCTCGCGTTCTATATGCAGCGTCAGCGGCTCTCCCGTATTCGACCATACCTTGATCGTGCGAGAGGCAGGTCTGCCCCATAACGTTTCGCGCGACAGCCTCCGCAGGACATTGCTCACGTCGTCGCCCAGGCTGGCGGTGTCCTCCTCGTCCGCCGAGGCGGCCAAAAGGGAGGCGATGCCGTTCGACGAGAGGTTCTGGAACGACAGTCGGTCGGAAGCGATGTCGTACACCCACACGTTCAGATCCGATTGCTGAATGATGCGATGCAGGACCTCGTCTTCCAATTCGAGCACCGCCTGCGACTCGCGCAGCTCGTCTTCCTGCTGTTTCTGCTCGGTCACGTCCGCCAGCGAGGCGAAGAAGATGGTGCGGTCTTGCTCGCGGCGCAGGAAGAAGGCGCGCATGCGCATCCACATGATCTCGCCGTTCAGTCGGTACCGACGAAAGGTGGCTTCGGCTCCCGTGACGGGGCGCTCGTACGCTTCGGCGAACATGCTTTGTACGAGGGGCAGATCGTCGGGGTGCACTTGGCGTGAGATCCGGTTCTGTCGTTCGCGCAGATCGATCGAGTTGCATCCGGTGACGTGGTAGTACTCGTTGTTCACTTGCAGCAGCTCGAAACGGTCGGCGTACACGGCGTACACGGCTAAGCCGCCGATCAGGTTGTTTACAGCAGCGCGGCTTACCATGTCGTCGTGCAGCAGCGCGTTCACGTCGATGAGCTCCATGCTGGGGTTCAACACGCCTCGGTAGTCCACGATGCCGTCCTGCGACAGCAGTTGCTCGAGCGCCTCGGTAGACATGGGACGGTAAAAGTAGTAGCCCTGCGCGTAATCGCAACCTATGCCTTGCAGGAAGTCCACCTGCTCCTTCGTCTCGGCGCCCTCGGCGATGATGCGCAGATCCATGAATCGAGCCATGGACACGATGGCCTCAAGGATGCTTTCGCTGCGTTGAGACTGATCCTGTCGAGCGAGGAAGCCCATGTCGATTTTCAAGATGTCGACCGTGATGTCCTTCAGCATGTTGAGCGAGGAATAACCGCTGCCGAAATCGTCCATGAGGATGGTGAAGCCGAGTCCTTTGAGACGGGCGACCGCATCGGCCATTTTCTCGTCTTCTGCGTACGCGCTTTCGGTGATCTCGAGCTCTAGCAGGCGATGGTCGAGGTCGTATCTTGAGACCAGGCCTTCCAGCGCTTCGACCACGTCGATGGCGTACAGGTCGGCCCGGGAGATGTTCACCGATACGGGAATGGGCACACCGCCGCGATCAATCCATGAACGGATATGGCGGCACGCTTCCTCCCATACGTACAGATCGAGGCTGGCGATGAAGTTGTTGCGCTCGAGCACGGGGATGAACGCGCCCGGCATGACGATGCCGCGCGAAGGGTGCTGCCAGCGCACGAGGGCTTCGAGGCCCACGATGCGCTCGGTGCGCGTGTTGCATTGCGGTTGCCAGTGCAGCACGAACTCATGGTTCGTCAGCGCGCGCTTCACCTCGAGCAGGATCTTCGCCTCGGTCTCCATCTCCTCGGTCATCTCGGCTTCGTACCAGGCGATGCGCTTGGTGTAGGCGCCTTTGACGGAGTTCATGGCGATCATCGCATGGTCGCAGGCGGTGACTACGGACACGTCCGGGCTGTCGATGGCGCACACTCCGAAAGCGGGCTGGAACCCGATGGTGTCCTCGGAATCGAACGGCTCCTTCTTCAGCTCGCTTTCCACGCGTTTTTTCGTCGATCAGGCCGTGAGGCAGCAGCAGCGTGAAATCGTCGCCGCCCAGGTAGCCGGCTATGCCGCCGTGCTTACGGGCGATCTCCCCGATACGTGAGGCGATGGCGCGCAAGATGGCGTCGCCTGCTTCGCGCCCATGCCACTCGTTGTATATTTTGAAGTGCTCGATGTCGATGTACGCTGCATCGTACGCGATGTCGGGCATGTCGGCTACCAGGTGTTCGGCTTTGTCGTAAAACGTAGCCGCATTGTACAGGCCGGTCAGCTGGTCGCGTTCGCGCAATAGCTGGATTTGCGAGCGTTCTGCCTGATCCGTGCGTCGCTGCATCTCTTCTTCGATGTCCGCGATGAAGCACATGACCACGCGCTCGCCGCTTCCGCCGCGCTTGACGGGTGCCACGGTCAGCGACGTCCAGCTCCATGCCCCCGATTCGAGGTGCTTGCGGAACTCTCCGCGCAGTGCGCCGCCTGCTTGTTCGATGCGGTCGAGCAACGTGTCGAAATCCCAGAACGCATGGAAGCGATCGCGGTCTTCGGGGTGGATCATGCGGTCGCGCACGTCGGGGAACATGTCGCTGATGCGTCCCTCGAGCGGAGGCGTCGTGAATTTTCCGGGCTCATGGTAGAGAATCTTGTATGCATCGTCGGTGAGGTTGAGTTCGAACAGCTCATCGTAAGATGACGGCTCGCTCAACGACGTGAACAAGCTGCGGCTGTGCTCGTCGACGGGATGGCCGGAGAACAGCACGCAGGGGCCTTCGTTGAACCAGTCCAGCTCGAGGCAGGTTATCTCGTACCAACTTCCCGTGCGCGCGCTGTAGATGACGCTTTGCGTCGCGTGCTCGTTCGACTCGGCGTTCCAGGGGCAGTCCTTGCACGGTTCGCTTTGCCCGCGGAAGCATTCGTAGCAGAGTTCGCCCACTCGTCCACCGGGGAATACACG
>ENA-OQCU01000450-OQCU01000450.1-human-gut-metagenome-genome-assembly--contig:-NODE-450-length-19129-cov-4.644511_pt1 | contig 19129 bp, 18 predicted proteins | sample MGYA00242504_ERZ504590 | MGnify/ENA primary metagenome ERZ504590 (study PRJEB26092, sample SAMD00036318) | human gut metagenome | host: Homo sapiens | study: EMG produced TPA metagenomics assembly of... | reverse complement strand
GTTTCACCCGTTTTCCCACGACCGGCGGGGGCGGGGCGGCGTGAGTAGCGCCCGCGAGCGTATCACTCGGCTCACAGCGTCGCCTCGTAGGAGACGCGCTCGCCGCCCGGCACGCCGGTGCGTGCGGTGACGGCCAGTCCGTGCGGCTCGTATCCGTTGTTCGCACACCAGCGCATCGCCGCCTCGACGGCCGCGGTCGGACTGGAGGCGTGCCCCACGGCGACCGGCTGTCCCAGTACGGTCAGAGTCCAGTAGGTGCGGTCGTTGCCGGCCGGCATGGTGATGAGTTTCAGCATTTCGATCCTTTCATAAGGGCGTTGACGTGTTCGTGCGATGCTATGCGTCCCGCACGCGGGGACGCATACGGGCTGGCATGAACGATCTTGAACGATTGGAGCGGTACGGCGACCATACGGATCGCCGCCTGTCCGCCCGGCTGTACCGCGCGGGATTGCGCCGCGCCGTGTTCGCCCGCCATGCGCTAGACAACACGCTGTTCCGCCGCCGTGAGGGATTTGACCTGACGGACAACGCCTATCTGACTGTCCTACAGCGCCGTGCCCTGGTGCTGGATGGGATGGATTCGACCGCGTTTCTGGACTCGCCCGACATTCCCGCCCGCATTCTGGCAGCCGATCCGAAGCGCCGCCTGCACACGGTCCGCCTGTGCCATAAGACGATTCTGGCCGACAGACGGCTGGTCCGCCTGGTGGCCGCCGATCCCAGTCCGGCCGTGCGGCGCGAATTGGCGACGCATATGGGTCGCGTCAAGAAGACATTGCAGGTGTTGGATTGCAGTAAGAAAGGAAAATTCCATGCCGGATGAACGCATCGAAAAAGCCGCAATCGCGGTTTTCGCCGCGCAAACCAACTGGGCTGATCTCAATCCGAGCGAAGAACAGATACAAGCCTTGTGGGACGGGCAGATGGATGCGGTACGCGACTCGTTCCGTCGTCTCGCTCAAGCCGCCTTGGACTCGCAGGAAGACCAGCCCGCCGACCTCGACTGGGAGAACGCCGAACCGAAGGATTTGGACAGCCGTACGGTCAAGGCCGTCACCAAGGACGGCACCATCGTGCGAGGGCGGACGGTCGCCATCCACGGGTCAATCGACCAGCTCATCATCGAAGGCATCCTGCAACCGCTGCTCATGCGACTGCCGGGAGAACATTGGCGGCTTGCAAGCGGATGGAAAAGTCTGGTTTTTTACAACAAAACAAAGGAGTAATAATGATGAAGCATATTCTTCTTGGATTCATCGCCGTGTTGAGTCTCATGCTCGTTCCCCTCATTCTCATGCACAAGGGCAAGGGAGGCGGTTTCTCGAATTTCGCTGAATCGTTGACCGGTTCGGCGGGAAGTTCGGGTGTGGCGGAAAAGAACCTGAACCGTTGGACGGTAGTGGCTGCTGTCGTCTGGTTCGTTCTCATCATCGCTTACGGGATTCTCGTAAAGCTCTCCTGAAACGTAGAAAGGTAGTCCGATGGGAAAAGACAAAGCCTACTACAAGCTATTACACGAGCATGGAGGACTGGCAAGCGACACCATTCGAGTGTCCAGTGACAGTATCGGCGGAACACCGTATCTGACCATCGACTTTTCCGACTGTACCGAGCATAAACAGTTCACCGTAGACCGAAACGAGTTAGAAAAATGGATTGGAATGCTCGATGCGGAATGAGATTCTGACACCGAGAGACCTGTTCGACAACGTGGACTAACGGTTTGCGGCATCGTAACCGAAAAACCTTTGCGAACCGGCCGACAACTGGGGATAGCCCTCCCAACATGGAAGGCCTCTGAAACCCTTCGGGGTTCCAAGCGAGTCCACTTCACGGGAATCACGGGATGTGAATCCCGTGAGTGTCAAAGCGGGACGCATACGACGGTCATGAACGATTTCAACGACACCATGACCTTCGCACTGCTGACCATCCAATTCTATAGCGTGGTCGGGCTGATATTGTCCGACAATGCGACGCTGTCGCACCTCCTGCTGGCCACGCTCATCCTTCCCGCCATTCCGCTGCTGTCGCACGCGGTCTCGACGCGGCATAGAGGGACGCATACAGAGCGTTGACAGCATTACGCCTCCCTAGCTCAGTCGGTTAGAGCGGCCGCCTCGTAAGCGGCAGGTCACCGGTTCGAATCCGGTGGGAGGCTCTCGGTCGCACGGTGAGAGAACAAGCGCGCCGCACCCCTCTGCGGAAAACGGACTCTCTCAACACAACAACGCTCGTGATCCGCCGTGCGACACGAAACGCCCCTCTAGCTCAATGGTTAGAGCAAGGGTCTTTTAAACCTTGGGTTGTGGGTTCGAATCCCACGGGGGGCACGGTCGCAGCGCCGAACTGCGAGAAATCGTGGAGTCGAATCCCGTGGCCCGTCAGTCGACAGGCAATCAAGCGGACGCGTGGAACGCGCGATAAACACCATCATCCTAGTAAGCGAAAGCCGTGGCAATCGCAACCCATGGCAACTAGCGAAAAGATGATGTGAATGCCGTCGAATCGGAAGACGAGTTGCGACGTCCCCGCGACGAGACGGCATACGCTCCTGTAACTCAGCGGATAGAGCGCCACCTTCCTAAGGTGGGCGTCGCCGGTTCGAAATCCGGCTGGGGGGGCACTTAGGCCGGACACGTTCTTCTGTCACACGGCTCCCGTAAGGGCGTGCCGTCCCCGCCGGTCGGGAGAAACGCCCTACGGATTGTGGCGCAGTCGGTAGCGCGCCCGGCCGGGGGCCGGGAGGTCGCGGGTTCGAGTCCCGCCAATCCGACGGCTTTCACGCTCGGGGACGCATAGTACGTCCGAGTGGAAAAGCCACCAACGTTCCATAGCTCAGTGGATAGAGCGTCCGCCTCCGAAGCGGAAGGTCGCCGGTTCGAATCCGGTTGGAACGACAGAAGGCACGCGGCGAGTCCAAACAATCCGCGTGTGCGCCATGGACTCTTGGACGGTCGCGATGGCGTGCGACGACACAAACCGGTTGAGCGGATGGAGCCGGCGTCGCAGGATGCCCATCCCACCGTCCCAGCCCATGCGTGTGGACCCCTATCGGGTGCACCGTATGGGCTGGGACGCGGTTCCGTAGCTCAACATGGCAGAGCGCCCGCAACGGTCGGGTGGATGCGGGTTCGAAGCCCGCCAGAACCACTGCGCGTCAACGTCACCCGTGCCGACCCGGTTCACCATCTTCCCAACCGGCACGGGAGCGATGGCGGCGAGGCGTGCTCCTCTATCACAGCCACAGACCCGCCAGCGCGCACCCACTTTGAAGATTCGGCATGGCATGCCTACGATCTTCAACCCGACGCACGTCAACGTCACCCATGCCGGACGTCTTTTGATAGCTTTCCCGGCCGGCGTGGGAGCGATGGCGGTGGAGGCGGAAACATTAACTCGCCGCCCGAGATGCCGCCAGCGTGCATGCGAAGGCCCGCATCGCTCCAAGCCATATTGGTGCGATGCGGGCCTCTTCTCATTGCGTGCGCCGCCGTCGTCCTCTCGCCCATACCGCCAGTCCCCCGCCTGCGAGCAGGAGTCCGGCCAGGCTGCGACGGAGGATGCCGCCGGTGTCGGGCAGTCGGGTCTGCAGGCCGTTCCAGTCGGCGTACAAATCGGTCGTTTCGGCGGTCAATCGGCCGTACAGCGTTTCGCCGGCCTCGTATTCGACACCCGTGCCGTCGGCCTTCAGATTCCAGCCGCGGAACGCGAAACCGCTGTTCGACCAGCCGGAGGGCAGGCCGATGGTTTTCATTTCGAGATTGTTGGACGCCCATACGCGTTTCACGGTCTCATCCGACCCGCCATTGTTGACATGGAATATGACGGTGACGATGGGCGGGGTGGGCGTCCACTGCGCGTACAGCGTGCCGGAAGCGCCCTCATGGGTGAGCAGATTGGACACGGTCTGCTTGTCGGTGAACGTTTTGCCGCTGCCGTCCTTCCGCGTGTTCCAGCCGGTGAAGCTGTAGCCCGCTTTCGTGAACCCGATCGCCGACAGGGCCTGCGGACTGTCGTAGGTGAGCGTGCTGGCCGGCATCGAACCGGTGCCGCCGTTCGCATCGTAGTCGACCGTGTAACGGGCCGGCTCGTATCGCGCCTGGACCGTCATGTCGCCGGTCACATGCGACACGTCCTTGCTCCACCCGGTGAACGTGTAGCCATCACGGGCGAGGCTGCGATGCGTGATGGGGTCAACCTGCGTATACTGCTGATACGGGAAGTAGGCGGTGCCGCAGCCCGACCACGGGCATCCGCCGATCGCGCTCCATGCCGTGTGGCGATGGTTGGTGATGCCGAGATTCTCATAACCGGTCTTCAAGGGACAGGATTCGCCTTTCGGACAGTTCAGCGTGTAATGCCATTCGAGGTTCTCTCCAATGTCGTTCCGGTCGTATATGCCCGCATGGCATGCGTAGTTGGCTTGCGTACAGTTCATCTTCGCTTCGACCTTGACCGTCAGCTGACCCACATACGTGTGGTATAACCACCACTGCGACCAGTCGCGACCTTCCTGTTTGCGTCCATGCTCGGTGCCGGACAAGTCGAAGTTCGCCTGCGGGTCGGCAAGCCATGTGGTCGCGTCCAATCCGATGTCCGCGCCGGACGCGCCGTCCTGAATGGACCGTGTGGTGATGGTGCTTCCGTTCCAGTCCAAATAGGTGACGACGTGGCGTTTTTTGCCTTCCGTGGTCGACGTCAGGTAGCCGGTGTGGGGCGTGGCGTATTCGCCGGACGTTTTCGCCGCGTCGTATGCGAGGCCCCGTCCGTCATCGCCGACAAGCCTCTGACAATCCTTGAACACGTCCGTATCGTGAATGAAGCCCGCGTTGGTCCACTTGTCGGACACGAGGATGCGCGTCAGGTTGCCGTTCAATTGGAACATGCCGGCCGCGTCGGTCACATTGCCCGTATTCCAGCCGGTCAGGTCAAACGTGCCGGACAGTCCCGCGTTGACGAACATCTCCCTCATGGTCGTTACATGGGATGTGTCCCAACGGCTCATGTCGGGATTCCGTGAAAGCCACGTCTCATGGAACACGTAACTCATGTCCGTCATGTTGGATGTATTCCAATCGGCCAGTTCCACACGCTGCAATCCGTGGCAACCATAGAACATGCCGCTGATGGTCGTCACATGAGATGTGTCCCAACCATCCAAATCCAATACGGCGAGCTTCGAACAGCCTGAGAACATGCCAGACAGTGAAGTCGCATTGGCGGTATTCCAGTGCGACACGGCCAACGTCGTGAGTTTCGAGCAACCGTTGAACATGTCGTCGAAATGAGCCACCCGGCTTGTATCCCAACCGGCTACGTCCAAGGCTGTGAGCTGCGAGCAGCCCGCGAACATTTGGCGCATGTTGGTCATGTTGGAAGTATCCCATTTGCCGATATTCAGTACGGTAAGCTTCGAGCACTCGCAGAACATGGAGTTCATGTCCGTGGCCCTGCCGGTGTCCCATGTGGACACGTCCAGCTTGGTCAGCGACCAGCATTTATAGAACATGTAATTGAATCTCGTTGCGGCGTCGGTATCCCAGTTGGATACGTCCAACTCGGTGAGTTTCGAGCACTCGCGGAACATGGAGTTCATGTCCGTGGCCCTGCCGGTGTCCCATGTGGACACGTCCAGCGTCGCAAGAAGGGGGCACTTGTAGAACATGCCGCCCATGTCGGTCACGTTCCTCGTATCCCAGTCGGACACGTCCAGCTTGGTGAGTGTCGGGCACTTGTAGAACATGGAGTTCACGTTGGTCGTATTGGAGGTGACCCATCCTCCCACATCCACCGATTCGAGATCGAAACATTCGCTGAACATGCTGTGGAACGTGGTGACCTTTCCCGTGTTCCAACCGGTGACGTCCAACTGGGTGAGTTTCGAATCCAGCGCGAACATATGGTTCATGTCGGTCACATTCGCCGTGTTCCAACCGGACAGGTCGAGCGTTTTCAGACCGTAGCATTGGTAGAAAGCGTAGGCCGATGTCGTGGCGTTGGACACATCCCATTGGGATACGTCCAACGTTTCGAGTTTCCAACAGGCGCGCATTATATTAGCGATACCATTGACCTTGCCGAACCGCCAGTTCTGGGCGTCGATCTGGGTCAGGTTGAAGCAGTCGTAGAACATACTCCACGCGGTAGTGACGTTGCGCATCGTCCACCCGGTCGTGACCGTTTGCAGACTGTGGCAGAATGAGCACAAGCCTCCTACGTCGGCCAGTTTCGCGTCTCCGATCGACGTCAAATCCAGTCCGGTGAGATTCTCATCCCAAAAGAATGCGGAATTCATAACGGCTATGCCGTCGGCGTTCAGCATGTTCAGGTTCACGCTGGTGAGCGTCGCGTCGTAGGCGAGGATGCCTTTCATGCTGGTCAGACTAGTGGCGTCGAGATTCGTGAAGTCCACGCTTTCCAGCCGATTGTACGCGTTCGCGTCCGTACTGCCGTTGGAGAACGCCCATTCCAATGTTTTTCCGGTCTTGACGCCCTTGTCGAATCGGACGGTCTTGATGTAGGCGGCGTACCGGTACCATGGCCAGTCAGTGTTCTTGGAGCCTTCCGGCAGGACGCCGCTCGTGCCGTCGGAAGGCGTGACGACCATCTGCAGGTCGGGTGTGATGTAGAACAGGCAGGTGCCGCTCGTGCCGCTCGCGATCGCATCATCCGGCACTTGGGACGTCTGGACCGCCACGTCCGCGTCCGTCAACGGCATCGGCTCGGATTCCGCGTCACCATTATCCGACGCGGCGGGTTGCGGAACGTCGCCCTTCTCCATGTCGGATGATGTCGTGCCCGCGTCGGTCTGGTCGGCATGGGCGGTGCGTACGGCCAGCATGCTCGGACACAGGCCCCATATGAGTCCGATGAGCAGGAGCATGGGTATGATGGCGTTTTTCAGACGGCGCATGTCACGCCCTCCCTTCCAGGGCGGGCGTGGTCAGACCATATGACGTCTCCTGCGTTCCGCAAGCAGTGCGAGGGCGAGTCCGCCGAATACCGCAAGCCCCCCCCGCGAGGATTCGCGTTGGCGTGCCGGCATGGCCGCCCGTGTCGGGCAGGACGGTTTCGGGAATGCGTTTCCACTGCGCGTACAGGGTCAGCACATTGCCCTCCTTCGGATAGGTGACCGTGCTGTCGGGCATGATGGTCTGTCCGCTGCCGTCCCGTTCCGTATTCCATGAGACGAACGTGAGACCGGTGCCGGTGAACGTGTTGGATGGTGCGGCCGCAACCGTCGTATCAGGGTCGCCTACGGTCAGATAGGAGGATTCGATGCCGCCGTTCGGCTCGTAGCGGATGCCCGACTGTTCCGTGGCCAACGTCGGGTCGGGTGGATTGCGGCGGTAGGTGAACGCGCCCGTATTGGTCCTGTCCGCCGCGATCGCCCATTCGACCCGATACCGGTTCGGCACGGTCAGATCGGCGTAGTCGGCGTTGACCTGCGGCTGGGCGACATCCCACACGCCTTGCGCGTTCGCATAATAGGTGCGGCTCACTTCATCCGCATCCTTGCGCAGCGTGGGACGGAGGGTGCGCTCGTCGCCGTTGCGCGAGCCCATGTTCATGGCCATGTAATAGTCGTCGCCGTCCACCATGACGGCCTTCTCCCCCGGGTTCAGGTTCGTTTTGGCCCGGTCAAGGGTCGAAACATCCTTGCCGGTGGTTTTTAACGGATAGTCGTAGGTTATGCGCTCATCACTATCGCCGGGGGTTTTCCCATCATACGGAAAATTCAACCCCTGCCGGCTTTCGATGGTGACGTTCCGCAATCCGCCGCCCAGTTCGCGGGTCAGATGAAGCCAGACGACCATATCGCCGGAAGGCGTGGTCACAGGCCTGCCGTTGGCGATCTGATAGACGGTCGCGCAATTGCGGATCCAATTCGACACCCACAGCACATTGTCGTTCGAAGTCACATCCTTCGACCCGAACCCTCCCGGGACGTTCATGTCCGACGTGCACGGGCGTATAACGATCTTCCGGTTGGAGAACGTGACCTTCGAACCGGTGTCCACGATCTGCCAGACGGTCGAATCGTATTGCCGGTCTTTGCTCCAGAATGTGGCGTGGAAGCCGACGGACGCCTCCAACCGTCCCACGGACGGCTCTCCCGTACGGGTCAGATACAGGTGGGTGCCGCTATTGCGTGCGGCGAACAGCACTTTGCCGTCCGAACCGGCGATGGAGGATGCGGCGACGCCGCCGAAATACCACGTCGTGTAATGGCCGGACGTGGTGAACTCGACATCCACCACATCGCCTTCCTTCAGGTCTTCCATCCGGTCGATGCGGATGCCGACGGTCATGTTGAAGTATTGTCCGTTCGCGCTCACGGTCGCGCCGACCAGATCGTTGCCGTTGGCGTCGGTCACGGATTGGAACCATGCGCTACCGACCTGCCCTATCCGATAGGTGGCGGCCGCCCGTGCGGTCAGGGGGGTGAGCATGCCGAACAGGGCGAGGATGACGGCGAGCAGCATGCGGGTCGCCTTACGCATTGTCAAGTGTTTTCCTTTCATTCGACGGGACGGTACGGGTCGGTCGTATGGCGTACGATGCGACGCCGCCTGTGCGCCATGCGGACGGGCGGCAGGCCGACGGCGAGCGTGACGGCTCCTATGCAGGCCGCGCCGGCCAGTCCGGCCCTCCCATCCACATCCTGCGGCTCGTTTGCCCGTGGCGTGTACCGTTCGCCCGTGACCAGAAGGCGACGGCTGTTGGCCGTGTCCGTGCAGGTCAGGAGACTCGCCAAATCCTTGCCGGCCACGATCCTCAACGCGTCCACATCCGACGGGTCGATGATCGCGATGTCCACGATCCGATAATGCAGGACGCGCCCGTACACGCCGATCGTGAACGACTGGCCTCGTTTCAGCTCGTCCAATCGGGTGAACAGGGTCTTGCCGGCCACGTTCGTATGCCCCGATATGACGGTGCGCGTGTCCGTGCCGCCGACCGGCAATGAAGTGCCGTGCACATGCCCAAGCCCATTGTCAAGCGAGTCCGGGCCGGTGCCGTGCCGGATGGGCAGGTCCACGCCGATCGCGGGTATCCGAAGCGCGCCCATCGTGCCGCTCGCATCCGAGTCGAGCAGACCCTGGTAGGTCGTATCCTCCGTGAAGTCGGCGTCGCGCGTCCCGTCCGGGTTCAACACTTCGCCGATCTGGTATTGGCGGCCGACCATACGCTTGTTGTAGTCGCGTGCGGCCTTCACCTGTCGCCCGACCCCGTCCTGCGGGAGTGTTTCGGCGGCATGCGCCTCATGGGTGAGCGTCCGATCGTTCCACCAAGTGTTCAGACCGGGCGTGAGCATGACGGTCAGTCCGCCGACGATGAGCGGGAGGGCGAGCAGACGGTAGAGCCGGCTCATGCGCCGGTCATGCCGTTCGAGCCGTTGGCGGGTCGATTCCGCACGACCGCCCGACACGATCCGCCAAAAGTCCGACATATCGTCCACTCGTACCCCTCCCGTCAATCATCCGGCTTAGAGCGCGTGCCGCTGGCCGCGCTTCTTGGATTGGAACGTCAGGAAGGCGACGCCGCCGGCCATCGTGAGCGCGATCACTCCGATCATGGTGTTGCCGGCCAATCCGCCGGTCTGCGGCAGTTCGGTCAGCGAGTCGATGTTCCTCACCGTGATCGTGTACTCGTTGTCGGCCGTCGGCTGGCCGGAGATGAGCTTGTTGGCGTCATCGCCGGTGGAGACGACGCCCGCGTCGGTGATGTGGAATGTGAAGTCGGCGGTCACGAGGGATGTCATGTTGTCAGGGACCTTCGATTCGACCATCCGATAGTCGCCCGCGCCCAGGCCGGCGATGTTGACCTGACCGTTGCCGCCGGTGAGGAATTCGGTGGCGTCCTTCTGCGAGTCCACATACGTCCAACTGCCGCCGGTCTGCTTCATCCACTTGTTCGTGTTCTCGTCATGGATTTTGAAGCCCGCGCCGGCCAGCGTGGTCTTGCCGTCCCAATTGGTCTTCCTCACGTTCAGGTCGTATGCGCTCACGGTCGCGATATCGTTCGTGTCCACGGTGGCCGTGGCCTGAGCCTGACCGTCGTATTGGGTGCTGGCTAAGGCGACCGTGTTGCTGGCCTGCTTGGCGCGGGTGGCGTTCGACACAATGGCCTTGTAGGTGACGGTCACCTTCCGGTTCTCATACTGTTTGACGAGATTCTGGTCGAACGTGGCGGTGAAACCGTTGGTTTTCACGACGGTCGGATTGATGGCCGTACTGCCGACCTTGAACACGGGGTCGCCGGACAGGGCCAGGCCGTCCATCGTGTCGGTGACGACCATCTTCACGGTGTTCTGCTTGTTGCCCAACGTGAACTCATACCGGAAGTCCACGGTGTCGCCCACGTTCCACGAGGCGCTCGACTCGCTGTTGCCGGCCTTCGAGTCGATGAGCGTGGCCTTGTCCTTGCGGTCGTGAGCCACCTTCTTGTCGATGCTCACGGTCTTCGACTTGATCGTCAACGCGCCCAATGTGACACCGTTCAGGGTCTTCGACCCTTGGATGGGTGTGCCGACGATCATCGGACTGCCGGCTGAGTCCACGATCAGATACAGGCCGTTCGGCAGGTCGGCGACCGTCATCGTGGCGCCGGAACCGGTCACGGTCTTCGTGACGGTCAGCGCCTTGCCGTCCGTTCCGGCCGTTGAGGCCGTGGCTGCGAGTTGTTTCGCGGCCTCACGCAGCTTGCCCTGCACCGTGCCGGTCGGCTCGCCGTCCTTGCCCAGGTGGGCGAGGTCGCCGGCCGCGTCGAAGCCCTGCAGGTCGGTGATGCCGGCCTTCGTGTTCGCAGCCTGAATCCACTTGTCGGACGTGTCGTCGATCTTGTTCACGGTCAACGATTTCACGTCCGTATCCTGTGTGCCGGCGGTGATGTCGCCGTACGAGCCGAGACGGTAGAACGTGAACGTGTGCCCGGCCAGCGTGTTGCCTTCGCTCGCGTTCAACGTGATCGACGCGGTGGCCGTATCCGACGTGGTCGGAGTTTCGACGGCCATAGCCGTGCCGGTCAGGCCGAACATGGCCAATGATGCGACGGCCGCGCAGGATGCGGCCAGCTTCTTCGAGTCGAACATGAATGCTCTCCTTGTATCTGTCTTAGATCCGCGTCCGACATGGACGCGTTCGGAAAGCCTCTATGCATGTTCTTCAGTAGTGGATGTATTCCAGCAGTACGGCGTCTGTGCCGGAAATCGTCCGCCGGAACGGTCCGACCCGGCCGCCCACGTTCGCTTCGCTGATGGTGATCGACCCGTCCCCGCCGACCTCCTCCACGACCGCGACGTGCCCGTACGTGCCGCTGGAGCCGAGCACGCCCGGCGCGAACACGGCCACGTCGCCGGCCCGCGGGGTGCGATCCACCCAGAAGCCCAATGCGCGGGCCGAATCCGCCCACTGGCCGCCATTGCCGAAACGGCCGCCGACCGGCAGTCCCAACTGTTTGCGCCGCTCATACGCCCACCATGTGCATTGCCCGTACGGATAATCGTCGCCGACGTCGCCGGTCGCATGGTCGGGATTGAAGCCGTCCGGCAGCGTGTTCGCGTCACGCCCGTTGATCAGGGCTTTCACGACCGGATTGTTCGCCGCCCGGACGGTCAGACTGTCGGACGGCTCATCCGACTCCCCCAACGTCCACATGCCCGCCTCACGTTCCACGCCACGGCTCGTCTCCACCAGATCGGCGCGCGTGAGGGCCGTCGACCGGTCGAACCGCGCGTGCGTCTGTGCCGCAGCCGTCCACGGCTGGAGCATGACGCACGGTATGGCGGCGCCGGCCGCCAGTCCAGCCAGCAATAGCAGCGATACCGCCCTCTGGCGGCGGTTCAGCCGACGTCGGCGGAGCTGTCGGCGGCTGGGGGCGGCCCTATGCCTCATGGACGATTGCCCCCATCTGCACGGCGTCCGTTCCGTCGTAACAGGAGGCGAGCGGCAGGAGAGACAATGGGACCAGCAGGAGAATGATCAGACGTTTCATGACGGCTCCTATGCGTCCATTCCCGTATCGTTCTGCGAGACGGTTGGCTGGTGCGGATAATCCACGGGGATACCCTTGCCTGGAGAAGGAAGGAACCCCTTCCGTTTATGAAAGGAGTCGGGACGATGTCGAAACCCGAAGACGATTTGTATCGATCCCTACAGAATCAGGAAGAGCTCCTTTACGAGCAGAACTACAACCAGACCACCAGCCTGTTAGCTCAGGAGGCCATCCACCGCCAACAGGAGGAAAACAACCGGCTCCAGGCTGAACAGAACGAGCAGTTGAGAAAGCTGACCGCACAGAACGCCGACCTGCAACGGCGACTGAACGAGCAGAACGCCAATTTGCAACGCCAATTGGAGCAACAACGCCAGCAGATGCTCGACCAGCAGCGGCAGATGCTCGACAGAGAGAGACAATGGCGGTACCAGACATGGCGTCGCAGTGCGGACGGAGAGGCTTACGAGACGGACTGGCTCCCCCGGGCACTGCAGGTCCTCGCCCGCATCGAAACCTATTCGGGACAGATGGGGCGCGCCTCAGATTGGGATCGCGACACCATAAGCCTCGCCTACAATGACGAGCATTCCCTGCCCCAAAAGCCGGCACGGCCGCAAATCCCCGAAGAGCCACGATTTGCACGCCCCTCCAGACCGAAGCCGGAGAAAGGCACGCTCCTCTGGTGGCTGCATCGAATCAACGACCCCTTCATCCCCTTCCTGATCGTCGCCGCGCTCATGGTATGCCTGATCGTCCATGACCTGTACATCGGAGAGAGCGTATTCAGCACAATCGTCGGCTGGACGTTGGGCGCGATTCTGTACGGCGGCGGCATTCAGGCCATCTCATCCGCCATCATGGGACATTTCGACAGGAAGGCCGATACCCTCTTCTCCATCAAGATGGACAAGAGAGAAGAGGAGTGGGAGAACACCGTCCATGCGGAGTGGGAGAACACCCGACGGAAAATCGAGGAGGAATACCATTCGAAATACAATGAGTACGTGCGTCTCAAGCAGGAGTGGACGGACGGTCTGAACGCCCAGCTCGCCGTACTGCCGGACGCGTACGCTTGGAGCGTCGGGGATTCGCGCCAAACGTACGCCAAGTTGTCCGACGTCATCTCCCGCATCCAAGACACCCTTCCCGCCGCCCGCGATCTGCCTGCCATCCGCATGCCTGAAATCGTCGATCCTGCTTCGTTGTCAGATACGGCAGTGGAGTCTCGCGCCACATTGGAGCGCATCCGCTCCGGCGCATACGAATCATTGGTGAACGAGACGTATAGAAGGCTGGTCTCGCGCTGATCGCGACATCCGGCCGCATGGGAGTGTTCATGTGGCCGGCTAACATCGGCCTTGCGACATCCCGTTGCCGACTCGCGTCATCGGGATGTCGCAAGGCAAATGCGGAGGGTCGCACTGCTTCAAGTCAAATTGGAGTAGTGCGACCCTCTTCTCATCTTGTATGACGTCGTCCGACCATGAGCGGCGGGAAATGGGATGGCGTATTCCGCCCCACCTGTGGTGACGAGGGGCGGCCGAAAACCCATTCGGATTCCCGGCCGCCCCTCGTCACCACACTGTTGGCGGTTTACTTGGCGTGGCGTGCCATCATGTCGTAGCGTCCCTCGCCGCGACGCTTCAGCATGGTCAGCGCTCCGGCCGTACCCAATGCGGCCATCGCGTAGACGGTCACTTCGGCCACATCCACGCCGGTGTCACCCAGCTTGGCCTGCGCGGCGGTCCTGACGGCCGCCTTGTTCGCGTCGTTGGCGCTGGACGGCGTGCTGATGACCGTGGTGGTCGTACCATCCGTCTTCTGATCGGTCTTCTGGCTGGCGGTCAGCCTGTCAGCTTGGCCTTGGCGGCCGCCTGCGCGGCCTTGGCGATCTCCAGCTTGGCGGTCGCGTCGGCCAGCTTGGCCTTGGCGGCATCCAGTTCGGCCTGCGCGGCCTTGACCGCGTCGGTGTCGGTTGCGTTCCTGCGGGCCTCATCCAGCTTGGCCTGCGCGTCCTTGACCGCCTGCGCGGCCTTGTCGGCCTCGGCCTTGGCGGTGTCATAGGCGGCAAGCTTTTCGGCGTAATCGGCCTTCGCCTTGGCCAGCTTGGCCTGCGCCTTCGTGTTCGCTTCGGTCGCGGTCTTCAGTTCGACGGTCGCGGCGGTCAGCCTGTCCTGGGCGTCCTTTGCGGCCTTCAGGGTCTTCTCTCCCGTTCGGCAGCCTTGGAGGCTTCGTCCAGCTTGGCGTTCGCATCCGCCAGCGTACCCTGCGCGGCAGAGGCAGCGGCTTCGGCGGCCCTGTATTCGGCTTCGGCCTTGTCATAGGCGGCTTGGGCTTGGGCCAGCGCGGCTTCGGCGTTCGTCAGCGTCTCCACACGCAGGTCGGCGGCCGTCTTGTCGGACTCGGCCTTGGCGTAGGCGGCCTTGGCTTCGGCCAGCGTGTTGCCGGCGGTCTCCAGCTTGGTCTTGGCCGCGGCCAGAGCGGAGTCGGCGCCGTCGGCCGTGGACTTCGCCGTATCGTAGGCGGCCGTTTTGGCGGCCAGCGTGTTCTGGGCGGTCATGTTCGCCGTTCGGCCTGTCCGTATGCGTTCTGGGCGGCGGTCTGCGCTGCCACCGCCTGCGACAGCTTGGCCGCATTCTCCGTGACCGTCCTGGCCGGCCTCGTCGGCGGCGGTCTGGGCGGCCTGAAGCGCCTTGTCCGCCGTTTCGGACGTCCGTTCGCCGCATCCAACGCGGCCTTCGCCTGCTCGACGGCCTTCAGCGCGTTCTGATAGTCGGACTGGGCGTTGCGGATCGACTTGACGTAGGCTTCCACGCTGGCGCGGAATTCGGCGGCCGTACGATCCGGAGTATCCTTCAGACCCGACCGTGCCATCCTCATTCCACAGATGCACCCAATCCTTGACGGTGAACTCCTGCGCCCATGCGTTGCCGTAGGTCGGATCGCCCTGCGCGACGGCCACGCCGGTACTGGTCGAATTGGCGTTGGACATGTTCAATGTAATGTCCAACCTCCTCCCAATTCCTGTTACCGGCGTCGTACTTCGCCTTCTCGTCAGTCCACCAGCCGTCGTACGGGTCGTATTCGGACGGACCCCATGCAAGGTTCTCCGTACCCATCATGTTGACGTACTGCTGGTTGTGATAGTAGTGGCCGCGTGCGGCGTTCGCCTGCACCATAGCGGCGGCCATGGCCGTATCGGACACCTTCAGGGGCGCCAGACCCTCCTTGGCGCGCAATGCGTTACACTCGTCGATCAGATCCAATGCGGCGAGCAGATTGTCGAGACTGGTGGCGTCGCCCTCGGCGCCAAGCTTCGTGTACTCCAGATAATCGGACACGCTGCTGTCGGTCAGCACGCGATAGGCAAGCTCCGCGTTCTGGCTCTTGAAGTAGCCGGCCGCGCCCTGGGCGGCCAGCTGGTCGGCCTGGTCGGCGAACGCCTTCGCCTTGTTCGCGGCGGCCACCGCATCATCGTAGACCTTCTGCGCGTCCGTCTTCGCCTTGTCGGCGGCGGTCTTCTCGGCCTTCGCGTCCGCCAGCTTGGCGTTCGCGTCCGTCACCGCCTGCTCGGCCCTGTCGGCGGCCGTCTTGGCGTTCTGAACCGTCTGGTCGGCGGCGTTCTTGTCGGACAGCGCCTTGTCGTACTGGTCCTTGGCGGTCTTGGCGGCGCTCTTCGCGTCGGCCAGCTCATCCTTGGCCGTGTTCAACTGGGCCTTCGCATCCTTGGCGGTCTGGTCGGCGGCATCGAAATCGGCCTTCGCGTCCTGCTTGGCCTGCTCGGCGTTCTGGACTGCCTCATGCGTGGCCTTCAGATTCTCGTCGGCCTTCTGCGCGGCATCCTTGGCGGCCTGCACCTTGGCCGGGTCGGAGGCGTCAGCCGCACCCTCCTTGACCGTATCCAGATTCTTCTTCGCCTCGATGGCCGCGTTCTGGGCATCCGTCTTAGCGCTCTGGGCCTTGTCGGCGGCGCTCTGGGCGGCATCCACCTTTGCCTGCGCGTCCGTCTTCGTCTGGTTCAGGGCATCCATGTTCACCTTGTCGGCGGCGCTCTGGGCTTGGTCGGCCGTGTTCTGCGCATCATTCCTGGCGCTTTGCGCGGCATCCTGCGCGTTCTGGGTCTGATCGGCCGTGTTCTGCGCGTCCTGTCGGGTCTGGTCGGCCGCATCCAGTTCGTTCTTCGCGTTCTGCACGTTCTGGTCGGCCGTGTTCTGGGCGTTCTGGGCGGCATCCAGAGCATTCTGGGCGTTGTTCGTGGCCGGATCGGACTTGTAGGCCTCATCCACCTTCGACTGGGCCTTGTCCACGTCGGATTGGGCTTGATCGGCGACGTTCTGCGCGTCCTTCACGTTCTGATCGGCGGCGGCCAGCTCATCCTTCGCATCCTTGACCGGATCGACCGACTGCACGGCCTCCGGCGTCACGTCGGCGGCCGTCTCATCGGCCATGGCGGGTGCGGCCATGCCTGCCACCGCGGTCAGACCCGCGATGGTCGCTACGGCCAGTTTCTTCGGATTTTCCATATTCTCCATCCTGTCTCCCGGAATTGTTTTGACGTGGGGCATATGCGTCCCCGGATACAGGGTCCACCCTACCACTATCTAGGGGTGCATGGGAACGCTCGTGGCGGGCGACACCCTGCTCCCAGCCTCGCCTTCTATGCCGACACTCCCCCACACCGACGACGGCGAGTCCCGGCACGGCGGCCAGCGCGGCGACCGGCAGCGCGTACGCGGCCGCCTCCGGATGGCCCGCCGACCTCTGCTCGCCGGACGGATCGTACGGCACGCGCATGCCCGTGACCAGCAGACGTTTCGTATTGCCCGACCCCGAACAGGTCAACAGCGTCGCCTCATCCACGCCTTTACGGGCGGCCAGCGTCGCATAGTCGGAGGTCCTGCCGGTCGGATCCACCAGTTCGATGCGCTTCACCCGGTAGGCGAGCGTATGTCCCAACACGTCGATGTAGAACATGTCGCCCTTCCCTATCTCGTCCAGACGGGTGAAGAACATGCCGTCGGCGCTGTTCGTATGCGCGGTGATCACCGTATGCGACCCCTTGCCGCCGACCGGCAGGCTCGACCCGTACAAGTGGCCCGCACCCATGTCCAACGTGTTCTGTCCCGCGCCATGGTAGACGGGCAGGTCGATGTTGACCTTCGGCACGCGGATGCGCGCCATCGTGCCCAACGCGTCCGTCTTCAGCAATTTGTGGTATTCCGCATCCTTCTCACCGTCGAAATCGTCATCCGACTCGCCGCTGACCGGATCGACGCTCCCGCCAAACACGCTCTGCCCGCCCTCCAACAGGAGCCGGTTGTATTCGACCGCCCGCTCCACCATCGCGTTGCGTGAACCCGCCGGAAACGACTGGGCGGCCACCGTCGCCCGCTCGGCCGCCGCCGCCAGCCTCCTATCCGAGCCGTCGCGTTGCAGAAACGGCCAGACGCCCACGCCGATCGCGGCCAACAGCACGACGGCGGAAAGCATGGCCAGCATCCGGCTCACCCGTCGCGCCCGCGCCCGCCGTTTCAGCCATGCCCGCACATACGCGGAGTCGCCCATGATGTCATTCCAATCCATGTGCGGCGACTATGCGATCGGCTGTCTAGTCCGCCCGCCGAGGCCCGCCCGTGCCGCCGTTCATGTCGTAATACAGCGGATAGCTCATGGAGACGGGCGAGCCAAACGTCATCCGGCAGCCGCCCTGCCGTCCGGCAGGATTGCTCAAATCGTAGGAGAACGTGAATGATGGGCCGGCCCATGTGGCCGCCAGGCGATGCTTGCGCTGCATGGTGCCGTTCAGGTCGTCCTCGACGCCCGCGTCATGCAGATAGCCCGCATACCCGTTCGCTCCGTATCTCTTCAATTCGGCATCCTTCACATGGTAGGCTCCGGTGAATCCGTCACCCAGCTGGACGCCTTCGAATGCCAGATCGGGTTGAGATTCCCAGCCGTCCAAATCATTGAAGCCCGTGACGCCTGTGAACGTATCCGGCACCGGCCTGCCGGTATTATGGTCGGTGAACGTGACCCTCCATGTGCATCCGACGCGTTTCGAATGGTCGATGCCGCCAAGATTGCGGATGGTGGCTGCGGGCAGATCGTCGTTTCGCCAAGTGATGTTCACCCAAAACAGGTCGATTCGCTCATTCGGCTGCCCCTCGTATTTCGATTCTTGATAGATCGGGCTGACGCTTCCGCCGTTCCAGCCAACCAAGGTCAGGGCCGCATCGATCCGATGATTCCGCCATGTGCCGACATTCGGCAGGCTGGCCGTCGCGTTTTGTACGGTCGGATACCAGTACTCGTTGTGCTCGGTTGGACTGGTCTTCGACTCCCATTGCCCGCTTGCGAGCCGTACCTGGGAGAACGGATAGGAGCTCGTAGTGAACACGAACGTGTCGGACGTGATGGGCACATCCGAGGTCTCGATCGAATATTCAGGAATGTTTGCCGCAGTCGCCGTGGCCGTCACTCGGTGTTCAGGCGTGGAGGCAAGCCCCCCCCCCGATGCTTCCGCAGGCCGCGAGCGGAGTGAGGAGGGCGATGATGGTGGCGGCCGTGATCAATCTATTTGCCATACGGACGGACTATGCGGGATGGTCGAGCGGGTTTCGTTTTGCGATTGGGTGGGCGCGCACCGCATATCTCATAGCCAATCAGAATAATCGAACGCATAGCCCGCGCCATGCGCAGTATCAACGGAACATACCGACCCCCTGAACGTGTTTGGAATTAGAAGACACGCCGTGGACTTGATTGCAGGACATGCCATCTTCGCGGGGTGCCAACCTAGACCTGTTGGACACTTCCCGCATGAACTTCACGCCCCGTCAAGCGAAACGAATGCTCTACGCCTTTTATCTGGGGCGGTACGGGTGGCGGAGCACTGCGTACGAGGATCTGGCTCGCCCGACATCCATTGCTCGAGGCAAAGGCGCTCCGATTGCAAAATGGTCGGAACCACTCCTACCGACGGCAACGGGACGGGATAATATGGACACGGTCATCGAGGATTGGCACGTTCCCGCCAAAACGATGATTGGGCGAGAAATCTTTACAAGTAGCCACCCATCCCGCATAGTCCGTCCGTATGGCAAACAGAATTATCACGGCCGCC
>ENA-OQCU01000448-OQCU01000448.1-human-gut-metagenome-genome-assembly--contig:-NODE-448-length-19144-cov-6.691224_pt1 | contig 19144 bp, 15 predicted proteins | sample MGYA00242504_ERZ504590 | MGnify/ENA primary metagenome ERZ504590 (study PRJEB26092, sample SAMD00036318) | human gut metagenome | host: Homo sapiens | study: EMG produced TPA metagenomics assembly of... | reverse complement strand
TTTGACCGAAAGAAAAAACATCCCCCCGCGCCACCAGCGCGAGAACCAGCTCAAAGAAAAAAACCAGCCCTGCCTCTGGCCCGCGCGGAGCGCAAGCCATTTGACCGAAAGAAAAACATCCCCCGCGCTACCAGCGCGAGAACCAGCTTAAAGAAAAAACCAGCTCTGCCTCTGGCCCGCGCGGAGCGCAAAGCCATTTGACCAAAAGAGAAAACATCCCCCGCGCCGACGCGCGCAGCCGCCACACCATTTTACGTCTTCACCCAAAATATAGCAGTTTGCGTTTTTAATGCACAAGCAACATCCGCAAACTGCATATCGCAAATATGCCATTTTGATAGGCACTATTTTTGAAAATTGCGATAAACGGAGGGACGAAAAGTGCTTTAGTCACCTAAATTGCAACCTGATTGCAATTTAGGTGCAGGGAAGAGTATACACGGATTCTGCGTGAAATGCAAGACCAAAATGCAATCTTTTTGCATTTTTCTCAAAAGAATGACTCTTAAAACCTTTTTGGAAGAAATTCAATTAAACCCATTGACAATATGGGTATGAGGGAATATAATGCAGACAACAAAACCACACGCCTTGTAGGTAAGTGGGAATATCAGAAAGGAGGGTACTCAAATGACGCTGATTTGGAAAAGTCTTCTGCACGCCAACTTCCGCTGTGGGCGAATGTACAGAGCCCGGGCTGAGAAACAAACTCTGAGCCATAGCTGTACGGTGCCCTCTATGCCGCGAATGTGCGAGCGAATGTGACGCCCGAGACAGACAAAAGGCTCTGAGCTGAGAACGATTTCTTTGCCCGGCAGACGAAAGGTGAAACTCCCCGCGCTGCCGGGCATTTTTATGAGTAAAAATAATACTTTGAGTACAGATAGAGAGGAAAATACTATGTCTAACTATAAATTTGAGACGTTGCAGCTTCACGTTGGCCAGGAGCAGGCCGATCCCGCTACCGATTCCCGTGCTGTGCCTATCTACCAGACCACTTCCTATGTCTTCCGCAACAGCCAGCACGCCGCTGACCGCTTTGGTCTGGCCGACGCCGGCAACATCTATGGCCGTCTGACCAACTCCACCCAGGATGTGTTCGAGAAGCGCATTGCCGCTCTGGAAGGCGGCGTGGCTGCTCTGGCGACTGCTTCCGGTGCAGCTGCCATCACCTACACCATCGAGGCACTGGCTCAGGCCGGCGACCACATCGTGGCTCAGAAGACCATCTACGGCGGCAGCTACAACCTGCTGGAGCACACTTTGACCCAGTTCGGCGTCACCACCACCTTCGTGGACGCTCACGATCTGGAAGAGGTCGAGAACGCGATCCAGCCCAACACCAAGGCTGTCTACCTCGAGACTCTGGGCAACCCCAACAGTGATATTCCTGATATTGATGCCATCGCAGCCATCGCTCACAAGCATGGCCTGCCGCTGGTCATTGATAACACCTTCGGCACCCCGTATCTGATCCGTCCCATCGAGCATGGCGCTGACATCGTCGTCCACTCCGCTACCAAGTTCATCGGCGGCCACGGCACCACGCTGGGCGGCATCATCGTGGACAGCGGCAAGTTCGACTGGAAGGCCAGCGGCAAGTACAGCAACATCGCCGCCCCCAACCCCAGCTACCACGGCGTGTCCTTCGCTGACGCAGTCGGCCCCGCCGCTTTCGTCACCTACATCCGCGCCATCCTGCTGCGTGATACCGGCGCTGCCATCTCTCCGTTCAACGCCTTCCTGCTGCTGCAGGGTACCGAGACCCTGAGCCTGCGCATTGAGCGCCATGTGGAGAACACCAAGAAGGTCGTCGAGTTCCTGGCCAACCATCCCCAGGTCGAGAAGGTCAACCATCCCTCTCTGCCGGATCACCCCGACCACGCCCTGTATGAGAAGTACTTCCCCAACGGCGGCGCTTCCATCTTCACCTTCAACATCAAGGGAGGCCGTGAGGAAGCATTCAAGTTCATCGACAACCTGAAGATCTTCTCTCTGCTGGCAAATGTGGCCGACGTCAAGAGCCTGGTCATCCATCCGGCTTCCACCACCCACAGCCAGCTGACCGATGAGGAACTGGCCGAGCAGCAGATCTACCAGAACACCATCCGCCTGTCCATCGGCACCGAGCACATCGACGACATCATCGCCGACCTCGAGGCAGGCTTCGCAGCCGTCCGGGGCGAGTGATCCTCCGGCACTTCCGTCCCCAGGAAGCATAAAAACGCGATTCTCTTCTCCATTCTCCTGAATTGCATAATATAGCAGTTTGCGTTTTTAATGCACAAGCAACATCCGCAAACTGCATATCGCAAATATGCCGGTTTGATAGGCACTATTTTTGAAAATTGCGATAGAAGCAGCCAGCCGCCCTGTTACCTTGCAGGGCGGCTGGCTTGCTGTTTGCGGAATGATCGTCTGGCTCAGTGCTCTGCCGCCTCAAAGACGCTGGTCTGCTCCACGCTGGCGGCCTCCATCAGGCCGTCGTGGTAGAGCTGGCTGAGGATGCAGGCCGTGGTATCGTCCAGCTCACCGCAGAAAACGCCGTCCAGCTCCCTGGCCGTCATGGGCTTGAGGGTGCCGGGGTTCAGCAGGGGAGCGGGCTTGTTTTTCATATCGGCCCGCACATTGTACCATGCAGTGGGCAGCTTCGATTCTTCCAGATAAAAGCGGAAAAAGCGAAGTCGTACGACTGCCTGAAACTTGTGCGAGAGGGATGAACACCAGCCGTCCCCGGGGGCTGTACGCCGCCCCTGCCACGCAGCCGTAGAGAAAAAAAGAGCATCACCGCCACTGCCGCCGCCAGAAGCAGCAGCCCCCGGTGGTGGAACGACCAAATGCGATGCCCGGGCCGCTGACGCCGCATACAAGACCCCTCCTTTTGTGGTTTGGGCCATCTTATGCCTGTCAGGGTGCGGCTGTGCGATTGTGCCGGGCCGAAGAGTGTGGTACACTATAGCCATCGAGATTTTTTGTGATACGGAGAAACCTTATGCTGACCATTACACTGCTGGGTACAGCGGCCACCATGCCCCTGCCCGACCGCGCCCTCACGGCGGCGGTGGCCGAATGCGGAGGACACAGCCTCCTGTTCGACTGCGGCGAGGGGACCCAGACCGCCGCCCGCCGGGCCGGAGTCAACCTGATGAAGATGGACGCCGTCTGCCTGACCCATTACCACGGCGACCACATCTTCGGCCTGCCGGGGCTGCTGCAGACGCTGGGCTGTCAGGGCCGCACCCGCCCGCTGGCGCTGTACGGGCCGAAGGGGCTCGGCGAAGTCTGGGCGGCACTGCGGGTGCTGACGGGGCCTCTGCCGTATCCGGTTTATGCTGAGGTGCTGGACGCCCCGGCGGCGCTCTGCGAAAAATTCGGCGGCTGGCCCCAGAGCGCGAAGCTCACGCCGGTGCCGACCCGCCATCGGGTCATCAGTCAGGGTTACCGGCTCGATCTGCCCCGGGCCGGACGGTTCTCACCCGAACAGGCGCGGGCATTGGGCGTACCGGTAAAGCAGTGGAAGACGCTCCAGCACGGCGAGAGCATCACGCTGGACGGTGGACGTGTCATCCGGCCGGAAGCCGTCCTCGGCCCGGCCCGGCAGGGGCTGAGCTTTGTCTTCTCGGGCGACACCGCCCCCTGTCCGGCGCTGGAAAAGGCCGCAGCGGGTGCGGACCTTCTGCTCTGCGACTCCACCTATGCTCTGCCGGAGCAGGCCGCGCAGGCCAAACAGTACGGCCACAGCACCTTTGGGCAGAGCGCAGCCCTCGCCGCCAAAGCGGGCGCGAAGCGGCTCTGGCTCGTCCACTATTCGCCCATGATCACCGACCCGGAAGAAGAGCTGGCCCAGGCGCAGAGCCTCTTCCCGGCGGCAGAGTGCGGCTATGACGGCAAGAGCATCACCCTGCAATATGAGGAGGCCGAAGAATGAACATCACCATAGAACCCGGCGCCTCCGCCCTGCTGGACGCGCTGCACCGGGCAGGTTTTGCGGCCTACGCCGTGGGCGGCTGTGTCCGGGACAGTCTGCTGGGCCTTGCGCCCCACGACTGGGACCTCTGCACCGCCGCCCGCCCGGAGCAGGTGATGGAGCTGTTCGGAGAAAAGCAGTGCATCCCCACCGGATTGCAGCATGGTACCGTGACCGTGAAGCGGGACGGCAGGCTCTACGAGATCACCACCTTCCGAACCGAGGGCAATTATTCCGATGGCCGCCACCCCGACAGCGTGGCTTTTGTACCCGACGTCCGGGAGGACTTGGCCCGGCGGGACTTCACCATCAACGCCATGGCCTACAGCGCCGAAGAGGGCTTGTGCGACCCCTTTGGCGGGCAGGAAGATCTGGCCCGGGGCGTGGTGCGGGCCGTCGGTGAGCCGCTGCGCCGCTTTGAAGAAGACGCTCTGCGCATCCTGCGTCTCTACCGCTTTGCGGCCCGGTTCGGCTTTGTGATCGACGAGGCCACCGAAGCGGCGGCGAAGCAGCTGGCCGCCCACCTCGACTGCGTGTCGGTGGAGCGCATCGAAGAAGAGCTGGACAAGCTTCTGTCTGCCCCGAAGCCGGGGGCGTATCTGGAGCCGGAAGTGCTGGCCTTCGTCCTGCCGGAACTGCCGCCCGACTACCTGTCGGAAGCCCGTGAGATCATAGATGCCCTTCCGGCAGGAGCAGAGGAAGTGACCACCCGTTGGGCGGCGCTGCTTCTGCCGCTGGGGGAGGATGGAACACGAAAGGCGCTGAAACGCTTGAAATGCTCCAATGCTGTGATAGATGGAGTGGCAACGCTGGTGAAGGAGTGCGGGGCAGGAGTGCGGGGAGCTTTCTCTTCGGACACGGGCCGGGGCATTCCATGCCCCCGCCCTATTGCCTTCGGCAACAGGGGCCCACCCTCCGGACGGTCCTCAGAGAAACTCCCCGCCCTCCCGGCAGGCACTGAATTTACAAACCAAACGTCTTTTGGGGCGTTTGGAATTGCCTATGCTGGTCAGGTTGACTCGGCTTTGTGCCGCTCTTTACCCGGAACAGAAAGAAGAGTGGAAAGCCTTGCAAACCGAGGCCGAGACGCTGACCGCCCAAAGCGCCTGCTGCCGCGTCTCCCAGCTGGCCGTGAATGGCCGCGATCTGATGGCGGCGGGCGTCGCGCCCGGGCCGGGCCTGCGCCGCGCGCTGGAAGCGCTGCTGGAAGAGGTCATCACCGGGCGGCTGCCCAACGAAAAAGCGGAACTTCTGGCCTTTGCGGCCAAATTTTCTGCGTCTTGACAAGAGAAAGAAGCTGCGGTAGTATTATACTACTGTTTTAGTATGTTATAACGGAAGAGGAACAGAATGACAGAAACACAGAACACTTCCCGCCGCCCCGGGGCGCTCATCGCCATGAGCGGCGGTGTGGACAGCTCGGTGGCGGCATGGCTCATGCAGAGGGACGGTTTCGACTGCACCGGCGTCACCATGCGCCTCACCCGCAACGAGGCCGTGAACACCGAGGGTCTGCATACCTGCTGCTCGGAGCGGGACATTGAGGACGCCGCCGAGGTGGCCTATGCGATGGATATTCCCTACGAGGTGCTGGATTTTACGGCAGACTTTCAGGAAAAGATCATCGACAAATTCATCCGGGTCTACGAGGCCGGCGGTACGCCCAATCCCTGCATCGACTGCAACAGATATATGAAGTTCGATCACCTGCTTCGCTGGGCAGAAGCGCACGGGCTGGATCATGTGGTCACGGGCCATTATGCCCGGGTGGAGCAGGACGAGGCCACGGGCCGCTGGCTGCTCAAAAAGGGTCTGGACGAGAACAAAGACCAGAGCTATGTGCTCTACAACCTCACGCAGGAGCAGCTGGCTCATGTCCGCCTGCCGCTGGGTGGTCTGCACAAGAGCGAAGTGCGCGCCATCGCCGAGCAGCAGCACTTCGTGAACGCCCGCAAGCACGACAGTCAGGACATCTGCTTCGTGCCGGACGGCGACTACGCCCGCTTTATGGAGGATTTCACCGGCAAGCACTACCCGGCGGGCGATTTCCTCGACGTCGGCGGCAAAAAGGTAGGCACCCACAGCGGCGCTGTGCGGTACACCATCGGCCAGCGGAAGGGCCTGGGCCTCGCCATGGGCGCACCGGTCTACGTCTGCGCCAAGGATATGCAGGCCAACACCGTCACGGTCGGCCCGGAGTCGGAGCTGTTCGATACCATCGTCTATGCGAACGAAGTGAACTGGATCGCCATCCCGGAGCTGAAAGGCCCCCTGCGGGTGACGGCCCGCACCCGTTATCATCAGACCGAACAGCCTGCCACCGTCTACCCGGCAGGGCCGGACAGCTTCCGTCTGGAATTTGACCAGCCTCAGCGCGCCCCCACCCCGGGGCAGGCCGTCGTGCTGTATCAGGGCGATGTCGTCCTCGGAGGCGGCACCATTACACAGGTGGCGAAGGGATAAGGGCAAGCCCGTGACTGTAAAAAGCAGAACCTAAAGGAGAAATGATATGCAAGACCAGTATTCCCGCACCCAGCTGCTGCTGGGCGCGGAAGCAATGACCAAACTGCACGATTCCCGCGTAGCCGTGTTCGGCGTGGGCGGCGTGGGCGGCTACACCGTCGAGGCGCTGGCCCGCAGCGGCGTGGGGGCTCTCGACCTGATCGACGACGACAAAGTCTGCCTCACCAACCTGAACCGCCAGATCATCGCCACCCACAAGACGGTGGGCAGGTTCAAGGTGGATGTGGCCGAAGAGCGCGTCCACGACATCGACCCCAACATCAAGGTCACTACCTACAAGACCTTCTTTGGCCCTGAGACGCAGGACAGCTTCGATTTCAGCCAGTTCGACTACGTGGTGGACGCCATCGACACTGTCACCGGTAAAATTGCGCTGGTCATGAAGTGCAAGGAGGCTGGCGTCCCCATCATCTGCTCCATGGGTGCAGGCAACAAGATGGACCCTACCCGCTTCGAGGTCACGGATATTTATAAGACTTCCGTCTGCCCGCTGGCCAAGGTCATGCGCACCGAGTGCCGCAAGCGCCGCATCAAGCACCTGAAAGTCGTTTACTCCAGGGAGCCTGTCATGACTCCCATCGAGGATGACTCCATCAGCTGCAAAAACCACTGCATCTGCCCTCCGGGTACCCAGCGCAAGTGTACCATCCGCCGCTCTGTTCCCGGCTCGAACGCCTTTGTCCCGTCGGTCGTGGGCCTCATCATCGGCGGCGAGGTCGTGAAGGACCTCGTGGGCTTTGTCCCCATGAAGGGCTGATATTGTAAAAGCAAAAACCAGTGCATCAAAGATGCACTGGTTTTTTGTTATTCACGAGATAATCTTCTCTGCGCCAGCCCAAAGCCGACGGCGCTTGCCGCAAAGACGGCGTAATAGCTGGCCAGCCGGTAGAACATCAGCAGGCTCATGGACGAAGCATCGGGGAGGAAGCTGCTGTACACCAGCAGGAAGGCCGTCTCCACCGAACCCATGCCCGCCACGTTGGGCAGGGCGTTGGAGACAAAGAGGGTCAGCGACGTGAGAAGCTGCACCTGCCAGAAGGCCAGTCCGGTGTCCAGCCCCATGGACCGCAGCCCCATCCAGGGCAGGCAGAAGAGCAGGAACAGCTTGACGAGATGCACGCCCAGAATGGCGGCACAGCGGGGCTTGTCTGCCAGCAGATGGCGGCTCTCGGTGCTCAGGGTGTCCAGCTGCTGGAGCCAGCTTTCCCGGCGCTCGGCCCAGCGGCCCGTGTCGGGCAGAAAATGCAGCAGCCAGCGGGCCAGACGCTGCACCACCGGCAGGGCGCAGAGGGCGATGAGCCCCACGATGACGCCCGCCACGACAGCGTAGGCCCCGGGCAGATACCGCAGCACGCCGTCGGAGTGGGCCGCCATCCAGGGACGGCCCGCCAGAAGCAGCACGGTGGCGTAAAGCAGGACGGCTGTCTTGTGGAAGACGTATTGCAGGGTCATCAGCCCCACGCCGGGGCCGACGTCCAGCCCGCGCCGGTGGAGATACCACGTCTGAAACGGCACCGACCCTGCGCCGAGGCCCACCACATTGCCGAAGGTCCCCATCCATGCGTTGTCGATGCCCTGCCGCAGCGGGAAATGGGGCAGACGGCTGCGGACGATGAGCCAGCTGGATACGCCCTCGAGAAGCGGGTAGCTCAGGCCCACGGCCAGTGCCAGCAGCCCCTGCCCGAGGGTGAGCCGGCTCAGCGCCTCGGAGATCTCGGCCCAGTGCTCCCGGAAGATGAACACCACGATGCCGGTCAGCAGGGCCAGAACGCCCAGCGAGAGCAGGGTCTTTCGGCGCGAAGGGGCGGGGGAGGCGGACGAACTCATGCGGGGACTCCTTTCAAATTTTAACAAAAAACGGACTGGGATAGACTCTTAGGAGAGTATATCACAGTCCGGAGGTGTGTTTGTGAACAGCTGCCAAATTTTTTGCCTCAGTTTCGGCAGAGTGATAAAGAACGGGGAGCTTATTCGCCGGTAAGCTCCTTTACAGCCTGTTGTAAACTGTCAGAAAACGCCTGTTTGGAGTAATGACTCTCGTAAAGCTCACGGCAGGCGGGACGCATGGCGGCAAGCTTTTCCGGGTGCTCGATGGCCCAGGCCAGCCGCTCGGCCAGCTTTTCAGGGTCGTCGTCCTCGTAGACGAAACCGTCCACGCCCTCGGTGATGAGCCCGGCGGTGCCGGTGTGCTCCGACACGATGGCGGGCTTGCCGAAGATGAGGCCCTCGGTGACGAAAGTAGGCATGGGGTCGTCGCGGGAGGCGCAGACGAGGCAGGTACACTGGGCCATCAGGCTCTTGATCTCGTCGCGGGTGAGCCGCTTGACATAAAAGACGTTGTCGGGGCAGTCAGCGGTCAGGCTCCGCACGGCGTCCATCATCTCAGCCTCTGCGGCCTTGCCCACGAAGAGGAAGGATGCCTTCTTCATGGTCTCAGGCGGCAGCAGCCGGATGGCCTTGCAGAAGATGTCCTGGCCTTTCCGGTTCTCAAAGGAACCCACGGTGGCGAACAGAGGCCGCCCGCCCGCATAGCTCAGATCGTAGTGGGAGAACTTCTCGGCGGCGTAGTCCGGCAGGCCGTAGATGAGGGGCCGGATGTTGAACTCCGGCCGCACCGAGTGCATGGCGTTGGCGGCGTGGCTGCCGACGGAGTAGAGCCGGATGTTTTCGCCCAGCTCTCTGGGGATCTGGTGGGCGATGTGGGGGTAGCCTGCAAAGGCATCGTGGAGCCACCAGAGCACCGGCACCCGCGCACCGCTCAGGGCGCGGACGGCCCGGGCCTCCACGACGGTGTTGGCCAGAACAAGGTCGGCGCAGAGGGCCAGCCCCCAGAGCAGGGGCGACTGGACACAGCCCTTGCGGGTGATGACGGTAGCTCCCGCCTCGAGGAAGAGCGGCATGGAGCCGCCGTCCTCAGGGCCGAGGACGACCACTTCGTAGCCCATGCTGCGCAGCACCGGCACGGCGCTCACCAGCACGATGGGCGCACCGGTCATGTCCAGCAGGTGGCTCATGATAAAGACGCGCTTCCCCTTTACAGACCAGACGTCTTCGGCGCAGATGTCCCGCTCATAGTGGGCCAGCGCCAGCGGGAGGCAGACGTGGCTGCGGCGGAGCTTCGCCGCCAGCGTCAGCAGTTCGACGGGATTTTCCGGGTCGCGGGCTTCCGCCTGACAGCGGCGCAGCAGCTCCCGGGAGACGAGGGCGCAGCCCGGGCAGGCTGCAAAGCCCTGACTGTGGTAGAGGGTGGTGACGCCTGAGTAGCCGAAGACGGCGTCGCTGGTGACGTAGTCTGCGCCGCTGCGCAGTGCGTCCGCAAAGCAGGAAAGGGCCGTGGGCATCAGGAAAAGGTCTTCCCTGACCAGAAGCACACCGACGGCGCTGCCGAGGGCTTCGGGGCGGAGGCTGTCCGTCAATAAAAATTTGCGGTGGAGCTGGTCCTGCAGGGAAGCTTTCAGGGCGGCGTTCCGTCCCGGCGCATAGACGCCGAGAAAAACTTCCTGGGTGTCGAGATATTCCTGTTTGGCGAGCTGAACCCGCTGCAGAGTGGTATAACTGCTGTACATCGTATCCTCCTCTCCGCAGGCAGGCTCAATGGCTGCGATGGAACAGCCCCAGCAGGCGGCGCAGGGGCAGCGTGAGTTTCCAGCTGCTGGAAGAGAGGATGTTTTCCAGCGAGCTCTCGTAGGCTTTGCTCCGGGCGCTCAGCTCGGCGTTGGCCTGATGCAGCTCGGAGAGATTCTTCTGCAGGGCCTCGATGGTCTGCTTCTGGTCAGCCGTAGTTTTTTCCAGCTGGTCGAGGTGCTTCTGCTCGCAGACGCGGGTCTTCTGGAAATACTGTACGCCCTCGAGAACGGCGGCGAACAATGGGTCGTCAGCCAGCGGCTCCAGCGGGAAGTAGCAGTAGCTCACGCCCAGCTCCATCCCGGCGGGGAAACGGTTCAGACCTTCCAGCATGAAATTCGGGTCGTCGTTGAGGAACAGGATGCCGTCGCCGTGGAGCGGCACACCGTTCACCGGGCGGCAGAGGATGCGGTCATCCGAGAAGACGAAATCAGTGATGCAGCAGGGCAGTTCGCCGGGGTCGAAACGGAGATTGAACGCGGTCTCCGGCAGCTCGAAGGTCGCTGTCACCATGCCGTTCAGCTCGTCGTATTCGTAGTCCGGGGCCTTGACGGTGTCTTTCTGGGAAAAGCCGAACCCGGCATCATAGTAAAGCAGCGGCTGCACCAGAGCAGGCGAGTCGGTCTGCCTCTCTTTCTGGGGGTGGGCAGCATAGAAGGTCTGCAGCTGTTTTTCCAGCTCAAGGCAGCGCTGGGCCAGCCGCGAAGTGCCTTCGTCTGCAAGTTTGAGCTGTTGTTCAAGGTCTGCAATGCGGCTGCGCAGAGCCGCCTCAGGAGTTTCGTTCATCATTACCGGGGCCTCCTCCGATTTATCGCAAGGCGTACAACCCGCGCTGCAAGCCCATGCATCAAAAGTAACTATAGTCTGCCCTCAAAATGGCGGGATACCAAAGCGCAGGAATTTCAGTGTTTTGCCGCATAGCGGCGGGTCTTGCTCCGCTGCCGGGGCTTGTCCGCAGGCTTGCCGCCCCGAAGCTTCCGGCCAAGCTCTTTGCGGCGCATCAGAAGTTCGGTGACGGCGAAGATGGACACAAGCGAGAACACGAACTGCAGCAGCATCCCCTGCACCGGATGGTCAGCATACTTTGCAGCCATCAGATACCACGGGATGGCCGTCAGCTCCACAGTGTGGATGCAGAAGATGAAGAGCGAGCGCCGGCCCACCCACTCGATGGCATGGGAGATGGGGCCGTCCACTCGGCGCTGCCATTCCAAAAAGAGCCGGATGATGCCGTAGCCCACTGCGCCATCCAGCAGGATGCTCAGCGGCCCCATCGTCCACTCACCCAGCGAAACGCAGTCGGTGCTCTGGGTCAGCAAAACGCCCGCGACGACGCCCAGCGCGGACACGATAAGTCCGGCTCTGGCTCTGCCGGAAAGGGGAGTTTCGAAAAGGCGGCGCTTCTTGGCCAGATAGCCGATGTAAAGGTAGGGCAGCGACACCATGCCCTGTGCGATGCAGAAAGGAGCCTCCCACACCAGCGTGACGCCCCAGCCAAGCAGGGTGACGCCGACGACTGCGGGGGTTATGTACCGCTCGGGGAAGATCTCGAGCAGCACGTCCAGAAGCACCCACGCCAGCATCAGAGCCACTAAGTACCACATGGGTCCGCAGGAGAAAAACTGCTGCCCGAAGTAAGTGGCCGTGTGGGGCAGGCCTAACAGGAAACCGCCTAAGACCTTAGCCGATTCTGAGATGGCGGCATCCCACGAGCCGAAAGCTGCGTGGTGAAGGAAAGCGTGGAGCACCGTGGTGGCCAGTGCAGTATAAAGGTAAGGCTTGAGCAGGGTCTTGAGCTGCTGCTCGATGCATTTGTGGATGGAGCGCTTGCGGAAGCCGTAGCCGCTGGCAATAAAAAAGGCGGCCATCAGCGCTTCGCGGTAAGCGAACAGCGCGAACGCGAAAGGGGTGACGTCGTTGGTGCCGAGGGGGTAAAGCTCTGCCGTGTGGGCAAAGACGATGGCCAGCATTCCGATGCCTTTCAGCAGGTCGAACATGCCAAGGCTGCTTACAGTGCGGGGCTTGGTGCCTTCCATGAAAAGGGTCCTCCTTGTGCGCCATTCGTCCCGGAGGCCCCGGAAGGCCGTATTTTAGGCGCGATAAATAAAAATATGAAGCTCGGCGGGGAGCTTTTTTGCTAAATGATATAACCAGTATAATGCTTTTTGGGCTTGCTGTCAATTTGATAAGGACTCGACCTCCGGGCGAAGTTTCGTCCTGACGAAAAAAAGTGTATCACAGCTTTTCGCGCATCGCAACAAAAGGAAAGAATTACATCTGCCTGCACAAATCAAATGCAAGCTCAAGTTGCATATTTGTGCAATTAAATCTTGCGTTTGCGCTCTGCTTGCGGTATACTGTTGCCATGAGGAGCCGTGCCAGAGTTTTCCTCGGAATGCCAGAGATTCGGAATGGCTCTGGAAGGTGAATGAAAAAAGTACTGAACTGAAAATTTGACAAAAAAGGAGAAAGACCGATGGCTGAATACATCAAAGTACCCGCAGGCGTATATGACATGGTGACCCGCTGCATGGAGCAGGAGTTCCCCGATCATGTGGCCATCCGCTATGTGGCCGAGGACGGCAAGACTGTCGTGGAGAAGAAATATCGCGAGTATGCGCAGGACATCCGCCGGATGACGGCCTATCTCAAGGCCGAAGTGCCGGACATCAAGGGCCGGCGCATCGTTCTGCTGAGCCGGAACTGCTATGAATTCTGCGTGGCGTCCTTTGGCATCATCCTCGCCGGCGGCGTCCTCGTGACCCTGAACCAGAAAAAGAACTGGGAGGAGCTGGAATATGAGCTGGGCCTCGTGGAGCCTGCCCTCATCCTGAACGACGGCATCGACTACGGCTGCCGCGCCGAGCTGGAAGCCGCCTACGGCCCGAAGCTCCGCCCCATGGACTGCTATAAGGATACTGCCCCCGGCGAGCTGACCAACTGCGTGGGCCACGATGATCTGATGATGCTGATGTTCACCTCCGGCACCACCGGCCGCAGCAAGGGCGTCATGCTCTCGGAGCGGAATATGTGCGCCAGCCTGCACACCTATTCGGAGGTGGCAGAGAACTGGATCACCGACCGCCTCCCGGCAGGCCAGAAGCTGCCGCTGAGCCATATGACCCTGCTGCCCCTCTTCCACATGGCCTGCTTCGTCTGCGTCATGTCCTACCCGCCTGCCGGCTGGGCCCTGAACCTCTGCGGCGATATCCGCGACTTCTACCGCGACCTGGGCCTGATGCACAGCGACGTCATGGCCTCGGCCCCCATGCTGGTGGAGACCATCTACAATGACATGAAGCGTGGCCGCGTCAGCCGTCTGAACGGCCTGTGGGACCTGTGCTGCTCTTCCGCTGCCCTCGACCCCAAGATGCTGCTGGAGCTGGCCCAGAACGGCTTCGTCGTCAACCAGTGCTACGGTATGACCGAGACCTTCGGCGACGGCATCCTGAACTTTACGCAGGTCGAAAAGCACATGAGTGCCGTGGGCAAGCCCGACGACCACGTTCAGTATAAGCTGGACGAGACCGGCGAGATCTGCATCAAGGGCGACTGCGTGATGCTGGGCTACTACAAGGACCCCGAGGCCACGGCAGAGGTCATCGACGCCGACGGCTGGTTCCACACCGGCGACCTGGCCCGGATGGATGAGGAAGGCTTCTATTACATCACCGGCCGCAAGAAGAACCTCATCATCCTCGCCAGCGGCGAGAACGTCAGCCCCGAAGAGCTGGAAAAGAAGCTGGCCCTCTGCCCGGCCATCATCGAGTGCATCGTGAAGGAGAAGGGCCAGAAAATCTGTGCCGTCATCTACTGCCCTGAGGATAAGCAGGAAGAGGTCAGAGCCTTCGTCACCGAGGCCAACCGCAGCCTGCCGCTGTATAAGCGCATCAGTGCTGTGGAGTTCACCGCTGAGCCCCTGCCCCGCAACGCTCTGGGGAAGCTGCTGCGCAAATAAACAATAAAACAGCGAAAAAGGACACGCCGCGTGGTTGCATTTCTCTGTCGAAACAGGTATTATTACGTTGAGGCAGAAAATGTCAGCTGCCGGCGTTTCGTTGCAAGAAAGAAAAACAGCAAGGAGCGACAAAAATGATAAATACTGTATATGAGCTCATCACGGACGTCATGGCGAAGCAGTACCCCGACCGGGTGGCTTTCCGCTATGTGGCCGCCGATGGCAAGACTGTGGTGGAAAAGACCTACGCCCAGTATGTGCAGGACATCCGCAGGGCCGTTACTTATTTTAAGGAGAATATCCCCGACATCAAGGGCAAGCGTGTCGGCATCATGAGCCGCAACTGCTATGAGTACGGTGTCAACAGCTTCGGCGCGATTCTCGCCGGGGCCGTCGTCGTGACCATCAACCAGAAAAAGACCTGGCCCGAGCTGGAATATGAGCTGGGCCTTGTCGAGCCTTCCCTCATCGTCAACGACGGCATCGACTATGGCTGCCGCCCCGACATCGAGGCCGCCTACGGCGATAAACTCCGCCCGATGGACGCCTTCAAGGACAGCGCGCCTGCAGAGCTTGTTGACTGCGTGGGCCATGATGATTTGATTGTGCTGATGTTCACTTCCGGCACCACCGGCCGCAGCAAGGCCGTCATGCTCTCGGAGCGCAACTTTTTTACCACGGTGGAGTGCCAGGTCAAATTCGGCGACGCCATGCTGGACTATAAGCACGAGCATATGCCCGAGGACAAAAACGACGTCCTGAGCAACTTCGCCATCCTGCCCCTGTTCCATCTGGGTACGTTCATCTGCCTCTTCGTTTGGGCCTGCAAGGGCTGGGCGCTGAACCTCTCCGCCGACATCCGCGACTTCTACCGCGACCTCGGCCTGATGCACAGCGATGCCATCGCTGTGGCTCCCATGCTGATGGAGGCCATCTACAAAGACGTCAAGCGGGGCCGCCGCGCCCGCCTGAACGGCATCTGGAACCCCTGCGGCTCCTCTGCCATGTTTGACGGCGCCATGCTGGCCGAGCTGGCACAGCAGGGCATGATGATCACTCAGGTGTACGGCATGACCGAGACCTGCGGCGACGGCATCATCAACTACGAGCAGGACGAAAAGCACATCCGCGCCGTGGGCAAGCCCGACGACCACGCCGAGTACAAGCTGGACGAGACGGGCGAAATCTGCATCCGCGGCGGCTGCGTCATGCTGGGCTATTACAAGGACCCCGAGGCCACCGCAGAAGTCCTCGACGCCGACGGCTGGTTCCACACCGGAGACCTGGCCCGTGTGGACGAGGACGGCTTCTATTACATCACCGGACGCAAGAAGAATATCATCATCCTCGACAACGGTGAGAACGTCAGCCCCGAAGAACTGGAAAATCTGCTGTCCAAGTGCGAGGCCGTCAAGGAATGCATCGTCAGGGAGAAGGGCAAGAAGATCTGTGCCGTCATCTACTGCGGCGAGGCCGACCAGCAGACCGTCCGCGACTTCATCACCGAGACCAACCGCACCCTGCCGCTCTACAAGCGGATGAGCGCCGTGGAGTTCAGCACCGAGCCTCTGCCCCGCACCGGCACCGGCAAGCTGCTGCGCAAGTAAGAATAAACCGGGCAGGCTGCGGAATACTGGAAAAGAGCCGCAGCCGCCTTTAATGGAACTACGAAAGGAAGATTCAAACTATGGAAAGAACCGAGATCGTGTCCCAGATCCTTGCAATTCTGGAAGATGTTGCAGAGATTTCCCCCGAGGATGTCAACGAGAACAGCGTCCTGATGGACGACCTGGACCTGTCGTCCATGGAGATCCTGACCGTCGTCGCCGACCTGGAGGAGACTTTCGGCCTGCGCATCCCCGAAAAGGAGCTGCGCAACTTCGTCACCATCAGCGATCTGGCCGACTATCTGGCCGCACACGCGGGGGAATAAGGAATGGATGCCGAACAGCGCTCTGTTTTTCAGGGGATCGTTTACTATTACCGCGAAAACATGGTCAACTGCCGCTATCAGGTCACGCTGAAAGATGCCGTGGACGGTGCGCTTTTGCAGCAGGCTCTGGATGCGGCCCGGGCAAAGGCTCCCTACTATTTCCAGAAGCCGGTGTGGGAGAAAAAGCTGCTCCACCTCGAGCCGTCGGACGCCCCCTGCCCGGTGCGGCAGGGCAGCGCAAAGCCCGAATTTCCGGACGAGAACGGCTTTACGGTTGCCCTGAGCTATGAGGGGAAAGTCGTCTACTTTGACTGGTTCCACTTCCTGGCCGATGGCCGGGGCATAGCACCCTTCATGACCATGGTGCTGCAGTTCTACTGCAACCTGCGGTACGGCACGGCTTTCGAGGGCCGGACCCTTGAGACGGACCCTGCCTACGACATCGAGGACATCCTTGCAAAGTACCCCGAGAGTCAGGTGGCCAACGATATGCAGCGCCCCGTGGTGCAGACCTTTGAAGAGACGCCCACCTGCTGCCGCGTCCGGCTGGAAAAGGCGGGGCTTGTGGACGCCGCCCTCCGCTGCGGCGTCAAGCCCTTCAGTACCCTCACGGCCCTGCTCTGTAAGGCGGTGCAGGCGTATCTGGATAAGGACGAGGTGCTCTACAGCTACTCGACAGACGCCCGCGACGCGCTGGGTGCGCCGAACGCCCTCTACAACTGCGTGGCATCCTTCCAGCGCAAGCTGCCGCTGACGGCAGATGCCCCGCTGGCCGAAGTGGCCGTGGGCGTGGACGCCGACCTGAAAGAGAACCTTTCCGCTGAACGAAAACTGTTCCGGATCGCGGAGCAGATGGGCTGGGTCTACCGGGTCTACCAGCAGAAAGCCAGCCTCAGCATCAAAAAGCGCATCTTCCAGATGGGCGAGTACATCAGCGGCTTCCCGGCGGACTTCTGGGTGAGCTATCTGGGCGACCCCTTCGCCCCGTCCAGCCCGGAGCTGACCCGGTACATCGAGGACTTCCAGACCTGGGTGCCGGCGGATGGCGCTTCCATCGGTCTGGAATGCACCAGCCTGCATGGCATCATCACCCTCTGCGTCAAGAACAAGGTGCCGCGCCCCGGCTTTGCCGAGGTTCTGCGCGCCGCGTTCGAGGCCGAAGGCATCAAGGTGCTGGAAGCCGCAGAGCTGGGCGCAGACAATACATAAGAAATAACCTCTCAGTCTCGCTGCCGCTCGACAGCTCCCCTACAGAGGGGAGCCTCTGGCGAAAAGGCGAAGCTTTACGGAATGCCAAGGCCTCCCCTCGATAGGGGAGGTGGCACGCCGTAGGCGTGACGGAGAGGTTTTTCGTATTTTTATCCAGAACGTAATTTTTACATCAAATTTTCATGCGTCATACTTTTGCGAAAAAATCGCCTGAAAAGCCGATTTTTCCCTTGCATCCAATAGTTTGCCGTGGTAGGATAGGTCGAATGTGAACGAAACACACTGGGAAATGGACAAAAGTGAGGAAAATCGTATGGAAAAAAATAAGAACAGCGGCTCGGCACTGGCAAGAAAGATGGCGGTGTCTCTGGTTTGCGGTCTGGCGGCAGGCTTTGCCTTTATGATGCTGCGCGAAAAGCTCGTGGCTTCCGGCAACAGCGGTATCTGGCAGACCATCAACGACCTGCTCTTCCAGGACATCACCACAGAGGGCGCGGAACGTGCGCTCGGCCTCTTCTACATCATCGGCCAGCTCTTCATCAAAGCACTGCAGCTGGTCATCATCCCGATGGTCTTCACCTCCATCGCGCTGGCCATCGGCAGCATTGCCGATACCCGCACCATGGGCCGCATCTCGGCCAAGACCCTCTTCTGGTTCCTGCTCTGCTCCTTTATGGCGCTGGCACTGGCCGGATGCGTGGGCTACGCCACCTATTCCATGGGCCTCTTCAACGCTCACATCGAGGGCCTGACGGAAGCCGCCGGCTCCACCGGTTCCAACCCCCTGAACGTGGTGCTGAATGTCATCCCCTCCAACATCGTCACGGCTTTCGGCAGCAACAACGCTGTCCTTTCCTCCGTCTTCCTCGCGGTGGCTGTGGGCCTGAGCATGAATGTGCTGGGTGAGAGCCGTACTTCCACCCTCCGCCGCCTGCTGGGCGAGGTGAACGACGTGGTGGTGGTCTTCCTGAACTTCGTCGTCACAAACTTCGCGCCCTTTGCAGTCTTCGTGCTGCTGACCCGCACCTTCGCCATCTACGGCATTGATTACCTCAAGCCCGCTCTGGTGTATGTGGTGGTCACGGTGGTCCTGCTCTTCGTCTTCCTGCTGGTGGCCTATCCTCTGGTGGTGGCGCTGGGCGCAAAGCAGAACCCCCTCACCTTCATTAAGAAGATCGCCAACGTGGCCGTCTTCGGCTTCTCCACCTCTTCCAGCGCAGCCACTCTCCCCTTGAACATCAAGGTCTGCACCGAGGATTTCGGCGTCGATGAGTCCATCGCCTCCTTCGTCCTGCCTCTGGGCATGACCATCAACATGGACGGCACCGCCATCATGCAGGTGGTGGCCACCGTCTTCATCGCAGGCTGCGCCGGTTACACCGTTACTCCCGCCCAGCTGGTCGTGGTCGCTCTGCTGGCTCTGCTGGCCTCGGTGGGTACGCCTGCCGCCCCCGGCGCAGGAGCCGTCATCCTCTTCACCATCCTGTCCGGCGCGGGCTTCGTGAATGACAGCGCCCTGCTGGCCTACTCCCTCATCCTCGCCATCAACCGCCCCATCGAGATGCTCGTCACCTCCCTGAACGTGGTGGGCGACGCTGTCGCCAGCATCTGTGTGGCCAAGAGCGAGGGCCTGCTGAACGAGGAAAAGTTCAACGCATAATTGACCCGTAACACACAAAAGCGCCTCTCCGTTTTACCGGAGGGGCGCTTTTTGCACAGCAGAAGTCTTCTTTTTTACAGACGGCCCAAAGCCGCCGCCGGGGTTTTACGCCGATTTTGCGCCCGCATGGTTTCGGGGCGGGCGGCTGCACAGGCTTTCTTGTGTTCACAGGTGGATGGTGCAGCCGCGGCCCAGCATCTGGGCCAGCAGCATAAGGGTCGAGACGCCGAAGCACCCACCCATCATCAGCAGGCAGAGCACCACCGAGCC
>ENA-OQCU01000447-OQCU01000447.1-human-gut-metagenome-genome-assembly--contig:-NODE-447-length-19153-cov-3.167613_pt1 | contig 19153 bp, 26 predicted proteins | sample MGYA00242504_ERZ504590 | MGnify/ENA primary metagenome ERZ504590 (study PRJEB26092, sample SAMD00036318) | human gut metagenome | host: Homo sapiens | study: EMG produced TPA metagenomics assembly of... | reverse complement strand
TTTATTCATATCTCTTATAACCAAAATAACTGCATTAATAATTATACTGCTTAATAAGGTAAATGTAAAGAAATCAAGTATTTGGGCAACATCAGGTGATCCTATTTTGTATATAGTAATACCTAACAGTGGCATAAGAAGTAAGAGAGTTGATATCCACAAAGAAACTGTATGATTAATAAGGATAGATTGAAGCCTAGTCCCATTTGCAATCAACCACTCTATTCTTCTTGTGAGTTTTTTCCATTTGTAGTAAATCTTTACTTAATTCACAGGCAAATATAATATATTAAAAAAATATACCCCTTCCAAAGCATATCAATATAAGTATATGAGCCAAATTAGTTTTTTCCTGCCCTTTACTAAATAAGGTTAATATACCAAAAATAATTGCTACTAGACTCATGAAAAACGAAAATTACCTGTTGAAAAATTTTTTTCACATGAATCCTAATAATAGTCAAATCCATTGTCCAACACTCCTTACAACACTTTCATTGTCTAATTTAGAAATCTTTCTGAAAGAAATAACAGCTAAAATTGTCGCACCAATTATATTCAGAATAATAATAAAAATATACATACTAATATTTAAACCTGATACAAATTCAACAATTTCATTCGCACACATAGCACTAATATAAATCAGAAAAAAATTTCCAAAAAGACCATATTTTTAAATAACTTATATTTTTCATACAGAAATGTAATTGTATTGAAAAATAGAACTTCAGTGTAACTCATTATTACTGTCGATATAAAAAAGGCTATAATACCAAAAATGAAATTTTAAATCTATGAGATAATAACCTAATACAAATATAATAAAAGGAATTATAATTGATGCTTTTAAAATTTGTATTGTGTAGGCCTTAATAATAAACTTTAAATCAATCCCTGATGCTAAAAAAAACCTCCATCCGTTTACTCATTTTATCTTTCACTGTCAAATCTATTATTATAGAATTTGCCTGAAGAAGAGTACATACCTAAAAGAACTACAAAAAAAAGCTAAAATAAGATAATCTGTTCCTTTTGAATAAAATTGATCCTGTTGAAATACAACCAACATCAGTGTCCCAAGCACTCCTACTCCTAACATATTAAAAATTGTAGATTTACTCTTAAATATAATATAAAAAACAGCTTTTTTAATATTATTCATAATCTCCACCTTCTTTTATAAATAACTCTTCCAGTGTTGTCCCTTTTATGTTATCTATATCCTCATTGAAAACAACCTTACCATTTTCAATCATAGTGACATAATCTGCACTTTTCTCAATTTCACTTAAATCATGAGATGTAATCAATATTGTTTTTCCTTCTTCCTTTAGTTTCTGGATAATCTTTCTTATTTCAACACGAGACAACGGATCTACCCCTGATGTTGGCTCATCAAGGTAAATAATCTCACTGTTGATTAGTATAACGATTAGAATTGACAATTTTCTTTTCATTCCTTTTGAATACGTACTAACACGTTTCAATAAATGTTCTGTAATATTTAATGAATCACTATATTTCTTATAGTCCTTTACGTAGTATCCAAAATACAACCCAAAGATTTTCAAGTTCTCCAAACCTGTTTTATCCTCATATAAATAATCATTCTCAAGCAACATTGCATGTTTACCCGATACAGATATTTTTTCCTTCATCTGGTTTCGTATAATCCGGTGAGTAAACGCAATAGTGTAGTTTTTTCCTGCTCCATTTTGCTCCTATCAAAGGCAATTTGGACAGTAAATTTTTTTCTTTGACAGTAAAATTTAAAAATTTTTGAAATAATTTTCTTACCATCAAACGCTTTTTGAAAGATTGTAAATAGAAATAATATTTGTCATTATATTAACAGCCTCCTAAACTCATTTTGGTATATATTGGGAATACCATGCACAATTTTTCAAAGCCTTTTTTCTTTAGCAGCTACTAACCCACGTATTATGCAATAACTACAAAAGTACTTTTTTTCACACCCTGAGCATTCTTTTACTTGTATAATCTGGAGCTTGTATACCACGAATCATATTCATTAATTGATAATTATTTGAAAACAACTGTCCGATATCCTCTTTAAATACATTTCCCAAAGATTTAATCACTGTCTGGTTATCCATTGCACAAAATTTGATTTCTCCCTCTGGCGTTATTGAAGGATTCGATGTAAATGCTCCACAATTCTTTGCGTTGCTATTTCCGTCTTTAATTTTATATAAAAACCCTTTTCCATATCGGGTATTAATGTTTTCTATTACTTTACCAACCCTTTCATGTTGTTCTAATGTCTTTAAAAGCAAATTATTTTTATCCTCTAAATCAGCTCTTCCCATAGGATGTAATTGCTGATATATCCATAAGTTTCGATACCTGCTTCTTTTACCCATCCTGCAATATTTTCAATTTGGTCAATGTTTTGCGGTGTTACCATTGTAACAACTCTCATCAGTATTCCTGAATTATTAATTCTCATAATTGTGTCTTTAACACGGTGAGTAATATTGGGTATTTGTGTTCCCATAAACCAATTTATATAATCATCATTATCTCCGTGTAAATCGATTTGTACAACTGTCTGCTCCTTATGTTCTGCAATCAGTGCGAACAATTCTTTATTCCAAAATAAACCATTCGATAGTATACTTACTAATGAATAGTCAAGATTATACGCTTCATTCAGGATTTCTAAAAACCTCGGATGACACGTGACTTCTCCACCTGTAAATTCTACTACTCTTGTCCCTGCTTTACGTGCATCCTTAAGTAACTTCTTTATTTCCTCTGTATTATCTTTAAATGCATTCGTTGCACAATATTCTCCATAACAGTGCAAACACTTTGCATTACACCTATGTGTAATTTCTACAGAAATAGCTGATGGATACTGTGTTTTTCCATTTCCAAGTATTGGTATTTCTATTGGATTTGTTTTTTTTAAATACTCCACAGAAATTCCTGGATTTTTCTCCAATTCATTCAAAAAATTTATTTAATTTATACTTAGCCTGTTCTTTCTTCTCTAAATGACAACTGATCATCATGTCAACTAGATCATCAAATGTTTTTGTCCCATTTAGGTTACGTATAATTTCTAAAGCATCTTTGTTAATGCGATACAATGATTCACCCATCTTTTCATAACGGTTATTTATTACAAGAATATAAGAATCTCTTTGTCTTTCTATTGCTTTTACGTTAATTAATCTCAGATACATACCTTCTCCTTATTGTTGTTTAACCTACAATATAATCAATCTTATTTCTATTATCATCTGTAATTATTTTATAGAAAGAACAGGAAGTGAGAATTATTACTATCTAGCGGTAAAATCTCACTTCCAGTCTTCTGCTTGTTATGATTTATTACTCAGAAAAATCCAACAAAGCCTGCTGCACCCGCTGCAGCAATTGCGGATGGTCCACAGAACATACACCCTGTACATCCTGCACATAATTTACATCCGTTTCCCATTGGTGAAATACTAGGATTCAGGGCATTTCCTCCTTATGTATATTCTCGACTTTGTTATCGAGTGACTAAATTATATATTAGCTTTACGACATTTACATGAGTAATTACTGCAATGTTCTTAGATTATGTCGATTATGCCATTAAGCTTAAATCATTAAAAAGCTTTATTTACTACTATAAATATAATATTCTATTCCATTTATTCCCCTCTAAAATTCAAGATCATATCTTTGGAATGCGATTTCGAAAATCTTTACGTCTTCTTCTTGCAACATTTATTTCTTATCCATTATATTTATTGTTCCTTTTTTATAAGAATCAACATTCATTAAATTTACAATGCCGCTCTTACTAATTCTTATAAATAAATTTCTATCCAACATGTCTTCCAGTTGCACGAGTGAACAATCTCTTCGCATTGTTTTGCTTCCTAATTTCTATTCACATCAATTCTGAGAAAGCACTTTTTCTTTGTGTTCCAATTTCTTAAAAAGAAGCTGCCAGAAAATCATATCTTCTGGCAGCTTCTTTGAAATTCAGTATTTGTTAATGTGCAACACTCATGCTCTCATCAATCCATTTCTGTACGACATCGACGCCAATCTTAACGGCTTTAGCAATCTTGTCAGCAGGTAAACCCATCTCTGCAAGGGCAATCGTTGTCTCTTTTGCTTTTTGCATTTCACCGCTTTCAATACCTTCACTGTAAATCTGTTCCATCTCACGGCACATGAATTCCACCCCTTTCTGTGTTTCCTTCAATTCGTATACTCTGTCAGCAAGTATCTTACTGTGCATATCTTCTGCATTCTTACAGTGAAGATCATGCATCAGTCTGCCTAATTCTGTATCCTCTTGTTTCTTAGAATTTACATAGATAATATGAGCTTCATCCTTAAAATTCTCACTGACTTCTTCGATTTTCCTGTCTATATGATAAATCGGAAGTCCGTATCCAAGTGCATCGTCTCTGGTGATAAAAATCACGTAGCTTTCCGGAAGGTCATCAAAATCCTGTCCTGGATTTAATGTGTTCATATCCATCAGACCACTATGATACCTTGCTCTTTTGGGAGATGCCCCTTCGTTGTCCTGTTGGATTTCTACATCCATCTGCTTGCCTTCAGAATCTCTGGCAACACAGTCCAGAATAGCTGAACGCCCCTGCAAATTCTTATAGTCTTTCTGCAGAACTTGATCAATCACTTTCAGATCCTTTTTATTCATAATTACCTGCAGAACATATTCTGTACATTCCCGTTTCTTGAATACATTCCGCATAAACACATCGCTCATGATGGTAAGGTCTTTTAAGATACCCTTGTATCTTTCGTAACGTGTTTCCAATTCTTCTGTTTTCACGATTTCTTCTTTCGCCACGTCCATTCTCGCCTCCATTCTTTGCTATGTCAGGATAGGTTCCTAAATGTCTCCTATCCCAATTTCATCTTAACATCAAAATCAGCTTTTCACAAGCCACTATTTTATCCTACACCACTTGAAAACAATAATTTCCAATCAGTTTCATCCAACTATTATATTTATTCTTTTCACACACCTTTCGGCAAATTTCATTTTCCATCAATACACAGAACATCTTATCATAATCAAATGCCCAAACAGCACCATTCACATGGTTTTCCACTGCTTTCTGATCTATGCTTTTCAAGCGTGTGACCATTTTCTCAATTTCTCCATTTCCCAAGTTACCGATATTTTTGCAGATAAACCGAAAGAAATTCAACGTTGCATATTCGTCATGCCAATGGAACTCTTCTGGATTGTTTTTAATTTTACTGACTCGCTGCTGTTCTTTGATTATCTGAGCAGCTACACCTTTCATCGAATCTTCGTATCTCATATTATTCACCTACTCTTCCTCAACGCCCAGTGACGGTTTAAATCTTTTATCCTTTGCCTGCGGTACCACGATCTCATAAAAATAAAATCCTAAATACCCAAGTGCCTGCTTCTTCATTTTATAAAAAGAAGTCCTGCCTATTCCTAACTCCTGTTGTACTTCCACATCTGTCTTATTATAATGACTGCAAAAAACAGGAATGAAGGATTTTCACTGAGCATCACACCATTCGGTGCATAGAACTTCACCAAAGTCATTCCCCGATAGATCATGTCCGACAATCCATAAATAATCATCAGATTATTCATCTCCCGGTGCATCTTTGGCACATTCAGCTGGTTGTTATAAATGCTCAGATAACTCAATGCATATGCCATATCTTCATTGATTTTCTCCTGGCATTCCATATCCAGTTCTTCTAACACAATCTGATTTTCCAAAATCAATTTCTGATAGCTTGTCATCAATTCTTTAATATCAGTATAATGTCTTTCGATTGTAACTTCCAGATAATCCTGTGCATGACTTGCCATCTGGAAGGTAATTTCTTTCATTGATTTAATTGCATAATCTCTGTCTGTCATCAGTTTCAAAATCTCCTTATCATCATCACACTAACTGGCGGTCTTTCAGACCAGTTCGCTTTCCCCATGATTTTGATGGGAAGCAATTACTTACTACAACTTGCAGAAGCGGATATCCAAAAGGCATTGTGGGAGCTGCCTTTGCTGACCGGAATCCATCTTCTTATGTAAAACCTGCAGGAATATAAAGGGAAAGTGACTATCCCTGCCGGTTAATAATCCAAATAATATCGTCTATACCAATCTCTCCTTATGCTGTTTTTCTCTCCATAAACCATTTATCCACTTCGTAAAACAAGTGGCTTTCCTGCCCTTGTATCATACAGGTGTACATCATTCCTACACCGCCTGCCTTTCTGCTGGCGCATCGCTCGATTTTCAAAATTCTGTCAATGCTATACTTTCTTCCATCCTCCCATGTAAAAAATATGGGAACCAGCTGTCCGTCTTTCCGAAACTCTGCCACTACATCTACATATACTTTGTTCATGCCGACACCTCACTATAAAATCTCAATTGCTCTTGGCGATGCCGGGATTCTGCGGATATATCCATTTAACTCCAACTGCTTGATTCTGGAAAATGCTGATGATGTTGATTTCACCCCGATCAATTTTCCAAATTCCCGTACTGTCGGCGGATATCCATGCTCCTTCGTATAATCCAAAAGACACTGATAACTTTCTTTCTGTTTTCTGGTTAATGTTTTTTTCAAATCTATCCCTCCAATTACCCATGAAAATAACTGTGTGGATGGATCGTGTGCGTACCAGCGTCTAAGTGGGATAAGACTTTATCTTGATACATTGCCGCTCGCTGTATACTGAAATAACCAAACCGTCGTCTGATCTCATCTACAGTACGATCCAGCTTCTCTAACTTTTCCTTTTTCTCCTGATTTCCAAATAAATCCAACTGCACGGGAATATCATCTAACACAAGATCCGCAGCTCGGATTCCCAGGCTTCTAATGGGATGTTCCCATTTATAATTATCTTTAAATAGCTGAAATGCTGCAGTTACAATCTCGTTTGTAATATTCGTTGGCTGTCGTAAATGTATCTGTCTGGAAAAACTATACAATCCATTATCTCGAACTGTAATTTCTACTGTTTTGCATTTAAATCCATGTTTCCGCAATCGTGCAGCTACACTTTCTGCCAATGCTATTTGAATGATCCAGACATCCAGATCATTTTCCAGATCTCTCGGTGTTGTAGTGCTATTACCTATCGACTTTACTGGTGCTTCATATCCTTCCTTGCAAACCGGATCTTCATCCCAACCATTTGCGAAAGCCCATAATACATTTCCTATTTTTCCAAAATGACTCTCTAACAACTTTTCGTCTGATTCCGCAAGTTGCCCAATTGTCCGGATTCCAAGTTTTTGCAATTTCTTATTTGTCTGTCTTCCGACATAAAGCAAATCTGTCGCTGGAAGCTGCCATATCCTGTCTTTATAATTTTCTCGATTAAACTCTGTGATTGCATCCGGCTTTTTATAATCTGAACCAAGTTTCGCATAAATCTTATTCCAGGAAATTCCAATACTTACCGTTACACCCAGTTCGTATTTAATCCGATGGCTGATTTCTCTTGCAATCGTCATTCCGCTTCCTTTCAGATTTCTACTGTCTGATACATCCAGCCAGGCTTCATCAATTCCATATGGCTCAATTTTGTCTGTATACTCTGAATAGATTTCTCTTGCCATTTGTGAAAATCGCAAATACAAATCCATCCTTGGTGGTACAAAAATAATTTCCGGGCAAACCTGTTTCGCCTGCCATAATGCCATTCCGGTCTTTACACCTTTTCGCTTTGCAATATAATTTGCTGTCAATACAATTCCATGTCTGGCTTCCGGATTGCCACCGACTGCCAGAGGCATTCCGGCAAATTCCGGATGATGCAGCATTTCTACACTGGCATAAAAACAGTTCATATCACTATGCAGGATCACACGCTCACTCAAACTTTTCACCTCCCAGCTGTTTCCTTCAACATGATGTCTTATCAATTTCTGTATGTTTAGTATATATCGACATTCCGGAGATAGTCAAGTGACATCTTGGTTGTATTTTCTCCATTTTGGAGATTATTGTTGATTTTATTTTTAACATACGGTATAATGCATATAGAAAATTCAAATAGAAATGAGGCGAACAAAATGCGTGATTTTCGGGGGAGGGAAATATTAGCAGAAAATAGAAAAAAGAAAGGATACTCTCAATCAGATCTGGTAGACCTGCTTTCTCAGGAAGGTATTCAGGTCACTACAAAAGCAATCTCCAAATGGGAGACCAATGCACGAGAACCAGCTTTACATGTTTTCCTGACACTTTGCCAGTTACTTGATATCGAAGATATATATGAATCCTTCTTTGGAGAAAATCCATATAACATTATGAGTGGATTGAATGAAGAAGGCAGAAATAAATTGATTGAATTTGCTGATATTTTGAAAGCTTCTAAAAAGTTTTCTCCACTGTCTGCAAAGATTATCCCATTCCATCATCCTGTAGAAATTACCTGGGAACCAGTTTCTGCTGGTACTGGAAATTACCTGGAGGATTCTGTAAAAGAAACCTATGACGTAGGACACCTTGCTCCTGAGCAGACGGACTTTGGTGTACGGATTTCCGGTGACAGTATGGAGCCACTTTATCATACAGGCGATGTTGCATGGATTCAGAAAAAAGATTCTCTTGCTAATGGTGAAATTGGAATCTTCTATCTCAACGGCAATACTTACATCAAGGAATTACACGATGAGCCAGATGGTGTTTATCTGATCTCTTTAAATCAAAAATATCGTCCTATCCAGGTTTTGGAATCTGACTCTTTTAAAATTTTTGGAAAAGTAATCGGGAAATGTAAAGGTGCAGAAATTCCGGGATTTCATTAGATTTCAACAGCAGGTTCATGATCCTGCTGATAACAATAAGCAAAGGAAGTGATTGAATGGCAATCAATAATACATTAAAAGATATTCGTGAAGAACGGAATCTCATTCAAGCAGATTTGGCTGAAGCCATAGGTTCCTGCAGCCAGACTATAGGCCGCATCGAACGTGGAGAACGGAATCCCTCTCTTGAGATTGCAATCCGGCTGGCCCATTACCTGAAAGTGCCTGTAGAAGATATTTTTCAAGTTGAAGACTGAAGCATAACAGCCGAAAAACCGAGGAGTAAAATCCCCGGTTTTCCTTTTGCTCAAAAATCACTGTAAACCACTTACATTTTCTTCTTTTCCGCCTGCTCCGTCAATCAGGTCATAACTCATATCTAAAAAGTCCAGTACCTTTGCTTCGCTGACCGAACCATCCAGTAAAATCGTGATCCAGTGCTGTTTATTCATATGATACCCAGGTAAAAATCCATAAGTCTGAATAATCATATTTGTCATGTCCGGATCACACTTTACGTCAATGATATCAACCAACTCTCTTCCTTCTAATCCCAGTTTCGATTTTTCAACCGTCATGATCACTGCATACCATTTTCCATTTTTATGTCGGAGTACTGCACTGTCCGGTAGTTTACTCCATAGATATTCCGGAAGTGTGCCATACTGTTTCTGCACATATTCAAATATTTCTTCTTTCTTCACAATCCATTCAACTCCTGATTCTTCTGATATCCTGTCCATAATCTTACCACATTTTTGTTCCCTATACTACCTGTCAAATTCATTTGCATTTTCCCGGTTCTCCTGACTTTAACTAATAGAGGGATAAAACAGCAAGGACAGGAAGTGAGGATACACTTCCGGAAAATCCCAATTTAGGGTACCCTGCCCTAAATTGAAAAATGCTGAAAGCAACGATACAACTGCCCTCTCAGAAAGGAGAACCCGCCAATGGCTGAAAGAAAGAGAAACAAAGAAATCCATTTCTATGTCACCGAAGAAGAACGTAAGCTTATCCGCAGAAAAATGATAGAATCAAAGACAAAAAACATGGGAGCTTATCTTCGTAAAATGGCAATCGACGGTTACATCGTCAACACTGATACCACTCCACTGAAGAAACAGTATGAGGAAATGCACAAGATTGGCGTAAATATCAACCAGATTGCCAAAAAGGTAAATACCACCGGAGATCTGTATCCGGAAGAAATGCAAGAATTGAAAGAGATGGTGAAAGAATTATGGCGTATCTTAAGATCTTCCCCGTTAAAGTAACAGACAAGAAAGCACTGGACTACATCACAAATCCAGATAAAACAGATGAAAAACTGTTAGTTTCCAGTTTTTGGCTGTTCCCCGGAAACTGCAGATCTTGAGTTTTCTATGACAAGAGAAATGGCAAAAAATGAATGGAATGGACAAAGGTGATAACCTGGCATTTCATCTGATCCAGTCCTTCAAGCCTGGAGAAGTTGATGCCGAAACCGCTCATCGCTTAGGGCAACAATTTGTAGACGAAGTACTGAAAGGAAAATATGAATACGTGATCAGCACCCATGTTGATAAAAATCACATTCACAATCACATCATCTTCAACGCTGCAAGCTTTGTTGATCATCACAAGTATGTTTCCAATAAGCGGAGCTACCATAAGCTCTGCAGAATCAGTAATCGTATCTGCCATGAAAATGGACTTGCCACCAGTATGCCGACCGGAGAAAAAGGTAAAAGCTATAAAGAGAATCTGGAATATCATCGTGGCACCAGTTGGAAAGCCAAGCTACGTGTCGCAGTTGATAAGGCAATCTGGACTTCCATCAACTATGAGGAATTTCTGCAAAAGATGCAATTAGCAGGATATGAAGTTCGACAGGGAAAACATCTATCCTTCCGTGCACCAGAACAGAAAAACTTCACTTATATGAAATCTCTTGGAAGTTATTATAGCGAAGAAAATGTCCGTATCCGTCTGGCTAAAAACCGTGGCAAAGTGAAAGTTCCAAAGCATCTGTCCAAAGAAGCTCGCCTGTATATCAATATTTCCGCTTATGTTACGACCGGCAATCGAGAGGGATTTGAACGCTGGGCAAAACTCAATAATCTGAAAGAAGCGGCTCGTACCTTCAACTATCTTTCTGAAAATAATCTGCTGAATTATGAAGATTTCCAGCAGCATGTATCTGACATTGAAGCTTCTGTGAAAGTTGCCGACCAAAGAATAGCACAAATCAACAGTGAGCTGAGCACGCAGAAAGTCATTCAGAAACACTGCGATTCTTACCGGCTTTGTCGTAAAGTAATTGAAGATTGTAAATCTGCTAAAAATCCAAAGCATACCTCACCAAACATCAGGCAGAATACCAGCTCCACGATTCACTAAAAAATGAGCTTCAGGATCATCGGTGTTAACCAAAATCCCAAGCTCTAATAAAATTCAGAAGGCGGATTGAAAATCTTGAATCTGAACTGGCTGCTACTGTCCGGGAAAAACAAGAATTACAGAAAAAGCTGAAAACCCTGGAAATCATTCAGCAGAATTTCACTGCACTGCTCGATGCTCCAGAGATCAGTTCAGACTTACTTCCGGCAAAAAAGGAACCTGTTTCTGTCACAAGAGAAAATTAAGATTGCACTGGCAACTCACTCATTTTCTTCCAAATCTTCCCAAGGTTTCAAATCCTTTTCCTCCCAGGTGACACCATACGGTGCACCTCCGGAGGTATAACCAGCAATACAGAAAAATCGGTCATCTTGCAAGATCTCTTCTTTGGTCAGATTATCTCTTGCTCTTTTTTCCGTTTTGCTCGCCTCTGTTTCCTCTTTTGTTTCGCAACAGCTGCTTTTTCTTCCGGCGTTTTCCTATGTCCTTTTGCCATAAGTGTTTCTAGTGTAATTCCACTCTGAATGTCTTTTAGTATACGAGTTTCATACCCTGTTTCACGTTTCTCAACAATTCTATAGTATGATGAACATAAAAGATTCGGTGAATCAACATTGTACTAATACTTTTTTTCAACCGAAGTTTTCAATTTTTCAAAAGCTTCTTCACTGATTACATGTTCTATCCGACAGGCATCTCTTTCTGCAGTTTCCCGATCAACCCCGACAGCTACAAGCTGCTCCGTAAAGAACTGATGGCGTTCATAAATTTTCTCGGCAACCTCCCGCCCGGCATTAGTCAGATTGAGGTATCCATCTTCATCGACAGTCAGGAAACCGCCATTCTTTAACACACCTACTGCATGGCTGATGCTCGGTTTACTGAATCCCATGTGCCGGGCAAGGTCAACGGAACGCACTATACCACTTTTCTTTTGTAATACAAGTATAGCTTCCAAATAATCTTCTCCGGATGCGTGAAGTTTCATCTATCCCTCCTTTACGCAATGCTCCAGCCGGAGGATTTTTTGCGGATATTCACAAAATCCTGATAAATTCCGGCCTTTTCCATCAACTCGTCATGGGTTCCCTGTTCGCTGATCCGTCCATCGGCAATCACCAAAATCTGATCGGCCTGCCGGATGGTATTCAGGCGGTGTGCAATCACAAGCAATGTTTTACCCTTTACCAGCTCATTGATTGCCTCCTGGATATAGCTTTCGTTATCTGTATCAACACTTGCAGTAGCCTCATCCAAAATAACAATAGGTGCATCTTTCAAAATGCAGCGGGCGATAGAGATTCTTTGCTTTTCGCCGCCGGAAAGGGTAGCGCCGCCCTCACCAATAACAGTCTGAAATCCATCCGGCAGCGCCATGACGAAGTCATAGCAACGAGCTTTCTTTGCAGCCTCATAGACTTCTTCTTCGGTAGCGTCCGGCTTGCCCATACTGATATTGTTGTAGATTGTATCCTGGAATAAATACACACGCTGGAAAACCATGCTGATTTGTTCCATCAGTTCAGAAAGCGGCACATCCCGTATATCTGTCCCACGAATGGTCACTTTGCCCGACTTGACATCCCATAGACGCGCCAGCAGGTTTGCAATCGTAGATTTGCCTCCGCCAGACGGCCCTACAAGCGCGGTCATGGTATGCTTCTTCATGGAAAAACTAATGTCGTGCAATACTTCCTTATCCTGATATGCAAAGGTCACATTATCAAAACAAATTTCCGGCAAGTTGGAATCCGCCTGTGAAATATGCTGTGTTCCCTTATCAGGCAATTCTTCTTCATTTAGAACAGCTTCTATACGGTCTAATGCGGCATTCATAACAGTAAGACGGGATGCCTCCCCGTACAATGCCTTCAACGGGCTAAACAAATCAAAGACAAAGAGCAGAACGCCAAGCAGATAAGGCAGCGAAAGGGAGCCGCTTTGCTGAAGCCATACGGAAAGCACGAAAATAGCAGAAATTCCGACAGCGTACAAAATAGTCAGTCCTCTTGTCCACGGCGTCATTTTACGTTCAAAGACAGTGGATGTATCTCTGGAACGTCTGAAATTCTCGGTTAATTCCTCCGACTTCTCACCAATCAGGTTATAGCTCTTAATTACGCTGATCCCCTCTGCAAAGGAAAGAACCGCATCCGTCAAATGTTCGCTTTGATCCTGTCTGCCAGCCGCTTCTTTTAGGGAAACCTTGTTCATCCCTTTTGCGATAAACCATGCCAGTAACGTTACAGCAGCGGCGATCAGTCCAAGCCGGAGGTCTAAAAAGAACATGAATACCAGCAAAACAAAGGCAGAGAGCATATAGCTCATCATATTTCCCAGCGTACTCATGGCAACTTCTTCAATGAATACCATATCCGTACTAAGTACCGAACTGATTTTGCCAATGTTGCCCGAAGTAAAATACCCCATCGGCAGCTTACGGAGGTGGCCGCCAAGTTCCATCCGCTTATCTGTAAAAATCATATATCCGGCGGCGCTTTGCAGCCTGTCACAGAGATAATGGACAACCGCCTGTGCAACCACAACAGCAATAAGGTCGATACCGATATACAGACATTTTGTGCCCGTCAAAGTTTTCTGATAGAATCCAGAGAGTACAAGAAATGCCAAAAAGATAGGCATTTTGCAAGTATGGATTCCAGAAAAGCACATACAAACGCGCCCTGAATCCGGCCTTTATATTTGCCGGAGAGCTTCAAAATCCTTGAAAATAGTGCAAGCATTTATTTTCCCTCCTTTACAGCGTTTACTTTCCATTCTGCGCTGTCCTGCGAGGCTTTCCACAATTTTTTGTATTCCTCACAGGTTGCCAGCAATTCAGCATGGGTGCCGGTTGCCGCCAGTTTGCCATGTTCGATCACACAAATCTGATCGGCGTTCATAATTGCAGGAAGTTTGTGGGCAATCACAAATAAGGTCTTGCCTTTTACCAATTCCGCAATCGCAGCCTCCATTTTTTCCTCATTCTCCGGGTCTGCGTATGCAGTTGCTTCGTCCAGCACAATGATAGGCGCATTTTTCAGAATTGCACGCGCCAGAGAAATCCGCTGGCGCTGACCGCCGGAAAGCATTTTCCCGGCATCACCGGCCATTGAATGTATGCCTTGCGGCAGCTTTTCAAGGAATTCCAGACATTGGGCTTTTTTCGCCGCTTCAAGGACATCTTCATCCGTAGCGTCTGGCCGCCCCATACGGATATTTTCAAGCAGGGAAGTATTGAACAAATACTGATCCTGCGCCACATAGGAAACCTGACTGTTCAATGCCTCTAAGCTCATTTCCGTTATTTTCTGTCCGCCAATAGAAATGCTGCCCTGTTGCGGGTCATAGTAGTGGATTAACAGCTTTGCCAACGTACTTTTTCCAGAGCCGGATTCACCAACTAAGGCCGTTTTCTGTCCTGCCTTTGCAGTAAAGCTAATATCATGGATAACTTCATCCATTGTTACCATAGGCCGTCCATCAGGCCCCGGCTGGCTTTTCTCATAGCCGAATGTAATGTGATCGAAACAAATGTCGTAATTCTTCCCATGAAAAGCGGCGTCCGTCTGCTGTAACGGCGCAGTTTCCAACACCTGCTCCAAAGCGGCAATCTTATAATTGAGCTGCGGCATAGTTGGTAAAAAGCTCAAAGATTTCAGCAGCGGAAATACCAATACTAAGCGACAGGCAAAGTACCAAAATCAAATCTGGCAAAGTGGAGAACCCACAAAGTACAAACCATGCCCCCAAAGGCAGAGTAAGGATAATCGTACAGGGTAAAAGGCTGCTGTAAAATTGCCATCCACGGCCATGCTGCCTTATACCATTCCAGCGTGTAGTCCCGATAATCGGAAATGTCTTTGCGGAAACGCTCATAGGATTCTGCGTCCTTATTGAACACTTTCACAACTTCCATACCGTTGATATACTCGATAATGGTATTGTTCATTTTCTGCCCGGCCATGTAATACGGTCCCATTTTCTTCATACCAACGGAATACATAATCATCATGGCTGCAAAGCTGATCGGAATAGATGCCAGGGATAGCAAAGCCAGTTTCCAGTCGATGAAGAACATAGCAACATAAATTGCAATCGGAATCATCAGGTTTGCAATGCCCTCCGGCAAAGAGTGGGCAAGTAATACTTCCAGACTGTCTACATCGTCCACGAACAGCTTTTTAATTGTGCCAGTTCCCTTATCCTGGATAAATCCAAGGGGAAGTGCCTCAAATCTCTTTTGCAGGGAAGTACGAAGCCTAAGCAACGTGTTATAAGCGGCCTTATGAGATACATCCAGTCCCCAGCCATAAAGAACAGCCTGTAAAATAAGGCAGATCAAAACACCGATCACGCGCATGGACACATAGCCGATTCCAACGGTTTCTCCCATGACAAGCGGTGAAATCACCTGATAAGCCAGCACAAAGGGAAGTACCCCCATCAGGACACTAAGCAGAACGATGAAGGTTGCGCTATATAAGTCCTTTTTGTGCGGCCCCGCATACTCAAACATTTTCTTGAACATAACAAAGCCTCCAATCAGTTAAAATATTGTTTTGAAAGTGACGTTAGGATTTCCGGCGTCAGCACCTGATTCCTGATTGAATCCTGATCGTCAAGCTGTAAAACTTCTGAACAAGTGCGGGTAATAAATTCAAAGTCATGGGACACGAGAAAAATAATCACACCGGCACTTGCAAGCTGTTCGATCAAATGACTTACCCTGACCATAGAATCATAATCAAGCCCGCTGGTAGGTTCATCAAAATAAATAACCGGGCTGTCCTTAACAATCGCGGTCCCAATCGTTACCCGCTGCTTTTGTCCGCCCGACAAGGATGCCGGATGGTATTCCCGGTATTCACTAAGTTCCAGGGCTTCCAAAGTTTCTGTAACCTTTTCCGCACAGTCAGTTTCAATCCCCAATGAGAATTCTTCTTCAACACTGCTGGCAAAAAGCTGATAATCAGTATCCTGCATGACAAGATAAGACAGCCGCCTGCGCTGGCGTGGGGAAAGTTTTTTCCCGTTATAGCAGATACTTCCGTTCTTTTCTTTCAGAAGTCCCGTCATAATGGAAAGCAAAGTAGTCTTTCCGGCACCGTTATGTCCCAAAATGCCAATCACATCACCTTTATGGGCTTCAAAATTGATATTCTGTAAAACATCCGGCCCCTTTTTGTACGCAAAGGAGAGGTTGCTTACACTCAATCCATCGCTGGAGCTGTGTGCCGGTTTGACCTGATACTTTGCTGCCTCCTGTTCTGGATAGACTGTACGCAATCCGTATTGGATGCGTGTTTCATCAGGTAAAGAACAAAACTGTTCTCTTGTGAAGCTCTGTATAATCCTTCCATCCTGAATCAGATATGCCCGGTCAAGCAGTTCCCTCAAATAGTAGAAACGATGCTCGACAACAATAATGGTATATCCATCAGCTTTCAGGCGCTTCATGGTTTCTGCCAGACGTTTTGTAGCAGCATAGTCCAAATTCGCTGACGGTTCATCAAAGATATATACTTTAGGCAAAAGGGCATAGACCGAGCCAATCGCGATCTGCTGCTTCTCGCCGCTGGATAAATCAAAAATGCTACGGTTCAGGTAATCGCTTAATTCCAAATCCAGCACCGCTTTTGTAATACGGTCAACGGTTTCCTCACGGGAATACCCCATATTTTCGCACCCGAAAGCAAGCTCCCGTGTGGTATCTGTCATAAAAAACTGTGAGCGCGGGTCTTGAAAGACGGTACCCACTTTTCCAGCCAGATCAGCAGGCTTCAACTCCAACAGAGATTGTCCGTCTAAGAAAATATCTCCCTTCATTTCTCCGGGGTAGAAATGTGGAATCAAACCATTCAGAGAGCGAATAAGGGTCGTTTTCCCGCACCCGCTCCGTCCAGTCAATAGAATAAATTCCCCGGTCTGAATTGTCAGGTTCAAATCTTTTAATGTAAATCCATCCCTTTCCTCATAACGGAAAGAAAAATTTTCAAAGGTAATCATCGCTATACCCTCCATATAATAATTTCCCCGATAGAGGTATAGTCGAGGAATAGAAGTAGTGCTAAAAAGACAATTCCCAAAGCAGTCACCGCATACTCTTTCCACGAAAAACGGACAGAGTTCAGCGCATATCTCTTTTCTTCCAGTTCCAATCCGCGCGTTGTGCCGGACGCCGCTAATTCATCTGTTACTTTCAGGCAGCGCATCAGCAGAGGGATCAGAATATATTCAATCGTAGCAAGCGGGTGGATAATCTGTTTCCATGCTGTATCACTGATACCGCGAATGTCCATTGTGTTACGAATCATACGGTACTCAATCCGCAAAGTAGGTATGTAACGGAACATGACAACTAACGGAATTGTAACAGCCTGCGGCAACCGTAAGCGTTGCAGCGATACCATGAGATCATCCATTTGTGTTGTGTGTAAAATCCATATTCCCATCATTGCGATAGGAACCAACTTCAAAATGGTCACGCCGAACACGCTCATAATCACACTTAGCACAGGAATAGAAATATAACGCAGCAGAGCATTGAGATAAGCGATAACAATATAGAACAACAGCATTTTCGCCGCCCACTTCGCCCCATTCCCAGCAGCAACAAACAGCGCAAAAGAGGCGACAAGAACCAGGCTGCAAACTTCCCCGTTCAGGAAATAACTGACACACCCAATCATAATCAGTAGCGCAACTTTGCACCGTGGGTCTAAAGCTGCCGTTCTTTGAAATTGTCTTTGTGTAATGAGTTTCTTTATGTTTTCTTCCATACTGTTCTCCAAAAACAAGCGAGACTGACATTGCAGCCCCGCTTTTGATTCAGGCATTCTACTGACAAATCTGGCGTCTGTCATTTTTCGGAGCTGTTACTTCACCGATACAAGTCCGGCCTTGATAAAGTGCTTCTTCAATGCTTTCTGGCCGATGTAACCGCCAATCAAGCCACCAAGCAGACCAGCCACTATAATGACAACAGGCATAAAGCCAGATGTAATGCTAATCATGCCATCTATGTATTCCTGTGCAATGTTGTTCTTCTCCATAGCGCCGACAAATGCGCTTTGCAGGAAACGCATAGGCCCAACGATAGCGCCAAAGGCAAAGATGCCACTGAAAATGGTGTACGCAATCATCATGGATTTCATAGTGATCTCACTTCTGCCCATAATCAGGAAATCGCAGATTACCCCGCCAATAATCAGCGCAACAGGGATCAGCCAGAATCCGCCAACCAGCAAAAACAGGATACCCTGAATTGTTCCGCAGATTGTAAACACGCCTTTCTTCGGGACTTTTGCCAGCAACAGCATCATCACGATTCCGTTGGGGATTGCTACGACAGCAGGATAAAATACGTTGGTAATGGGTCCGGCAATGCTCATTACGGTGCTGATAATCATGCAAATGATCCACATGAGCGCAGTCAAAACACCGATCAGGATAAAATCCTTCGCATTCAGTTTTTTGTTCATGATCGTTCCTCCTAAATTTTGGTATAAACAAAGCATCTCGTAGTTAGTACTTTCTAACCACGAGATATAGTATACCAGTTATTCACAACTAATCCAACCCAAAATCAATTTAATTCTACCCAAAATCAGTAATTTTCAAGTTCATCCAATCGTATTTTCTGTTTTATAATTTTTAGGTATTACCCCATATTTTTTTTTGAATGCCGCCGCAAAATTGCTTGGTTTTGAATATCCTACCAATGCTGCTATCTGGCTCACATTTAAATCGCTTCCTAGCAACAGACTTGCGGCCTTTTCCAATCGCTGATCTATAATATACGCATGAACCGATGTTCCAAACATGGAAGAAAAGCCCTTTGTCAATTTTGAGGTACTAATGCTAACTTTCTTTGCCAGTTCTTCACAACTTGGGGCAAAAGCAAGCCGACTGTCTAAATCCTTTTTGCTTCAATAATCGCAT
>ENA-OQCU01000444-OQCU01000444.1-human-gut-metagenome-genome-assembly--contig:-NODE-444-length-19181-cov-3.674242_pt1 | contig 19181 bp, 17 predicted proteins | sample MGYA00242504_ERZ504590 | MGnify/ENA primary metagenome ERZ504590 (study PRJEB26092, sample SAMD00036318) | human gut metagenome | host: Homo sapiens | study: EMG produced TPA metagenomics assembly of... | reverse complement strand
CGGTTACATTGTGCTATCATATCCGTCGCTGCTTGAAGCAGTATTCGGGTTGTGGCTCAGCTTGGTACGAGCGCTTGCGTTCGGGACGCAGAGGCCGCAGGTTCAAATTCCTGTCAACCCGACCAGAATTTGCAGGTCAGCCGTTCGCGGCTGACCTTTTTCTTTTGCTGAGAGGGTTCAATCGGAACAAAAACGGCTAGCACGCCTTCGGCGCTTCGCTTGCGCTCTCCTGACCACCGTCGTCTTTGGCTCCCGTCGATACCCAAATAAACAGGTTTTGTTCTCGGTTCGTGTTAATCTTAGGGTCGATCATTCATCCGATCGGGTTTTTCGGGTCTCCAGAAGTTGCTCTGATGCCTGCAATCAAAGGATTGGCTATGAAACGAGTTTCGGTACCCTTTCTAATCGGCGCGATGCTCTTCGCGGTGATCGGCTTGTATGGTTGCGCTTCGGATGACGAGCGGGTTGCGCCCGTCGACGCCTCCATCGGCGTCATCGAAACGCGTGGAACGGATGAAACGAGCAGGATCGTCTTCTACGATGGGGAGCTGAACGAGGTGACGCAGCTTCCTCTTCGTTATGCAAACTTGGGCGACGTTTTTCACGATCCCCTGGTTTACCAGGGCAGTCTTTTTGTTATTCCCCAAGGAAGGTCTAAGGTTAGAGACGGCGAGGCTGTCCTTCAGGTCGATGTAGCTTCCCTCGCTTCTCAAACGCACGCTATCGGTCGATCGGCCATGAATGATGTGGCTGTGAACGACGAGTACGTCTTCACCTGCGATTCGTCTTATATAAATCGCTGCCGAATCGACAACGGGGACGTGTCGAAAGTAGCTATCGAGGGGGTTTATGTATCGAAAATCGTTTGGTGCGAAGGCAGCCTGTATGCTTTCGGAATGTCTCTCGATGACGACTCTTCGATGATCTACTGCTACGACGAAGACCTGGTCCTCAAAGAATCGATCGATTGCAGCACCTATGATTCGGATGCCTACCGGGTGGTTCTGCATGAAGGCAAAATCTATTTCTGCAGCGTTGGCTTGCTGGGAAAACAAATTGGCGTGCTCGACACTAAAGATAACACGTTGAGCTCCATTCCGTTGAGCAAGGGCGGTCCTTCGAGCGTGGCTATCGCGGATGGCAAGCTTTACGTTGCCCACTACAATGTCGTCCAAGGTCAAGACGATAGCGCGCTGAGCGTCGTGGATCTGGAGACGGGGGCTATCGAAGAGCATGCTTTCGAGCACGAAGCGATGCAGATGGTCGTAGCCGAAGGGTCGATATACGTGCTCGGAGATTGGGCGATATACCAATACGATGCCGAAAGCGTAGAGCTCATCGGAAGCAAGCCGATTGATAAAATGCCCGGTAGCTATAGCTATCTTTCGGGACTGTTCTCTGTGAAATAGAGTCTCGATACTCAAGATTTCTGCAAAGGGCCGGCAGTCTCCAGCCGAACAGCGGGATTCGAAACGGGTTCAACGTGATCGGGGAATCGGCGGCGTCGCATGAGATACTGTGCTCGGCCGGGGGGCACGGTTCCTTTCGGAAGAGCTGTCGGATGAAGGAGGCTGCCGTGTACGCAAGCCAGATTCGCGCCATCGCTCGGAAGGCTTTGCAGGGTACGTGGGGCGTAGCGCTGCTCGTTACCTTGGTTGCGGTGATCTTGGGCGGCGTCAATGCCGCCGTGTCGCCGTCTATCACCATGCAAGCAGGTGACACCTTCGACGCGGTCAATGGTTCTGGCGGGTTTCATCAGCATGCAACGTATATCCCCTTCGAGCTTCATCCTGCTTTCGCGGAATCGTTCGCCTTCTTCGGCGTCATCGCCGCTCTATGCGGCGTTATCGCCCTGATCATCGGCGGGGCGGTGCGCCAAGGGCTTTGCCAGTTCAACATCAACTTGATCAAGAAAGACGTTCCTGCGGCATTCGACGTCCTGTTCTCCAAATTCCCAAACCTGGGCAGATGCTTTCTGTTGAATCTCGTCACGGGGCTTCTTATTTTCGCGTGGTCGCTGCTGTTCGTTATTCCGGGCATCATCGCCGCCTATCGCTATGCCATGGCGCCTTATCTCATGGCGCAAAACCCGGATATCGGCGTGATGGACGCCATCGACCAGTCCAAAGAGCTTATGCGCGGACACAAGAGCCGCCTTTTCTGGCTGGATTTGACCTTCCTCGGCTGGGTCTTTTTGTCGGCGCTCTCCCTCGGAATAGGTTTTCTCTGGCTGAATCCTTACAAGGAAGCAGCCTGGGCAACGTTCTACCTCGAACGAACCGGTCAGCTCCCAAGCGCGTAGGGCTCCGCGGAAAAGGCTTCTCGCCATGGCGAAGGCGGGACGCGGCGTATCGGTGGAAAAGGCGTGGAAAGGGAATTATCACCGCATTTTCTTTTACCTTTTGTAACATTGTGCTATCATAACCGTCGCTGTGAAAGCAGTTGTTTGGTTGCTAAAGGGGATGGGGAACATCCCTTTTTTGCATAGGCATGTACTCTGGCTGCGTCAGGGTGGGCGAGGCTGCGAGAGGCGCGCTTCGCACGAGCAATTTGGAGGAACGTATGAAAATCCTGGGAATGGGAATGCCTGAGCTTCTCATCATTCTCGCGGTAATCCTGCTCATCTTCGGGCCCAAGAACCTCCCGAAGCTCGGTGGCGCCATCGGCAAGACCGTCAAGAATCTTCGCGAAGGCATGGGCGGCGGCGATAAGAACATCGAAGAAGCCGATGACGAGGAAGAAGAAGTGATCGAAGAGGTCGAGGAGCCCGTCAAGAAGACGACCACGGCCAAGAAGACGACGACCGCGGCTAAGAAAAAAGCCGAGTAGCCTTTCATTCGTCTGGTTCGCGGTATGTGTAGACGCTCGGCGCTCTGCACATACCGCTTTTTTCATATCAGGTATCGGTAAGCACGCTTGACGACGAGCGTGCATGTTTTTGTAATTGGACAGGTGAGCATTCATGGCAGACAGCAACTTCATTCTCACGCAAGAAGGCAAGGACAAGCTCGAGGAGGAGCTCCACTTCCTCGAAACCGAGAAGCGCGCCGAAATCGGCGAGCGCATCAAGGTGGCGCGCGAGTTCGGCGACATCTCGGAGAATTCCGAGTACGACGACGCCAAGAACGAGCAGGGCATGATGGAGGCGCGCATCGCCGAGATCAGCCGCATCCTGTCCGAGGCGACGGTGGTCAACGCCCCGAAGCGCTCGAACAGCGTGCACATCGGCTCGACGGTGACCGTCGACATGGGCGGCCGCGAGCGCGTGTTCACCATCGTGGGCGGCGCGGAGAGCGACTCTGCTGCGGGCAGGATCTCCAACGAGTCGCCGGTGGGCTCGGTGCTGCTGGGCCACAAGAAGGGCGACGTGGTGGAGACCACGGGCCCCACCGGCCGCCAGATCACCATGACCATTCTGAAGCTGGAACACTAAAGCCCGAGGTTGAAGGATACTTGATGAGCGACACCATCGAAACCACCGAGCAGATCATCGAAGACGACCCCATCGCGGTGCGCCGCGCCAAGCGCGAGGCGCTCATGGCGGCGGGCAAGGACCCGTACGGCCACGCGTTCGCGTACTCGCATCACCTGGCCGACCTGGCCGAGCGCTACGCCGACCTCGAGGACGGCGCGTCCACCGAGGACGAGGTGAAGGTTGCGGGCCGCGTCATGGCGAAGCGCGACCAGGGCAAGCTCGCCTTCCTCGAGCTGCGCGACTCCACGGGCGACATGCAGCTGTTCTGCCGCATCAACGCGCTGGGCGAGGAGGCGTTCGCCGAGCTCAAGGACCTCGACGTGGGCGACTGGATCGGCGTCGAGGGCACGATGATGCGCACGAAGCGCGGGCAGCTGTCCGTGTCCGTGGCGTCGTTCGAGCTGCTGTCCAAGAGCCTGCGCCCCCTGCCCGAGAAGTTCCACGGCCTGGCCGACAAGGAGACGCGCTACCGCCAGCGCTACGTCGACCTCGTCATGAACCGCGAGGTGCGCGACACGTTCGAGAAGCGCTTCAAGGTGGTTTCCGCCATCCGCCGCTACATGGAGGATCACGGCTACTACGAGGTGGAGACGCCCATCCTGCACCCCATCCTCGGCGGCGCGAACGCGAAGCCCTTCGTCACGCACCACAACGCGCTCGACAAGGACTTCTACCTGCGCATCGCCACCGAGCTGCACCTCAAGCGCCTGCTGGTGGGCGGCTTCGAGAAGGTGTTCGAGATCGGGCGCCAGTTCCGCAATGAGGGCATGGACCCCTACCACAACCCCGAATTCACCACGATGGAGTTCTACCAGGCGTTCAGCGACCTCGAGGGCATGATGGAGCTCACGCAGGGCGTCGTCCAGGCGGCGGCGCTCGCCTCGTGCGGCACGCTCCAGGTGGAGTACCAGGGCGAGCAGGTCGACCTGAGCGGCTCGTGGCGCCGCGCGACCATGATCGAGCTGGCCAGCGACGGCGCGGGCGAGGACGTGAGCTTCGAGCGCACGCGCGACGAGCTCGTGGCCATCCTCGAGCGCAACGGCGGCCACGCCGAGGACGCGTGGGGCAAGGGCAAGCTCATCGCCGAGATCTTCGAGGCGGTTGCCGAGGAGAAGCTCATCCAGCCGACGTTCGTGACGGAGCACCCGATCGAGGTGTCGCCGCTGGCCAAGAAGAAGGCCGGCGACCCGAACCTCACCGAGCGCTTCGAGCTGTTCATCTGCGGCCACGAGTACGCCAACGCCTTCGGCGAGCTGAACGACCCGGTCGACCAGGCCGAGCGCTTCCGCGCGCAGGTGGAGGCGAAGGACCTCGGCGACGACGAGGCCATGGGCTACGACGACGACTACGTGCGCGCGCTCGAGTACGGCATGCCCCCGGCGGGCGGCTGCGGCATCGGCATCGACCGCCTGGTCATGCTGCTCACCGACGCCCCGTCCATCCGCGACGTGCTGCTGTTCCCCCACATGAGGGACGAGGCTCCGTCGGGCGCCCGCCCGCGCCCCGCGCAGCCGGCCGTCGCTGCCGAGGCTTCTGCGGCCGCGCCCATCGACTTCTCGAAGGTGGTCGTCGAGCCCCTGTTCCAGGACGAGGTCGACTTCGATACGTTCAGCAAGTCCGATTTTCGTGCCGTGAAGGTGAAGGAGTGCGTCGCCGTTCCCAAGAGCAAGAAGCTGCTGCAGTTCACGCTCGACGACGGCACGGGCTCCGATCGCGTCATCCTGTCCGGCATCCACGCCTATTACGAGCCGGAAGAGCTGGTGGGCCGCACGCTCATCGCCATCACGAACCTGCCGCCGCGCAAGATGATGGGCGTGGAATCGTGCGGCATGCTGCTGTCGGCCATCCATGAGGAGGAGGGCGAAGAGCGCCTGAACCTCCTGATGGTTGACGACCGCATCCCCGCCGGCGCCAAGCTGTACTAAAGCGCCGCCGCATAATCGCTTCCGAAAGGCCGCTTGCGCATATGCCGCGCAAGCGGCCTTTCCGCGGTTCGGAGGCCTGCGCTGCGCCGCACGTCGTCGCGCTTGCACGCGTCTCCGAGCTTTCAATCGCTCGCGCACGTTTCGGGTCTTTGTCAGAAGCGAGCACGTTTGAGGCATGAGTGGGGCAGGGGCTCATGCGGGCGGCGACATGGTAGGATGGATAGCGGGCCGTCCGTCGGCGCTTGTGGAGCAGCCGTGTGCGGTCATATGCGGTATTGGCACTCTCAATACAAGAGTGCTAAGATGGCACGGAACCAAACGATAGACTCTGCGAGAATAGAGGCTAGCATGTCATTCGAGAAATTCACCGACAAAGCGCGCAAGGTGCTCGTCCTGGCTCAGGACGAGGCTCGCTCGCTTCATCAGCCCTACGTGGGCACCGAGCATATCCTGCTCGGCCTCATACAGGAGAAGGACGGTCTGGCCGCCCAGGCCCTCGATCGTCTCAACGTGAAGTACGATGCCGTCGTGCAGGCCATCCGCCAGGTGGTGGCCATCGACGAGGACACCGACGTGTCGGGGCATCTGTCCTTCACGCCCCGCGTCAAGCGCGTGCTGGAGAACAGCCTGCGCGAGGCCATGCAAATGGGGCAATCGTACATCTCCACCGAGCATCTGCTGCTGGGCATCGTCCGCGAGGGCGACGGCACCGCGCTCGAAGTGCTCACGCGTCTCGGCGTGTCGGGCGACGACGTGCGCAGCGCGCTGAACGACCTGGTGGGGCAGAGCCCCGTCTACGCCGGGCGCAACCCGTTCGATCCGAACGGCAACACGTCCGACAGCGTGCTGAAGGAGTTCGGCACCGACCTCACGCAGAAGGCGCGCGACGGCAAGCTGGACCCGGTTATCGGCCGCGCCGGCGAGATCGAGCGCGTCATGCAGGTGCTCAGCCGACGCCAGAAGAACAACCCGCTGCTCATCGGCGAGCCGGGCGTGGGCAAGACCGCCGTGGCCGAGGGCCTGGCGCAGCTCATCGTGTCGAACCAGGTGCCCGACATCCTGCGCGGCAAGCGCCTGTTCACGCTCGACGTGAGCGCGCTCGTGGCCGGGTCGAAGTACCGCGGCGAGTTCGAGGAGCGCCTGAAGAAGTGCATCAAGGAGGTGATGGACGCGGGCGATATCATCCTGTTCATCGACGAGATGCACACGCTCATCGGCGCGGGTTCGGCCGAGGGTTCCATTGACGCCGCCGCCATCTTGAAGCCTCCGCTGTCCCGCGGCGAGATCCAGGTGATCGGCGCCACCACCATCGACGAGTACCGCAAGCATCTCGAGAAGGACTCCGCGCTCGAGCGGCGCTTCCAGCCCATCACCGTGGGCGAGCCGAACGAGGAGCAGGCCATGCGCATCATGGAGGGTCTGCGCGACCGCTACGAGGCGCATCATCAGGTGCACTTCACCGACGAGGCGCTGCAGGCGGCCGTGAACCTATCGAACCGCTACATCCAGGATCGCTTTCTGCCTGACAAGGCCATCGACGTGCTGGACGAGGCGGGAGCGCGCATGCGCATCCGCAACATGACGCTGCCGAAGGAGCTGCGCGAGCTCGACGACGAGCTGCGCACTATTCGCGGCGAAAAGGATTCGGCCATCGCTTCCCAAGATTTCGAGCGCGCCGCTCAGCTGCGCGACCAGGAGTCCGAGCTCAAGGCCAAGCGCATCGAAGCCGAGAAGAAGTGGGAAGAGGACGCCCAGAAGTCCGTGCATCAGGTGACGGTGGAGGACATCGCCGACGTGGTGTCCATGACCACGGGCGTGCCCGTTTCGAACCTCACCGAGGCCGAGACCGAGAAGCTGCTGCGCATGGAAGCCGTTCTGCACGAGCGCGTCGTCGGTCAGGAAGAGGCCGTCACGGCGCTGTCGAAGGCCATCCGCCGCTCGCGCAGCGGCCTGAAAGACCCGAAGCGCCCCGCGGGCTCGTTCATCTTCCTGGGCCCCTCGGGCGTGGGCAAGACCGAGCTTTCGAAGGCGCTTGCCGAGTTCCTGTTCAACTCCGAGGACGCGCTTCTGTCCTTCGACATGTCTGAGTACATGGAGAAGCACAGCGTGAGCCGTCTCGTGGGCTCGCCTCCGGGCTACGTGGGCTTCGACGAGGGCGGCCAGCTGACGAAGGCCGTGCGCCAGCGCCCCTACTCGGTGGTGCTGTTCGATGAGATCGAAAAGGCGCACCCGGACGTGTTCAACATCCTGCTCCAGATCTTGGAGGAGGGCCGCTTGACCGACGCGCAGGGCCGCACCGTGGACTTCCGCAACGCCGTCATCATCATGACGTCGAACGTGGGCGCCCGCGAGATCGCGCAGCCCACCACGCTGGGCTTCTCCACCGAGGAGCACGCGGGGCTGTCCGACAAGGAGATCAAGAGCCGCGTCATGGCCGAGATGAAGAAGCTGTTCAGGCCCGAGTTCCTGAACCGCATCGACGAGATCATCGTGTTCAAGTCCCTGAACGACGAGCAGATCTCCGAGATCGTCAAGCTCATGGTGGCCGATTTGCGCGAGCGCATGATCGAGCAGAACATGTCCATCAACCTCACCGAGGCGGCGTGCAAGCTCATCGCCAAGGAAGGCACCGACGCCACGTTCGGCGCGCGTCCGCTGCGCCGCGCCATCCAGCGCTTGCTGGAGGATCCGCTGTCCGAGCAGATCCTCGAAGGCACGTGGACGAGCGGCTCGGTCATCGACGTGGACGCGGTGGACGGCGAGCTGGTGTTCACCGCCGGATCGGGCTCCATCCCGGCGCCCCGCAAGCGCGACAGCATCGCGCGGGAAGCGGAGCTGTTGCTGACGAACTACGATCTGGGCCATGCCGGCGTCAGTTCCGGCGGCTCGTTCTCGGGCGGCGCGGCCGACTAAGCTTCGCCTCTTAAGCGCCCCTGCTCCTCGGCTTGAAATTCGAAGCCCGAGGAGCAGGGGTTTCTTGTGTTCTGCGCTTGCATTTGTCGTATACTAGGCACGTCGCAAGCCGACCGCGGAGCGGCCGCTTTCACGTGCAAGGCGGCCGAGGTGCACTGCGGGAAGTGCAGCGGATCAACTCGATTCCAGGAGGTTCCATGTTCGGAGACAACCTCGATCGCATCGTGAAAAGCATCGAGAAGAACTACGAGGCCGACGAGATATTCTTCACGAAGCCCGGCCGGCGGTTTCCCAGCCGCCTGGCCGTGAAAAGCGTGATCAAGGACTTGCGTCGGGTGCTGTTCCCGGGCTATTTCGGCGACGAGATGCTGACGCCGTTCACCAGTCCGGAGTACTTCATCGGCGAGACGCTCATACAGATCGAACGCGTGCTGCGCGAGCAGATCGTGCTCGCCATGACGTACACCTCGGACGATCGCGATGCTGCGGAGGTCGACCCGGCGCGCTACCTGTGCGGCGGCACCACGCCCGAGCATATCTGCGAGCGCGCCTCGGAAGTGTGCACGGTGTTCTTCGACGAGCTTCCCAGCATACAGCGGGTGCTGCTCACCGACGTGCAGGCGCTGTATGACGGCGATCCGGCGGCCGGGTCGAAGGAGGAGGTCATCTTCTCGTATCCGGGTCTGTACGCGATCTACGTGTACCGCATCGCGCACGTGCTGTACGAGCAGAACGTGCCCATCATCCCGCGCATCATGACCGAGCTGGCGCACAGCGGCACGGGCATCGACATCGGCGCCGGCGCCAGATCGGCGAGTACTTCTTCATCGACCACGGCACGGGCGTGGTCATCGGCGAGACCACCGTCATCGGCGACCATGTGAAGCTGTACCAGGGCGTCACGCTGGGCGCGCTGTCCACGCGCGGCGGGCAGCGGCTTGCCGGGGTGAAGCGCCATCCCACGATCGAGGACAACGTGACGATCTATTCCAACGCTTCGGTTCTGGGCGGGGAAACCGTGGTGGGCGCCGGTTCGGTCGTCGCAGGATCCACGTTCGTCACCTCTTCGGTTCCCCCCAATTCCCGCGTGTCGCTGAAGGCGCAGGAGATCACCGTGCGCCAGCCGGGCGAGCGTGACTAGGCTCCTTCGATCGGCAAGCGAGGGAAATGGAGCGGTGGCAAGAACGATGCAAGGCGGAGAGGAAAACCTTATGACGCAGACAATCGACCCGGTGTTCTCGTCCGCGGTGCTCAGCGCCCCTGAGCTCGCGCTGAACGACCTCGACTTCGACGCGCTGTCGCAGGCGATGGGAGGGCTCAAGGGCGAGGTCGACAAGAACCCGCAGACGGCCGCCATCATCCTGGCGGGCGGCACGGGGGAGCGGTTCGGCAAGGAAGGCGGCAAGCAGCTCGTGGAGATCGCGGGCAAGCCCATCCTCACCTGGTCGGCCGAGGCATTCGACGCCGTGGGCGACATCGGGCTCATCGTCATCGTGTGCCCCGAGGACCGCTGCAGCGAGTATCTCAAGCGCGCCATCGACCCGTTCCCGTTCGTCACGCCCATCGTGGTGGCGCCTTCGGGCCCCAGCCGTCAGGAATCGGCGTTCTCGGGGCTGGAGTTCGTGCCGGACGACTACGAGTACGTCATCCTGCACGACGGCGCCCGCCCGCTCATCAGCCCCGACCTCATCGCGCACACCATTGCCACGCTGAAGGGCAACATCGACTGCGACGGCGCCGTGGTGGCGCATCCGGCCGTCGACACCCTGAAAGTGGTGGAGAACGGCGTGATCGTGGGCACGCCCGACCGCCGCGTGTTCTGGAACGCGCAGACGCCCCAGGTGTTCCGCGCCGGCATCTACCGCCGCGCGCACGCCTCGGCGCTGTCGGACGGCTTCATGGGCACCGACGATTCGTCGCTCATTGAGAGGTTGGGCGGGCGCGTGCTGGTAGTGGAAGGGAAGCGCGACAACATCAAGCTGACCGTCCCCGAAGACTACCTCATGCTGGCCGCTGCGGTGCGTACCATGTATATGAAGGGTGCGGAAGAATGATCATCCGCGGAGGCCTTGGCGACAGTGCCCAGTCGCTCAGACGGTCCTGCTCGCACGAAACGCCCGCTGGGCGTTTCGGCTCGTGCGGAACTCGCTTGGTGGGCACCGTCGTCAAGGCCGCGCATGTCGTTATCGGAGGAACCGAATGATGAAACCTGTTGTTTTCGATCCTGCCGGGTTGCGCGTGGGGCAGGGGTATGACGTGCATGCGTTTGCCGAGGGGCGCAGGCTTATCCTGGGCGGGGTGGACATTCCCCATGCGCGCGGGCTTCTGGGGCATTCCGATGCCGACGTGCTGGCGCATGCTATCTCCGATGCGCTGTTGGGGGGCGTCCGCGGCGGGGATATCGGCAAGCTGTTCCCCGACACCGACCCTGCCTTCAAGGATGCCGACTCGTTGAAGCTGCTGGCTGCCGTGGCCGACAAGGTGCGCGCGGAGGGCTACGACATCCTCGACGTCGACTCCGTCATCGCCGCGCAGGCGCCGAAGCTGTCGCCGTACCGCGAGGCGATGCGCGAGAACCTGGCCGCCGCCATGGGCATCGCGGTGGAGAACGTGGGCGTGAAGGCCACCACCACCGAGCACCTGGGGTTCGAAGGCCGCGAGGAGGGCATCTCGGCGACCGCCGTCTGCATATTGTTCCGCCGTTCTGACGAACAGCGGAGCTAGCCGACGCTGCGGGCTTCCGTAGCGCCTCGGCTTGGCGCTCCAAGCTCTCCTCGCGTGCATGCGCACGCTTCGTCGGCCTTTCACGCCAATCCGAAACGCTGCGAAAGCCCTCGCTGACTTTGGCGGACAGGCGGGCTCCGTAACCTTCCTGTGCTACAATTTACGGTCGAAACTCATCGTCGCGCGAGCGCGGCGCAAGGGCTAGGCAGGATGCGAGGACGCCATGATCAGACTCTACAATACGAAGACCCGCACGAAGGTCGACTTCGAGACGCTCGAGCGCGGCAAGGTGGGCATGTACGTGTGCGGACCTACCGTGTACAACTACATTCACATCGGCAACGCCCGCACGTTCATCAGCTTCGACGTGATCCGCCGTTACCTTATGTGGCGCGGCTTCGACGTGACGTTCGTGCAGAACGTCACCGACGTGGACGACAAGATCATCGGCAAGTCGCTTGAGGAAGGCCGCAGCGCTGCCGAGGTGGCCGCCGAGTACACCGAGGCGTTTATCGAGGACATGCGCGCGGCCGGCGTGCTGGATCCCGATATCCGTCCGAAGGCTACCGAGGAGATCCCCGCAATGATAGAGCTCATCCAAGAGCTCATCGACGGCGGCCACGCTTACGACGCCGACGGCGACGTGTACTTCAACGTGCGTTCGTTCCCGGCTTACGGCGAGCTGTCGGGCCGCAACGTGGACGAGATGGAGAGCGGCCACCGCGAGCTGCGCGCCGACGGCAAGGGCGTGGAGGATCGCAAGCGCGACCCGCTGGACTTCGCGCTGTGGAAGGCCGCCAAGCCCGGCGAGCCGGCGTGGGAGTCGCCCTGGGGCATGGGCCGTCCCGGCTGGCACATCGAGTGCTCGGCCATGTCGCGCAAGTACCTGGGGCTTCCCTTCGACATCCACGGCGGCGGCGCCGACCTCGTGTTCCCGCACCACGAGAACGAGCGCGCGCAGAGCGAGGCCGCGTGCGGCTGCACGTTCGCGAACTACTGGATGCACGGCGGCATGCTGCAGATCAACTCCGAGAAGATGAGCAAGTCGCTGGGCAACTTCAAGCTGCTGCGCGACGTGCTGAAGGTCACCGATCCGAAGGTGCTGCGCTTCCTTATGCTGCAGACGCACTACCGCAGCCCGCTCGACTTCTCCGACGAGCGCCTGGCCGAGGCGGGCGCGGCGCTGTGCCGTATCGAGAACGCGGTGAAGAACCTCGATTGGCAGCTGCAGAACGCCCAGGACATCCCCTCGCCGCTGGACACGCGCGAGCTGATGAAGCGTACGAAGGAGGCGAAGCTGGCGTTCATCCTGGCCATGGACGACGACTTCAACACCTGCAAGGCGCTGGGCGAGGTGTTCGACTTCGTGGCCGCGGTGAACGCGCAGACGGCCGACAGGACTATCTCGCTGTCCGACGTGCCGCCCGTGCGCGATGCCCGCGGCGTCATCGTGGAGCTCATGGGCGTGTTCGGCATCGACGTGGAGGCCGCATCCGCCTCGTGCGCCGCAGGAGGGTACCCGCCCGAGGTCGTGGGGTTGGCGGCCGATATCGCGGGCTACGAAGGCGCGGATGCCGCCGAGGCCGTGGACGCCCTGCTGGCGGCCCGTGCCGACGCCCGCGCCGCGAAGGATTGGAGCCGTGCCGACGCCGTCCGCGACGGCCTGTGCGGTTTGGGCTTCGTGATCGAGGACACCCCGCAGGGTGCGCGCGTGACCTACGAGGGGTAAGGCGAGCGTTATCCCGAGTGGAACATTCTCGAAGGGCGGCCGCGTTGGCCGCCCTTCGTCGTCGTGCACGGATTCTCTTCCTTATGTGCGGCAAAATCGAGTTTTTGGCAGGAGAAGCGTCTTTCTCCGAATCGTTTCGAGGTGAAACCCCAGATCGCGTTTTTTCGGCATTTGCAAATCAACAGTGCGAAGCGGGCTCGCACTGCCAAAAGCCCGATTCTGCCGCACATAGCGCCTGCGGAACGTGCAATCGCTCGCCGTCGGGGTTCCCTTGCGCGCTCGTGTCCAGGATGGGAATGCGATAGGGTGCGAAAGACCCGGGAATGTGCCGCAGGGCTCGGAGATGCGGAGGATTGCCGGGTAGGGGGCGTTGTCCCGCCCGAAGCGAGGGGTTTCGGTGGTCGCCGGCTCGCGGGTTCGTCGATGCGCTACAATACGGCGCATGCGAACTCAATCGACAAGGACTCCCGAGCTCCTCGCGCCCGCGGGCGGGCTTGCGCAGTTGGAGGCCGCGCTGCGCTTCGGTGCGGACGCCGTGTACCTGGCCGCCGATCGTTTCGGGCTGCGGCAGCGCGCGGCGAACTTCGCGCTGGACGACGTTCCCGCTGCGGCAGCTCGCGCGCACGATGCGGGCGCGAAGGCGTACGCGACGCTGAACGCCCTCATGGACGCCGACGACCTCAAGGCGCTTCCCGCGTACCTCGAAGCGCTGGCCGCGGCCGGCGTCGACGCGTTCATCGTGAGCGACCTGGGCGCGCTGCGCCTGGCACAGCGGCACGCGCCGAACGTCGAGCTGCACGTGAGCACCCAGGCCTCGGTATGCAACGCCGAGGCGGCGCGCGTATGGCACGAGCTGGGCGCGAGCCGCGTGGTGTGCGCGCGAGAGATGAGCGTGGAGGACATCGCGCGACTGCGCGCCGGCGCCCCGCGCGAGCTGGAGCTGGAGGCGTTCGTGCACGGCGCCATGTGCATGGCCGTGTCGGGCCGCTGCCTGATCAGCGCCGCGCTCACCGGCCGCTCCGGCAACAAGGGCCATTGCACCCAGCCGTGCCGGTGGAGCTACGCGCTGGTGGAGGAGCAGCGTCCCGGCGAGTTCTTTCCCGTGGAGGAGGACGTGCGCGGAACCTATGTCATGAACGCGCAGGACCTCAACATGCTGGCGCACCTCGACGACTTGGCCGCGGCCGGCATCGACTCGTTCAAGATCGAAGGCCGCAACAAGAAGGCGTTCTACGTGGCTTCGGTGGTGCGCGCTTACCGGCTGGCCCTGGACGGCGTTCCCTCCTCCGAGCTGGCCGACGAGCTGCTGGCCGTGTCGCATCGCCCGTACGGCACGGGCTTCTACTACGGCGACGCCAGGCAATCGCCCGACGTGGACGGCTACACCGCCGAATGCCGGCATGCCGCCACGGTGGAAGCGTGCGAACCGGCCGGCGAAGGCGCGTTCCGCGTGATCGCGCGGTGCTACAACCGCTTCTGCGAAGGCGACGAGCTGGAGGCGCTGTCGCCGGGTCCGCACGTCCCTCGCGTGCGCGTGCGTAACCTCGCCTGGCTCCCCGAGCCCGACGGGGACGACGCGCAGCCAAAGCGGGTGCCGGTTGCCGTGGCGAACCGCTCGGCCGAGCGCTATGCGTTCGAAACGGGGGAGGAGCTGGCTCCCGGCGACTTTCTGCGCATGCGTATCAACGTTGAGCGATAGGCTTCTGATCTGCGCTAAAGCGATAAAGTACTGCTAAGTAGCCGTCAAGGCGCGTGCATGCGCCGGCGCTACACTGGGTTGCACCCTGACGAAAAGGAACGGAATCATCCTTCTTTCAGAAAGCGAGGTGCATCATGCCCAATCATGCGTATCGCGCCGCATCGGCGCCCAGCGTCGTGCAGCGTGCCCGCAACACGCGCACCGGCCGCAAGCTCGAGCGCGGCGGTTACCTGACCGTCGAGACCGTCACCATGTGGATCGTGTACGCTCTGACCCTCATCGGCAATGCCGTCATCGAAGGAGGCCGGGTGGGAGGCACCACGTCGGCGGATATCGCGTACGGCGTGTTCACGTGGTTCACGCCTGCCGGCTACGTGTTCGCCATCTGGTCGCTCATCTACGTGGCGATGGTCGTGTGGCTCGTCGCGTACACGCGCACGGCGCCTGTCCGCGCCGACCGCTTCACCATGACGTCCATCCTGTTCATCGCAAGCTGCGCCCTCAACGTGCTGTGGCTTGCCCTGTGGCACTTCGAGCTGGTGGCCGTGTCGTTCATCGTCATCCTGGCCGAGTGGCTGGTGCTGGCGGCGCTGTACCTGAACGTGCGCCGCACGATGAAGACCGCCTCGGGACGGGTGCCCGTGTCCATCTACACCGCGTGGGTCACGGTGGCCACGCTGGCCAACATGGCCATCCTCGTCACGCGCGCGCTGGACGGCGGCATCCCGTTCTTCAACGGGTTGTTCACCATCCTCTTGACGGCGGGCGTGCTGGCGTTCGGCTACGTGATGCGCAAGGCCTACGACGACATGGCGTTCCAGCTCGTGTTCCTGTGGGCGCTCATCGGCGTGGGCGTGAACGTGTCGGGCGCGTCGGCGTTCACGGCGGCTGTCGTGTTCTTGCTGTGCGTGGTCGGAGCTATCTTGACGTTCGCCCCCATCGGCTCGATGCGGAAGCTCGTGCGGCAGAACTAGCGATCCTGCAGCATGCTCGTGGTGAAAAGGTGCGGCTTGGCGGGGCGGTGCGTCCGCAGAAGGCTTCTTCTCCGGCAAAACCGGCTGACCGATTCTTCCATTTCCGATGAAACCGCTGACAGTTCTTGCTATGATAGCGCCAAGGTGTTTTTCGGACGAAAGGGGCCGTTATGGGAACGAAAGCAGCGGAGGCGCTCGACGTATCCTTCGACGAGCTGCCGAACTACCTGCACGCGAAGCACTCCGTGTACATGGAGATCGGCAGCGAGACGTACTACCTGACCGACGTCAACGATCGATACTGGCGCGCGCAGGACACCGCGAAGCTCAACGAAAAGGGACATTACGTCGACGCGAGCGAGCTGGTGCCGACGGTGAGCGAGTTCTTGACGCTCCCCTTCATCGACGGCAAGTCGGTGACCGACGTGTTCGACCAAGCGGTATTCTACGCATCTGAAAAAGCGTAACGACGACGGGGGCGGCCGCGTGAACGGCCGCCCCCGTTTCTCGTTCCGGCAACCGCGTGGCCGCTACGGGCGTTCGTTCGGCTCGATGAAGCCGACGGCGAACTGCACGTCCGAGACGTCCCGGGGGACGGGGCGCGAGTAGAGGAACCCCTGCGCGATGATGCGATCGTCCATGCGCACGAGCATGGACGCCTGATCGCGCGTTTCCACGCCTTCCACCACCACGTTTACGGCCAGCTTGTCGGCGATGGACACCACGCCGTCCAGAATGGCCTTGCAGCGCTCGCCGCTCTCGCTGCTCATGAGGAAGCTGCGGTCGAGCTTTAGCACGTCGATCGGCAGGTTCTGCAGCGTGCCCAGCGACGAGTACCCGCTGCCGAAGTCGTCAATGGCGATGCGGAAGCCCAGATCCTTTAAACGGCGGCACAGTCGTTCGGCGCGTTCGAGGTCTTCCATGACGATGTTCTCGGTCAGTTCGAGCTCCAGCAGCTCGATGGGCACGCCGAATCCGTCGACGATGCTCTTCACCGTTTCAGGGAACGCGTCGTTTCGCATGTGCAAGCGCGAGAAGTTGCAGGCGATGACGAGCGGGTGTTCTCCCGCGTCCAGCTGCTCCCGGATACGGGCGCAGACGAGACGAAATACCTGCAAGTCCAAGTCGACAACCAGGCCGGTGCGCTCGAACAGGGGAATGAACTCGTCGGGCGGCACGAGGCCGCGTTCAGGCGATTCCCAGCGAACGAGCGCTTCGAAGCCCACGAGGCGGTTCGTCGCTATTTCCACCTTCGGCTGGTAATAGGCCGTGAACTCCCCGCGCTCGAGCGCGTCGTGCGCGGCGGCTACCAGCGCGCGTTCGGCGATGTCGCGATCCTTCATGCTCGCCGAGTACAATGCTGCGGTGCTGCGCGAGGCCTCCCCGATGCTGTCCCGGGCGTAGCGTGCGGCGTCCACGAACTCGATGATGGTTTGCACGTCGATGCGTGGCGTTTCGGCGCTGCGCTCGATGATGCAGACGCCGGCCTGCAGCATGAGCCGGTGCGATAGCTCGGTAAGCGTTTCGGTGTTGTTGAAGCGACGATCCAGTTCATCGAAGCGCTCCAGCAGCGCGTCCCAGCCTCTCCAGCGAACCAACAGCACGAATTCGTCTGCGATGACGTGCGCGTATCGTTCGTCGGGTGCTTTCATGCCGGCCAGCGTGCCGTTGAGGTCGAGCAGCACGCGATCGCCCGTGGCGTAGCCGAACGCTGCGTTGAAGCCTTTGAAGCCTTTTTACGTCGAGGTACACGATGGCGTAAGCGCCATCGCGGGCGTTCGCCATCTGAGCGCCCACCTCGGAGCGGAAGCGGGCGAGACTCCAGCCTTCGGTCAGCGGATCGGTGAACGAGAAGTCCTCCACTCGCCGCGCCGCGCGAAGCTTCACATGGCTGACGTACAGGGCAACGCCGAGCACGGAGCCGAGCAGTGCGACGATGCCGGCCATGAATTGCACCGGATACTGGCGCAAGAAGTCGAAAGGGCTGATGGGATGTACGGCGAGGCTGCTTTGCGAAAGCCAGGTGGTCATCTTGCTTTCGGCAGTGTACTGCACGCAGCGGTCGAGGATGCTCACCAGTCGTCGGTCGGCGTTGCGGCTTACGCCGATGCTCATGCTGTTGAAGAAGGAGGTGATGGTGGTGACGCTCAGGCTCTCGTATTGGGGTTCCGCCAGCAAGTAGTTCGCCACGTGGGTATCGGCAAAGGCGATATCGGCTTTGCCTTCAAGCACTGCATCGAAGCAATCTTTCGGGGTGTCGCAGTACACGATGTCGTATTCGGCGTACGAAGAGTACGCCGTGCTCGCGGCGAGCGAGAAGCCGCTTGGCAGCGCGACGCGCGAACCGGATGGATTCGGTCCTGCGACAAGGGCCATGGGGTCGCGCAGATAGGGGCCGGTGGTGTCGAGGCTTTTGATCGCCTGGGGGTCGGATTCTCGATCGACGTCGTACACGATGTCGGCGTCGCCGCGTTCGACGAGGCGGACGGCCTCGTCGTGGCAGTCCGCAGCCACGAATTCGAACTTCAGCCCGGTGATCTGCGCGATGTCTTCGAACAGCAATGCGACCGCGCCGGCGAACGCGCCGGTTTCGGGGTCGGTGTAGGAAAGCGGCGCGCGATACGAATCGTAGGCCACGCGCAGGGTGGGAGCCGATGCCAGATAGGCGTACTCGTCTTCGGTGAAGACGGGATCCTGGTCGGTGTTGATGCCGAAGTAGCGGTCGTACAGCAACGTGGCGAAGTCGGGGTCGCGCAGTTTGAGGCGGCTCATCGCGCTGTCGAGCTCATCGGCTATGTCGGTGCGTTCGGGCGAGAGGGCGATGTACAAAGGCTCGGGGGCGAACTGAGCTACGGTTCGGAAGCGCGAATTCGTCCCGAGATATGTGATGGCAATGGCATCCACCGCTCCTTCGTCGAGCGCTCTCAGCAGGTCTCCGGTAGCGCTGTAGGCCACGATATCCGCCGAAAAGCCGTTCTTCTCGCTGTATTGTGCGAATGCTTCGGCGTCCTGGCTGTTCGCGATCACGCCCACGCGCATGCCGGAAAACGTTTTGAAGTCCTCGTAGGCGTAACGCGTGTCGTCGAGCCTCACGTTGAGCGTGGTGGAAATCTCGCAGAGCGATGATGCCGAGAAGATCATCCGCCTCTCTCGGTCTTCGGTGTAGTACACCATGGGAAGCAGATCCACCTTGCTCGCTTCAAGCGCGGCACAGGCCTCTTCCCAACTAGGGTACTTGACGTATTCGTATGTCCAGTCGGCGTAGCGTGCGATTTCGTTGAGATACTCGATGTTGTACCCAACGTAGCGCCCTTCTTCGTCGGTGGACATATAGTCGCCGTCTTCGAAGTAGGCGACGGTCACGACGCGCTTGCCGAACGTGGCGAACTCGTCGGCGAAAGCCCGCGAGGATCCGGGATGCGTGGTCGTTGCGACCGTACAGGTGAACGCGATGACGAACGCCCAGGCAAACATCATCGGTTGAAGCCGTGAAGGGCTGAATGTTCTTGCCGGTACTATGCTTCGCTCCGATCGATGTGACGGTGTCTAAGAATGGTTGATACCAACTTACCTTACCATATGCATGGCCTTCTCAGAAAGACTTGTCGGGGGACGTGTGCGCCTTTTTTTGCGTATGACGTGGTGCGATAAGGTCAAGGTTCAGCGTGGCTCCCATCGATTTATTTTCCTCTTTGAGCGGTTGCATAAATTTTTTTTTCGAAAAAAGTGCTTGACCGGATTT
>ENA-OQCU01000442-OQCU01000442.1-human-gut-metagenome-genome-assembly--contig:-NODE-442-length-19197-cov-6.094704_pt1 | contig 19197 bp, 24 predicted proteins | sample MGYA00242504_ERZ504590 | MGnify/ENA primary metagenome ERZ504590 (study PRJEB26092, sample SAMD00036318) | human gut metagenome | host: Homo sapiens | study: EMG produced TPA metagenomics assembly of... | reverse complement strand
GGTAAAACGTCTGCAATATAATAGGTTTCTTCCAGTCCGTCTACTAAATCAATAATATGTTGTGAAGCGTTACGTTTCTTCCGATACAAACACCATTGAAAAAGCCCTTGTATGCTGATGAACAGAATTACCAGCGATACAACAAACAGCGTATCTACACCGTAGAAAATCAAGAGAAATGCTACTACGGCAAGAAAGAAAAGCTGAAACAATATCTCTGTTATTTTTTCTTCTAAGAATGTAAAAAAACTCACAGTTTCCAACCCTTTCCTCGTATATTTTCCACTAAATGAACAATCCCGATTTCTTTCATTTTCTTTTTTAGACGGGTCATATTGACCAGTAATACATTTTCGTCTATATAATATTTGTCGTTCCACAGCTTTTCCAATAGTTCTTCTTTGCTAATAACTTTATCTTCGTTCATAAAGAAGTAGTACAAAATACGAAATTCATTTCTTGTCAGTTCAATGCTTTGCTCTTGATACTTCAAAATGGATAAATGTAAATCAAGGGTACAATCTTTTTTGACAAGCTCACGGAAATTACTCGGGTTTGACAACTGCAATGCACGCTTGATCTTCTCAAGAAGAATAAGCGTGTCATACGGCTTTGTGATGAAGTCAATTCCGCCCACTTGAATACTTTTCAATTCGTCAGCATTTGTATCTCTGCTTGTTACAAAGATAATCGGTACTGGCATGACTTGTTTTATTTTCCTGCATACTTCATAGCCATTCTCATACGGCAGGTTAATATCAAGCAGAACCAGTTCTATGGAATATTGCTTTAATTCATCTGCCAAGTTTCCAAAGTCAGTCAATAAAACTGTTTCATATCCTTGTGTGTTCAATAATTTAGAAAGCTCCAAACGAGTGATTTCATCATCTTCGATAATTGCTATTCTCATTTCAACCCCCCCTTGATTTACCATTATAATAATTCCACAGCAGGAGAGCTAGAGAAATCCTAACTCTCCTCATTGATATTTCGTTTGAAACCGATATACGTTGCTATCCAGTAAATACTATAAATTAGGAAGAAGATAATTATATTCAAGCCAAAGTACATTAGATAAAGGTGTTTATCTCCCAAAATTTGTTGATACACATTATTCAATGACGACATCATCACAAAAGAACATAATATTGCTGATATTGCAGGGACACAAAATAATATCAATAATTGTTTTCTGATTGTCTTAAATAGCGACTTATCATTTATTCCTAATCTTCGCAAGGTCAAGTAGCGATATTTGTATTTAGTAGAGTCGCTCAATGATTGAACTGCCAAAATTGTTCCTACTGCGGAAATCAAAATAAATGCAATGTACATAAACAGACTGGCTACTATTGCAACCATTGCTTTTTGTTGTTCTATTTCTGCACCTCTTACGTTTACTCTATACGATTCGTCATTTATTTCTCCATTTTTATCAACCTTTACTAATTGATGTTGCATATCTTCTTTTATCTTGTTTTCTAATTCTGCATCTGTTTCTTCTTTTGTATCTATAATCAAATGATTTTCTGATACTTCAAGTCCTTGAACATATTTATCTGGAAGTACAACAACAAATCTGCCAGTATTAGTTATAGAGTTCCAATAAGACTTAGTGTCATATCCTTTTAATTTCAAATTTTTATTTGCTACTGTTATGGTTTCAATGTCTTTGTTATCTTCAACCTCATATGCAAACTTGCTATTTGTAACTATATAGTATTCGTTATCATTTAAAGAAAGCAACGGCATCTTTCTTAATTCTAGTAACCTATTATAATCACTTAACTTCAAGACTGGGTCAAAATCATAATATTCTGATTGGAAGAAATTTTGTACCTGATGATTCGGTTCTTTATAAATGTCATACTCAATGGTATTATCAATCGTATATTCTTCTTCAATTACTCGAATATATTCATCAAATACCTGCTTATCATCAAAGAGTTGTACATCATATGGTGCATTTAAATTCACGCTGATATCATACGAAGCTTTGTTGATACTAGAATAATTCAGAGCCAGCAGTGAAATTAAAATCAACATAGACAATGTACCAAATGTGAAGCTCATTGTTCTTGCTTTAGAAGCAAATGTTCTTGCTACAAACAGATTATCATTTTGATATTTCATTTTTTTATTCTTTAACAAAACAGTCAAGAACATATCTGCACAAGTTGTAGATATACCATAAATGCTGATAATCAACATGATTACGCTTACCATCAAATAGGTAAGTGTTTCTTGCTTATTAAAATTATCCATAGTACAACGTGAATTCCAGAGAAAAAGAGAAATCGCACCAAGAATAATACTTAAAACAAAAATGACATTTCGTTTTTTTACTGTCACGGAACATTTTCTTTTCATTTTGTTTATCAAAGTAAAGAAAATCACGTATCGTCATTTTACTTATTCTTCTTAATAGATTAAGTAAAACCAAAACATAAATAGTTAAAAAATAAATTATCAATAGTCCAATAGAAACAAAATTCAAAGAAATAAAGAGAGTTTTTGGAATACCCAGTAAGTTTACAATTACTAACGACACAAACTGGCTGAATAAAAAGCCAATAGGAATAGCTAATACAAATGCTAAAATTCCCAACAGTATATTTTCAATTATAACTAAGTGGGCAATTTCTTTTTTCTTAATGCCAAGAAGCATATATGTTCCTAATTCTTTACTTCTTTTTTCAAACATAAATTTTGTTGTATAGTTGATCAAAAAGCATATCACAAAAATAATAAGGATATTTACAGCGAACAATGAATTCTTAAATGCATCCATACTGGAACATAACTTTACAATTTCATCAGAACTTGCCACCAAATTAAAAGCAAATATAAGAGAAAAGGATGCAGTAACGGTTATCAGATAAATCAAATAATCTTTAATATTTCTTTTTGTATTTCTATACGCTAACTTACCTAACATTTCCCACTTCACCTCCGAGCAAAGTTAATATATCCAGTATTTCATTGAAGAAATCTTTTCTGCTTTTTTCCCCTCTGAAAATTTCATTGAATATTTTACCGTCTTTCAAGAACAAAATACGTTCACAGAAAGACGCACTAAACGGGTCATGTGTTACCATTAAAATAGTAGCCTGCATTTTCTTGTTGATTTCAGACATTGTTTCCAGTAATAATCTGGAAGCTTTTGAGTCCAAAGCTCCCGTCGGTTCATCAGCTAAAATCAGTTTCGGTTCATTGATTAAGGCTCTAGCACAAGTCACAACGCTGTTTTTGTCCGCCAGAAACTTCATAAGGAAATTTCGATAAAATATACACGAATACCCAATTTATCGGCGATAGCATGAACTCTTTTCTCAATATCAGTAGGGTTCTGTTTGTTGATAACCAATGATAAAGAAATGTTTTCTCCAATCGTTAAAGTATCTAAAAGGTTGAAATCTTGAAAAATGAACCCTAGATTTTCACGTCTGAAATCAGCAAAATCTTTATCCTTGATTTTTGGTAATATCTTGATTATTGACTGTAATGTGTCCGCTGGTTACAGTATCAATCGTAGAGATACAGTTTAATAGGGTAGTCTTTCCAGAACCACTAGCTCCCATGATTGCGACAAATTCGCCCTTATCTACATACATAGAAATACCGTCTACTGCCTTTGTGATATTTCCAGAGTTACCCCCGTAGTATTTTTTTACTTGCTCTAAATTTAAAATGTGTTCCATTAAAAATCGCTCCTTTCTTCCTGCCACATTTATTTGTTTTGGAATACAATTAAATTATAGCAAGGGCAGTATTCAATTACACTTACAGTTTTGAAAGTAAACAGAGAGTAAAAGAGCCGTGATAATGCAGCTCACAATTCTGTGAAGCATTTCCACGACCCTTTTATTATAATTTTGCCTTTGTCTTTTTCGTAATGATATAAATATATTCTTCTGGTGTAGGGCGTTTATTCCCAAAATACTTTTTGAAATTTGCCTGCACCTCTGGGTCGGTGCTATTCATAGCTTCATCAATCGTAGCTTCAATATCCGCCCGAACATCAGCCAATGATACACCGCCAGCTTTTGCACCAGCTTTCAATGCCTTTTTTATATCTCTTTTGTTCAGTCCTATCATATTCATACCTCAATTCTACTTTTTAAAGCTAATAAGTTTTCCATTGTATTTTACAATGATGAATATGATATAAAACACTCCTACAACAATCAAAATAAGACCTATGTAATAGCCTAATTCAGAATGAGAGATTAAATTGATAATCGGCATAACAAGAATACCAATACTAACCAGTAAAGTGCCTATTCCTATTTTTTTGTAAACACCTTTTTATCTTTAGGATCAAGTTGTGTATAATGATAACCATGTAATAAAGTAATATTCTCTTTTATACCTATTTGATAAGATGTAAAAAGTAAAAACAATCCTATAACTATTTCAACAATCAATTCCTCTAATTCCATAATCGTTCTCTCCTTTAATCAAAAAATAATTCTTCAAATTTTTTATCTAAAGCTATACAAAGCACTAATGCCAATTTTGCTGTTGGATTAAATTGTCCAGTTTCAATAGAACTAATTGTATTCCGAGAAACCCCGACTAGTTCAGCTAATTCTGTTTGTGATAAGTTTTTTTCTTTTCGTACAGTTTTTAATCTGTTTCGCAAAATTAAATGTTCGTCCATTCTATAAACCTATCATTAAAAATTTATAAAAGTAATACCCCATAAATAGAAGAAAGAATAAAGCAATAACAAATTTGGATTTATTTTTTGAAATATGTGCTTCATAACCCATAGAGCCAAATGCCACAGACCCAATAATTGTCATTATATCATAGTAAGGTTCTTTACAAACTGCTTTAATGAAAAGAATTAAAATGCAGATAAATAAAACAAACATTAAGCCAAAAGATTTCCCTTGAAGTTTAATATGTTTTTCGTATTCATCAAGATATAGATTCTCTTTTTTGTTTTGTGATAGTATTTTTTCTTTATCCATTATATAACGCTCCTTTCAAATAATACCAAGTACACTTGTCATTTATATTATAGCATTCGGTCATTACAAGTCAATATTTTTGCACAGTTTTCTTGTCGTTTTGTAAAAGCGTGCAAATCTGATAGGAAATGCACGCTATATCATTTATCCTACAATCTTCCAGTTGCTATCCTTATGTAATACAAGCTCATACTGCGATACCTGCGTCGCTTTTGTCTGATTATCAAGGAACTTCACGGCAACCTTGACTTTTACATTGTCGCCGTCCTTTATAAAGATAGGGTTTACCAGTTCAGAATAAAGGTAGTCCCTGCCGATAGGTTCAATCACATTTCCCAATACATAGTAAGTAAGCTCTTTTTCCGTCGCTGTTGGGTACAGCTTAAAGAATGTTTCCAGAAATGCGGTAGCGTCGTTTACAGTATCAGCGTCTACACTTGCGTCTGCTTCTGGTGTCTTAGGCTCATAGTCTGATTTTTCGATTGCTGGTGCAAGGGTAGGGTTCTGAACGATTACCATATCCCCGTCAGCGTCTATATGGACTTTTACGGTATAGGTTGCTTTCACATTGCTTGTCTGTTCTCCCTCTTTTATCTGCTGATCTACTTCGTAGGTAGCAGAAAAAGTGTCCGTTCCCGACTGTTCGATACTCCATACAATCACTTCTGTAACTGTGGAGCTGGTCGGTATATCCGTTCTGATTGTATCAACATTCAAGTCCTGCAATTCCTTTGTCAGATAACCGTTTATTGCCTGCATCCTTGATTCAATCGCTTCTTTGCTGTTATTCCATGTGTAATAGGACTTCGCAAAATTCTTCACGAAATTTTCTATCCCGTTGGTGTCCTGCAAGCGAAGTTCAATGATTTCTTTTTCGTGGGTCGTATGCTGGTCGATAGCAGTAAAATTTTTATACACCCCAAAACTCACGCTTGCAATAAGTACCACCCACAACGCAATCACGGCTTTCTTATGTGTGCCTACCTTAATAGTACGCACCTTTTTTTCTTTGGGTTCTTTGATAGTTTCTGTCTGTTTCTTATTCTTCTTAAACATATTTTCAAGTCCTTTCTATTATTTTACTCGTCCTGCACCGATTAAGTGCTGTTGCCAGTAACTACTGCTTAGGTCTGCATATCCTATCGGGTCGCCTGCATGGTACATCTGATTATTTCCTACATAAATGCCGACGTGGGTTACATACGAACCAGCGTTATAGGTAGAATGGAAAAATACCAAGTCCCCAGCCTTTGCCTGCGAAAGTGGAAGATGTTGGGTTGCGTCATACTGTGCCTGTGCCGTTCTCGGTAAGGAGATACCAGCTTTTCCATAGCACCATTGCGTCAGTCCCGAACAGTCAAAAGAAGTGTTGGGATTGCTACCACCGTACACATATTTCCAGCCTTGATATTTCAACGCTTCATTCATTACCTTTTGTGCCAGTTCTCCCGATACCTGCGGAACAGTTAAATACTGATTGACTAATTCCACATAGAACATATTTCCATAGCCATACCGCCAGCCCCCATTCTTCGCAACGGCTATCGGGTTGGTGTAGGTTACTTTCTTTCCACACGATTTCTCACGGGCGAAGCTCTCTGCAAGATTAAAGGTGTGTTTCTTTCCTTTTCCTGCCACATATCCCACATAGCCACCGCCATAGTTATAGGACTGTATTGCTACATTCAAGTCGTCGATACCTTGATTTTTGCAGGAAGAAAGCAGGGACGCAAAATACTTACACCCCTGCTTGATTGAGCTTTCCGTATCTAAGGAATTAGGCGGTAAACCAAGACTTTCCGAACTCTGCATAACATCTTCTGCCGTACCGCCACTTTCTACTTGAATGATAGCCAATAGCACATTGACATACTCGGAAATACCGTACTCTCTGGCGTACTTTTCCACCATAGGCTGATGTTTCAAGACTTCTGCGGATAAGTTCATACCCGTAATGCCAGAAGAAAAATTACTGTTCTTGTCGTCGCTGTCCGCACTAATCAACACACCAAAGAAAAGCACCAGAGAAAAGAGGATAGGAAACAGACTGCCAATGAGAGCGATATGTTTCAGTTTCATTTTTTCTTCTGTCCTTTCTTCGTTACAAGGTTACGGGTTTTCTCTATGGTCTGCTGGTTCTTCTGGACACTCTGGGTCTGCTGAACTTTTGTCCTGCGGTCTTTGGTGTAATTCTGGCGTGTTTCCTGCGATACCACTTTTTCTACATTCTGCCTATGTACTGTCTGTGTAGGCTGGGTCGCTTTTCTATCAGAAACACCAGAAGATAGCGGACGCTCTTTGATAACACTTGTCTTGACTGGCTCACTTATCTTTGAAGTGGTCGCTGTGGCAGGGCGTTTGACTTCCTGCATTTTTTCCACACTCGGCTTTGGAATGGTTGAAGCTGTGGCTGGTCGCTCATGGGGACGGGTAGCTCCCGTTGTCGCTGATCCGTCAGCCTTTCGCTGTGCCTGCCTTGCTTCTTGTGCTTTTTGAAGCTCCATACGCTTGTCAGCGATATTCTGCCTGCGTTGCTCCTGCTTTTCCAAGCGTCCCGTCTGTCTGGACTGCTGTTCCTGCACCATGCCACGCTTGAAGTCGGACACGCTGGACTTTGCTTTTTCCTTTGCGGAATACACCGCATAAGCGGTCTGTGTCGGCATATCCTTGATATTCTCTTTGACTGCGTTTGCCTTGTCTTTCACTTTATTTTTCGTATCTAAGACAGCACCCACCTTTGAGCCTGCACGCTGTCCCATGCTGGAAGTGGTATTGCCCCGATTTTCTTTAGAAGCTGTATTTTTTCTTTCCGCTCGTTTGCCAGCAACGGCACTTCCAGCTACCGCACCAGCGACACCGCCCGAAATACCGCCAGCACTTACCGCCCTTGCAATACGGTGTTCCATACGCCTAGCTCTATGTCGCATAAACAGATACGGTCTTCGAAAAATTCTTCGTCCCATGCTTTGACTGTCATTAGCGTTCAAAGAGAACATACTCATTAAGTCGCCCAGCTTCATATAGATACCAGCGAAACATACTATCTGCAAGAACGCCACCATAAAGAACGGATAGTCTGTGGAAATGTTATAAAACATACTGGAAATGCTGAACGCCACCGTTACAATGAGCGTTATTCCTGCCCGTGTCATTATGGTATTAAATACCCTTACGATTGCCTGCTTTGCCATGCTTTCATAGCTCGGTATCATGGATAATAAAAAGCTGATAGGTAAAAACATTGCAAAGATAATAAAAAGTATCTGGCTAAATAACATCATGCCCGTAAGCAAGAATACAAATATCGTGATACCTAAGTTAAAGAACAGCAGGAAGAACACCATACCCAAACGGTTCACCACCTGCGGTATCGTCAGATTGTTGTTGTCGTTGTCCTCGATTTCTGTTTTCACGACTTCCTCTCTGGTCTTGCCGTCCTCGTCCTCTGGACTTGCCGATACGAGAGCTTCCACACGGTCTGTCCCGATTTCCTCTGCGTTGCTGTTTCCGAATTGTAAGAGTAACCACGGCTGTTCCACTTGAATAGAAAATAGGCTGTCCCGTATCAAGTCTACGCTGTCCTTACCCTCGCTGTCAGAGTTGGGGAGCATGATTTTTGTTCCCAAGTCCAAAGAAGCGGTACTGATGTCAGATGAAAATTCATTTATCTTCTTGATGTAATCGGGAGCATAGGCGATAAACGAAGCAGACAGCACAAACACCACCACAAAGTTGATAACGGCGTGAAGTGCCTTACTGGTTTCTCTTTTTATCAGTCCCGTATAGGCTACATATATTCCTACTACTAAGATAATGAGAAGCAGGAAGCCAACATAGAAGCCCGTAGAAGAAAAGCCGTTCTGTGTTACGCCTGCAAGGGTCTGTATGCTTTTCCCGATACTGTCTGCCATATCGTTAATAAAATCAAGTTTATAGGCTTCCTGCACCACATAGCCCGTTGCATTGCTTAAATAAAGGCTTATCGTCCAGACAAAGTTGGTAATGCAGTAAAGCCCGTACTGCACCGATTTTCCAATCCCGTCCAGCCAGTTCCACGGCAACCACGACCAGCTATTATCCACATAAAAATCAAGCTGGTAGTTGGAAAGGGGATATTTTGAATAAAGATTTCCTGCATTTATGGTATCGTCCACAAGCCCCGTTGCATGAGCCACCGTCCCCAGAAGTGAAAGCAGGATAAGGGAGAGTGCTACGACAAACAGAGCCATTTTGAGAAAGTGGAAAATCTTCTTTTTTGTGAACGCACCTTTTATCCTTTCTTTCATCACTCCACCTCATTTCTCTGTACGGGCGGTCTGGTATCAAAGGCGTGTAGCAGTTCTTCAAAGACTGGGTGTATCTGCACCACACCGACACGCCCGTATAAGTCCTGCAATAAACATTGTCCGTTCTCCAAATCACGCAAGCGTTTCTGATTGTTCTCGTCGTCCTTGTCGATACCGAAAAATTCTAAGGTCTGCTTTATCTCGCCCAAGTCGGTACTACGAAAGGCAAACTTCAAGCCGATATTGTTTTTCAGACTTTCTTTTGACACGTCCCCAGAAGATTGTGTAACAAAATAAACGCCTGCCTGCATAGCACGTCCAGCACGAACCAGCTTATTTGATAAAGTTTCGCCTTGTGCTACATTTAAGAACGCCCACGCTTCATCAAGGTCTACAATCTTAAAAATGCTTCTGTCGCTGTGAATGAAGTCGAGTGCAAAGGTACTAATCACAATCAGCATAGACACCGACAATAATTCAATAGTCGTGTATTCCTCAAAAGTGGTATCTTTATCTGGCAGTACAAGGTCTGCTACTTGAATGATATTGAGCTGGTTATCCAGACTGATTGCATTTTCCACCGTACCGTCCGAAAACAGCAGATGTGCAAAGTCGTAGTCTGTGAAGCTGTCGATATGGTCTGCGATATTTCTTGATACTGGCGTATCTTCACGGCGTAACTCGTCTATCACATGAAGCAAGCCCCGTTTGTCGCTCTGGGTAACGGAACGCACCGCCTTACGAAGTACGGGGAACTTTTCTCCGTCCCTTGAAGAAATACCCGTAAGGAATGTTAAGATGTCGATTGCCAGACTTTCAGCGTCTTTTACATTCTTCATAATCACAAACGGGTCAAGAAGTCCTGCATTGTCCTTGTCGCTTGTTAGGTTTACGATATTGATTTCATGGGCGATTTCTGGGAGCGTTTCTTTCCAGTTGCCACGCTCACTTTTAGGGTCTAACAGAAGTGCTTGACCGCCAAACAGCACCGCATAATATACCAGAAGATTGTTACAGAACGACTTCCCACCGCCAAGAGAACCGACAAAAGCAGAAGCAAGGGCGTTGGTAACTGTGCCTTTTACGCCCTGCGAAGCTAAAGACGGTTGCAGGTACACATTTCTTCCCGTATCAACGGAATAGCCCATATAGATACCCGTAGTTTCCCCTAACTGCTGGGTTGCTCCAAAGCCAAGCCCTGCCAAGAAGTCTGATTTTACATACTGCACATAGTCATTGATATATCGCTTGCTGGCAGGTAAAAATTCAGAATGAAGCCCCAGCATATCCCCAGCAGGACGCACCAGCTTTACATTGAGGTCGTCGTAAAAGTCCTTGACTTCATCACAACGGCGTTTCAGCTCGTCAAGATCGGGTGCAGACACCCGTATCACGTAGCTTAACTTATACATACTTTCTTTGCTCTGGTCTAAGTCCGTTTCCAGCTCGTCCACGCTGTCTAATGCGTCCACCACATTTGAGCTGGTTTCACTTCCTGCTTGATAGGCGTGATTGTCCAAATCTTTCAATTCCTTTTTCTTGTTGCGGACGGTTGTTAATGCTTTTCGATTTTCCACGATTTCTACATTCATAGAAGTATCAACGGGGAATGTGAATTGCTGTTGCTGAAAATAGAAGATTTCACTTGACGGAAAATCAAGCTCGCCTACAATCGCATTGACGGTAAAATAGGACACATAGCTTTCCTTGTCCTCATGCTCCAGCCTTAAATACCGCTGGTTTTCTTCTATCACACACCTTGTCGGGCGGATAAGGTCGTAGTATTTTATCAGCGTTTCTTTCTGCAATTTTTTCTTTGGTAGCTGGTACTCATAATCTTCATAGGCGATACCGTCCCTGCCGTAAAGATGTTCCATGAGATAGCCAAAATCATTGATTTCCAAGCGACGCACCTTAAAGCGACGGGAGATTTTATTTTCCAGTAACTTTTCCATTTTCATGTAACGGTTGATTTCATCATTTGGCATGGAAACAAAATCATTCATCAACGTGTGGTTCACTTCATGTAGAAATTCCGTGAACGTCAGCCACGCCGATTTTTTGATGTTCTTCAGATTGAGCTGTTCTTCCGTAACCATGAGCTTAAAGCCAAGAAAAAAGCGGTAGTCCACTTGATTGTCCCCAATCATAGATACTAACGCTTCGGTCTGTTCGTCTATCTTCTGATAGGCAACTTCCTTTAATTTTCCAGTTACCAGCTTCTTTGACTGCTCCTGCATACTTCGGATTGAGCTTTCTGTGGCAATCTGCAACGCATGAATTTTACCCTCACGGGACTGTGCGATAAGCTGGCGAAAGCTGTCATGCACGATAAATTTCTGCTCTGCGGATAGAAAAGAATAGTTGTACGGTATCAGCTCATAGTAGGCGAACACCTCATTGTCCTTGTTCCAGACAAGGTTGTTGTCAATATATTTTATCGGGAACATAGTTCACACTCCTTACTGCCGTGATTGTTTCATTCAATATCTGCTTATGCAGTTTTACGGCTTTTCCTGCATAAGTGATTTTTGGTCGCAGGGCATAGGTTATCTGTGATTTCAAAAAGCTGTACGGCTTCTTTCCGTCAAAGGTTTTCTGCGACATAAACCAAGTGAGAGCAACGGGAATACCGAAGTATTTGAGAAATGCTCCCTCAATCATGGAAAGTGGGGGAATATCCCCAAACAGAATGATGATAAATTCTGTAATCACAAACCATGTAATCTGTGTAAAGGTAACGGGAAAGGGTAAGTTAAAGTCATTGATTGCATACAAGACTTTTTCCACGTTCCAGATACCCGTGTAGCTTTTAATCTTTTTCAAGTTCTTTCAGCTCCTTTCAAAATAGAAAAGGACAGCCATTTTCAGACTGTCCCTTAAAAGAGAAATACGCTGTCAGTAGCAACAATGCTTGTCGCTGATCTTCCAGCGTTAATATGGTATCTCGCACATACCTCGGCTTGTTTCAATAAAGCAACCGCCCATATCCAAATCTCGCCCGTAGGCTTCATAGTCAATGTAATTCTGTAAGCTGGGTGGAATATCCCCAAGTGCCTGCAATTCGTCTATGTAGTAATAGGCAACGTCTGTCATGGTTTCACAGTCGGGATAATAATAAATATCGTCCTTGTGTTCCACGACTTCTTCCAGCGTCCCGTAGTGGCTGATAAATTCGTCCAGACATTCTACGATATAGTCGGGAAGTTCCTCTATCATTTCATACATCTCATTGAGTTCTTCAATGGAAACATACTCGCCAATCGCAATGGGGAAGTTGTCGGTATCATGGATAGCGTATTCCTCATACTGTTCATTCAAGCCGATTTTTTCTTTTACATCTTCCTCGTCAATGGGAAACGTGAACCAAGCACCGACTAAATAGCCCTCATTGTATTTGCCAAGATTAGCAATGTAAACCGCCATATCATCAATCATAAGCACCACCTCATTTCCTACTCTGGCAGTTCAAAGATACCGTGTTCCGTTACTAAAAATTTCCCGTGTTCCTGCAAGTGAGAAGCGTAGGCTTCAAAGTCAAAGTAATATTCTTGACAGTCCTCGGACAAATGTTTAAATGTCGGGTCGTTCATCAGCTTTTGCCTTGCAACATCTATCATGCTTTTGCAGTCTGGATAAACGGTAATCACGTTCCTGCAAATATAAACTGCTTCTAAATTCTCAAACACCGTAAGTAGTGATACATATTCTTCCTGCATATCACTTGAAAGCTGGCGGTACATAAAATCTAATTCGTTGAGCTGATACACGCTTGTATGTTCGTGGACTTCATCAGCAAAAGGCAACACCTTTTCGATAATGCGGTAATCCCCACTTTCTGCACCGACACCTAACTTTTCTTCAAACTCGGCAACATCTATCGGCAGGTCGAACCAGTATGATATTGTTTCTTCGCCAGTTGTTCCTTTCGTTTCCACCAGCACCCTTGTTTCCTGCATTGTTCCTCACGTCCTTTCTGTTGTTTCATCACATCTTTTATGGTCTGGTACGACATACCAAACACATATTTAGAAAAATCGTCTAACTGAAGTGCTATAATAAAGTTGTAACAGAAGTGGCTAATAAGATATAATCATCTTACAGAGAAAAGAGGAAGTATTATGTCACAAAGTTACACACCTGAATTTAAAAAGAAAATCGTTCGCCTTCATATCGAAGAGGGACGTACTTACAAAAGCATCACTGCAGAGTATGGTGTATCAAAAGCCAGTATCTCCAAATGGTGTGCTGAAATTTAGCGAAGAATGCCATACAAAAGCCCAGCAGAATCCAGATGCTCCTAATGATCTGGAACTTATGAAAGAAAACCTCCGTCTCCGTAAGGAATTGGAAGAAGCAAAAAAGGAGAATCTCTTCTTAAAAAAAGCAGCGGCATTCTTCGCAAAGGAAATCGATTAGAGGCTTATCGATTTATTGACCAATATCATGAGACATTCGGTATCCGCTGGCTGCTTAGACGGCTGAAAATTTATCCGAACGCTTACTATAACTACCGGAAACACCGGAAGGCGGATTATCACGCCCATAAAGCAGAAGTCCAGGCACAGATTCATGAAATCTATCATGAACACAATGGTGTCGATGGTTACAGGAGCATGACAGTCTATCTGGCACGTAAGGGATATCACTACAGCCCTGCAACCATACATAAGTACATGAATGCGGAGTTGGGACTGAGATCCATCGTTCGTCCCCAAAAAACAGATTATGAACAGGGAAAACCACACAAGGTGTTTGAAAACAAACTTCAGCAGAATTTTATGTCGGATAAAATCAATCAAAAATGGTGCACAGATTTCACATACTTATTTTTGAAGAACCATGATGTGAGATACAATTGCAGTATTATTGATCTTCATGATAGAAGTGTCATTGCCAGCATAACGGATCGGCACATCACTAGTGATCTTGCCATCCGCACTCTACAGAAAGCATTGGATTCTCAGCCAGCTATCAAAGGAGAATTGATCCTGCATTCCGATCAGGGCTCACAGTATACATCTAAGGCATTTACTGATTTTTGCAAGTCAGTGAATGTGACGCAGAGTATGAGCAAAGCAGGTTATCCCTATGACAATGCACCGATGGAGCGTTACTTCAATACACTGAAGAATGAATGCACAAATCTGTATGAGTTCAAAACAGAGGAAGAACTCTACCAAGCAGTGGAGGAATTTTCCTATGTCCACTACAATCATGTACGCCCGCATAGCTCCAACGGTTACCGTACGCCATATCAGGCACGAATCGCAGGATAAAAAAGGGCTGCCCGAGCAGATTGCTTGATTACTCAAAATCGGAACGGTTAGCTTTTGTCAAGGGCAAAGCTGCGACAGCGGTGTGAAACACCCTTGATGAAATCTGACAGTTCCGATAGATTCCAAACTGCAATCCACCGATTTTATTAGCCATAAGTGTTACAAAAATGCTTGACCACAACAAACTGTCTTTCTTCATAATCGGCATGGTTCAGTCGTTTCATTTCATGCCACACCTTACGCTTGTAAGAGGGCAGGTCAGAAATGTATTCACAGCCGATTTTTTCCTGCATATCCTTAAAAATATCGTTCATTTCATCACTCCAATCTGAAATTTTAGGTAAGAAAAAAGCAGTCAATCCTAAGACTAACTGCTTTGTGTGTATGGATATGAAATTGTAAACTAGATTATCTGTTATAGAGTTGCGGTCATAATATATTCTTCGCTATTTTCATCAACAACAAGAAAACCTGCTTTCTTATACATTTTTACTGCATAATTATTTTCTGAACAGATAAGGAAATTTTTGAATATCCAAAAGATTTTTCCATTAACAATAACTGTTGCAATAATGAAGTTCCAATCCCTTGTCCTCTATACTTTTGAAAAACAGACATAGCAAGGGACGGTGTATCATTGTCAATGTGTCCGTAATCGTTCATTATTCGTACCCAAATAGCACCCACGACATTTCCTTGAACTTCCGCAACTAAAGCCCTATCATCTTTTCGCTTTCCAAATTCAAAAACATATTCTTGTAATTCTGGACAGTTAATTATTGATTTAGGTGGTGGCTCAACACCGTCTGGAATATAAATTGCTTCATACAAAAAGTCATTGAGTAAAACATATTCTTCTTTTTTTATTTCCCGTATGACATAATCCATAGCTTAACTCCAAATCTATTTTATCTTTTTTCATACCCCAATTATACCATTCACATATAAGCACTACAACAAAATTTTATGCACCGATAATCTTATTGAACAGCTCTAACAGTACATCTTTCACACCGCCAGCATTGAATACTAAACCAACGGCAACAAGGGCAACTACCAAGAAGCCAATGAGCTTTGAAAACTCACGCTTGAACCCTAAGTAGATACCGATAACCACAATCGCCATAAGCACTAAGCTCTGTGCATTGCTTAAAAACCAAGTGTATAAATTTTGCCCGAAATTCATGTTATTTGTCCTCTCTTTCTTTGATTTCTTCCATATATCTGTCAGCTTCTTTGCCGACATTCAAAATACACATCAAGACTACGCCGATACCCATTCCCATAGATACCAGCAGGAAGTCTTTTCCTAATTCCCACATTTTTTATCACTCCTAACTTTCCACCAAATCTTTTGCAGGGGTCGTCTGCTGTTTGATTATCATTTCATGTTTTTCACTCAAGGTTGCCTGCTTTTCGATAGTTTCCATGTAGTCTGTACCGTTTCCCTTATCAATCTTTTTCAGCATTTTCAAGGTCGGTGCTACCTGCCGTTGTACCCAACGCAATGTGCGGTCTAAGGTATAAGGCTCTGGCTTTGTTGTCAGTTTCAGACTTTGCCGATTATCGCCGATAAACCACGCCCAGCGGTCATTGAGTTTCCAGTCATTTTTTCGCTTGTCGGGTTCTTCATCAACAAACCGCACATACTGGTTGATGATAGAAAAGGCGGTCTGTTCTGCGTCATAATAAGTCAGCAAATCTCGTACTGCATAATAGGCACGTTCATTGCGAAGCCGTATCTCAAAACGGTTGATAATGTCGGCTTCTTCCAGCGGTGTCCCTAACTTGACGTACTGCTCATAGTCCTTTTCATAGATACAAAAATACACATCAGATTTCAGTGAACCAAGATAAAGGGTACGCCCCATATATTCTCTGTCGTCCTCTCTGTGCTTGATAAGCTCACCCGACTGGTAATATTTGTAACTTCTGGACTTCCCGATATATTCCCGTTTCCTGCATTTTTCCGCAAGCTCTGGAATATCCAAAATGCCCGTATGGTCGTTGATAGCAAGGTCGATACGCTTCATCACGCCACCGTCTACGAGTGCGTCCATGAGAAAGTCATACCAGCTTCTTTGCTGTGCCAGCAGGTAACTTTCAAACTGCCTGCAACCACGCCCCTTTAACTCTAAAAGGACACCTTTTTCTTCGTCAGCCGACGTATAGATAAAGATGTCCCCTAAAGAATAATGCTCCGTATAACTGTAATGTCCGTAATCTTCATGGAGCATATAATTGATATTCAGTTTTAATATATCTTTGATGATGTGCTGTATATCCAGCGTGGGAAAACGAATTTTCACATAATCAAACAGCATGGTAAGCGGTGCTTCTGGATTGAACCTTGCCAGTTCCTTATGCAGAGTTTCCAGAAGTTCTTTTGACGGCTTCATTTTTCCGCTTTCTATCTTGTTGAGATATTCCCTTGTGATACCAGAAGCCACCGCCAGCCTGCCTTGTGAGATACCGTAAGCAATCCGTTTCTCCCGTAATTCTTTTATCCATTGTTCTTCATTCAGAACCATACCCCCAATCTGTAAAGTGTGAAGTTTTTTAAGGCGACTTCACAGCCGATTTTTGCTAGGAAATCATGCCAGAAGCCTTATGTTTCCTATGTTTTTTGTCTATTGTCTATTTGCAAACGTACCCCTCTGTTAGATACCGAGGGGTTTTACCTGCTGGCGTGGCTTACGCCACACCAGCAACGGCTAGTCCGTGCCGTCGCCTTTCGCTTCGCACGTCGCCGTCCCGTCCTGCCTTGCTTGTGCAAGAGAGCCGATAGTCTGCAAAAAATCATGTCCTTTCGGGACTAAAGGCGTGTAAAATTCACTTATCACGCTTGTTCCCACATCACAATAGCCACGCCCCTTGATACGCTTCTGGAAAAACTGCTTTTTCACATCTGAACCAAACAGCATACCGTAACCTAATTCGCTGATACGCCCAAGTCCCACACGGAAATTGAAGTTATCTCTGATACCGTCCGAGAAATACTTTGCGTCTGGACGCTGGCAGGCAACGATAAGGAAATAACCTGCTTGTCGCCCTAACATAACGATTTTCTTTAACTGGCTAAGTAAGCTCACGCTTTCTTTTGTCCCCAACATTTCAAAAAACGCCACATATTCATCAAAGATAAGAAAGCAGGGTGGAAGTCCCAGATAGGCGTAGTTTTCGCCCGTCTTATAGTTCGGGTGTTGCTTCATTTCCTCACTTCGCCGTACCATGCCCTCATAAAAGGCATTGACGCATTCAATCATTTCTTCTTTGGTGTGATAGACATTAGGCATGACTGTTCCCAAGTCTGCAAGGTCGCTGTTCTTTGGGTCTAAAATGTAAAGGACAGCGTTGGTATGCAGTAAGGCTTCAATGAGCGTCAGCAGAAAATAAGTTTTACCGCCACCAGTCCCACCAGCAATCAAAGCGTGAGGGAGTGCGTCATATTCCCACACAAGATTTTTCATCAGCCTAAGACAGCCGTTTTCTGCCCATACTTCATCAATGGTAATGCGGTTTGCTATCATGTCATAAAGCAGGGTGTATTCAATATAGCCGTCATGTAAGGTCTTGTCGGTCAGCTCGCAATACAAGCCACTTTCCAATTTATCCTCTAACCGTAAAAGCTGGTCTTGATATTTTCCTAACGTGATTTCACAGCGGATATGGAGCAATCCCTTTTCCATTTGATAATAAATCTTTGGAAACCAGACGATTTTTTCCCTTGATCTGCTTTGCAGGTCAGTAAAAAAACCGCTGTCTTGTACGGTATCGGCTTCATACCACTTATTTTCCAGTATCATTCGTGCCAGCTTTTGACGGTGCAATAGCTTCTTGAAACTGTCGTAACAGAAGCGGTAATACAGAAAAGCGACCAATGCACAAACACCAGTCGCTATCAGCACAGTTATGAAGTTGTAAGGGGAAAGCGTCAAGCCGTTTTCTAACAAGCTGAAATGTTCCCAGTCGGTACGCATGAGCTGTTTGATGTTCAGTAGCAGAAGAACCGCCATGAATACAAACAGAAGCGTCCCTATGGAAAAGTGGTAGACAAGGTGCTTGTCGCTGGCTCTGATACGGTGTCCTTTGTTCCAAATCATACGCATAAATCAATCACTCCTTTCTGGGTATGAAAAAAGCAGTCAATCCTAAGACTAACTGCTTTGTGTGTAGGGATATAAAATTGTAAAACTAAGATTGCATTTCAGATATGGATTTGAAACCCCTCATAGCTGAATATACCATTCCCTTGTTTTAATTTCCCTTCATTTGACAAGTTGTGAAAAGCTGTCTCTATCTTGTCAATTATAGTAACTGGAATAGATAAATGATGATGTCCTGGCAAAATTCGACTTATCTTTAAAGATTGAATTTTTCTAACAGACTTCCAAAATTCTTGTGGGTTTGTTGATGGATAAAAAGCATCAAGGCAACCGCTATATATCAAATCGCCGGAATACAGATATTTTCTATCCGCTTCATAGAAACAACAATGTCCGGGAGAATGTCCCGGCGTGTGAATAACTACCAACTTTCTGTTCCCCTAAGTCAATACAATCTTCATCATGTAAAATCATTTGCGGAACCCCTTGAAAAATCTGATATTTCTCTACCTTAAAATCCGAGGGAAATCACATGGATTGCACATAA
>ENA-OQCU01000439-OQCU01000439.1-human-gut-metagenome-genome-assembly--contig:-NODE-439-length-19285-cov-5.417528_pt1 | contig 19285 bp, 21 predicted proteins | sample MGYA00242504_ERZ504590 | MGnify/ENA primary metagenome ERZ504590 (study PRJEB26092, sample SAMD00036318) | human gut metagenome | host: Homo sapiens | study: EMG produced TPA metagenomics assembly of... | reverse complement strand
GGTTGCACTGCCTGTGTAAGCATTTGTCCACGGAACTGTATTCAGATGAAAAAAGTAATGCAGGATTTGAGTTTCCGGTAATTATGGAGCGGTCTGCGTGTATTGCTTGTGGGGCTTGTGAAAGAGATATGTACCCCGTGTTAATGAAGCAAAAAAGATGATGAAAACCTATCAACGTCTGCATATGCGGCATTCTCTAACAATAATGCACTTCGACTGGAGAGTTCCTCCGGTGGAATTTTCTCTGAGTTAGCAGCTACCATTTTACAGCGAGGCGGAGTGATCTATGGTGCAAGCTATGATGACGAAGGCGTAGTCAGACATATTGAGATCAAAGAGCAAACAGAACTCGGCAAACTTACAAGGAGCGAAATATTCGCAAAGTATTTTAGGAGACTGCTTTTTAAGCATAAAAAAACAACTGGATTCCGGAGAATAGTGTTGTTTTCAGGTACACCTTGTCAGGTAGCCGGATTGAAAGCATTTTTTAAAACGAGATTATGAGAATTTGGTCTGCATAGATTTTGTATGTCATGGAGTGCCGTCTCCGATGGTATGGGAAAAATATGTAAAGTATCGATCTCTAACGGATAATAGTGATTCATTTCCACAGCATATAAATTTGCGAAATAAGGAAAGTGGTTGGAGTCATTACGCATACTCGGTTGAATTTGCTTATGCAGACAAGAAACGCTATTTATGTAAAAATGGTGATGATCCCTTCATGCAATTATTTGTAAAAGATTATATTTTGCGGGAATCTTGTAGTAGCTGTCATTTTAAAGGATATCATCGTGTTAGTGATATAACATTAGGCGATTTCTGGGGAATATGGAATATTAATCCCAAAATGGACGATAATAAAGGAACATCTCTTATATTAACGCATACTGCAAAAGGCGAAAAAATTGATGAACGCAGTTTCTGAAAACATAAAATGTGAACAAGTTTATTTGGAACAGGCGGCAAGAGAAAATCCATCGTTATTGAGATCATCAGTTCATAAACAAAATAGAGATATTGTTTTAAAAACTATTGAAAGCGAAAATTTTCAGGAAATATTGCCATTACTTCAAGTAAAACAACCACAAAGGCGAAGTAAGAAGGAAATAATTAAGCGTGTACTCAAAAAGCTGTGTGGGTTAGGATGAGTCACGATAACGGAGGACATTATCAATGAAATGGCTACGGCAGCACAAATGGACGCTCATTATCAGCGTACTTCTATTCCTCGGAATCACAAACTGCCAAAACCTCGACCAATCAAAACACTCCCTAAGCTACTCTTCCTATCAGATCCCCTCCGACAAAATCGATACCCCAATCCGGATTTTGCAGCTGACGGATCTGCACAACAGCGAGTTTGGAGAAGACAATCAGGAGCTGATTGACCGGATAGCAAGTCAGTCTCCCGATCTGATCCTGCTCACGGGGGATCTGTTAAATTCCGGAGAGCCTGTCACAGAGATTGCTACCAATTTGATTTCTTCTCTATGCGAGATTGCTCCCGTCTATCTGTCCTTGGGAAATCATGAGATAGAATACCAGGACAATTTTGGCACAGACGTCACACAATTGTATCAGGCCGCCGGTGCAATCGTTCTGGAGCACCAATACCGGGATATCACCGTAAAAGGCCAGTCTCTTCGCATTGGCGGCATTTACGGTTACTGCCTGCCGGACAAATACCTGGAAACGGAGGAAGCTGATCTTAGCGAATGCATGTTTTTATGGGATTTTGAGAATACCGACCGTTACAAGATCCTGCTTAGTCATCTTCCGATTGCCTGGCTGAAAAATGATGCCCTGGAGGAATGGAACATGGACTGCGTGTTTTCTGGTCATCTTCACGGAGGGCAGGTCATTTTGCCTGGAATCGGCGGCGTATATGCGCCGGATATGGGCTGGTTTCCGGGACGGCTGAAGGGTGTTTTTGATTCAAAGGATGGAAAACGGCATCTGGTTTTGTCTGCGGGGCTTGGAAATACGGAGGTGATTCCGCGGTTCAACAATATTCCGGAGATTGTCTGCGTGGATCTTGTACCGGAAGGAGGATGGTGAAAAAACTTGCACATGGATTAGGGCTGCGAATGTTACGGTTCGCTGGGAACCAGTGAACCGTAACTTAATCTGGGCATATTGTTTCACAGGATCGGCTGGCAGCTTGACATGTCGCCGGTCCTGTATTATAATAACGATGTTCACGAAAATGAAAGGATAGATGTACATGAACAAACAAGAATCTGATATTTTGAACGTGATCCTGCAATACCACTGCCGGAACCAGCGTGCGCTGGCGGAGCGGTGTGGGTTTTCACTGGGAATGGTAAACCGTTCGGTGAAAGCGCTGCAGGGGCAGGGTTTTTTAACAACAGATATGGAGCTGACGGAAAAAGCCAGGCTTGAGATGGCAAAGCATCGCCCGAAAAACGCGGTGATTCTGGCTGCCGGATATGGAATGCGGATGGTGCCGATTAATATGGAAACGCCGAAAGGACTTTTGGAAGTAGAGGGGGAACCGCTGATCGAGCGGCTGATCCGTCAGCTTCATGCGGTAAAGGTGAAGGAAATTTATGTTGTCGTTGGTTTTAAAAAGGAACAGTACGATTATCTGGTTGACCGGTATGGCGTGAAGCTGGTTGTCAATATGGAGTATGCAGAGAAAAACAACCTGCATTCCCTGGCAAAGGTATTGCCGCAGCTTGGTGAAACGTATCTTATGCCGTGCGACCTCTGGTGCCGGGAAAATCCGTTTTCGGAGTATGAGTGGTATTCCTGGTATCTGGTGAGCGATGCAAAAGATCCAGACAGTACGGTTCGTGTGAGCCGGAAGTGGGAGCTTGTGCCCTCAGGCGGGGAAAAAGAAGGAAATCATATGATCGGCATCAGCTATCTGACGGATTCTGTGGCACAGTCGATGGCGCGGCGAATCGAAACGATGGTACAGGATCGCCGGTATGACCATGTTTTCTGGGAGGATGCCCTTTTTGCGGAAAACGGAATGCCGGTGCAGGCAAAGCTTGTCCCGGAAGGAGCTGTGGTGGAGATCAATACCTACGAGCAGCTGCGGGAACTGGATGAAAATTCGGATCAGCTGAAGTCGGATGCGATGGCAGAAATTGAACGGGTGCTTTCGGTTTCCGGTGAGGAGATTACGGGAATTGAGGTCCTGAAAAAGGGAATGACAAACCGTTCGTTTTTATTCCGCTGTCGCGGCGGGCGGTATATTATGAGAATTCCGGGGGAAGGCACGAGTCTTCTGATCAACCGCAGGCAGGAGGCGGCGGTATATCGGACACTGGACGGAAAGGGCATCTGCGATGAAATCGTGTCGATCAATCCGGAAAACGGCTATAAGATTACGAAATACCTGGAGGGTGCGCGTGTCTGCGATCCGGAAAACCCTGAGGATGTGCAGGCCTGTATGAAAAAGCTCCGTTCCTTCCATGAGGAGCATCTGAGCGTGGAGCATACGTTTTCGCTGTTTGACCAGATCGCATACTATGAAAGTCTGTGGGAGGGAGAACCGTCTGTTTATCGGGATTACAGCACGACGAAAGCGCATGTGCTGGAGCTTGAGGCTTATCTGGAAGCGCAGCCGAAGGTGTGGACGCTGACGCATATTGATGCGGTGCCGGACAATTTTCTGTTTGTGGAGAAAAACGGCGGAACGGAAATTCGTCTGATTGACTGGGAATATGCGGGCATGCAGGATGCACATGTGGATCTGGCGATGTTCTGCATTTACGCCATGTATGACCGTCCGCAGGTGGATGCGCTGATCGACAGTTATTTTACGGAAGGCTGTCCGCAGGAGGTGCGCACGAAAATTTATGCATACATTGCGGTGTGCGGGCTTTTATGGAGCAACTGGTGTGAGTACAAGAGCCGGTTAGGCGTGGAGTTTGGCGAGTATTCGCTGAAACAGTACCGATATGCTAAGGATTACTATAAACTTGTTAAGCAGGAGCTTGCCAAAAGCAAAGGTCAGGAAGAATAAGAGGGTGGAAGAATGAAAGCGATGGATGTGGGGCAGAGACCGGGAAGTGAAATTCAGCAGAAAAATCATGTAGAACGTGCAATTATCATGGCGGCGGGAACGGGAACGCGGATGCGGCCGGTAACGCTTACTACGCCGAAACCGCTGATCCGTGTGAAGGGTGTCCGCATGATTGATACGGTGATTCAGGCGCTGCATGAAAATGGAATTTATGAGATTTATGTAGTAGTGGGATATCGGAAAGAGCAGTTTGCGTGCCTTACCGCAGAATATAAAGGTGTGACACTGATCGAAAATCCATACTGGGATTCCTGCAATAATATTGCATCGCTCTATGTGGCGCGGGAACAGTTGGAAAATGCAATGATTCTGGATGGGGATCAGATTATATACAAAAAAGAAATTCTTGCACCGGAATTTACGCATTCTGGCTACAATGCTGTCTGGACGGACGAAAAGACGGATGAATGGCTGATGCAGGTGAAGGATGGAATCGTGTGTTCCTGTAGCCGGACCGGCGGTAAGGGCGGCTGGCAGCTCTTCAGTGTATCACGTTGGAACCGGGAGGACGGAAAGCGGCTGAAACGCCACCTGGAACTGGAATTTGAAAAAAACAGAACCGCCAGATTTACTGGGATGATGTGGCGATGTTCTGTCATTTTGAAGAATATGAGCTTGGCATTTATCCTATGCAGGAAGGCGATCTGATTGAGATTGATGATTTCTCGGAACTCTGCGATCTGGATCCGTCTTACTGCGGATATGAGGCACAGGGGCAGGAAAAATCAGAAGAAAAATAAGCTGGATCGGGCAGTATAGCAGAAAGGAACAGAAAACATGAATACAGTTGATGAAAACAGAGTGGCGAAAAAGAAACAGAGCGGAAAAATACGGAAAAAAGGTCAGATTGACTGGATGATCACGCTGCTGCCGCTGGGACTGATTGCAGCGCTCAGCATTTTGTTTTTCCTCCTGCCGGAACAGTCCAACACAGTTCTTGCGAAGGTACGCTTCTTCTTGGGAGATACCTTTGGAGTCTATTATCTTGCAATTGGCCTTGGCGTTTTTCTGCTCTCTTTGTATCTGGCATTTTCAAAATATGGCGATATTGTGTTAGGAGAGCAGGATGAGAAACCGAAATATTCTTTTTTTGCCTGGGGATCCATGATGTTTACGTGCGGCCTTGCGGCAGACATTCTGTTTTATTCTTTTGCAGAATGGGTGATGTATGCTGCTGATCCGCAGATTGAAAAGATGGGCGGAATCCAGGAGTGGGCGGGCGTGTACCCGCTGTTTCACTGGAGTCTGATTCCGTGGGGCTTTTATCTCGTTCTCGCTGCCGCATTTGGGTTTATGCTGCACGTGCGGAAACGGAACCGGCAGCGGTATTCAGAAGCCTGCCGTCCGATTATGGGAAAACAGACGGACGGCATCGGCGGACGGCTGATTGATCTGCTGGCGGTATTTGCACTCCTTGCATGGAACGGCAACGACATTCAGCGTGGCAACGCCGCTGATGGCAAGTGCAATCAATGCATTGTTTTCATATCAATCTGGACCGGAACGCAGTGACAATTGTGATCTGCTGATTACGTGTTTTGTGTACAGTATTCGCTGCTTCACGGCTTCCGCGGAATCGGTTTTCTGGCAAAGCTCTGCATCTATCTGTTTTTCGGGCTACTGGCGTACGTGCTGCTGTTCGGCGGACAGACGCGGTATATTATCGAGACGGGATTTTCATCGCTGGGACGGATGATTCAGTATTTCCCGACGTTGGCGACCGATACCGATCCGCTGCGCGAGACGCATTTTCCGCAGAACTGGACTATTTATTACTGGGCATACTGGATGGTATGGTGCGTGGCGGCGCCATTTTTTATCGGAAGTATTTCTCGGGGAAGAACGGTGCGGCAGACAATCCTTGGCGGATATGGATTCGGCGTTGGCTCCACGATTTTAAGCTTTATCATCCTGGGAAATGAATCGATGGGGATGCAGATGGCGGGAAAAGCGGATTTTATCGCGCAGTATGCCAAAGACGGTGATCTCTATGGAATGATTATCGCCATGATCCAGAAGATCCCGTGTGCACCGCTGGTTCTTGTCGTTCTGCTGCTCACGATGATTGCCTTTTATGCGACCTCGTTTGATTCGATTGCGCTGACGGTTTCCTGCTACAGCTACCGCCGTCTGGAAGAGGGACAGCAGCCATCGAAAGCGATTCAGCTTATGTGGTGCCTTCTGCTGATTCTGCTTCCGATTGCACTGGTCTTTTCCGAAAGCTCTATGAGCAATCTGCAGTCGGTCAGTATCGTGGCAGCGTTTCCGATCGGAATGGTAATTCTTCTGATTGTGGCGGGATTTCTAAAGGATGCCGGAGCATATCTGAAAGAAATAAAGAAGAAATGATTTTTTATGCAGCATGAAAATAGAGCCGGATTTCTATTTAGCGGAAATCCGGCTGTGTGCATTTCAGACAGTATAGGTCTATACAAACAGTGTACACCCCTGCCGCTTGAACTGTTCGATTTTTTCGTCAATGAGCTCCGGCGTTACACCGAGATGCTTAGAAAGACACTGCTTGCAGAAAAACTGTTCTGCGCCGCGGTTGATAAATTTACGGTGGGCGCCGATCTCGTTATGTGTGAGTTCTTTGCCGCACTGCATACAGCGTGCCATCAGAGTTTTATGACCTTTGCACGGTATACTTTTGATGCAAATGGCTCGAGCTCTGTGACAAGGGATGCATTGTTTGCACACAGGTTCTCGCAGGTCCAGACCTCAGTAAGTTCCAGAGTACGGCCAGTGGAGAACGGAAGGCCGATCTCATCCAGATTCATGGCTGCACGTGATTTTTCATCACTGAGATTGAACATACCGATGGCGAGATCTCCGTCTGCGAGTGCCTTCACATAGATCAGAACCTTGTCATTCCATGCATGGTTTTTCACTTTATACGGCTGACGGCAGAGCGGATCCTGGTTGATGCGGATCATTTCGTCATTCATGAGAATGCGGCGGGTTTCGTCGCTCATCTCGCGGATGTCGCAGCCGATCATCAGCGGGGAGCCAAGGAATGCCCACAGTGCATAGTGTGTCTGATACTGGACATCGTTGCAGCCGGCCAGTCCAACATTTCCTTTTCCATGCATGCCGACGATCAGCATGTCCATATCGTTGAAGCAGCCGACGCCGTTGTACGGATGCAGTTTTTCCTGCTGTGCCACGAGATCTTTGACAGAATCCCAGGTATCAAAGATGTCACCGGTGGAACGCCACATGGAAGCGCCGGTTTCTTTGATCCACTCATGCGTTTCATCGGCACCCCAGGAGCAGGCAGAGAAGAGAATGTCGCGGCCGCAGTTCTCGAGTGCCAGTCCCATGCGGCGGTACAGATATTTTCCGTGCAGGATCGGGCTGTGGTAGCAGTAGTCGTATTTTAAGAAATCAACATCCCAGGATGCGAAAGTTTCCGCATCGACAAATTCGTGCTCATAGCTGCCAGGGTAGCCGGCACACGTCATGTTTCCGGCGCAGGAATACATACCGAATTTCAGCCCTTTGGAATGAACGTAATCGGCAACGGCTTTCATACCATGCGGAAATTTTTCCGGATCCGGCACAAGACGGCCATTTTCATCGCGTTCACGTAAGGACCAGCAGTCGTCGATGACAAGATATTCGTATCCTTTATCGCGCAGGCCGCTCTCGGCCATGACATCAGCAGTTTCAAAAATCATTTTTTCATTGATATTTCTCCGAAGGTGTTCCAGGAATTCCAGCCCATCGGCGGTGTAAGTTTGATCATAGTATTGACCTCCCGTAAGTTTTGATGTACTTTGAGTATAGATGGATTTCCAGAGCAAAACCATGGAATTTTAAGACAAAAGCATGGATTTTTGCTTCATAAAGAATAAAATACGGGAAAAGGAAAGAATATGCTTGTATCAGAAATGAACGGGATCCGGCCTGTCGATGCCGGGCGGCAGGACTGCCATGATCTGCATTCCTGGGGGCCGGGTGTACGGCAGTGCTATATTATACATTATATTATAAGCGGAAAGGGAACGTTTACCTGTGGGAAAAAGACGTACACACTTACCGCCGGACAGAGCTTTTTAATCTGTCCAGAGCAGGTGGTGCAGTACGCGCCGGATGAGAACGAGCCGTGGGAATATGTGTGGGTTGATTTTGTCGGGGAACAATGCCGGCAGATTCTGGCACGGTCGGTACTGAACCCACAGCAGCCGGCGGCGCCGCCTCTCCGTCAGGAAAGGCTTCTGCCGTATTTTGAGCGTCTCTGCCAGATGGAACTCTATCGCCGGAACAGCCAGGAGGCCGTCGGTGTGCTGCTTGCGCTTCTGGGCGTGTACCAGGATCTGGCGGAGCCGCAGCGGGAGGAGAGAAAGAAGGAAGATCCGCGGATCATGGAAGCGATGGCTCTGATTGCCGCAGGGTATCACAGGAGTGAGTTCTGCGCGGAGACAATTGCGCGGAAAATGGCGGTCAGCCGCACAACGCTGAACCGTCTGTTTCAGAAGAAAATCGGCTGGTCACCAGGACAGTATCTGCTGGAATATCGGCTGCAGCAGTCAGAAAAGCTGCTGCAGATGGGGATGACGGTCAAACAGACGGCGCTGTCGTGCGGATTTGAAGATCCCTTTTACTATTCCCGTGTGTTCCGGAAACACTATGGAATGCCGCCGTCGGATTACCGGCTGGAGTTTGCAGAAATTCAGTGAACGGCGGGCGTTACCGCTCGTCGGAGAGATAATTCCGCATAGAGCGCAGGGCGGACTTTTCCAGCCGGCTGACCTGCGCCTGCGAGATGCCGATTTCCCGGGCAACCTCCATCTGGGTCTGCCCCTCATAGAAACGCATGCGGATGATCTGGCGTTCGCGCTCATTGAGACGGGCGACCGCGTCCTGCAGGGCGAGGTTCTGCACCCAGTTTTCTTCTTTATTTTTCTTATCACTTAACTGATCCATGACATACAGGGTATCGCCGCCTTCCGTGTAGACGGGCTCATACAGACTCATTGGGCTTTGGATTGCATCGAGGGCATAGACGATATCCTCTTTTCCAATGCCGATTTCAGCGGCGATTTCCTCGATCGAAGGCTCTTTCTGGTTCTGCTTGAGATAAAGTTCGCGGGCGCAGATGGCGCGGTAGGCAGTATCCCTGAGGGAACGGCTGACGCGGATCGCATTGTTGTCACGCAGATACCGCCGGATTTCACCGATGATCATCGGCACGGCATAGGTGGAGAAACGGACGTTTAAGGTCGTGTCGAAGTTATCAATCGCCTTAATCAGGCCGATACAGCCGATCTGAAAGAGATCGTCGGCGTTTTCACTGCTGTTGGAGAAGCGCTTGATCACGCTTAAGACAAGGCGCAGATTGCCCTGAATGTAGCGTTCGCGGGCAGCAGCATCTCCTTCGCGGGCCTTTTTCAGCAGAGTCTCTTTTTCTTCGGCATTCAGTACGGGAAGGCGTGATGTATTGACTCCGCACAGTTCAACTTTATTGATCGCCATGGTATGCATCCTCCTGAAACATGGAACGTATGGTTACCGTTCGTTACTGTTATACGTTCATGATTGGCAGTTGGCGGGACGAATATACGAGAGCCCGGAAAATTTCATAAAGTTTTAGTCCTTGACAAAGCTTTTGGAAAATGATTTCCTGCTATTGTAGAAACGGCGGAAAGTGTGATAAGATAAGGGAAGTGTACGAAATGCGAGGTCTTGTTTTATGATGAGTGGAAAGGAACGAAGAGAAGAGATTCTTCAAAGAATAACAAACAGTAAGACGCCGGTCTCCGGTGCAGCGCTGGCGAAGAGCTGTGAAGTCAGCCGTCAGGTGATTGTCCAGGACATTGCCCTGATCCGCGCTGCCGGATACGATGTGATTGCGACAAACCGCGGCTACATCTGCAGCAGCCCGGTGAGAGAGACGCGGGTCTTTGAGGTGAATCACACGGATGAGCAGATGCAGGACGAGCTGAATACAATTGTGGATTTCGGCGGCGTTGTGCTGGATGTGATTGTGCGTCACGAGGTTTACGGAGAACTGCGGGCGGAACTTAATATCAGTTCACGAAATAAGGTGGCACTGTTTATGGAAGAAATCCGGCAGGGAAAATCACGGCCGCTGAAGAATATCACATCAGGGGAACATTTTCATACCGTATCGGCAGACTCTGCGCAGACCCTGGATCTGATTGAAGAGGAACTGCGAAAGAAAGACTACCTGGTGCGGACTGTGAAATAGGGGAAAAAGCCCTTATTTTCACAAAAAACTGTTATTCGAAAAAATTTTAAAGTTTTTTTTCAAAAAGGTGTTGACTTTTCTCTTAGGATAGTGTAATATACATGATGTCAGCGGGAACGAGTGATAAACAAAGAGTTCTAAAGCGACAAAGAAATGTGCGTTTAGCTCAGCTGGATAGAGCGTTTGGCTACGGACCAAAAGGTCGGGGGTTCGAATCCTCTAACGCACGGACGGTAACCGTCCTGGTGAAAACCAGGGCGGTTTTTTCGTATGCAGAATGAAAAATAAAACAAGCGGCCTTTTGGTCAGCAGCCAGACGGCCGCACTTTTTGAAAAAATCATGGGGAAACAACTTGTACGCTCATTGACACAAGTGAGATACATCTCCTATAATAAAGCCAAATTTAAGATCTCGAAAGGGGACAAGTTATGGCTAAGTTAGTAATTGATGCGAACAGAAAGCTTTCAAAAATCAATAAGGAAATCCAGGGACAGTTTTCGGAGCATCTGGGAAGATGTATTTATGAAGGACTCTATGTAGGAGAAAATTCCGATATTCCGAACGTGAACGGAATGCGTACCGATGTTGTTGAAGCACTGAAAAATATCAAAGTTCCGGTATTGCGCTGGCCGGGCGGATGTTTTGCAGATGAATATCACTGGAAAGACGGTATCGGACCGAAAGAAAGCCGCAAAAAAATGATCAACACCAACTGGGGCGGTGTTGTCGAGGACAACAGCTTCGGTACCCACGAGTTTTTTGAACTCTGCCGTCAGATCGGATGTGAAACCTATATCAACGGAAATATGGGAAGCGGTACTGTACAGGAGATGTCGGAGTGGGTTGAATATATGACATTTGACGGGGTATCTCCGATGGCAGACCTTCGTGCGGAAAATGGCCACGAAAAGCCGTGGACCGTCGATTTCTTCGGCATCGGCAATGAGAACTGGGGCTGTGGCGGAAATATGAATCCGGAATTCTACGGAAATATGTACCGCAGATATCAGACCTTTGTGCGTGATTACGATGGAAACAAAAAGATCCGGAAGATTGCCTGCGGCGCCAATTCGGATGATTATGAGTGGACGCAGGAAGTGATGAAAGCATGCTTCCGCAGAATCTCCCCACAGCAGCATGGCATGATGGATGGCCTGTCGCTTCATTACTATACGGTGCCGGAAACCTGGGATCACAAGGGAAGTGCAACGGAGTTTGCGGAAAAAGACTGGTATAAGACCATGAAAAAGACGATGTACATGGAAGAGCTGATCCGCCGCCACAGCGCCATTATGGATCAGTATGACCCGGACAAAAAGGTCGGTATGATCGTGGATGAGTGGGGTACCTGGTATGATGTAGAGCCTGGAACAAATCCGGGATTTCTGTATCAGCAGAATACCATGCGTGACGCACTGGTCGCAGGGATCAACCTGAATCTCTTCAACAAACACAGCGACCGTGTCAAGATGGCAAATATCGCACAGATGGTCAATGTTCTGCAGTCGATGATCCTGACAGAGGGTGAAAAAATGGTCAAAACTCCGACGTATCATGTTTTCGATCTGTATCAGGTACATCAGGAAAATGATCTTCTGGCAAGCTCTCTGGAAACGGAGCAGGTTGGTCTGGAAGACGAATACATGGTTCCGAATCTGACGGAATCTGTTTCGGTAGATGCAGACGGTGTACTTCATATCACGATGACGAATGTGGATCTGGAGAAAGCATATCCGGTAAAGGCGGTACTTCTTGGAAAAGAAGCCGGCGAGATCAAAGCCGAGATCGTAACCGGCCATATGCAGGATAAAAACACCTTTGAAGAGCCGGAGACGGTTGGCGTTCAGGGCTTTGACGGTGTGCAGGCAGCAAAAGAGGGAATTTCCTTTACCATTCCGGCGTGCAGTGTGCTTCATATCGCCGTAAAATAGGGAAACCATAAAAACCAGAAGATATCTGGGATGAAAAAAGATTCGCTTCCGGAGGAGTTTGATGGACGGAAATACCAGGATCTGTAAAAAATGCCTGCTTCGTGAGATGGACGAGGCAGGCTTTTTTCAGAATATGTATGATTATATTGCAAGAATTCCGGCGGACGATAAAAGCGTCGGAGGAGGAATACGAGCGGCGGCTTTCCATCTGTAAGGAGTGTGAAAAGCTGCTGTCCGGCATGTGCCGCATGTGCGGCTGCTACGTGGAGATGCGGGCAGCGATTGCACTGCGGGACTGCCCGGGGAAAAAGTGGTAGTAAAAGAGAAACCCCGCACAGCGGATCCTGTGAAAACAACGGATCCCTGTGCGGGGTTTTGAGAATCAGCGAAGTCGGTAAGATCAGTTGGGACTCGTTTGCGTCTCCGGTGCGACTTTCGGATCCTTGAAATAGCGGGACAGCTTCGGCACGGAGATGAACAGCGTCAGAAACTCAGCGACCGGAATTGACAGCCACACACCGTTGGTGCCAAGCACGAGCGGCAGAAGCAGCGCGGAGAGAACGATAAAGACGAAGGTTCGCAAAAAGGAAATCAAAGCAGAGGTCTTTCCGTCTGACAGTGCCGTAAAAATGCCGGAGGCGACGATATTCGTACCGCAGAACAGATAGGCGATGGAGAACAGGTAACCACCGTGGCGGGTCAGTTCAAAGCCATAGGTGCCTTTCTGCATGAAAACAGCGGAAATAACAGGAGAACCGAAGGCAGCCACAAGTGCAATGATCACAGAGCTTACCACAACGAAACGGATACTGATGCGGTAAAGCCGGATCAGCCGCTGTTTGTTCCGGCTGCCGTAGTTGAAGCTGAACACAGGTGCAACGCCGATACTGTAGCCGAGGTACAGCGCAACAAAGAGAAACTGTCCGTACAGAATCGCCGTGATGGCGGCAACACCGATTTCGCCCTCAAATTTCAGCATCAGCATGTTGAAAAGGTAAGTGACAACGGCTGCGGAAAGATTGCTGACCATCTCGGAGGAACCGTTGAAGCAGCTTGTGGAGAGCAGGCCTTTGGAAAATTCCGGCCGGGTGAAACGAAGGCCTTTACGGGCAAAGGTAAAGTATAAAATGCCGGCAACGGCCGGGATACACTGGCCAAGGCCGGTGGCAAGGGCCGCTCCCGCAACACCAAGATGGAGCGGAACGACAAACAGATAGTCCAGAAGCATGTTGGTAATGCCGGCGGACATCGTAAGGGAAAGTCCGAGTCCCGGGCGTCCTGCCGTCACAAAGAAGGACTGAAAGAGCGCCTGGAGAAGACAGACAGGGGCAAAGGAAAGGATCGTCCGCAGATAGGCGGTACCGTAATCCATCAGCACCGGCGTTGCACCGAGCAGACTGCAGATCTGGCGGCAAAACAGGTTGCCGAGCACTGCGCCCAGAATACCGATGATCAGTGTGGTAAGGGTAAGGGCAGAAAAGTTACGGTTGGCTTCCTCCTGTTCCTCCTGTCCGATCTTTGCGGCGACAACGGCGCTGCCTCCGGTACCGAACATGATGCCGACGGCAAGAAGAATGCTGACGGCAGGATAGACGATATTGGCGGCGGAAAGCGCCATGCTGTCCACGTACTGTGCGATGAAAAAGCCATCCACAATACTGTAGAGAGACATAAAGATCATCATGATGATCGATGGAAACGCAAACTTCAGCAGAGAGCGGAAGTTGAAATCTTTGGCGAGTGACTGACTCATAATCGAAAACCTCCTTTTTATGTGTGAAAAGCCTTTTTCAGACACGCTTTAGATGGGAAAGATTTCTTGTGAAAATTTGAATCGTTTGCTATTATAAAGGATAGGGTAACCCTATAGTCAAGTGCAAAAAAGGTGAAAAACAGGAAAAATTCCGAGAGCAAATGTTCAGGAAAAGGAGTCAGAAATGGGAAAACAGGAGTATTTAAGCGCGGGGCGATTTGCAGCGCTGGTAGGCACGACAAAGGAAACGCTTTTTCATTATGATGAGATTGGTCTGTTTGTACCAAAAAGAAGAGAGGCAAACGGCTATCGGTATTATGCGATGGACCAGATGGAAACATTTGATGTGATCGGAATGCTGCGGGAGCTGGGCATGCCGCTGGCAGAGATTCGAAATTATCTGGAACAGCGAAGTCCTGAAAAATTCGGAGTACTGCTGGAACAGGAGGAGAAGGTGGTGCGCGAAAAAATGCAGCGGCTCCGCGAGATGCAGCGCTGGATTGGGGAAAAGAAGCGGTTTCTGGCACAGGCATCGGCGGAATGCCGTGAGGCGTTTGAAAAGATCTCTTCTGTCCTGTAGGAATTCATACCCTGCCATTGCAGTATCTTGTCACAAATCACAGCGAATCAGCGGATAATCTGGCAGTCAATCAGAAAATCGGAGAGCTCTATGCTTACTGCGGGCAATACGGAAATCGAAGTTCGTATAATGTGGGGTTTGTTCAGAAACGGGAAACACTGGAAACGGGGAATTTTCTGGATTACCGTGATTTCTATCTGATTTTTGATCGTGTGCCGGCGAAAGTGCGATACACGGTTCGGCCGGAGGGAGAGTATCTTTGCTATTATTATAAAGGACCATGGCAGGGAATTGAAGCGGCGTACCGGAAGCTGTTCCGGTATGCCACGGAACAGAGACTTTTGCTGGATGACCGCTTTTATGAGGAATATATGGTGGACGCGCTGACCAGTCAGGAAATGGAACAGTATATTACGAGAATCGCCGTAAAAATTTTAAGATAGACAGGTAGGAGGGGAAAAAACAAGATTTTCACAAACTTTTTTCATTCTCCTCTTGACCATGACGCAACGTCACCCATTATAGTGAGGGTACAACAAGTTGAATTGACATAAAACTGAGACGATAAACACATCAAAAAGGAGAAAAAGCATGAAAGTATTAGTAACAGGCGGAGCCGGATTTATCGGCGGAAACTTCGTACATCACATGGTAAACAAATACCCGGATTATCAGATCGTAAACCTGGACCTGCTGACCTATGCAGGAAACCTGGAGACTCTGAAACCGGTTGAGGACAAACCAAACTACAAATTTGTAAAAGGTGATATCGCAGACGAAGCTTTCATCATGGATCTGTTTGAAAAAGAGAAATTTGACGTTGTTGTCAACTTCGCAGCAGAGAGCCATGTAGACCGTTCCATTGAGGATCCTGGCATCTTTGTTCAGACCAACGTAATGGGAACCCGTGTACTGCTGGATGCTTCCAGAAAATTCGGCGTAAAGAGATATCATCAGGTATCTACCGATGAGGTTTACGGAGACCTTCCGCTGGATCGCCCGGACCTGTTCTTTACAGAGAATACCCCGATCCACACCTCCAGCCCGTACTCTGCATCCAAAGCAAGCGCAGACCTGTTTGTACTGGCTTACCACAGAACCTTCGGTACCCCGGTTACCGTTTCCAGATGCTCCAACAACTACGGCCCGTATCACTTCCCGGAGAAGCTGATTCCGCTTATGATCAGCCGCGCACTGGCAGACGAAGAGCTTCCGGTATACGGAAACGGTGAGAATGTCAGAGACTGGCTGCACGTATCCGACCATTGCGAAGCAATCGACCTGATTATCCACAAAGGTAAAGTAGGCGAGATTTACAACATTGGCGGACACAACGAGAGAACAAACCTTCAGGTAGTACAGACCATCCTGAAAGCTCTGGACAAACCGGAATCTCTGATCAAATACGTAAAAGACCGCCCGGGCCATGACAGAAGATATGCAATCGACCCGACCAAGATCGAGACTGAGCTTGGATGGAAACCAAAATACAATTTCGATACCGGAATTGCACAGACAATCCAGTGGTATCTGGACAATGAAGACTGGTGGAAACACATCATCAGCGGTGAGTATCAGAACTACTTCGCTGAGATGTACAAAGACCGTCTGTAAGAGAGAAAAGTGAAATGCAAAGGCCGCAAAAAAGCGGCTTTTGCGAAGGAGTGGTGGATATGGATCAATATTATACCACTGGTGAATTTGCCCGGATGGCCCATGTGACCATTCGGACAATTCGCTATTACGACAAAAAAGGGCTGCTGAAGCCGAGCTTTATTAACGAATCCGGTTATCGGATGTATTCGGATGAGGATTTTCTGAAGCTGCAGAAAATTTTATCGCTGAAATATCTCGGATTTTCCCTGAATGAGATCGGAAATATGACGATTCACGATACGAGTGCGGATATTCTGAAATCATTGAAAATGCAGATCGGACTTGTGCACAAGAAGATGGAAAATCTGGAGCAGATGGAAAAGGCGCTGCAGAATACGACACAGATTCTGGAGGAGACGAACCAGATCGACTGGACCGGCATTCTGAACCTGATTCATCTGACCGATATAGAAAAAGATGCTGGTGGAGCAGTACAAAAACGGGGAAAACCTGAATATCCGTATTTCGCTGCACGAGCAGTATTCCCAAAATAAAAAGGGATGGTTCCCGTGGCTTCTGGAACAGATGGATTTTGACGGTGCGCGCCGGATTCTGGAGATCGGCTGCGGAAACGGGCAGCTCTGGAAAAAAGCGGAGCCATCCGTGCTGAAAGGAAAGTATATCTGTCTGTCTGACCTGTCGGACGGCATGATCCGGGATGCGGCGGAAAATCTGGGAGAAGAAAAGGCATTCTGTTTTGATTTCCGGACACTGGACTGCCAGAAGCTTCCGTTTCCGGATGCGGAATACGACCGGATTATTGCAAATCATGTTTTGTTCTATGTCCAGAATCTGTCCCGCGGTCTGCAGGAAATCAGCCGTGTGCTTTCAGATGACGGCGTGTTCTACTGCAGTACGTATGGAAAAGGCCATATGAAAGAGATTACCGATCTGGTACAGGAGTTTGATCCGCAGATCAATCTTTCGGAGGTGGCGCTGTATACTATTTTTTGGTCTGGATCACGGAGAAAAGCAGTTAAAGCCTTATTTTTGGCAGCGTAGAGAAAAGAATCTACGAGGACAGTCTCTGGGTCGACCGGCCGGAGCCGCTTCTGGACTATATCCTTTCCTGCCATGGAAATCAGAATGAGTATCTGTATCCGAGACAGCGGGAATTCAAAGAATTTCTGGAAAAGAAAATTCAGAAACACGGCGGAATTGCGATCACAAAAGAGGCAGGGGTTTTCATCTGCAGAAAATAACGGGAGAGGCCGACATGAAAATGGGGGTCTCTTTTTTATCCCTCATTTTAGGCAAGTTTGACAAAAATGTTAAAAAATAAATACAGAGTATGTTTTTGTATTGCCAGAGCTCACAAAAGGATGTATACTAAAATAGAATGTCTAAGTATGCGTGACTTGAAGAAAGAACACAAAAAGAGGGATAAGGTATGAAGGAATTATTTGATGTACACTGCCATATGGTCCCGGGGGTAGACGACGGTGCAGCTGACCTGGAAGAGTCGCTGGAGATGCTGAAAATGCAGCACGAGGACGGGGTCAGGAAGATTATCATCACACCGCATTATCGGCGGCGGATGTTTGAAACACCGGCAAAAAAGGTACATGAGCAGTTTCTGAAACTGCAGGAAGCGGCAAAAAAGGAATATCCGGATATGTCGCTTTATCTCGGGTGTGAACTTCACTCGAACATGGATCTTCAGGATATCCTGGAAAAACGGAAATATGTGACCATGGCCGGTTCATCCTATGTTCTGTTGGAATTTTCCGAGGGAGATTCCGCACAGCATATCCGTGAGAGAGTCTACAATGTACTGTCCTGCGGTTATGAACCGATTATCGCGCATGTGGAGCGCTATCAGGCAACGGTAAAGAGCGTCGGATTTTCCAGCGATCTGGTGGATATGGGCGCAAGACTGCAGGTGAATGTGGAAAGTATACTTGGAAAGTATACGTGGGGGGCAAAACGCTACTGCAGAAAACTGATGAAGGAAGATCTGCTCGGTTTTGTCGGCAGCGATTCCCACAACACAAAAACACGTATTCCCAACATAGGAGCAGGCGCTGCCTATGTTTCAAAAAAAATGGGAGAGGCATATGCCGAAAGGATTTTCCACGATAATCCGATGGAAATCTTAAGGGATGCCGGAGAAATCTAAAAAAAGTCAGGAGAAGAAGATGGAAACGAATCAACAGAATCAGGATGAAATTGAAATCGATTTACTGGAACTGCTTCGTGTGCTCTGGAGCAAAATTGGCTATGTGATTTTAGCTGCATTGGCACTTGGCCTTCTGATGGTACTGGTCAGCAAAGTATTTATGAAGCCGCAGTATGAATCGACGACAAAAATGTATGTACTGTCAAAACAGGACAGCAGCAGTACTGTAACAAGTGGAGATCTGCAGGCAAGTTCTCTTTTAACCAAAGACTATGCGGAGCTGATTCAGAGCCGTCAGGTTGTTGAAACCGTTATTGCACAGTTAAATCTGGATCTTACCTATGAGGAGTTTTTTGAACAAAATTACTGTTACTACACAGAACGATACGCGTATCCTTTCGATTACAGTAAAAGACGAAGATCCGTATGTAGCAAGCCAGATGGCGGATGCAATCCGTGTAGCAGCATCAGATCATATTCAGAACGTTATGAACACAGAAGCTGTAAATGTGGTAGATGAGGCGAATATTCCAGATGAGCCGGTAAGCCCAAGTATTAAGAAAAACGGGCTGATCGGTGCAATAGCAGGGGCATTTATCGCGATTGTCATCATCATTATTGTTTATCTGACAAATGACACCATCCAGACCTCCGAAGATGTAGAACGTTATCTGGGTGTCAGTACACTCGGCATAATTCCTCTTGCAGAAGGACAGAAAAAGAGCAAGAAGAAAAACAAAAACGGCCGTGGAAGAAAGAAATAAGGGAGGATACGGAACGTGAATCAGGTAGTAGTAAAACAGGAAAAATCAGGCTATCAGATTGTGGAAGCCTACAAATCTCTTCGGACCAACCTTCAGTTCTGCGGAGAAGATAAGAAAGTAATCGCGGTTACAAGCTGTACACCAAATGAGGGAAAAGAGCGTGTTTCTATGCAGCTCGGCATTTCTCTTGCAGAGAGCGGAAAAAAG
>ENA-OQCU01000438-OQCU01000438.1-human-gut-metagenome-genome-assembly--contig:-NODE-438-length-19325-cov-6.019742_pt1 | contig 19325 bp, 20 predicted proteins | sample MGYA00242504_ERZ504590 | MGnify/ENA primary metagenome ERZ504590 (study PRJEB26092, sample SAMD00036318) | human gut metagenome | host: Homo sapiens | study: EMG produced TPA metagenomics assembly of... | reverse complement strand
GTTTATATTTATCGTTCTATATTTTATATATGTCGAAAAGGAATATCCGATACCTAAACTTCCATTTAGCCGAATTTTAAGCGGTCACTTTACAGACCTATAATTTCCTTCATGGAATAACAATAAATGATTGAAGATGAAAAATAACTAAATATAAAAAAGAGTACAATTATCCTCGTAATAATTAATCTGGAACAATCAAGTTCAGACAAAAAAGACAATGTACTCTTTATAGTTAACGTAATAGTATCTATCTCATTTATTAACGATTTCGCTATAATCCCCTCAAATTTGACTGGTCTTCACAGCTTTTAATTTTATGGTTGCCTTTAATACGAGGATATTCATACACGTCTCTATGACAACGGAAAGATAAGCTTAAAAGATGTTCATCTCTATCCGCAAATTATGCTGAACATCTATTTACACAAACTTAAAACTTTCTCTAAAAAAGATTCTCCCTAAGTTTACAGTGATAAATTTTTTTTATGCCGTTTTACATAGGACAATCTGAACGAATAGAGGCTCATATTTTTGTGATTCAAAAAGATTGCAATACTCCGCTTTCTGCGTCTTTCCTACAAAATAAACGCTTGCTTCCCATCATATTTTATTTCTCCCGCTCTCCCAGGCGATACCCCACGCCTCGAATGGTCCGTATGGCGGCACCTTCACCCCCCAGTTTCTGCCGCAGGCTCATGATATGCATATCAATAGTCCGGCTTTCCATTTCAAAAGGAATTGTTCCCAACACCGCCTTCGCATAATCTGCTCCCTAGAAGGACAATCCCTTTATTCAGGTAGCAGATAGCAGAGTAATTGAAATTCTTTCAGCGTGACCGCCACTTCTTTCTCATCCACTGTCACTACATGGCGGTTTCGATCTGCACGGATGGTTCCAAAAGAAAGCAATTCCCCTTTCTGATCTGTTGATTTTCCACTTCTCCGCAGGACGGAACGGATCCGCGACAGCAGTTCCATGATGCCAAAGGTTTTGTTACATAATCATCTGCTAATTCATCAAAACTTTGTGATTGCGTATATTCATCCTCAATCGCTGTGAGCATAAGTACAGGTATAAGACTGCTTTTTCTTATTTCATGTAAAACAGCAATTCCGGTTAACCGTGGAAGCATAATATCTAAAACAATTAAATCTATTGTTGTACTATGAAATAATTGCAATGCTTCCTCACCATCATAAGCAGAAACAATGTTATGTCCGGTTGGTTTTAAATATTCACAAATAGCCATATTTGTTCTTTTATCATCTTCGACAATCAATATTTTAGCCATATATTCACCTCCATTTTTACTGTACAGCATTTATATGAAAAGAATATGAAATTAGATTGATAATTTAATTTTATTATAGAAAGATTTAGGAATTAAAACAAGAATTTATCTCACATCCAATAGTAAACAGATGATAAAAAGTCATCTGTTTACTATTGGAATATATAATCATTTCACAATCTTCCAGTTTTCCCCGTTCTTTTCCAGCACAAGGTCAAACTGTGATACCTGAGTTGTCATGGTCTGGTTATCCAGATATTTCACTGCAAGGGAAGCTGTCACCTGATTTCCGCTTCGATTGTAGACTGGATTCACCAGTTCTGAGAAAATATACTCTTTTCCCACAGGTTTCAGCACGCCCTCATTCACATAATAGGTCAGCTCCTTTGCGGTTGCCGTAGGATACAGCTTGAAAAAGGTAGTGAGAAATTCGTTGATTTCCTCCGTGGTGATGGAATCCACCGTGCCGTCACTTTGTACCGCTTTTGGGGTGTAACCGGATTTTACGGCAACGCTGGTGATGGTTGGGTTCTGGATAATCGTCAGGTTTCCAGAGCCGTCCACATAGACCGTTACCTGATAGGCGGAACGGACGGTTTTACTGGATTCCCCCTCTGTGATACGCTGTTCCACCGTGTAGGTCACTTGATAATGCTGTTCCTTTTCTTCTGTGATTTCCCATATCTGAAAATCGGTCAGGGCAGACGATACGGGGATGTCCTTTCGGACAGTATCTACATTCAGGGCTTGCAGCTCTCCGGTGAGATACCCTTTTAAAGCATTTGTCCGGTTATCAATGGAAGCGGCAGACTGTTCCCATGAATAGTAGACTTCTGCGAAATTCTCCACAAAATTCTCTATCTTGTGGGTGTCGAGGATGGTTTCCTCAATTACTTTGGTTTCATGGACAGTATGAATGTCTATTGCCGTGAAATTCTTATAGACGGCAAACAGGAAGCTCACTGCCAGCAGCACCCACAGGGCAATCACGGTTTTTTTATGGGTATTGACTTTGTAGACTTTCAGTTTCTTTTCTTTCTGCTTTTTCTGGTTATCCTCTTTTCTAATCTGAATCATATCGGTTCATCCTTTCTTATTGTTTGATTCGTCCGGCTCCGGCAAGGTGCTGTTGCCAGTAGGAGCCTGTCAGGTCTGCGTAACCAATGGGATTTCCGGCATGGTACATCCGGTTATTTCCCACATACAGCCCCACATGGGTGATGTAGGTTCCGGCGTTGTAGGTGGAGTGGAAAAAGACTAAATCCCCTGCTTTTGCTTCGGACAGGGGGATGTGCTGCGTCACATTGTACTGTTCCTGTGCTGTCCGTGGCAGAGCGATTCCTGCCTTGCCATAGCACCACTGCACCAGTCCCGAACAGTCAAAGGAAGTGGAGGGGGAATCGCCCCCGTACACATACGTCCAGCCCTCATACTTTAAGGCTTCCTCCATGATAGCCTGTACCGTTTCATCATCAAACTGTGCCACGGTCAGGTATTGCGATACCAAGAGGACATAGAACATATTTCCATAGGAATACCGCCAGCCCCCGTTTTTCTCTACCGCAACAGGGTTGGTGTAGGTGACTTTCTTTCCGCCGGATTTGTCCCTTGCGAAGCTCTCTGCCAGTTCAAAGGTGTATTTTTTTCCGTGTCCTGCCACATAGTCTAGGAAACCGCCGCCGTAATTATAGGATTGAATCACGCTGTTTAAGTCACAGCCCTTTGTTTCTGCCGCTGCGAGCAGTTCCGAGAAATACTTGCAGCCCTGTTTGATGGATTCCTCTGTACTAAGGGAGTTCGGGGGAAGCCCCAAAGATTCCGAGGACTGCATAACGTCTTCCAGTGTGCCGCCGGATTCCACCTGAATGATGGCGAGCAGCACATTTAAGTATTCCTCTATGCCATATTCCCTTGCATGCTTTTCCAGCATAGGCTTATGGGCGAGGACTTCCTGTGATACGCTCACGCCCCCATAGATAAGGTTTCCGCCGCTTCCTCCGTCTTCCTCATCCGAGAAGACAATCACCACCAAAAGGAGCAGGGAGAACATCATCACGAACACGCCGGAACAGGCAAAGAAAAGGTGTCTTAACTTCATGGTTTCTCCCCTTTCTTCTGTTTGGCAGCCGCTGTTACCGTTTTTGTCCACTCCTTTCTGGCGGTGGTACGCCGGATGGTAAAGTTAGATTCTTTTACCACAGGGGCAGCCCGTTTTCTTTCCGGTATCACAGGAACCGTATCGTTCTGGACAGGTCTTGTCGGACGGGGAGCAGCAGGTGTGATGGTTGGAGCCGCCTTTTGTCTTTCATCTGGATGGGATAGGGAAGTAGATGGGACTATCTGGCGTTCTGTCCTTATAGGTGGTGTCTGTTCATGGTGGATGGAAGCCGTTTTTACCATCGGAACCGAAGCCCGTTCTGCCACAGTTCCCCCATAAGAAATTTGTCCCCGTTCCCTGATGGATGGGGAAGCTGGCTGCATGGCTGGTTTTTCTGTATGAGCGGTATCTGCACGATTTCGGAAATCTTCTGGCTGCTTTGCAGTAACAGGGCGTTCATGGACAGGAGCAGTCCCTTTGGGTGCTTCGGAAGCTGTCTTTTGCGGTTGTTTTGCCTGTTCCAGTTCCGCCCTGCGTTCTGCAATGGTCTGTCTGCGGCTTTCTGCCTGTGCGTTCCGCTGTTCCGCTCTGGCAGTTCGGGTCTGGGTCACGCTGGAAGTAAAATCCCTTACACCCTCTGATACCTGTGTTTTCCCGTGGTAAAGGGCGTACTTTGCATTGACAGGCAAATCCTTTGCCTGCTCCCGAAGCTGTCCGGCAGTATCGGCTATCTTATCTTTGGTATCTACCGCCGCACCTACCGCAGAGCCAGCCCGTTTCCATGCGGATTCCTTTTCCGGTGCTGCCTGTCCGTCTGGTCTGCTGTGGTCTGCCTGTGTCCGTTTGGAAGAGCCGGAGTGGGAAACAGTTCTCTGGTCTGAGCCAGCCTGTTTCCCTGCGTGGTATGCAGCCGTTCCAGCCCCAAGAGCCGCCACAGAACGTCCTAACTTATGCTGTAAACGGTGCATATGGGCGTGCATGAGCATACGGGGTCTTCGCATGATACGGCTCCCCATGCTTTGGGAATCCCCACTCTGTAAGGAGAACATCCCCATCAAATCCCCCAGCTTGAAATAAATTCCGGCAAAGGTCACTATCTGCAAGAACGCCGTCAGGAAGAACGGATATTCCCCAGACAGGTTGTAGAGCATGGTGGAAATACTGAACGCTACCGTGATAATCAGGGTGATTCCGGCTCTGGTAAGAATGGTATTGAACAGTTTTGTAATGGCACGTTTTGACATCCCCTCAAAAGAGGGAACCATGCTGAGGAGGAAGCTCACAGGCAGGAACATGGCGTAGATGATAAAAAGCACCTGTGAGAAAATCATTATCCCTGTGAGCAGGAATACAAAAATGGAGATACCGATATTGAAGATAAATAGGAAGAAGACGGTTCCCAAGCGGTTGATGGTCTTTGTGATGGTAAGGTTGGTGTTTTCCCTGTCTTCGATTTCCTCCACCACGATTTCTTCCCTGTCCTGCCCGTTGTTTTCGTCTGGACTGGTTGAGAGCAGGCGTTCCACACGGTCAGCCCCAAGGCTTTCCACATCCGAGTTGCCATATTGCAGCAGGAGCCACGGCTGCTTGACCTGTATGGAAAACAGGCTGTCCCGTATCAAATCCACGCTGTCTTTTCCTTGACTTTCCGAGTTCGGCAGCACAATCTTTGTGCCAAGGGTCAGGCTGGCATTGCTGATGTCTGCGGAAAATTCATTGATTTTCCCGATATAATCAGGAGCATAGGCGATAAAGGCAGCGGACAGCACGAACACCACCACGAAATTGACAACGGCATGGATGGCTTTTGTGGTTTCCCGTTTGATAAGCCCTGTGTAGGCAACGTAAAGCCCCACCACCAGAATGAGAATCAGCAGGAACCCGATATAAAATCCCTCCGAGGACAAGCCGCCTGTGGTGACGCCTGCCAAGGTCTGCATATTTTTTCCAATGGAATCCGCCGTAGAGGAAATGAAATCCAGCGAGTAGGCTTCCTGAATCAGATACCCCGTGGCGTTGGAAAGGTACAGGCTGATTGTCCAGATAAAATTTGTGATGGCATACAGCCCGTACATCACCTGTTTTCCGATACCGTCCAGCCAGTTCCACGGGAGCCAGTCCCATCCGCTGTCCACATAAAAATCAAGTTGGTAGTTGTCCAGAGGATATTTGCTGTATTCGTTGGCAGCGTCCACCGTATCATCCACCAGTCCGGCAGCGTGGGCGGCTGTGCCGAAGACTGCAAGCAGCAGGAGGAGGAGCAGGAGTGCCAGAAGCACCCTGCCAATCACTTTTCCTGCCATGCTCCCGATTTTTTTCAGGGAGGTTTTTCCCTTTATCCGGCAAGGGACAAGGGCTGTCCCCTGCTGGATGGGCTTTCTTATCTTCATTTCTCCACCTCTTTTCTAACAGGCGGTCTGGTGTCAAAGGCATGGAACAGGTCTTCAAAGATGGGATGGAACTGTATCACTCCCACACGCCCGTACAAATCACTGATAAGGCACTGCCCGTTTTCCAAGTCACGGAGTCGCTTCTGGTTGTTTTCATCTTCGGAATCCACCCCGAAAAAGGCAAGGGTCTTCTTGATTTCGTTGATGTCCGTAGAACGGAACGCAAATTTCAAGCCCAGATTATTTTTCAGCTTTTCATCCAGCAAATCGTCCGTGTTCTGGGTGACAAAGTAAACGCCTGCGTTCATGGCACGTCCGGCACGAACCAGCTTCATAGAAAGGGTCTTGCCCTGTGCCACCTGTAGGAAGCTCCATGCTTCATCCAAATCCACAATCTTAAACACGCTGCGGTCTGTATGGATGAAGTCGAGGGCAAAGGTACTGATTACAATGAGCATTGCCACGGAAAGCAGCTCCATTGTGGTGTATTCTTCAAACGAGGTTTCCTTATCCGGCAGCACCAAATCCGCCACCTGAATGATGTTGAGTTGCTTTTCAAGGCTGATGGACTGTGTGACATCCCCATCCGAAAAGAGCAGGTGTGCAAAGTCATAGTCCGTAAAGGATTCGATATGGTCGGCTATGCTGGTGCTAATGGTGGTTCCCTCCGCCCGTAGTTCTTCAATCACTTTGAAAAGCCCCCGTTCTTCACTGTTTGTTACTGCACGAATAGCTTTCCGAAGAACAGGGAACTTTTCCCCGTCACGGCTGGAAATGCCTGTTAAAAAGGTCAGGATGTCGATTGCCAGTGATTCGGAATCCTTTGGGTTCTCCATAATCACATACGGGTCGAGCAAGCCCCTGTTCTGTTCCTCTGAGGTCAGGTTTACGATATTGATTTCATGGGCGATTTCCGGCAGGGTTTCTTTCCACCGTCCCCGTTCCGCTTTCGGGTCAACAATGAGTGCCTGTGCCCCAAATAATACGGAATAATAGACTATCATGTTGTTACTGAATGATTTTCCACCGCCGAGGGAGCCTACAAAAGCGGCAGCAAGGGCGTTGGTGACGGAGCCTTTTACCCCTTGACTGGCAAGGGCAGGCTTTAAGTACACGTTTCTTCCTGTATCAAGGCTGTACCCGATATAAATGCCCTCCGGTTCCCCCAACATCTGGGTTGCCCCGAAGCCAAGACCAGCGAGGAAGTCGCTGGTGACATACTGGATATAATCGTTCAGATACCGCTTGCTGGCAGGGAGAAATTCCCCATGCAGCCCCAGCATATCCCCAAAGGGGCGAACCAGCTTCACGTTCAAATCGTCATAAAAATCTTTCACCTCATTGCAGCGGCGTTTCAGTTCTTCCAAGTCGGGAGCCGTCACACGCACTACGTAGGATAGTTTGTACATGGATTCCTTGCTCTGGTCTAAGGTGGATTCCAGCTCATTTACGCTGTCTAAAGCGTCCACCACGTTTGTACTGGTTTCACTGTCATTCTGCCATGCGTGGTTGTCCAAATCTTTCAGCTCTTTTTTCTTGTTCCGCACCGTGGAGAGGGCTTTCCGGTTTGTCACAATCTCCACATTCATAGAGGTATCAATGGGAAAAGTGAATTGCTGCTGCTGATAGTAAAAGATTTCCGAGGATGGGAAGTCCAGTTCCCCCACAATGCTGTTGATGGTGAAGTAGGCGGCATAAACCGTCCCGTCTTCCTGTTCGATTTTCAGATACCGCTGGTTTTCCTCTATCAGACAACGGGTGGGTTTGATGAGGTCATAGTATTTCACCAGCGTTTCTTCCTGAAACCGCTTCTTTGGCAGGTAATACTCATAATCTTCGTAGGCGGTTCCGGTCTGCCCGTATAAATGCTCAATCAGATAACCAAAATCGTCCTTATCAAGCCGCCGGACTTTAAAGCGGCGTGAGATTTTACTTTCCAACAGTTTTTCCATCTTCTGAAACCGCCAGATTTCCTCATTGCTCATGGAAACAAAATCCCCCATGAGCTTGTGGTTGACTTCATGGAGGAAGTCGGAAACAGCGGTCTTTGCTTCCCTGCGAAACTGCTTCATGGTGACTTCCTGCTCATTGACAAGCAGCTTGAAGCCAATAAAAAAGCGGTAGTCCACCTGATTTTCCCCTATCATGGAAATCAGGGCTTCGGTCTGTGCGTCAATCTTTGCACAGGCAACGTCCTTTAGCTTGCCCGTCACTTCCTGTTTGGAGCGTTCCTGTGCTGCCCGTATACTGGATTCGGTGCTGATTTGCAGGGCGTGAATCTTCCCGTCCCTGTTCTGGGCGATAAGCTGCCGGAACGAATCGTGTACCTGATATTTCTGTTCGGGGCTTAAAAAGGAATAGTTGTAGGGAAGCAGCTCATAGTAAGCGAAGCACTCCCCGTCATGGTTGAATACAAGGTTATTTTCGATATATTTAATCAGATATGCCATAAATATCACTCCTTACTGCCGTGATGGGCTGTGCCGGATATTCCTTTTCCAGTTTCACGGGCTTTCCTGCATACGTCAGTTTCGGGCGTACCAGATATGCCAGTACGGATTTCAGGAAGCCGTAAGGCTTCTTCCCGTCAAAGGTCTTCTGGCACATGAACCAAGTGAGGGCAAAGGGTACGCCGAAGTATTTCAAAAATGCCCCGTCAATGAACGAAAGGGGAGGGAGGTTCCCCAAGAGCATAACTGCAAACACCGACACCACGAACCACGCCATCTGTGTGAACGTGATGGGGAATGGCAGCTTAAAATCATTGATGGAATAGAGTACCTTTTCCACCGACCAGATACTGGTATAGCTTCGTATTTTCTTCATGTTGTCCGTCCTTTCTAAAAGATGGGGCAGCAAAAGCCGCCCCTGAAATAAAAAAGCCGCCTGCACTTCCAAAAGGGAATACAGACGGGTCTACCGTATGATTTCATATACGCCGTGGTTCGTGACAACAAAGGTTCCCTCCAATTCCATGTCACGCCCATAGGCGGCATAGTCGATATAGTTTTGTAAATGTGCCGGAAGTTCCCCAAGTTGTCCGCTTTCTTCCAGATAGTAGCGAGCCACATCCGCCATATCGTCACAGCCGGAATGGCAGATAATATCGTCTTCATGCTCACAGAGTTCTTCGATACTGCCAAAGTAGGATTGCAGCTCCGATAGTTCCTCCTGAATGTACTCCGGTAAGTCCTCCACCATTTCACACAGGCGGTTGACTTCCTCAATGGGGGTATATTCGTCAATCTCAAAAGGCAGTTCATAGTCATGGATGGCGTATTCCTCATACTCATCATTCAAACCGATACGCTCCTTGACTTCCTCAAAATCCACAGGCGGCGTGAACCATGCTCCTACCAGTTCGCCCTCATTGTATTTGCCTAAGTTGGCAATGTAAATCCGCATTTCTTCCAAGTCCCTCCACCTCCTTTTAGCGGTAAGAAAAGATACCATTGTCTGTAAACAGGTAGTTTTCGCTGGTTTCCAGCTCCCGACCAATGGCGGCGTAGTCGATATGGTTCAACAGGTCTGGATGTACTTCTCCAAATAGCTGTACCTCCTGCACCAGATAACGGGCGAGAGCTTCCCCGTCCTGCACCGGATAGCAGCGTATCTGGTCTTTGTGGTCGATAAATTCCGTAAAGCTGGAAAACCACCGCTTTTGTACCACATCCATTTCATAATAGAGGGGCGTTCCCTGCATTTCCTGTACCATCCGGCAAAGGGCGTTGATTTCCCAGAGCCTTGTGTTGCCCTCCAATGGAAACGGCAGTTCATAGTCTTCAATTTCGATTTCTTCCTCACTCTGAACCCCAAGACGTTCCCTGATTTCCTCAAAATTCACAGGACAGGAAAACCATGCCCCAGGGTATTCCTCAAAATCCTCATGGTAAAACCGTGTGGTGTTCAGGATGTAGATTTTCATTTCCTCAATCTGTATCACGTCCTTTCTCTGTTAAGTTTTTGGGGAGTTACGCTCCCCAAGCCCCTAGTGGACTTCCGCCATGAAGCAATCAGAGCTTGCTCCATAACGGAAGTGTAACAAGGGTTTCCTATGCACCGATAATCTTATTGAACAGTTCCAGTAAGATGTCCTTTACACCGTCCGCATTGAAGACCAGACCGACCGCTACAAGGGACACCACCAGAAAGCCGATAAGTTTGGAAAATTCCCTCTTAAATCCGAGGTACAGTCCAATCACCACGATTGCCAGCAGCACAAGGGACTGGGCGTTGGATAAAAACCAGTTGTAAAGATTTTGTCCGAAATTCATAAAAGCTCCTTTCTTTCCTGTAAGATTTCTTAGGTTCCAAGATTGCCGCCGTTAAACCACCACCTCCTTTGCAGCGGCGGCTTGCTGCTTCAGGATTTTTTCGTGCTTCTCCGTCAGTTTGGCATGGGTGATGATGTCATGGACAATCTGGGTGTGGTTCATCTTATCCAGACGGAGAGCCAGCTTTAACGTGGGGGCTACCTGATGGGAGAGCCAGTGCAGGGTACGTTCAAAGGAATATGGTTCCGGTTTCGTTGTCAGTTTCAGGCTTCCTTTGTGTTCCCCCATAAACCACGCCCATTCCTCATTGATACGCCAGTCAGAACGGGGCTTCGTATCGTCCCTGTCCACGAACCGGACATAGCGGTTGATGATTTGAAAGGCTGTCCGTTCTGGATTGTCATGTTCTAACAGGTCACGGATGGCGTAAAAGGCACGCTCATTTTTCAGCCGGATTTCAAAACGGTTCTTTACCTCTGCGTCCGCAATGGGAATATCATGCTTTTTGTACTGCTCATAGTCTTTTTCGTAAATGCAGAAGTACACCTCACTCTGGAGGGAGCCGATATACAGGGTGTTCCCCATACATTCTTTTTCCTCACGCCGTACCAGTTCGCCGCTGCGGTAGCTTTTAAAGCTGCGGAAGACCGAGATACATTCCTCATTCCGGCACTTCTCTGTCAGATGGGGAATGTTCAGGATTCCCGTTTTGTCATTGATAGCGAGGTCAAGCCGCTTCATCACGCCGTCCTCCATGAGAACATCCATGAAAAATTCATACCAGCTCCGTTCCTGTGCCAGCAGATAGCTTTCAAACTGGCGGCAGCCACGCCCTTTCAGTTCCAGCAGCACCCCTTTTTTCCAGTTCCGGTGATACCAGAACGAAAATATCCCCAAGATAGTAATGTTCTGTGTAAGAGTAGAAGCCGTAGTTTTCATGGATAAAGTAGGGCAACTTTAGCCGAAGCACGTCTTCCACGATATGCTTCACATCCGTAGTGGGAAAGCGAATCCGCACATAGTCAAAGAGCATTTCAAGGGGATTGTCTGGATTGAAGCGTTCCAGTGCTTCCGTGATGGCTTCCTGTAATGCTTCGGACGGGTGAGCCTTGCCCGTTTCAATATCGCTCAGGTACGGACGGGTGATTCCGGCAGCTAGGGCAAGTTTCTGTTGTGAGATACCATAAATTTCCCGTTTTTCTTTGATGTCCCGTACCCATGTTTCTTCATTCAGTGAAAATCCCTCCTGTCTAAAAAAAGCGTATGTCAACTTTCAGAGCCTTGTTGACACACGCCGGATATGGGAAAATCCCTTGTGTACTGTGGGATTCTGCCCTGTTGTTTGGTTGTTGCCTGTCGATTTGTACCCCTCTGTTAGATACGAGGGGGTTATGCTGGCGTGCCTTACGGCACACCAGCCACAGCAGGTCAGTCCGCTTCTGCGGCTTTCGCTTCGCACGCCGCCTGCACTCCCTGCCTGCTGTCTGTCAGTTTTTTTATTTCTTTGAGGAAATCGTGTCCTTTTGGTACAAGGGGCGTGTAAAACTCCGAGATAACGCTGGTTCCCACATCCACATAGCCACGCCCTTTTATCTGCTTTAGGAAGAAGTCCTTTGTGGTTTCCCCGAACATCATCCCATAGCCCATTTCCGACATCCGCCCCAGAGCCACACGGAAATTGAACTGGTCACGGATTCCGTCCCCCAGATACTTTGCGTCCGGACGCTGGCAGGCGAGAATCAGGGAGAAGCCAGCCTGCCGCCCAAGCATAACGATTTGTTTTAACTTGTTGAGGACAGCGGCATTTTCCTTTGTGCCGAGCATTTCCATAAATGCCACATATTCATCAAAGATAAGGAAATTTGCCGGAAGTCCCAAGTAAGCATAGTTTTCCCCTGTCCGGTAATTCTCCATGAGCTTCATGTTTTCGCTGCGTTTCATCATTTCCTCATAGAAACGGTCAATGCAGGCGAGCATATCCTCCTTTTTGTAGTGCACATCCGGCATAACCGCCTGTAAATCCGCAAGGTCGGCGTTCTTCGGGTCTAGCACGAACAGGACGGCGTTGGTGCGGAGCAGGGCTTCAATGAGGGTCAGGATAAAGTAGGTCTTTCCGCCGCCGGTTCCTCCGGCAATGAGCATATGGGGGAGCTTGTCATACTCCCACCAGACATTTTCCATAAGACGGAGCCTGCCGTCCTTTGCCTGTACGTCCTCAATGGAAATACGGTTGGCAATGGTATCATAGAGCAGGGTGTACTCCACATAGGAATCCTTTAATTCCTTATCCGTCAGCTCACAGTACAAGCCGCTTTCCAGCTTTTTTTCCAAGTTTAAGAGCTGTTCCTGATATTTCCCCAAGGTGATTTCCACACGGATATGGAGCAAGCCCTGTTTCATCCGGTAGTAGATTTTGGGAAAATAAGTGATGGTTTCTTTGGAACGGCTGGAAGACAAGTCCTTGAAAAAAGCGTCTTCCTTTCTCTGTTCCGATTCATACCACTTGTTTTCCAACACCATCCTTGCCAGCTTTTGGCGGTGGATGAGCTGCTTTACTTCATCCCTGCGGTATCGCCAGAACAGAAGAACGGCTGCAAGATACACCAGCCCTGCCACGCCCATGCTGAATAACAGGTAAGGGAGATTTACGTCCTGTGTTATCTGGGAGAGGGACACTTCCTGCCAGTTGGTTCTGGCAATCTGCCGGATATGAAACAGCAGGACAACCAGCAGGAAGACAGGGAACAGGGCGGCAAGGGCAGTATGGAACACAAGGTCTTTATCCGTGGGACGGATACGTTTTCCACGGGGGAAAAGCTGCTTCATGGGAATAATCCTCCTTTCGCTTTTTTTATGTTCCTGTTATTTTACAGAGGAAGCGTCTTTCTTCGGTGGCTGCGGATTCATGGCAGCCCCTTTTTTCAGGACAATATCATCCGCCTTGATGTACCAGTCCACCTCTGCTCCCTGAAAGGTAGCCGTTGCCACGGTATCTGCCACAGGATTGATAAGTTCTACCTCTGCGTTGTAATCGAACTCCTTTAACGGCACGCTGGCAGGGATAGAAACCTGAATCATACGCCCCTGTCCTCTGGATTTTAAGTCATAGGTACGCTCCTTGATTTCTTCTGATACCGAGCCGTCTTCATTCTGGAGGTGAACCTCACGGCGGAGGGCAGAAAATTTCAATGCCCCGAATGTTGTTTCCTTGTCAATCACGATTCCGTTTGCTAATCTCATAGTCTGATGTCCTCCTTTTCCTTATGCTTTTACCATATCGTCAGCGTGCAAAATGTAGTTGGTAAAGCCCCTTGTGCCGATTTTATAGCCCTCTGCGGTGATACGGGGATTGACGAGCTTTACACGTTCCTCAAAGTCAAAATGTTTTTCTCCGGCTTCGGCAGGGAGGATAACTACAATATCATCCGCCCTCTGTACGTCTGAATACAGGTTGAAGCTGCGGGAGAGTACCGCCATGCGTCCGTTGATTCTTCTCTGTTCTGTTTTGTCTTCTCCGGCAAACTCCAAGTTGCCGAATGTCTTTTCCATGTTGGGGATAACGAATTTTAATTCCATATAGATGTACCTGTCCTTTCTGAAATAATATAGTTGGTTCGATAGTTTCTGTTGATGTTCCGTCCGACAACGGAGGGGAACGATTGCTCTCTGTCATACAATACCGCCTTTCCTATTCATGTATGGTTTCTGCAATGCCCGCCATGATGTAATCAGCACACGGCAGGGCGATTGCGTTTCCAAGTGCTTTGCACCGTGCATTATCACTGATGGGCTGTCCTAAATTTCCATATGCTGTCCACCCCTCCGGTAATCCCATCAAACGCTCACACTCCACTGGTGTCAAATTTCGGAGAACTCCATCTTTTTCTTCACCCTCATACCAGAATGAAATCATATTGACTGCTTTTGCCAGCAGAGTTGGAAAAGGTTCATCTGGCCGTCCGAAACTTGCGAGGAAAGCGGACTGGTTCCCTGATTTTGCAGCACTCCGCATACGCCGTTCCTGAAAGGGGCGGATGACGGGTATTTTCCCCCTTGTTTTATCAAGAGATATTCGACTGGCTCCGGCGGCGGGCAGCCCGTAATCTGTGCAAGGCGGAGGAAGCGGGAACATATCACGGGGCTTAAATAGTATTTCTGCGGAACGCTGTCCTCTAAAATCTGCCACAAGGAAGATTCTCTTTCTTCGCTGAACAAGCCGGGGCTTTCCCCAATACTGGGCATCCATGAGCCGCCAGCACAGGTCAGTCTTTCCCCCTCGCACCATACCGGCATTAGCCCATCCTCCAGTAGGAGGCATTGAAATTTCGGTATCGGAAAATGATTGCAGCACGGCTCTAAAATCCATCCGGTCATTTGAAGAAAACGCTCCCATGACGTTTTCCCAAACAGCGATAACTGGATATAACCCATTTGTAGCACACCTCATTTCTTCTATAATTCTGATAGCCTGAAAAAACAGACCTGATTTGCTTCCAGCCAGTCCCTCACGTTTTCCGATTTTAGAAAGGTTCTGGCAGGGAGAACCGAATGTAATAATGTGGACAGGAGTGATGTTCCCTCCGTGTATCTTTGTAATATCCCCTAAATGTTCCATGTCTGGGAAATGGCGTTTTGTTATGGCTATCGGGGATTTTTCAATCTCACTTGCCCAAACGGGAATGATTCCATTACGGGAAGCCGCAAGAGGGAACACGCCAATTCCATCAAACAGGCTTCCTAATTTAAGGGCACACATAGACCGCCTTTCGCTTTACTTTTTCGTACATTGTTTCTATTTTTTCTGCTCCTTTCCAGACAATAAAAAAACACCATCAATGGAAGTCCATTCAATGGCGTTTGCTGTTGTCTGCTAATTTTTTCAAGGTAAAGCAGAAAGCCCAATAGAAAAAGACGCAAACCTCAAAAATGCGTCTTTTTCTATCTTCATATTCATTTTTTATAAAAGCACCGTCTGCCTGCTGTCTGCAAAGCCTTGATTTTACTGGTTTTCTACTACCATCCTTATCAAAACCTTGCTAAGCAGGGTTTCTTTGGCATATTTGAGGTGTTTGTGGACACTATCGTGATATGTACACTCACAGCGCTTGTCATACTTTGCAGCGGAGTTTCTGTGGGCTATGGAGAAGCAGCAGGCGCAGAGCTTACCATCAGCGGATTTACATCCACCTACGGCGGCTGGGTATCAATCTTTACAGCGGTTGCCATGTGCTGTTTTGCATTTTCAACCATCATAGGCTGGGGACTTTACGGAACCAGATGCATAGAGTTCTTATTTGGAACTAAGGCAAATAAGCCGTTCATGGTAGTATATTCGCTTGTTGCGATAGTTGGTGCGACAATGAACCTCGGACTGATGTGGAGCATAGCGGAGACCTTCAATGGCCTTATGGTCATACCAAACCTTATCGCAGTATTTTTGCTTTCGGGTGTAGTTGTAAAGCTGGTGAAGGAATATTTTGCCGGCGAGGGAGCTGCATCTACCTTGAAGAATAGCCGGGAAGAGGGAAAAATATAATGACAAGTCTTTTCCTCTGTGCTACAATTAGCTCAAAGCATTATATTTCTGTAAATACGACACCACAGCATATTTTTATCGGTGCGTATCACTTTGAAGAGGGCAGACCACTTCGCATTTTTCGACAAAGACATGGAAATTTTTCAATGCTTTATGTTACCAGTTAATAGCAGGAAAATTGAAATGTTAGATGTGAAAACATTGCGAGAAAAGCGGGGTGTGGGGATTTTGCCGGCTTTTATATAAGGGATTATTGTACACATTATATACGTGGAAAGCATAAGTATACAGTATTTTTATTCGACTTCAGATTTTCCTGCTCACACAAGAAGAGGAGGTTAATTTGGGTACAAAAGGACTCGAAGGCAAAGGAGTATTTGTCGGATAATACGAGGTTTAGTGAAATCTGTAATTATGTATTGTTTGACGGAGAGAAGGTTATCAAACCGGAGGATTTAAAGGAATGTGACACCACAGAGGTGTTATCAGTTTTCGGTATTGATAAGAAGCAGATTGTTAAGCAGAAATGGAGAGATTTGCTAAAAAGTGTTTCCGTGAAGCATACAGGGCAAATGTATGTTATCTTAATTGGAGCAGAAGCGCAGACAGACATTCATTATGCGATGCCTGTTAAAACTATGATTTATGATGCATTGAATTACGGAGAACAGGTCAACGAGGCAAAGAAATGTCACTGGAAAAATAAGGATTACAGGTCTTCGGACGAGTTTTTGTCAGGCTTTACACTTGATGATAAGCTGACACCGGTGATTACAATCACACTGTATCTTGGAACTACACAGTGGGATGGGCCAAGAAGCCTTGCAGAGATGATGCCACAGATGGATGAAAGAATACTCCCGTTCATCAACGATTACAGGATTAATTTGCTGAATCCACTGGAGATTACAGACTTTTCCAAGTTCGAGACAGGGCTCAGGCCATTGTTTGAGTTATTGAAAAATGCGTCAGATGAGGAAAAGCTGAATGATTTAATTACAAAAGACGAAACCTTCACAAGGGTTGACGTTGAGACAGTAGCAGCTATCAATCTATTTGTAGGAACTGACATTAAGTATGATGAAAAGGAAGAGGTGGTAAATATGTGTAAGGCATGGGATGATCATAAAAAACCGTGGCATTCAGGAGGGAATACAACAAGGAATGCAGCAAGGAATACAGCAAGGAATGCAACAAGGAAGATGCCTTGAAGTATATTCACTTGTTCAGGATGGTATATTAGAGCCTGAGGTGGGCGCAAAGAGAGTAAGTATGTCATTAGATGACTTCGCAGACGCAATGCAAAAAGGCGGGCTACAAAATTCCTGAATTGGTGTAGTTTGATAGCTTAAAAGTATAACAGTAATTGCCCCGGCCTATGTGTGTTGGGGCATGATTTTTATATGACAGGGGAAAGTAGATGTATCTTGTAGTCTGTATATTTTGACAAGACGGCAGAGCATATTTTACAACGATATATAAATAAAATTAGCTGAGAAAACAGGTAATTCATTCATGACGGATAACAATGTGCCGCCACACATGACGATATCGGCAATAGAAGCCCGAAGTGAAAATGCTTTATTGGGAGCAATGGATAATCTGCGAAATTCACTTTCTAATGGGACGAGTAGCATTGTGTCAGTTGGACAATTGCTGCCATATGTATTTTATGCCACACCGGTGCTTAACGGATATTTACAGGATTTATCGGAAAAAGTATTTGATGAGGTGAAAAGCATTCCGGAATGTGCAGTGAGCAGATACTACAAGCCAATGAGCTGGCTGCCACATATTACACTTGGAAAGACACTGACAAAGGAACAGATGCAGATGGCATTTTCAGTAATGCAGGAAAGCTTTGTGCCATTTGAAGCGACAATTACGGAGATTGGACTTGCCAGGGGTTAATCCACATAGCGATGTGGTGCGATGGGAGTTAAAACAGCAGCAATAAAGCCACAGATAAACCGGTTTTTGAAAGGATAACAAACATGGTAATAGATAGAGAACGAGTAAAAAACACATTCGCAGAGTACACATCAGGATACAATGCCACAGACCCAAAGATTAAGCTCAAAATAGACCATACCTATAGGGTAGCGGAGCTTTGCGAGCTGATATCAAGGGATTTAAAGCTTGATGAATATGAGACAGATGTGGCATGGCTCACAGGGATGCTGCATGATGTCGGAAGATTTGAACAGATTAAGCGCTATAACACATTTAACGATGCACAGTCTGTTGATCATGCCAATTTTGGAGCAGACCTGCTGTTTAAGGAAGGGCTTATCGACACATATGTGGATGGATTTCATGATGATAAATATGGTGTGATTGTTGAGAATGCGATAAGAAATCACAGCGCTTTCAGGATAGATGAGAGGCTTGACGAGTATACGGTTATGTTTTGCAATATACTAAGGGATGCTGATAAGGTGGATATTTTCAGGGTAAATGTAGATACTCCGGCAGAGGATATATATAATGTGACAACGGAGGAACTGAAAAATTCGCAGGTGAGTCCTGAGGTTATGGCAGCCTTTGATGAGAGGCATGCGGTACTTCGTTCCTGTAAAAAGACCGCGGTAGACCATGTGGCAGGGCACATTGCACTGACATTTGAGCTGGTTTATCCTATCAGTCTTCAGATAGCAAAAGAGCGTGGATATCTTGACAAAATGATGGCATTTGAGTCGGATAATGAGGTTACAGGAAAGCAGTTTGAAGAGATAAGAGCGAAGCTAAACGAATACGTTGAGTCAGTCAAACCATTATAGTGGATATTAACTTATTGCCACAGCCTATGTGTATTGGCGCATGATTTTGAATATAAAAAGGAATAATTGATGAATTATATAGGCACACAGAATTTTTGAAACAAAATCGATGTTTTTTACGAAGAATCAAACTATCCGATTATACTATGATGTATGAAAATTGGGCTAAGTATGATGAAGTTAGCAGATACTATCCATTTAATCCTGTTGATGACATAGAAATATATAGGGACAAGGTAAAGCATTGGATATCTAATTATGAGTCGGGTTCATATTTTCATTGGGTAATTGAGTGGAAAGAAACGGGAGAATTGATAGGAACAATTAATTTGGGAAATGTGGAAGAAGCATGTCATATGTGTGATACATGCTATATGCTGTCTCCCGGATTTTGGAATAAAGGCATTATGACAGAAGTATTGGAGGCTGTCTTAGATTATGCCTTTGATAGAGTTGGATTTAACAGAGTTCAGGCAGAAGTATTCTATGGAAATGATGCTTCCTCTGCGGTATTAAAGAAATGCGGCATGGTGTTAGAAGGCATTGCCAGACAAAAATATTATAAAATGGTGAGTATATCGATACTGCTTTATGGGCAATTATTGTAGGTGATAGGTTATATTGAGACAAGAACTGATATTAAGTATGATGAAAAGGAAGATGTGGTAAATATGTGTAAGGCATAGGATGATCATAAAAGCTTGGCATACAGGAAGGAATACAACAAGGCAGATGCCTTGAAATATATTCACTTGTTCAGGATGGTATATTAGAACCTGAGGTAGGCGCAAGTAGAGTAAGTATGTCATTAGATGACTTCGCAGACGCAATGTAAAAATTAGGCTACAAACTTCCTGAGATGGTGTAATAATTAGAACAAGGATGTTGATAGTAAATATCAATGTCCTTGTTTCTTTGTAGAGCTGTTATGGGTTTTGAATTGTTTTTGGAA
>ENA-OQCU01000437-OQCU01000437.1-human-gut-metagenome-genome-assembly--contig:-NODE-437-length-19326-cov-5.084223_pt1 | contig 19326 bp, 20 predicted proteins | sample MGYA00242504_ERZ504590 | MGnify/ENA primary metagenome ERZ504590 (study PRJEB26092, sample SAMD00036318) | human gut metagenome | host: Homo sapiens | study: EMG produced TPA metagenomics assembly of... | reverse complement strand
GCTCAGGTGAAAGATAAAAAGAAATTTTACACTTTTCTTTCCGTGGGCTTGGTTGGTGTCGTTGCTGTTGCGTCATTGATGAGCTCGGCATTGATTAATCCGCAGAAGGGGAGTCGTATTGAAATGTTAACGATTCCTGTTCAGCAGATTTCGAGGGAGGTTCGGGAATAATCCATCTTCGTTTACGGCTGATGAAAAGAAAAAGTTAAACGAGATGCTTGTAGATGATACGCTATGGAGTGATCTTGGCGCTAAATATTCGCCCGAACTCGTTGATCCTGTGAAAGTTCTTTTCAGAAAAGATTTTTCGTTGAGAGCATTTCTGAAGGTGTGGGGTCGTCATCTTGTTCTGCATCCAGATACCTATCTGTCGGCGACATTTTCTGGAACGTTTGGTTTCTTCTACCCATGTAGGGCAAGCATTGGGCAGGGATCTGTGTATGACAGTTTCCAGTGGATGAATCCTCAGACAGTTAGTGGGTGGAAACAGTATATGGGTGTTCCAAACGGAGAATTGTATCCGACATATCTAGGAAAAGCAGAGAATTTGCGTGAGGAATTCTTACAGTCATTTGAGAATCTGTATAAAATTCCAGTTGTAAGTCTGATTGTAAAACCAGGAACATATTTTTGGATTGGATGTCTTGCTGCATGTTTGGCTTGCTTTAAGCGTAATTATATGCTATTAATTGCAATGGTTCCTTGTGTTCTGATTTTCTGCGTATGCCTGTTGTCTCCCGTGAATGAGAGTGCAAGATATGCTCTTCCTCTAGTTTTTTCGGCACCAGTACTTTTGATTATTTCCGTGTGTATGCCTTTTAATAGGTTGGAAAAAGGTAATAGAAAGTAAGACCTATATTTGATCACGTTGAGCAGAACGACATGACAACCGTTCAGAAATCAAATAACAGATGAAGGCAGAAAAAACAGAGAATCCGGGCTGGAGCTTCTCCAGATAATTGCAATTATCCTTATTGTTTCTCATCATTTAGTTGTTCATTGTCTCTTTGATTTGTGGGCAGAACCTTTTTGTCTGAAACGTCTCTTTTTCCAGTTCCTCTACAGGGCGTCAGGTAAAGATTGGAATCGCTTTATTCCTTCTTATCACCGTTTGGTTCCTTGCCGATAAGGAAATATCAGTTCGACAGGCTGCGAAAAAAATTTGGTCGCTGTGGAGCATCCTGTTTTTCTGGAATCTGTGTTCTTTGGTGTTGCAGTTTATTATTGATCCGACTTCTGTGATTGCTTCGACATGGCTTGACCTTTTGGTCCCGCTTACTCGAAATGAGTGGGTAGTGCCCGCTTCTTTGCGCAGATTGGCTGTTGGCCAGCTGTTGGCGTGACTTTCATGCCGCTGCGCCTAGGTTGTCATCGAGCCGGGACGTGTCCATGTATCGCCGGTCCGACCACGAGCGTGAGGTGACGTAGCGGATTCTGGCGCATACGAGCATGAGCGCGCTGTTGGAGTCGGGGAAGCCGCCCACGACCCAGGTGCGCCGGCGGATCTCCTTGTTCAATCGCTCGATCATGTTGTCCGTGCGCAGCTTGATCCTATGGTTCGCGGGGAACCCCGGCAGGAGGTAGGTGGTGGTCTCGCCGACGCCCTCGCGCAGGCAGTTCGCGACCGCCTTGAGCTTGCGTTCCCCCATTTCGCCCGCGACCGTCCCTGCCTTGGCCATGGCGGATTCGCGGTGTCTTTCGTCAAATAAATCTGCGTGTCGTCACCAGTTAATCTGAACACCATCGGCGTTCAAAATGGACACCGTCACCGGCGGTCCGGCTGGTTCCCCTCTTTTCGCTTATCTCATCAGGGAGTGGCTGTTGCGGTATGACTCGCCACGGAACCTGACGATCCTTCCGTGGTGCACGATGCGGTCGATGACCGCGGCGGCCATGTCGCCGTCTCCGAACACCTCGCCCCACCGTCCGAACTCCAGGTTCGTGGTGAACACCACGCTCCGCTTCTCGTAGGAATCCGCGACGACCTGGAACAGGAGCCTGGCCCCGTCGATGTCGATCGGCAGGTAGCCCAGCTCGTCGATGACCAGCAGCCTGGCGCGGCCTATCGCGCGCAGTTCCGCGTCGAGCCGGTTCTCGTCCCTCGCCCGCCGCAAACGCATCACCAGCGACGACGCGGTGAAGAACCTCACCGGCATGCCCCTCTCGCACGCCAGCATGCCCGTGGCGATCGCCATGTGCGTCTTGCCGCATCCCACGTCGCCGTAGAGCACGAGGTCCTCGGCCCGGTCCACGAAACCGAGGTCCATGAGCTGCTCGCGCCCCCAGTCGGCGGGGAACGACGCCATGCCCCAGTCGTATCCGTCGAAGCCCTTGACGCACGGGAATCCCGCGTTCCTGATCAGCCTGGCGCGCCTGGATTCCGTCCGGCTGGCGTTCTCGGCCCTGAACAGGTCGGCCAGCACGCCGAGCTGGCCGGGCGTGGCGCCCGCGACCACGGAACGCAGCACGCTCCTGGTCAACGGCAGCCCGCATGCGAGCTCCATGACCTCGTCCGGGGTGGACTTGCTCACGGTCCGCCCGCCCCTGCGTCCGCCCGCCGCGGCGTCCGTCGACTCACTCATCGCCGTCCTCCCTCATGAACCTGCTGTACGTGTCGAGCCTGGCCCTCGATTCGGGACCGTCGCCCTGCGCGATCCGCCTGGCCGTCTGGTCGATCGCGGCCCTGTCGGGCCTTCTGCCCGCGGCGACGATCTCGACGACGGCCATGACGGCCGCACGGAAGCCACTCACCACGGCCGCGTGGCGGATGTCGTCGACCAGCAGGCCGCGTTCGCGCGGCTCCATCCGGTCGAGCAGCACGCGCGTCTCCTCCGGGAAGTCGGAGCGTATGGGACTCTCGCCCCACGAACGCGGCTTGCGTGCGATGATGGCGAGCAGCGACAGCGGGTCCATCGCGGTGTCGGGGCTGCGCCCCCACCTGCGCTCCAACGTGACGATCGGCTCGCCGTCCATGGAACGCAGCTCGACCCGCAGGGCCCGCACGCCGGCCATGAGACGCATGGAATGCCATTTCGGGCCCGCGAGGTAGCGGTTCGAGTCGATCGTGACCGTTCCGGTCCTGTCGGCCTTCACCCCGCGCCAGTCGCACGCGTCGAACATGGACGGCGGCAGCGGGAGCATGTGGTCGAGGTCCGTCTCGAACAGGTCCCGGATCGGCACGTCCTCGCGGTAGTGGACGCCGCGCGCGATCTCGTCGCAGCGTTCCAACCACGCGTCCGTGAGCCGGTCCCATCCCTCCGCGGACGGCGTCGGCACCATCAGGTTGCGGCGCAGGAAACCGACCGCGTTCTCCGTGCTTCCCTTCTCCCAGCCGGAATAGGGGTTGCAGAACCTCGTCTCGAAGCCGTAGTGCGCGCAGAACAGCGAGAACAGCCTCGTCTGGGTGACGGTCCCGTCGGCCCTGCGGTGGCCGACCCCGGTGGCGTTGTCGAACACTAGCACGCGGGGGACCATGCCGGCATGGGAGAACACCTTGTTCAGACCATGGCACACGCATTCCGCGGTCTCTCCCGGCAGCGCGGCCACGTATCTCATGTTCGAGTACGGGAACGAGACCACCAGGAAATGCACGGTCCGTTCCACGCCGGCGACCACGGCCAGGGCCTGGCCGAAATCGACCTGCGCGCTGCCCGGCGCCCATTCCAGCTCACTGAACCCCTCGGCCTCGCCGCGGTGGCGTTGGCGCCAGCGCTTGACCCATCGCTGCACCGACGAATAACTGCCCTCGAAGCCGCATTCCTCCACGAGCCGCTCGTGTACGCGCCGGGCGGTGTGCCGCTGTTTGCGTGGCATGCGCCGGTCGGCCTCGAGCCATTCGTCGGCCTTGCGCGCGTACTCGCCCGCGACCAGGGAACGGCTCGCAGTTCCCCCGGTCGGCGGAACGGGCGAATAATCGCGGGTCGCGTACTTGACCACGGTCGTCCGCGAAACGCCCAGTTCCCTAGCTATCTGCGTATGCGTCAGGCCTTTCGTCTCGAGCTGCCTGATACTCTGTTGAATACGCACCGGTGTCGTCATTCCTTTCCTCCCGAGGACCATGTGTTGGTTGTTAGCACTCGGGAATCTATCAGGAACCGTACGGCACCGGCGCTTTTCTTCCGCCGATGCCATTTCCGTCCGCCGTCCGTGTCCAATATGAACGCTTATGCCGTTCAGATTTGGTGGTGACGCCGTACACGTTTATTTGACCATAAACACGCGGTTTTCCTGCGCGAAGATGGCCTTCAGGGCGGCGTGTTTATGTTCAATGTTTTTCCAACAGGTTCGGCAGCGTTTTCTCGCAGTGTAGGCAGCTGGTTTCCCACATGATCGGCAGGATGTCCCCTCATGGAAAGGGGCACCGGCCCGCCTCGCCTGTTATATTCCCGAGTTGCGAAACAACGGCTCATCCGCCGGTTGCAGCCGGCGGGACTCGGGAAGGAAAGGATATTGACGATACCGATGCCCAAACAGCAAGATATCAGGAGGCTCGACAGGCAGGGCGTGCCCCATGCCGAGATAGCGCGCAGGCTGCACGTGGACCGTTCCACGGTCGCGAGGTACGCGCGCATGGAGGACTGCACCCCCAAGCCGCCGGTGGACCGCAGATACTTCGAAGATCGACCCGTACGCGCATCTGGTGGACGGGTGGCTGGAGTCCGACCGGCTGATGCCCCGCAAGCAGCGGCACACCGCGCGCAGGATCCACGACCGCCTGCTGTCCGAGACGGACTACGACGGGGAGTACTCCACGACCCAACGGTACGTGAGGCGGTGGAGGCAGGCCAACCAGGCGCCTTCGGACGGATACTGCGAACTGGAGTGGGCGCCCGGGACCGCGCAGGTCGATTTCGGGGTGGCGCGGGCCAGGATCGCGGGCGAATGGGTCGAGGACCACTGCCTGGTGGTCACGTTCCCCCACTCGAACATGCGGTACGTGGCGAGCATGCCCGGGGAGAACGCGGAATGCCTGTGCCACGGGCTGCTCCTGGTGTTCGGGCACGTCGGCGGCGTGCCGCCCGTGCTCGTGCTCGACAACGCCACCGGAGCGGGACACCGCGACGCGAAGGGGCATGTGACGCTCACCAAGGTGTTCGACGCGTTCCTCTCCCACCACAGGATCGAGGCCAGGTTCTGCAACCCGTATTCCGGCAACGAGAAGGGCAGTGTGGAGAACGCGGTCGGGTTCCTGCGCCGCAACCTCATGGTCCCGCCCCTGGAGGCCGAGTCCCACGAGCAGCTCACCCGCGTCATGCTCGAACGCTGCGACGGGCTGGCCCGCGCGAGGCGCCACCACCGGTCGGCGGACACGTCCATCATGGAACGCTTCGCCGCGGACCGAGACGCGCTGATGCCCCTGCCGTCCACGCGTTTCGACCCGATCCGGTGGGAGATCCGGAAGGCCGACAAATACGGCCGGATCGACATCGACTCCAGCCGGTACCTGGCCGGGGGCGGATGGCACGGCAGGAGGCTCCTGGCCGCGGTCAGGTGGGACAGCGTGCGGATCGCCGACCCCGAATCCGGCGAGACGGTCGCCGAATACCCCAGACGGTACGGGAAGACGACCGGCACGCTGAGGGATCCCGCGCTGGTGATGCCGATGCTCGCCGCGCGCCCGGGCTCGTGGAGGGAGACCCCCATACGTCCGGACTTCCCGGAGGATGTGCGCGAATGGCTCGACCGGGCCGACGGCCGGCGCCTGCGCGACAGCCTCAGGGTCATCGCCCAGGCCACCCTGGCCGCGGGCTTCGACAACGCCATGCTCGCCGCGTCCGACTCGATCGGACTGCGGCCCGAGGCCGGGCCCGCGGAAACAGACCTGGTGTCGCTCGCCCTGCGCCACCGGGACGGGGAACCGGACGGAACGGACGCCCAAGGGCCCGACCTGCTGGACTACGACCGGTTCATCAACGGGGACGGGCCGGACGACGGGGAGGAGGGACGATGAGCGGGGGCGCCGATCCCAGGATCCCGGAGACCAGGAGGCGCCGGGCCGAAACCATCGCCAAAAGCGAACGCGTCATGACGATGAGCAGGAGCCTGACGCTCACGCGCAGCGTCCTGGCCGAGCATATCGCCCAAGCCACGCCCGCCCAACTCGACTTCATCGAGTCCTGGTTCGAGGCCGAGCTCGCCAGCCGCGAGCAATCCAAAAGGGCCCGCCTGCTCAAAGCCGCGGGGCTGCCCAACGAGAAGACCCTCGACGGCTACGACTGGTCGAACCTCAGGATGCCTCCGGACTGGGGGCGGGCCCAGCTCGAGGCCCTCGAGTTCATCGACGGACGCGAGGACCTCGTGCTCTACGGCCCGGTCGGCACCGGCAAGAGCCATCTCGCCGTCGCCCTGGGAAGGCTCGCATGCATGAACGCAGTGCCCGTCAGGTTCTTCACCGCGTCCGGCCTGCTCATGCGCCTGAGGCGCGCCAAACAGGAGAACCGGCTCGACAGGGAGCTCGCGGGCATCGGGAAGGCGCGGCTCCTGATCATCGACGAGTTCGGCTACATGCCCGTCGACGAGGAAGGCAGCCGGCTCCTGTTCCAGGTCATATCCGATTCCTACGAGACAAGGAGCATCATCCACGCCACCAACATCGAGTTCAGCGGATGGGGCCGCGTCCTGGGCGACAAGAACATGGCCGCCGCGCTCATCGACCGCACCGTCCACCACGGCAGGCTCATCCGTTTCGAGGGCAGATCCTACCGCAGCGAGCACGCCCTCATGACCAGATAAACCAACCAACGACAGGCAGGAACAGGCGGCGGGCCGGCCACATGCCGAACATGCGGAAAACCCGCTGCCGAAACCGCGGAAACACACTGCTCATAATGCGGACGTCAACTTGCCAAAACACAGCGGCGGACGCCCATTCCCTGTGACCGGGCGGCGTCTTGGAGAGCACGTTGCGCATGAAACGCACCATGCACCGCTGGTATCTCGCGTTCGGCGGCATCGAGTTGACCGTGGAGACGAGTCCGGCGCACCGGTCGCCGACCACCGGTCTGACGCCCCTCAACCCGCGTTCGATCATGCTTCGGAAGAACTGCTCCCGGCTGGCCGCGTCCTCGCGCATGCCCTCGTCGACCGCGATGGCCTCGCGCCGGCCCTCCGTGCCGACGCCGATGGCGACGAGGACGCTCACGCTCTCCACGCTTCCGCCCCGGGATCGCTTGCGTCACACGCCGTCCACGAACACGTACGGGCACTCGGATTCCAACGGGCGTTTCCGCCACTCGTCGATCTCCTTGTAGATCTTCTTGAGTTTGTCGCTCAATGTCCGGGATGGCATCCGCTCGCCCCACGGCAGCCGGCTGATGTCGTCCACCCTGCGTGTGCTCACGCCCGCGAGGTACATCTCCATCAGCGCCTCCTCGACGCTGGATTCGCGCCTCCGGCAGCGCTCGATCACCGCCGACCCGAACAGGGCGCCCTTCAATTCGGGCACCTTGAGACTCAACTTGCCGGCCTTGGCGGCCAGCGTGCGCTCGCAGTGGCCGGCGCGGAACGCCTTCCGGCCGGTCTTGCGCCCGTATCTGGCGGCGTTGGCGATCTCGTCGGCCTCGGCGTCGGGCATGGCGTTGATGGTCTGCTCGACCTTGACCCGGACCAAGGCATCGAGCTTGGACTCGAACATGGCGTCGTCGAACTGTATGATTTTATCGGACATGGCTTCCGGCCTTCTTTCCAATCGCGGTTTTCATGTGTAAGCGACTGAAAATCGTACCAAAGCCGGTCCATGTCCTTTTCATCGGAACCCACAACCGAACCTGCGCAAGAAGACGGGCGTTATCTTAGATTTTTTCGGGTACATATATAAATCACTCTAAAGAAGGTTTTTAGCAAGTCTTACACGCGTTCTTTCGCCTGAAAATAAGGGGGTGGTGCCGTTTTGTTGGACTTCCTTGTTCCTGCCTTCTGCTTATGCCACGAGGCCGAGCTTGCGCCGCCGGTCCATGATGCTCATGCCGTACTCGGTCTTGATCCGCTTGTCCCGGTACCAGACCATGTAGTCGTTCAGCATGTCGATGAACCCGTCCATCGAAACACCCGCGAAGCTTCTCTTGTGGAAGAACTCCTGCTTGAGACGGCCGAAGAACCCCTCCGCGGCCGCGTTGTCCGGAGAACAGCCTTTCGCGCTCATCGAACGCGTCAATTTGTTGTCCTCGCAGATGCGGATCCATTCCGCCCACCTATAATGACAGCCGCGATCACTACGGCTTGACCGCCACGTCATGCACGTTCACGGCCAACTGGTAAAGCGCCGGATTCCACGTCTCCGGCCCCTGCGACAGCATGCCCGTGGCTATCGAACCGGCGCCACCGCCCCCGATCATGTTGAGCATCGCAACGATGAAATCCTCCATGCCGGGATCCCCGATGCCTCAAACCGGCTCAGCCCGACGCCACGGCGCTGAAGATCTGCGCCGCCGCGATGATCATGCCGCCGCCCACGATCTGCTACAGACCCGACTGCGTCTGCGGCCCGTTATGATCCTTCAGGCCGCCGCCGAACGTCACCGCGCCCCACACCAGCCACAGGCCGCCGCCGATCGTCGCGAACTTCACGAACAATTCCAGCACCTGGTTCATCAAATCCACAGCCGCACTCCTCCGCACAGGAACGGCACGGCCACCGCCATGCCCACGCATACGGCCATCCTCATGCAGTCCCGCGGAATCAGCGGCGGACAACAGGGGATTGATGGTGTGGAAGTAATTTGGATGCGTTTTACATGGCTTTGTTACTGATGTGTGGCTGAGAGCATGTTGGCGGCAATGACCGGTGCCCGTCCTTTCCGGCGAGATTGCGAAATCAATGACAGCAATGACCGGGATCCCATCTTGGTGGTACCGATCCAATGGTCTGTCATCAGAGCGATCATCGTGTCATTGGTCAGATGGGCAAAAGAACCTTTATGCAAGGTCTTTCCTCCGCGCTCTTTATAGGCTTCGGAGCCGATGTACCTTTTCACTATGCCAAGGGGAACATAGTGCCCCGGAACGAGCTGATTGTTCTGTGGCGGTCGTCGATTGGTATCGACGAACTTGAAGAAGAAGGGACTGTCGTTGAACCGATATTCAGAATCAGGCTCAGAAGTCAACGATTCCTCCAGTTCCTCCATTCTGCGGATTTCCTCAAGCGCTTGGCGGTCAATGTGATAGCGTTCTTCTTCGTCGAAACGTTTGTATTGGATCATCACAAGATCCGTCCAATTATTGCCGTCATGCTGGCAATAGATTAGATCGGTTCCTGTTATGCGTTCCGCATCCTCTTTGTCCGCGTACCAAATACAGATGTGGTGATCGGGGTCTAATGGATCTCGATAGGCCGTCATATCCAACACAGGCGCGTTTTCCTCTATCCAGTCATTGAATGCATGCCAATCGTGACGGATGGCGGAAGCCTCGCTTCCCCCAGGCAGGGGCTGCATGAACGTCATGCCGGGATTCGACGCCTTTTCCCAGGATTCGTCCACGCCAGCAAACCGGCATGCGAGTTCTGTCGCATCATGCGATTCGATCTCATTTTGGGAAAGACGCGCGGGCATTGTTGTTCTGGATTTTTCTTCCAGCCGTTCTTGAATTTTGGAGAAATCTTGATCCTTCTCGCCTAATACCTTCAATATTTGTTTCGCGCTGCCCGGGCTTACCGTTCTTTCTCGCGAAAGGTTTTCTCGCACCCACCTACTTACGTGATGGTCTGATGAATCGACGATTTCCTGTATTTCAATGGGATGGGTGAAGATATGGAAATCCGTAAATCTGTATTGGTGTTTCAGTTTCCCTATTCTTCTGAGAAAAGTCATCAGGCAAACGCCGATAATAGCATCATCGCTGACTAGAAAAACCGGGTGCACGCCCTTGGGAAAGGTGAAATCCCTTACATCGTCCACCGCTTTGGTGCCGAACTCTTCCGATTCCTCCCATTTTGGGTTATAGCCGTTCGATACCGTCATCCAATTGGACAACGACTCGCGCCCTAGAAGGATGTTTTGCCAAGTGATCGCCATTTGGGAGGCCCCTTGCTTCAGTGGTGAATCATTTGCGGCATGCTGGTCTGAGCTTCTTGCAAGCGGCTTGTGAATGCATTCAGTCGTAATGCCTTGAGATGGGCGAGCTCTTCGCGCATGGTGCGCGGCGGGTTGTCCTTGCTGGAGACGACTTCCTCCATGACGGCGAGCACGCCATCTCCATCGCGGTCAAGCATGGCGCAGAGGAATTCGTCGGGGTGAATGGCCTTGACAGCGTATGGGGCGAGCTGCGGAGCAGGGAAATCCTTGAGATTGTAGGTGACGATGTAGTCGGCATCGGCGACCAGCGCGGCGGCGAGCACATGCCGGTCATCCGGGTCGGGCAGGTCGAGCGTGGACTCGCGCGGCTCCCAGCCATAGACGCAATGCGTGGGGTTCATGGTTCGTATGGCGTCGAGGAACCGCTGCACCTTGGCCGGATCGCGTCGCTGGCGCTCAACCAACGTGCGGCGCACCTCGCCAAGGATGCGCTCGGACCACACGGCGTCGATGATGCTGCGCTCGTCCAAAGTCAGGAGGATGTCGAGCAGCCACATGGGCGGGAACACGTTGGCATCCAGCAGGGCGACGGGCTTGGTCATAGCATGCCTTTCAGTCGAACTGGGCGACGTATTCGGCCAGCTCGGCGTCGTCCATCGCGATCTCCTGCGCGGAGCAGCGCATGGCCGCCAGCGAGGAACGCATGCGTTCTCGTTCCTGACGCTGGTAGTCCATCACATCAACCACATCCACCAAACGCCGGCCGGTATCCCCGTTGCGAGTGAAGGGCAGGCGTCCCGAGTCCAGGATGCGCGCCACCGTGCGGGGCGAACAATCAAGCAGCTTGGCGGCCTGCCCCGTGGTGACCATGCGGTGACGGCCCATGACTCCCATCGCCGCGTTCAACGCGGCCTCGTAGGCTTCCATATCCAGCTCGGTTACCCCGCCGTCGGCGCCGACCAGCGCGCGACTGCCCATCTCAACCGTGGTGCCCTTGGCGCGCGGACATTCCAGCACTGCGCTCATTGCGATCTCCTTCAACCTTGTTCCATGAAGCATCTCCATCCTATCATTTTTCTGACAAAACTGACAGCAGGAATGTTTGTCAGAAAATAGAGAGTCCGCAAGACAACTTGCGGACTTGGCGTTGCCAGCTGTCGGCTGGGCGGAGCGCAACGGATGTCCAACCCGGCCATACCGATAGCCGAAATTGCTTTACTGGCGACTCATTGGGATTGGTGTGACGAGTTGGGTGGAGTCTGGTTCGGGACTATCTCACCAAGATGCCGTCGCGAACGAGCTGCTCACTGATGCATCGCTAAAGTTGTAGTCCGGACAAAAGTGTTGTGCTTACAAATAGACGGATTATCGAACCCGGTAGAGCTTGGCGTATGTGTTGTCTCCATCAGAGTATTCTCCGGCGATGTCGGGACCGGCGAGCCCGTCGTGTAGGCGCAGGGAACGGCGCGTGACAACGGCAAGTTTCATAGTGGCATTACGCTCCAGCAGATAATAGGTTCGGGGGATCCATCCGCCAAGTCTAAGACCGTCGATTGCATTTATTAGTGCACCAAGCATGTCTCCTGCAAGGTTAGATGCCACAACCCACACGCCATCCTTCCAATCCAATGAGGAAGAGGCGCGGGCCCTCCAGATTGCAGTGGAATCAGGGAACGCCTCTCTGATCGCCGCATCCGCCCGTGACGCGAACAACCGGCCAGGAGCTTTGAAGGGCTTCAGAGAATGCCAGTCACTGTCAATCTGCAAGTCTGCCTTGCTCATTTCGCTCATTGTCACCTTATCCAAATATGGAGGTAATGCTCGATATTTCAGCTCTAAGATATGCGTCGTCTAAATTGGCCTGTATCAGTTGGCGTGCTGTTGAATGCTGTCACATTTCAGCATTCAACAGCACACATATAAGGATTGAAACAGTCTCGGGGAAGACCGCTTCAATGAAGGCTCTCAGCAATGGCTCTTGATCCATGCAAAGAATGCGGAATTTCCCAGCTTAATCACCGCACCTAGGATGGGGTGCTTACCGATGAGTTTCAAAGCTGCGCTGATAGCGCCGCTCTGGATCAGCTTAGCCGCATCGGTGGCGACTTTGCATAGGGTGCTGTTCGAAGAGCGTGAGAGTTGCGGCGTGTCTGCAAGATTGGCCATTTCTTGCAGTTGCTCCTCGCTCATCCCCTCCAACTGCCTCGCCATTTGCTCGACTGCTTGCTGAAGGGGGTATTTCCTGCACCGTTCCATCAAAGTCGATGATTTGGAATGTGCCGTTGTCGTAATCGACCGTTGCCTGAAGCGTGCCCTTGCCTTCGATATCGATCGATTCCGTCTTCCTGCCGTGAAGGTCTCCTCCAAGGGATGCGGGCAGTTCGCTGGACGGGATGGATGAATAGTCGACAGGGGCGGCGCTTGCCTCCGTTGGAATCATTACGCATAGGCACATCGCCAATGCGGTTAGAATCGCAAGAAGGTTGATGGCTTTTCTTTTTAGCATGACTTTTCCTTTGATGAATAGTGGGGTTTGATTATTTCAGTTGCAGGATGTCCTGTTGCAGGGGCGGCTTGATGAGTTTGAGCTCGGTCGTTCCCTCCGACGTTTCTTCGTCGAGATCGACGACGCATACCCTTGAATTGGTCGCCGAGGTGAAGTAGTAGCGTTTGCTTTCCGCGCACATGACGATGGTGCATTGCGTCTGCTCGTAATGCGGGGCCGCTTCGTCCGGGTCGTACATGATGCCCATGGGCACGTCGACCGTGGCGAAGGTGTTGAGCATCTTGGTGACCGCGTCGGTCTCGTCGGCCGGCTCGGGCATGCAGTCCTTCGCGAAGGCCAGCCTCACGAACCTTGAAGCGGGACTGTAGTCGCCCGGCAGTCCGAACCAGCCGCTGCCCTCGCCCATCTCGCTGATTTCATGGCCGTTGACCAGCTGGGCCGGCCTGGCCCGGTTGGACGTGCCCAGATAGTTGTTGAGATTGGTCAGGTGCCAGTTGTAATCGGGGGAGTTCGTCAGCACGCCCATCGTGCGGCGGTAGACCTTCAGCCCGCCTTCGAGAGGCTCAGCGACAATGGCCTCCCCGCTTGGGTCGGAGAAGATGTAGTGGTGGGGCAGCGTCATTCCGGTGGAGGGCTCGTCAATGACATTGACGTGTTTCAGCAACTCCTCCACCTCGTCGAGGTTCGCGGCCTTGCCCAGCACGAACGGCAGCAGCAGGCCGGCGTTGACGTCATAGTCCGCTTGCCTGGTGTCGAACTTGCAATAATGTGGGAAGTACAGCATCGCTCCCATGAGGCCGTGCTCGTTGACGCCGTCCGTGAGCAGCGGCGTGGGGAACATGGCGACGTCCATGCCCACGACGGCGTAATCCGTGGTCTGCCGTTCGTCACCGGTGAACGTCAGCGCCACCGAATGGCCGCGCGGGATGACCGCGATCCTGTTTGCCTCGATGGTGCCGTACTCATCGTAGGTCCTTCCCAGAAAATGCCTGCCATCGGCCGAGGAACACGTGAACTACTGCATGCGTCCATGATCGCTCCTTTCCGGATTGCCGTCTTTCGGAAATCCATGCAAGAAGAAGCGTCCACCTTACAGTGAGTGTAAGGTCAAGCACACGTGTCTTTCTGGCGTGTCGCGCGGGAATCGTTTGATGGAAGCGCTGTCAGCTTCGGAGGGGGATGAGTATTCGCGTGACATAGTCCTGTGGCGAGGAGATGGCGAACTCGTTCAAACCATGCTCGTATGCGTAGTCGCCAAGCCCCATACCATGCCCGTCCGCATATCGCAGCATCGAGCGATACAGGTCGGGAAGACCGGACCAGACGCCCCGGTGGTAACCGCAGAGATAATCCCCGGAAGGCAAAGTCATGGCGGACCGGTCATCCGCCTGTGCTGGCCCCGGCTCCGCCGCATGGCCTGTGCCGTCATCGGCGACGAACACACCGTCATACCGGTCGAACCGTCCCGACCTAACATTTCTGACGGCGATGAAACTGCCGATGCCGGAACGCAGGCGGTCGAGGCCCCACCGTCGTTTGACCATCCGCATGAACTCCAAGGTGTCTTCGCCGGCATGCACCGAGGTCATCGTCAGCACCTGCGCTTCCGGCCTATGGACGACCTCGACGCGATCCCGGGACACCGATTCGCAATCCGCAAGATAGCCGGCCTTCCGATTCAGAACTTTTTCGAGCCGTTCCAGACGTTCTTTTCTTTCGCGCACCTCGGTCCTCAGCCGTGCAAGCACTTCGGCGAAACGTTGCTCCCCGGGGCGGGAGACGTAGTCCTTGATCTCCTCCACGCCGAAGCCCAGGTCTCGCAACATGCGGATGTATTCGAACTCCAGACTCTGGGATGCGTCGTAATACCGGTAACCATTCCCGCCACGGCTCCTGGGCGAGAACAAACCGACCTCGTCATAGTAATGCAACGTCCGCGTGTTGACATCATGTAACCGGGCAAACTGCGAAACCGTCAACATGCTCCCCATACTTGCAATGTCTCCCGGCTCTATGGCTTTACCCATTCCTTGCCTTCAATCATGTTTCAATTGCGCCTATATATTGGCTCTCAATTGTATCCATATGGCAGATTGTGATATGGCTCGTATCGACAGCGGCACCCGAGCCGCTTTATTCGTCGAATCCGAGGCCTTGTGCCTAAGCGAAATGAAAATACACAGGACGCGGGAGATTGTCTGAAACCAGCCGAGTAGGACGCTAAACAAAGGTTCTACTCGGCGGTCTCAGAAAACGGCACATCAGTTCATGGGCGGCTCCTTGGGGTTGATGGTGGTGACAAGTTGGGCGAAGTCCGGCTCGGAACCGTCTCCGTCGGGACTGCCGTCGTAGCCAGCAGCATCATCGTTCGCGTCGTTCTCGTGCCCGGTGTGGCGGCCGTTGGCGCGGGTGAGGCGGATTGCGGCGGTTGCGCCGGTGCCGAGGAGCGCGAGGACGAGGACGACGGCGATGAGGCCGGCGATGTTGGTGCCGGTGGTCGCCAGATTATCCTTGGGCTGGTAACCGTTCCAATCGTCGGTGTTGCTGGTCACGGTGGTGTCCGTGCACAGGGTCCGTCCGTCGATCTCCACCGCGTCCTCGTGCAGTTTCTCCTCGTCCTTGCCGTCGAAGGGGTCGGGGTCGGTGACGACGCATTGGACGAGCGGCGTGCCGGTGACGATGGCGCGGTCGGTGTGATGCTCGCTCACGCCACTGAGGGTGGCCTTGACCTCCACTCTGTCGCCGGGCTTGAGGATCAGCGTCTGCCAGTCGTCGGGATACTCGAACTCGCCGATCCGACCGTCGCCGGCGACGAGCTGGTCGGTGAGGTTCAGCTCGCTTGCCTTGAACCAAGGGCCTTCGCCGGTGTCGGGGTCGGTGGGCGATGCGTTGGTGATGGTGAACACGATGCGAGTGTCGCTCCCGTTCATGTTCAACGCCTCGTCAACGGTGTCACGGTCGCCGTCGGGCCAGCCGGACTGCTCGTCCCATTTCTCGATGGTGAGCCGGGGCGTCATGTCGGGCGTGTGCGTGGTGACGGTGTTCGAGGGCCGTTCGACCCCGTTGATGGTCTCGGTGAACCGGTTGGCCACGGGACCGCCCACGGCGATGCGCTGGCATTGGATGAACGCGGTCCACGCCTGCTCGTGCTCGGTGTCTGCCGACACGAGGCCAAGCATCAGCTCCGTGGCGCGCACGGTGACCACGCCGTGCCCGTCGGCGGCGAGCTCGAAGAGTTCTCCGCCGAAACGGCTGGCGTCGAAGTCGGAGCCGGCGATGCGTTCGCCCCGCTCGGCCAGGGTCTCGCCGTCCTTGATGAGGTCGCGGGCGGCGTAGACGGCCCATTGGCCGGTGAACCTGTCGTACCGGGTGTCGAGCGGGTCGCTGATGGACCAGTCGGAGACCTGCGGGTAGGCGCGGTCGGGCGGCAGTGTGGAGCTGTCGAGCCGGTAGAGGAACAGGCTGTTGAGATAGATGCTCTTGCCATCCACGCTCTGCCCGTCCACCTTGACCACGACATCCTTGGCCGGGTTGATCGGCTGCAAAGGGTTGGAGACCTGGTTGGTGTCCTTGCGCACGTCGTTGACCAGCTGGGTGGCCGTGTTCGTGACCACGTGACCGTCGGTGACCTTGATGACGGTCATCGGCAGCGTGACCTCATACGAGGCGCCCAGAAGCGACTGGTCGATGGCCGGGTCCTTCAACGGGTCGTGGTCCTTGCCGCCAAGCGCGGCGTAGGCTTTGAGATCGGCCGGCTGGGGGTCGCCCTTGATGGTCTCTCCCGTCGCCGGAACCTCGGTATCGGCGGTTTTGGCGAACACGTATGCCACGCCGTCGAAGGCCTGGATGTTGAACCGGTCGGTCACGTCCCTGCCGTTGGCCTTGTCGGTCACGGTGATGCGGTTCTCGTCGAGTTCGAGGTATTCGTCGTCCCAGTCATCGACCATGCCCAGCCGCCACACCTTGTAGGCATGGTTCGTCTGCTTGGCGTCGAGGTCAATCCGATAGTAGATGCGGTCTCCGAGCAACGCGGTCTTGCCGTCGATCGAAATGGACTGGTCGGCCTGGGTGTCCTCCTTGCCCGGCTGGAAGTCGGGCGGATCGTTCCATACCTTGTTGCTTGGCGTGACCGAGTCGTTCAAGGTCAACGCCCACTGGTTGTCAACCACGGTGTCGGCCGGAGCATCCTCGGCCACGACGCCCTCGAACCTGATGATGATCCTGGGATTCGCGCCCGCCAGCCAGTTCGCCCGCACATAGTCGTCCGCGAACACGAGACGCACGGCATGACTCGCGTCGTTCCACTCGCTGCGGTACTGGCTCTTGGGGATGAACTCGCCGGTGGTCAGGTCGGTGACCTCCAGGGTCTGCTTGTCCGGCTGGAAGTGCTCGTCATACGTGTCGGTGACCGCCACCTCGACGATGGCGTAGGCGAGACTGTCGGGCAAGTGCGGCTGGGTTTCCAAACGGTATTCGAGACGCTGGCCGGGGAAGACGATCTTGCCGTCCACGCTGTCCTGGCCGCCGCCTTGGGAGGATTCCCCGACCACATCCTTGACCACGGCGGCACGTAACCGCAGATCTTCGGCTCGTTGGTCTCGACCGTGTGCGTGTTGATGGTCTGCGAGCCGGCGTTGGTCAGCTCCGCGCCGTTCTTTCCGGCGATGCAGAACGTGATCTCGTCGTCCGCTTCGATGCCGAAGTCGTCGCGCACCTGGCCCGCCCCGTCCCGTTGGCGTAGTTCGCGCGGCCGGGAACGAGCATCGTGATCTGTCTGGCCTTCGCCAAGCCCTTCAACCCGGTCAGGTAGGAGGCCTTGGCCGTGGCGGTGACCACGGTGCCATCGATCGTGATGTCCCACTGGCCGGTGATGTCACGGCCACGGTTGGCGATGTCGCTCACGCTGCTGGCACGATCGGTGCCCGCGTCCGCCTCGTACACGCGGACCGCCGCCGCTTCATCGGCGTCGAACAGGTAATCGGCGGCCGTCCAATCATCGACCAAGGCGAGCGTCCGCGGGGCCTGGATCAGGTTCGCCGGCACGGTGCCGTTGACCACGGAGGCCACGCGGTCTCCATCGAGGAACACCTTGCCGTCGCCGCCGGCCTGATTGGTGCGGTCGGGGTCGATCACGGCCTGCCACTTGCCATCGGCATCAAGCATGATCCAGCTTTTGTCGGGATTGGGCCGCCAGGTGTCGAACTCGCGTTCTCCCGCGTCAGCCTCGGGCAGCTGGTTCCACTTGCCCCACGCATGGTCGCTGATGTTCTGGTAATCGGATGGCAGACTGACGGTCACATCGAAGCCGAACACATACTCGTGGTCGAACGGCATCATGCCCTTGTCGGCCGAACGGACCGCGCTGACCGTGTTCGACGCGCGGTCCCAACCGATCTCGAACTCGGCGGAGACGTCGCGATTGTTATCGGTGGCGTCCACGAGCGTGAAGCCATCCACCGTGTAATCGACGCCGTTGGGTTCGATCACGTCCCTGAAACTCAGCTCGTAACCGCCCCGGCCGGTCCCGTATGTGATGGTGGTGCGGTTGGTCATCCGATCGGCGCTGACGCCTTCCTCGATGCTCTTGACCGGATCGGCCGGCGGCACGGCGCTGACCTTCCAGGTCTCCGCCGGGTCCCGGTCCGTGGTGTCCACGGCCGCCTGCATGCTTCCCTGCCTGGGCACCTGGATATCGATCCAATACGTGCCCTCGGCCCAGGAATCCATGCCGAAATCACCCGGCAAAGCCAGGTTGTCGATCACGGTGTCGCCGCTATTGGCGAAGCTGATCGGCTTGCTCACGCTGCCCGCCGGCGCGTAGGGGCCGCCATCGTAATGCACGATCGCGGTGCCGCGCAAGGTCTCCTTGATCGACGAACCACCGTTGTCCGCGTGGATGGTGTCACCGACCGGCATAGTCGAGCCGACCTGCATGTCGGTCTGCTGGCGGTGCGAGGTGGTGACTGTCAACGGATAATCGACGGGCGGCTGGTTCTTGGCCAGCACGTCCACACGGAACGAGGCATCGGGATTGGCATTGATGGAATCCTGCACCAGACTATCCACCGAACGCACGCCAAGCCGGTCGGTCCATGTGGTGCCGGTCGTGTACGACTGGCCTTGGTACTGGTAGGTGCCACGCCCCTCGGCGGCCCATTGGGATTCCCAGCGCTGACGCGCGTTCGAGCTGACATAGGAACCGCTGAACACACCGTTGCCGAGGCGCGCGTAGCCGACGGCGACCATCCGGCATTCCGCGTCGCCCTCCCCGGTGTACGAGGCCTTGCACTCCGAGATCGCGTCGGCGAGGATGGCGTTCATGTCCACGAACTGGTTCGAGCCATCCTCCAGATCGGAAGACAAGGTAGTGCTCGAATCGCGTATCGCCTGCTTCATGCCCTCCAGAGTGGCGGGCCAGGAATCCTTGTAGATCCAATGCACGTCGGCGGTCTGCGATGGAACCTGCCCGCCGGAACCGCCACCGCCCTCGCCGGAGCCGCCACCGCCGCCCTCGGCGAACGCGGCGGGCGCCAGACATCCCAAGGCCAACGCCCCTGCGGTCAGGGCGGCCATCAGCATCGTGCGCCTGCTCTTCTTCCCGCCACGTGGCCAGGCAGACCGAGCAGCATGCGAACCAACGCCGTTGATCACGCGAGCCATGATGAGCATGATGGGGGAGTTTGGCGAAATAGTACAGCAGTCCGGCGGCGAAATAGAGCACCGTGCCAACCGCCACAAGTGTGCGCTTGCTGGTTTTGTCGGAAAGATTGCCTGCGATAGGGCGGCAGAACAGTGAGATGAAACTCATCG
>ENA-OQCU01000435-OQCU01000435.1-human-gut-metagenome-genome-assembly--contig:-NODE-435-length-19343-cov-3.259575_pt1 | contig 19343 bp, 22 predicted proteins | sample MGYA00242504_ERZ504590 | MGnify/ENA primary metagenome ERZ504590 (study PRJEB26092, sample SAMD00036318) | human gut metagenome | host: Homo sapiens | study: EMG produced TPA metagenomics assembly of... | reverse complement strand
ACCATAACGGTATCTTTTATGCAAATTTTCTTTGTATAGATACCAGCACATTTTCCAAATTATCTTTTCTCCAACCAACAGGAAGAAGGCGTATATTTCTTTCGGAAGAACAAATTTGCAACTTGCTCTGGCACTCACTGAATAAAGATAATTGCATAAAATGAAAACCCTTACACAAAGAACCTGAAATCAATGCCAGAGCTGCTTTGCAAATTTTTTGCTGTAGAAAGAGAATATACGCTTTCTTCCGTCACATTGAGAAAACTTATATCTGCCAGAGAACGCAACTAAACAGCTGCAATAAAACGTTCGAATGCCTTACGTCCTTCCGGTGTACACTTGTACACACCTGCATCCTGCAATACTTCATTAAAGACCAGACCGATTTCCTCATGCAGAATATCCATCACATTGTCTTTTGTGATCTTATCATACTTCGGAAGGAAACCTTCTGCCCATTCTGCATGGGAAGCAAGTGTTTCTGTCGCACGTAAGTCTGTACCATTTACCAGTGCATCGGCAAGCTCTGCCATCTCATCTTTCAGGCGGGCAGGCAGTACCGCAAGTCCCATAACCTCGATGAGACCAATGTTCTCTTTTTTGATATGATGCAGTTTTGCATGTGGATGATATACTCCCAGAGGATGTTCCTCGGTCGTAATATTGTTACGCAGCACCAGATCCAGTTCAAAATCATCCCCACGTCTGCGGGCAATCGGAGTGATTGTATTGTGTGGCTCTCCGTCTGTCTCAGCATAGATAAATGCCTCCTCATCCGTATAGCCTCTCCACTTCAAAAGAATCTTGTCTGCCAGTTCGATCAGGCGCTCCTTATCCGGTCCGCTGATACGGATAACAGACATTGGCCATTTCACGATTCCAGCTTTCACATCAGAAAATCCTTCAAACTGAAGTTCTTTCTCAATCGGTGCTTTTGCCATGCAAATGTATAATGTCCGCCCTGGAAATGATCATGACTTAAGATAGAACCACCAACGATCGGAAGATCTGCATTGGATCCCAGGAAATAATGAGGAAACAGTTTTACAAAATCAAACAGTTTGATAAAGGTGTTTCTCTCAATCTTCATCGGAGTATGCTTGCTGTTGAACACGATGCAATGCTCATTGTAATATACATATGGAGAATACTGGAAGCCCCATGGTGTATCGTTGATCGTGATCGGAATGATTCTGTGATTCTGTCTTGCCGGATGATTGACACGACCTGCATATCCTTCATTCTCCGGACAAAGGAGACATTTTGGATAGCTGCTTGCTTTCGCATTTTTTGCTGCTGCGATCGCTTTTGGATCTTTTTCCGGTTTGGAAAGATTAATGGTAATATCAATTTCGCCATACGGGCTGTCTACTTTCCATTTCTGATCTTTCTTTACACGATAGCGGCGAATATAGTTGCTGTCCTGGCTTAATTTATAGAAGTAATCGGTAGCTTCCTGCGGACTGTTCTGATACTTATCCCAGAATTCTTTCTGAACCTGCGCCGGACGCGGCATCAGACAGTTCATCAGTCTTGTATCAAAAAGATCACGATACACAACACTGTCTTCGATCAGTCCTCTCTTTACGGCTTCATCCAGAAGTTCATTTAAAGTTTCTTCCAGATCTACATCTGAAAAGCTCTCTTCTGGTTCCACATATTCATCTTCATGAAATACATCCAGAAGAAGATTGATAGTGTAACTTTTTTTCACACTCCGCTACCAGTCCTGTTTCCATTCCATACTGCACAAGTTTCGTGATGCTTTTGCTTAACATAAGCCTGTCCTCCTGTTAAATTTATTTTTGGTTATCAAGATAGGAAATAAAGACATTTCCTGCTGCCTGGAATAACGCCGTACTATCGTTCATTCCGTAAGGACTTACTTCGCCTGTAGCCGGATCAAGAAGCCAGGTATTGTACTGATCGTATCCAACGATCACTACACTGGAATCTGCACCGGTCTTGGCTATAACCGCACGTTGCGCACTGATTTCATAGAGTACATTTTCCAAACTGCATCCGGTAAGGTCGATCACCGTTCCTGAATCTCCCAATCCCTGCTGCAGAACGTCTTTGTCCCAGGAACCACTTCGAATGATCTCCGGAACATCCTCTGTATTCAGCGTCAGCTGTGTTTTCATATTTCCACGTTCCCATACATATTGCTGTGCCCGGTTCAGAACCACACCTGTCAGACTGTCTGCATGGAGAATTGCCTGTGCCGGATCTGTCCACGTACTATCCAGTCCGCCCTTTGCATATACATAATAAATATTACTGATCTGACTCTTGTCAACATCCAGTTGAACTGTTTTTTCCCCTGTATTTTTCATCTTTGCAGTAAGAATCAACGGTTCGTCTGTTTCCGGTTTGTTGTCAAATGCCAGCTTGACGATCACGCCCTGGCGGGTTTGTACTGCTCTGTTCAGCAGAAACAACCTTTGCTGCCGCTGCCTGATTATTCAGATGTTTGTTCCTTATTTTCACAGTATCAAGATGCTTCCAAGTTTTTTCAGAAAGATTAAACTTGCATAAGGGTACTTCCAACCGTCACATCTGTAATATAATATCCATCCTGATGATACTCCTTTTTGACTGTTCCGTCAAAACCTTCAATTCTGATTGAAGTAATTCCATCTGTAGTATGTCCGTTTTCATCTGTAAGACTGTCACCGTCCAAAACGATACCATAGACCACATCTTCATTCATAAATCCCAGCACACGAAGGCTCTGTCCTGCATCCGGTGTAGCATTTCTTGTTTCCAGCGTATCAAAATCGATGAATTCTACCTGACCAGCCTGATCCCCGTCACTGATCCGCCATGCTGCATGTGCATTGGTAGCCGAAACCGCAAACTGATTTCCATCAATATTATCTGCAAGCACATCATAACTGCTTTCATCAATATTGATCTGATAAAGCCTGCCTGCAAGCAAAAGAAACAGCTGATTATCTTTATTCACATAGCTCAGCGTTCCAAGGTCTGATTTCAGGAATTCAAATGATTCTGACGTTGGAATAAACACACGTTCCTCTACAACATTCTGATCATGGTCATAATGGTAGATTCCAACACCACAATATCCTTCATATGTTCCGCGGTTCATATAACCATAAACCATGAAATCCAGATCCCACTGTCATTAATGCCCAGCAGCTTGATATCATGTTCCATTCTGGAATCACGAAAATCTCCGTTTGATTTTCTGCGGAAATCAAAGACATCTACAAATTTGCCGGTATCCGGCGCATAAGTCCACAAGGCACCTTCCTGCGTAAAAGCAGTCACACTGCCATCTTCATTGGAAAGCATCGTGACATTTTTGTCCCGGACTCCAAGAAGCAGCCCATCATCTGTGATCACTGCCTGCTGAGGATCAAATACCTGATCTGCGCTTCGCTGAAAATCCAACAGCATAATTCTGGTATCCGTATAGCGAAGCCGGTAAAATCCGTCACATTATAATACTCTGCGCCACCGTTTTCGTTGGTTGCCTTTATCTCATATTCCAGCGAAATACTCGCCGTCGTCTCATTGATCTCTTTAATGACCGGAATGCCTTCTTGGATATCTGCGGACTTAAATTTCCCCAGCTGATCGTAGAAAGTGGTGACATGTATCGTCACAGCCGTTAAAAATTTGTCGAAGAAGATTCTGTAGATTCCAGATAGGCCGCAAGCCCGTCTGCAGAGTTTTTATCCATACACATCTGTGCAAAACTGGAAGCAAACTTCAAATAATCCTCCGTATTCGTCGAAGACCTGGAAACTACTCTTGTGTAATAATACGCTTCTCCGTCACTGGTATCCAGCGAGATCTGAAGGGAATACTCCTGATTCATCAAAAGACCGGAACTGATTTCGATCTGTGCGCGCAGATATCCATCAGATCCTGAGCTGTCAAGACTTTTGACCTTACGATTCTCAACGATCTTGGTTCCATCCGAAGTACGCACTTCATAGGACAGACTTTTGATTTTTTCCTCATAAGGATTAACGGCGATCGTAAGTTTCTTTGTTGTATCCAGCGGTGTTACACTGTCGCGGACAAAATCTGCTTCCATCGGCTGGCGATATCCATACATTCTGTTTGCCAGCGTACCGTTAAAATCCACCATTACTTCCGGCAACGTCGGATTATTCATATCGGAACGATCATCCGTCGTCTCATTATTCATGAGAAAAGCAGTTCCCGCTACTCCCATTACAAACACGATCAGAAGTATTAAAAACCTTCTCAAAAATCTTGTTATGGTTCTCATACTCCCTCCTTCGCATCAAATCCATCCGGATAGAGAAGTTTTTCCAGAGTCAGATGGCCATGAATGGCATCCGTCATCTCTTTCAAAGCTTCACCCGAACGGGATCTGCCTGTCTTTACTGCCCGGATCAGGAGATTCTTCGGTGTATGTTCCATATCAATAAATTCCAGAATCTGCGTACTGTATCCCTTCGATTCCAGAAGTTCTGCACGGATTCCGTCTGTAAGAAGTGCAGACATTCTTTCTTTCAGAAGTCCATATTTCAGCACCGGAGAAAGCAGTTTATTCTGAATCTGGTCATTCAGTTCATGCTGACAGCATGGAACAGACAGTATCACCTGCGCATCCCACTCAACCGCTTTAGCAAGTGCATAATCGGTTGCTTTGTCACATGCATAGAGCGTTACCACCATATCTACTTTCTGCACACCTTCATATTCCGCAATATCACCACACAGAAAATGCAGTTTCTCATATCCGTATTTTTCTGCCAGTCCATTGCATTTCCGGATCACATCTTCCTTCAGGTCCAACCCAATGATATGAACGTCATATTTTTTGAGTTCCTTCAGATAATAATACATGGCAAATGTCAGATATGATTTGCCACATCCAAAATCCAGGATCGTGACCTCCCGCTCCCTGGACAATGCCGGAAGAATATCCTCAATAAACTCCAGGAAACGGTTGATCTGTTTGAACTTGTCATAAGCCGGACGATGGATCTTTCCTTCTTTATTCATAACTCCCAGATCCACCAGGAATGGAACCGGAGTTCCTTCCTTCAATATATACTGTTTCACACGATTGTGTGCCAGAATCTGAACAGGCTCTTTCGCCTGATGCTCTTTCACTTTGACAGTTACTTTACCCTTTTTGCTGACAAGAATACTGCCATCTTTGCATCTTCCCTGCACCTGCAGCTGGGAAAATCCACCCTCCTGAAGACTCTGTTCCACATATGCGATCACTTCTTCTCTGCTGTAATTGGAGTGAAGGACCTTGGTTCCCACCGTGGAGGATGCCTGATAACAGACGCTGCCTTTCAGTTCTATCTGGCGGATCCGCACCTTGGAAGGAGCCTCTTTTTCCTTGCTCCGCTGGCCGCTTAAGACTGCAAGCATCAGGTTTTCATCAAATTGTTTTTCCAAAAATTCCTGTAATGTCATCATATTTAATCTTTCATAATCCCTCTGTAATGCCCCTGTGTACACCATCGGATTCCGGCATTACGAACTGCAGTGTTCTTATTCGCTCAACTGTCAGAATCCACGGTATCTGCGTCGTCTGCACCGGCGTCTGGAAATCTCCTGATACAAAAGCACCTGGATCAGTTCATCCAGAAATTCATCAGGAATCTCCTGCGCTGCCATTTCTCCGTCTACCTGAGAACGTATCTGCCTGTAAAGCCGATGCATCATAAATTTGTCCGGATGCTCATCATAAAGTCTGCTTCCCTCATAATCCATAAGCTGACATTCTTCTTCAACTTTTTCCTGAATTTTGCGGGCAGTTTCCGGATAATAAGATTTCATCAGAGCAAATTCCTGCTCCTGTATTCTCTCTCTGCTGTAAAGAGAAGAATCTGCATACGTCATATAAAATGGAAGAAACTTGTCATAATACATGGACAGGCTCCTGTTTCGTCATCATCTATAACATTCTATGCAGAATCTTTTCAAGTGTGCGCTTCAGCCCTGAATGTCTTTCAGAATGCGGAGTGTCAGTTTGAAACTGTGCTCTGCTGCCTGCGCTTCGAATGTCGGATAATCCATCTCTGCACTTCCATCTGCTTTGTCAGAAATTGCACGGATCACAAGGAAAGGTACATTGTTCAGATATGCTGCCTGTGCGATTGCCGCGCCTTCCATTTCAACAGCGTATTGCTCCAAATTCTTTTGTAATCAAAATCTTTGACACCCTGGTCCGCCACAAACTGGTCACCGGATGCAATGCGTCCCTCGAATACTTCGATATCAGGATTTGCTTCTTTGCATGCTTTTACTGCAGATGCGCGAAGATGCATCATCACTGTGGAAAGAAAAAGCTTACCAATCTGCGGAATCTGTCCAACCGGATAACCAAATGCAACGGCATTCATATCATGATGGATCAGATCTGTGGAAACAACGATATCTCCAATGTTGATGTCTGCATTCAGACTTCCTGCGATACCGGTGTTGATCACTACTTCTGCTTTGAAATCATCGATCAGAATCTGTGTGCAGACTGCTGCATTGACCTTACCAATTCCAGAACGGACAACAACTACGTTTTTTCCTTCGATAATACCTGAATAAAATTTCCATGGAAGCCTTACGTGTCACCTGAATATCTTTCATCTGTTCTTTGAGACTTGCTACTTCAACTTCCATTGCTCCTATAATACCAATACATCTCATAATATTGTAATCTCCTTTATCATCGTGCCCTTTTTCTGAAAAGCCGGGCACTGTAATCTGTTATCATTCATAATTGTGAATAGCATAGTCTATTATAGCAAATGTTGCGTTTATATGGAAACTTTTTTTGCTTCACGGGGAATTCCTCTGGAAAATCTGCGGCAGACTTGTCCGCTTTGTCCTTTTCTGGTATACTTATTGGAAAAATATATTGTTATTATTTACAATAACTGAACTCAGGAGGTTAAGATTATGGTATATAAAACATCTGGTGTCTGTTCAAGCGCCATTTCATTTGAGATCGACGATGCAGGAAAAGTTCATGATGTAAAATTCCAGGGCGGCTGCTCCGGTAATACACAGGGCGTTGCCAGACTGGTAGAAGGCATGGATGCCAAAGAAGCTATCAGCAGAATGGAAGGGATTCGTTGTGGCTTCAAACCAACATCCTGCCCGGATCAGCTTGCAAAAGCTCTGAAAGAAGCTCTGAATTAAAAAAATCTGGGGAAAAACCCCAGATTTTTTAATTGAAATCATCTCTGTCCCACTTGTCACACAGCGACTGTATATCTCTGCTGAAACGCTCCAGGTCTTTGTTCGGCATGCCTTCGTTCTTTCGGATAACAGACATAAGGCGCTGTCCCATGGCAACCAGCTTCTGGAATGCACGTGCGGCTCTGCTTGCTTTCGGAGAAACAGAAGCTTTCGTGATTTTGATTCCCTGTGCCTCATAGATACAGGTATTGTTCGCCAGATCATAGACGGTTCCGCTGAACGGTGCCATAGAATCCAGTCCCAGTTCCTCCTGCAGTCTTCTTGCAAAGATCTCGGTCACTTCATCATCGCCGTGGGTGACAAATACTTTTTCCGGTTTTTCTTTGAATGCCTTGATCCAGGTCATCAGGCCATTCACATCCGCATGACCGCTGATACCCGGCATCTGACGGATCTCTGCGCCTACAGCAACCGTCTCACCAAACAGTTTAACTTCGGTCGCACCTTCGATCAGGGCACGGCCAAGCGTTCCGATTGCCTGATACCCAACAAACAGAATCGTATTGTTCGGATTCCACAGATTATGTTTCAGATGATGTTTGATTCGGCCGGCATCGCACATACCGCTCGCGGAAATGATAACCTTGCAGTCTTCGTCAAAGTTGATCGCTTTGGAATCATCGCTGGTAATGGAAGTCCTGAGTCCCGGGAACATCAACGGGTTGATGCCCTTCTTCACCAGTGTCATCGCTTCTTCATCAAAGCAATCATAAATATGTTCATTAAAGATCGTTGTCGCTTCATTTGCCAGCGGGCTGTCGACATAGACCTTAAAGTTATCGTGTCCGTGTACACGTCCTTCTTCTTTAATCTGTCGGATAAAATACAGCATCTCCTGCGTACGTCCGACTGCAAAAGAAGGAATGACAACGCTTCCACCACGGTCAAAAGTATGCTGGATCACTTCGGTAAGCATTGCTACATAATCCGGGCGTTCACCGTGGCTTCTGTCACCGTAAGTAGATTCCATGATTACATAATCTGCATCATGGAGATAAACCGGATCCTTGATCAGTGGCTGATTCAGGTTACCGATATCGCCGGAGAAGACGATTTTTTTCTCTTTGCCATCTTCCTGAATCGTGATCTCAATACTTGCAGAGCCAAGAAGGTGGCCGGCATCTACAAAGCGAACGCTGATTCCTTCTGCCGGTTTGATGGTTTTTTCATACGGACACGGAACAAAATTCTGGATAACACCCATGGCATCTTCCATGGTGTAAGCAGGAACAAATTCCGGTTTTCCCTGACGACGTCCTTTACGGTTTCGCCATTCTGCCTCGAACATCTGAATGTGGGCACTGTCTCGAAGCATAATGTCACAAAGGTGGCAGGTAGCCTGTGTTGCATAAATCGGGCCCTGAAAACCTTTTGCATAAATAGCGGGAAGATTTCCGGAGTGATCCATACAGTCATAAAAACGATCAAACCATCGTTCCATCCCAAATTCCTTCCAGTGTGCCTCACGATATGAAGCTTTACAGTTACTTAAGATCACAAGGTGATATCCCCGGTTCTTCAAAGCTGTTAGCATCTCCTCTGCTCCCGGATACCACACTGCCTTATGTTTCCTGATCTGTCTTACCATCAGATCTCCTACCATCCTGCTTGCCTGCTCTTTATAGCTCTGATCCAGTTCCGGCAAAAATGTATTCCACATCTCCTTACTGTTAAGTCCCAGCCAGCCGGCAATTTCCACCGAGCCTATCTCCCGTTCTTCGGTAACCTTCTGTTCTGTCAGCCACTGATAGGTTTCACGAAATGCCGGTTCATAGATTCCAAGGGTATGATGGATCGTTCCATCATAATCGAATATGATCGTTTTTGTCATCATTTATTTTCCTGTCTTTTAGAGCTGCTTCATCAGATTGACCATCTCAATCGCAGATAATGCACAATCATAGCCTTTATTTCCCGCTTTGCTTCCTGCACGCGCAATAGCCTGCTCGATATTTTCAGTCGTGATCACTCCGAATAAAACCGGGATTCCTGTTGCAAGTTCAACCTGTGCGATTCCCTTGGCAGATTCATTACACACCAGATCATAATGTGAAGTATCTCCACGGATGACAGCTCCAACGCAGATAATTGCATCATATTTTCCTGACTGTGCCATCTTCTGTGCTGTAATCGGAATCTCAAATGCTCCCGGTACCCATGCTGCAGTAATGTTCTCTTCTTCTACTCCATGTCTTACCAGTCCGTCGACTGCCCCTCCCAATAATTTATTCACAATAATTTCATTGAATCTCGCTGCCACGATACCAACCTTCATTCCCTCCGGTGCTACTACTTTTCCTTCTACTAAATTGATCTGTCTCATTTTTTCTTCCTCCTGCTATTTGCTGTTTTTTATAAATTTATTTCCTTAAAAAATATGACCCATCTTTTCTTGCTTCGTTTTCATATACTTCCGGTCATACTTTTGTACTGGAATCTCCAATGGTACTCTCTCATTGATCTTCAGTCCGAATTCGCCAAGTCCATAGACTTTATCCGGATTATTTGTCAGTAATCTTAATGATTTCACACCAAGGTCTGACAGTATCTGTGCCCCGACCCAGTACTCTCTGAGATCCGGTGCAAACCCTAACTTCACATTAGCCTCCACAGTATCGTATCCCTGCTCCTGAAGCGCATATGCTTTGATCTTATTGATCAGTCCGATTCCTCGGCCTTCTTGTCTCATATACAGAATGATTCCTCGGCCTTCTGCTTCTACCTGGCGCATCGCTGTCTGCAGCTGCAGGCCACAGTCACATCTGAGCGATCCGAATGCATCCCCTGTCAGACACTCCGAATGTACCCGGCAAAGCACATCCTCACCATCTCCCAGATCACCTTTTACCAGTGCCAGATGATGCTCTCCTGTAATATCATTGATATAACCATACATTTTAAAATCACCGTACTGCGTTGGGAGGTTTGCAACGGCTTCCTCCTTTACATGCTTTTCATGTATTCTTATATAATCCTGCAGATCACGGATCGTAATAAATGTAAGGTTATGCTCTTTTGCCATTTCCCATAGCTGTGATGTACGCATCATAGTTCCATCTTCTTTCATAACTTCACAGCACACGCCGCATTCTTTCAGTCCGGCAAGTCTCATAAGATCTGTTGTTGCCTCTGTATGGCCATTTCGTACCAAAACCCGCCTTTTCTGGAAATAAGCGGAAACACATGTCCCGGTCTTCTGAAATCCTCCGGTTTTGACTGATCATCCACACACTTCATGATAGTATAGGAGCGCTCTTCCGCAGAGATACCTGTGGTTGTATCTGCGTGATCTACTGCCACGGTAAATGCTGTACTGTGATTGTCCGTATTCTCCGCAACCATCGGCGGAAAGTTCAATCTCACCGCAATTTCTGCACTCATCGGTGTACAGATAAGACCCTTTGCATAGGTCGCCATGAAATTAATATTTTCTCTGGTCGCAAACTCTGCCGCACATATCAGATCTCCCTCATTTTCTCTGTCCGGATCATCTGTGACCAGAACTATTTTTCCTTCCTTAAGATCCCTAAGTGCTTCTTCAATTGTGTTGTACTGATAATTTTGTGACATAGTGTATATCCTCCTGTTCTAAAACCCGAATTCTTCAAGAAACTCCATCGTAATTCCGGATTCTTTTTTCTCTTCTTCGTTTTTTCTGATGCCAAGCAGTTTTTCTACGTATTTTCCGATCACATCATTTTCCAGATTAACCAGATCCCCCGGCACCTTTTCCAAAAGAGTGGTTTCTTCTCCTGTATGTGGAATGACCGACACCTGAAAACCAGCTTCATCAACCCTTGCAACTGTCAGGCTGATCCCATCAATACAGACGGATCCTTTTTCCACAATCAGATGCAAAATCTGTGGCGATGTCTCAATTGATACCCAGATGGCATTTTCTTCCCGGAGCATGGAACGTATCACGCCAGTCCCATCAATATGGCCGCTTACTATGTGTCCCCCGAACCTGCCGTCTGCAGCCATTGCACGTTCCAGGTTTACCTGGCTTCCGGCCTTGCAGCTGCCAAGACTGCTTCTTCTGATCGTCTCTGCCATCACATCGGCAGTAAATCCGTCCGGCTGAATCGACGTAACTGTCAGACACACACCATTCACAGCGATACTGTCACCGATCCTTGTCCCTTCCAGGACTTTCCGGGCTTTCACTGCCAGGATCCCTGATTCCCCTGTCAGCTGTATATAACGGACTTTTCCTTTCTCTTCTACGATTCCTGTAAACATGATTCCTCCTGTTTTTTATCACACACCTGACATTTTATCCGGATATCCTCACCAATCTGGCAGATATCTGTATATTTCAGTTCCACTGCTTCAGACGGCAGTTCAACTCCAATACCCTCTACCGGTGTCTTCCCAGCCACACCGCCAAACAGCTTTGGTGCCACAAAAGCCTGTACTTCCTTTACAATTCCAGCTCGCAGTGCACTGTCATTTAACGTACCTCCTCCCTCCAGGAGGATGCTGTCAATGCCTCTGTTTCCAAGATCTGCCATCAGCTTCTTAAGGTCTATCTGATTCTTTTCGTCGGGACAGTAAATGGTTTCAACTCCCATGGTATGTAATATTTTTATTTTCTCTTTTGCATTTTTCTGTTCTGCATAAGCCACGATCGTCCGGTACTTTTCCGCACTTTTTACAATCTGACTGCCCGGCGGGATCCTGAGCTTACTGTCACACACAATCCTGACAGGACTTTTCCAGCCTTCTACCCGGACGTTTAACATCGGATCATCTGCAAGCACAGTTCCAATACCAGCCATGATTCCCATGTACTGATGCCGCATATGCTGTACTTCTTTTCGTGCAGATTCTCCGGTGATCCATTTTGATGCTCCTGTTTTCGTTGCGATCTTCCCATCCAGTGTCATGGCATACTTCATTACCACATAAGGAGTCTTCGTAGTAATATAATGGAAAAACACCGGGTTCAGCTGATCACATTCTTCTCTCATAAAATCTTCAACTACTGTTACACCGGCTTCCCTTAACATCTGTACACCTTTTCCTGCCACTTTCGGATTCGGATCTCTGGAACCGATCACCACTTTTCTGATCTTCTGTTCAATGATCGCTTCCGTACATGGAGGTGTTTTACCATGATGACAGCAAGGCTCCAACGTGACATAAATCACCGCACCTTCTGCTGATTCTGTAAGAGAAGCAATTGCATTACGTTCCGCGTGAAGTTCTCCATACTTTTTATGATAGCCTTCCCCGATGATCTTTCCGTCTTTTACGATCACTGCCCCTACCATAGGATTGGGATTCGTCCAGCCTTCTCCTTTTTTGGCCAGTTGAATAGCCCGAAGCATATATTCCTGATCCGTCATTTCTATTCCTTCTTTCTTATTCCTGTTCTTTGCCTGGGCTACGCCGAGGCTTTTATGCCTGTGCAATCGGATTTGCAGACAAGTGAGTGGTATAGTTATTTCGAAAACGATGTACCAGATACAAAAAAAGCCTGCAGAAATATCTGCAGGGTGGAATTGATCTGTTACATATGATTGATAAATGAATGTCTGATTTTCCTATATAAAAAGCTCTGAAATGGATCACCATCTCAGAGCTCTGATACTACATTCATTCATACAAAAAATCAACTGTACTATCATCTTCTTCCATCCAGACTGTACTGTCGGCCCCGGAATCTCACCGGATCATGCCTCTCGGCTCGCGGGCTTTACCGCCGGTAGGGAATCTCACCCTGCCCTGAAGATATCTTTTTGTTTATTTTAATACTTTATCTGTTATTTGTAAAGCAGAAATTTTTATTTTACTTAGTTTACTGATGGAGATAGAATATCCATATACACAATAAATATCCTCATTTTATCCATATATTATATCGTTTTATGAATTGTTTTTTCACTAAAATCACACTATTTTTTCACTATTTTTCATTACTTCATCGTTTTCGCCAGTGAATTGAGCAATGCCCACATCTCTGAATTAGCCAATACTTTTGCCAGAAGTTCCGGATCAACTTCATCAGCAACAGAACCGTCACAAGCAACCAAACGATAACGGTTTCTGTATAGAGTTGGTTGAAGCTTCTGGTTAAAGATTTGCAAAAGTTCCCATAGTGCATTATCTTTTAATTTTGCACGCTGGTAATAGAAGGCGGCTTTTGATGGTGTTTCATCAGTGCGTCCGAAAAAATTGATAAAGTTCTATCTCTCTGATATTGTATATCCACTATAGTTTTAGATGTATCATCTTTACCATCTTGAATTGATCAGAAACCGCCATACTGACCTTTGTGGACAACTTTAAGCCATTTTTAGGGATGTAACGATAGTATGGTTCCTCCGCAATCACCTTCACATTACCCCCGATCTTTGCTGCCAGTTCTTCCGCTGAATCCACATAAAAGAACATTTGTGCATCGGCATGGCCGACCTGTTTCATATATTTTTTCTTCATCATGGTCATTCCTCTTTTGTTCACCGTATCAAAAACAACTTCCATATTTCCAAATTGCCCAATCATACGCAGAAGGGCACTGACCTTATGTTCCTCAAAATAATGAAATAACCCGCCTGCAGTAACGAGAATAGGAGCATCAAGTACATCATTGCGAACTTTTTTGATCCAATCCTTTGCAAAGGCATCCCCGGAAATATATAATTCTCTCTCTGGTTCGGGAAGAAGTCCCCGCCGGTATTCGATTACATGAGGCAGATCCATGGCATACCAGTGTGTCTTTCCGTTATCACATCGGTGATAGGTTGTCTCCAGACCACAGCCCAACTGGACAATCACACCGTCCGGTCTGCGTTCCAGAAAAGTCCGAATAATCCGATCCATATTAGCAGACCGGGAAGCAGAGGCTAAAAGGGTATACTGGCTCTGCATATTCTGTTTAATCAAGTCTGAAGGTAGCTTCTTTTTCAATTCCAATGCTTTTTTATCATATAAAATTTGCGGGTAATGCTCACTAGCATAAATTCTTCCCAGCATAGGGACGAACAGTGTATCCTCCACGACTCCTAACTTGGACATAGCCAAACCTCCTGTTTTGATACATTACTTTCTGCCGACAAGCAGCCGGGAAGTACCTCAGCATCATCATGGCAGCCCGACGGTGGGAGCCAAAAGCTTCCTGTGCAGTGTCAACGAGTCGTACTTCCTCATACCCCATATCTCGCAGTTTCTGCGCAAAACCTTCCATGTCACCGTACATCTTTGGTTTCATATCATCGTTGAGTGCAAAGACGCCGCCTTTTTTCAATACCCGCAGGCATTTCCAGCAGCAGTTTCTGCATATCAGCACCCATAACATTGTGATAGACATAGTTGCTGATGACTACATCAAAGCTCTCATCAGGAAAATCCAGCTGCTTTGCATCACCGTGCTGAAATACACAGCGGGAAGCCACGCCCTCCCTGGCAGCATTCTTCTCGCAGAGTGCTTTGCTGTAATTATACACAGCGCCCCAGTAATCAACACCGATCACTTTTGCTTTCGGCCATGTCAGAGCTGAACGGATTGTCAATGCTCCGGAGCCGCAGCCTACTTCCAGAATCTTCCCCTCACCGTCATAGTCCAGATGAGAGAGAACAACTCGATGAACCTGTTCCATAATTCCGCCACCGCCAAAGGCATACTGCCGCCTGATCCATGTGATCCAGATCAGCAAAACCAAAAGTGCGACTGTGATAACAGTAAACAGAACACCAAGAACAGCGACATGTAATACATAAAAAGAGAGGACAGCCAGCATAGCGGCCAAAACTCCGATTCCGCCAATGATGTAAAAGACAGGGTTGGACATCCAGCTTCCATAGTCTTCTCCGTGGGTGCCAAGTCGGATATTTTCCTGCTTACAATGGTTCTTGTTCATTACATTTCCTCCTTCTTTACGCAAGTTTCCAATTCTGGCTTTCTGTCTGCAGTTTTACCATATGGGCATATACACCATTCTTTTCTTCCAGATCCTTTGGTGATCCTTCTTCTGCCACGGTGCCATCAGAAAGGACAACAATTTTATCTGCTCCTGCTACGGTACGCATCCTGTGGGCGATGACCAGAACCGTTTTATCTGCGATCAGACGGGAAAGGGCTGTCTGTATCAGAGTTTCATTCTCCACATCCAGGGAAGCAGTAGCTTCATCTAAAAGAATGATCGGCGCATTTTTCAGAAATGCACGGGCAATAGAGATACGCTGGCGCTCTCCGCCGGAAAGTTCACAGCCATTTTCCCCGATATTGGTATGCCATCCATCCGGCAGTTTTTCCGCAAATTCATCCACATTGGCAAGTTTCGCAGCAGCAATGACCTGTTCATCTGTGGCGTCTTTGTTTCCGATTCGGATATTCTCCAGAATCGTATTGTCAAACAGTGTAACATCCTGGAATACAATAGAATACAGAGAAAGCAGTGTTTCCGGATCAATCTGGGATACATCCATGCCGCCCACAGTAATCTTTCCTCTGTTAATATCCCAGAACCTTGCAGCCAGCCGGGATACGGTTGTTTTTCCGCCGCCGGATGGTCCGACCAAAGCCGTAACCTCTCCTTGCTTTGCCGTAAAGGAGACATCTTTCAATACGGTTTCTCCAGTATTGTAGGCAAACCCAACATGGTCAAAGACAATATCATACCCATGATTGGAAAGCCTGTCGCTGCCCTGCTGGATGGGATGATTGAGAATCTCATTCATACGGGCAATGTTGGTTCGTGTACTGATGACTGCCGCAAGATTCTGGAGTGCACCCTGCAGAGGGTCATATAAACGGGATACTACCAGAAGGAACATAAAGAATGTAAGCACGGAGAGGCTTCCTTGCATGAGCAGAACAGCTCCTGCCAGCACAACCGTTGCAATACCAAGCTTCAGCACCAGTGACGCGGAAACCACAAAAGCAGCAAGACCAAATTCATTGAGGATGGAACGATGCTCCACGGCACGGATCTTCTTTTCCAGACCTTTTAAATATGCCTGCTCCGCATTGTTCGCTTTCAGGTCACGCACCGTTTCAATACACTCCTGTATCCCGTCTGCGCAGGCCATCTTTACATCCATGGCTTTCTGATTCAGATTTTCCTGAATCTTTGCGGAAAATCCCACAATCGCAAAGGCAACCGGCAGAACCCATAAGGCAGCCAGTGCCATTCTCCAGTCCGTAAAGAGCAGACCGATGGAAATCAGAACTGTAGAAATGATCGAACCCGCAAGCTCAGGGATAAAATGCGAAAAACTCTGCTCCAGGAAGGTGCAATCCGCCATAATGGTACTGGTAAGATCGGCTAAATCCTTTTTCCCGAAAAAGGAAAGGGGGATTTTGCGCAGATGCTCTGCCAGGGTAATGCGGCGGATACCGCTTTCTTTGTAAGTGGCAAAATAGGTCGCATTGTATTGAAAGAAAGTGGTCAGCAGAATCAAGCCGATACACACCACGCAGCCTGCCACATAAAATGGAATTTTCCCACCGGGAACACCCCCGTTCATCAGATCGCTGACCAGGTAATATAAAAGTCCCACCGGAAACATAAAAGACAGATTCTGAAGGACACAGGCCAGGCAGCCTTTGATCAGGTCTTTTGCTCCCTGTTCAGACAGGGCATATTTTTTCTGCAGTTTTTTGATCATATCACTGCACGTATAATCCAGTTATCCTCTTATGAGGTTAATGGATTATTCTCCTTTCTCCCATTTCTTGGGTTTTATTGAATACTCCATTATAATACTTAAAGCACTGTGGATCTGTACCTATATCATTACAGCTTTGACTGTTCGGAGGTGACTCAGACCACAGCTTTTCGTCTATTACTGTTAATTAGTTTGTTAACGCTTGACGTTTCTATTTACGTGATTACACAGCCGAATTCTCTGTGGAAGACAGCAGTGCTTATTCTATTATTTAGGAGGTTTTATCTATGTCTCTGTACTTTGTTGGAATTGATATTTCCAAGTACAAACACGATTGTTGCATTATTTCTGCAACCGATCAAAAAGTTATTTCAAAGTTCTCTATCAAAAATGATAAAGTTGGCTTTGAAGAACTGATTACCACTTTTAATTCTCTCTCCAGTCCTGAGGATATAAGAATAGGGTTTGAATCAACAGCCCATTATGCCCTCAATCTTGAACTCTTCCTTGAAAATGCCCACCACAGCTTCATGGAAGTTAATCCAGTTTTAATCAAGGAATACAAAAAGTCTACAACTTTAAGGCGTACCAAAACCGATTCTGTTGACTGCGAATCAATAGCTCGTTGGTTAATGACTGTTGAGTACAAACCCCATTCAAAAGGATTTTACCACGCTTATTCCTTAAAGTCATTAACTCGTTTGCGTGACAGACTAATTCGACAGCGTTCTTTTTATCTTGTTAAGATAACAAATGTGTTAGATCACACATTTCCTGAATTCAAGCCATTCTTTAATGAACGTTTATCTAAAACCGCTCTATATCTACTAGAGAATTATGGCTCTGCTGAAAAGATGGCTCGCATGAATTCTGTTTCTTATGAGAAACTTCGATCCATATCTAGAGGTAAGTTTTCTCCTCAACAATTCATTGCTTTGAAAGAGCTTGCATCTAATACAGTAGGTGTAAACAATTCTATCTTTGATGTTGAATTGAACAGTCTGCTTACTTTGTATAAAACTCTTGTAACAGAGATTAACACTCTTGAAAAAGAAATCAATCTTCTCATCGAAGAAGTCCATCCTCATTACTTATCTGTTCCTGGTATTGGCCCAATTTCTGCCGCAATCATCTATTCTGAATACGGGGATATATCAAACTTCGATAATCCTGGTCAGATGCTCGCATTTGCAGGAATCGAACCCGGAATCAATGAATCTGGTACAGAATCTCATGGTGGTCGAATGGTAAAGCGAGGTTCTTCACAGTTACGTTATGCCTTGATTAATTGTTGTCTTCCTTTAATCCGTTTCGATATGACATTTGCAACTTATTATGCTAAGAAACGTGCAGAAGGCAAACCACACAGAGTTGCAATCACTCACGTTGCCAAGAAGCTGATTCGTGTTATCTATGCATTGGAGAGGCAAGATACCGATTTCTGCGTTCAGAAGCTTCGTTAATACTTACTTTTCTTAGAATGTGACTGTCATCTAAAATACGCTGTATTTAGATGGTTTATTAAGGTTACCCTTTTTTAATCATATTTTTTCTTCCAAAAACTATTGACTATTTATAGTTTGTCACCTCCACCAGAACAAGCGTTGATTTGCGCCGTATGACTCCAAAGGCGATTAGGCAGATCACGACCGATAGCAGTGAGCCTGCCGCGGTAGCCAGTCCCATCGGGAGAAGCGTTGCCGGGAATAATTTTGAGGTCACATAAACGCCAGGCACACGCATCAATACAATGGCGAGAATATTGTGTAAAAACGACAGGCCGGATTTCCCGCATGCGCAAAAAAAGCCGCTAAAACTAAAATGAATGCCAGCAAAAATACAGTCAAAAATGTAACCACGCAGATACTGGCCGCCGAAAAGGATCACCGCCGCTCCGTCCGCAGTGCTGGGATCGGTGAACAGCGAAACGATGCCTTCCGCTGTAAACTGAATCGCGATAGAAGCAAGCACGCCAAAGCCTGCGGCGAGCATCACCGCATAGCGCAGCGTTTGAATGGCCCGATCCGGTTTGCCCGCACCGATATTTTGCGCTCCCAAGGCAGAAACGGTAGACAGCATAGAGGAGGGTACCAAAAAGAGGAAACTGATCACTTTCTCCACAATCCCGACCGCCGCTGCGTCATTCAGTCCACGCTGATTGGCAATAATCGTGATAATAATAAAAGCAACTTGAATCAGGCCGTCCTGAAACGCAATTGGGATGCCGATCCCCAAAATTTTCCCCATGACCGCACGGCAAGGCTTGAAGTCGCTTTTTTCAGAACGATGCTCCTGCGTTTCAAAATAACGGTAAGGGAAACAACTACACTGATTGCCTGAGAGAGAGTTGTACCAAGGGCTGCGCCCGCAGGCCCAAGGTGCAGCACACCCATAAAAAGATAGTCTAAAGCGATGTTGGCAGCACAAGCTGTGGCAATAAAGCACATCGGGCTTTTGCTGTCGCCCAACCCTCTAAAAATAGAACTGATGATGTTGTAGGATGT
>ENA-OQCU01000428-OQCU01000428.1-human-gut-metagenome-genome-assembly--contig:-NODE-428-length-19501-cov-7.590172_pt1 | contig 19501 bp, 13 predicted proteins | sample MGYA00242504_ERZ504590 | MGnify/ENA primary metagenome ERZ504590 (study PRJEB26092, sample SAMD00036318) | human gut metagenome | host: Homo sapiens | study: EMG produced TPA metagenomics assembly of... | reverse complement strand
ACATAGTCCACTGGAACACGAGCCGGAGGCAGGTAAGATTGAAGGGCCTGACCCCGGAGGAGTTCCGGAATCAGGCCCTCGCGGCCTAGTCGCTATTTAGGGCGTCCAAGATTTGGGACGCAGTTCATTCTGCCGAGGGCTTTATTGCCTATTCACTTTCGACGCCCGACGGCGGCGAGCCAGCGCTGGGCGATATGAAAGAGACGGAGTGGGAACGCCACGCCTTTGCCGGCAAGATGGCTAAGGAACTCGGGGTTCCGCTTCGCGGGGTTAAAGCCGCACCGCCGGCGCAGCGCGATACCGTTATTTTTGGATTGCACGATGCCGGTTTCACGGTGCGCCAGATTGAGCGCTATACCGGGATTGGCAAAAGTACCGTCTCTCGTATTGTGCGTGCCCGCGCGCGGACGGCGATGCGGACTGGCGGAAACGTGATGTAGGGTCGCCTGTGCGCCGCAGATGGGGTCGTCCATACGCCGCAACAAGCGTTCAAAAGCTTGGTGCGGCAACTGCACTTCTTAATATGCATAGAACAATCGCCATCTTGCATAAAATAAGGGCTCAGTCCGGGTTTGCCCGTGCCTACCCCCATCTGCGCCGTGCAAAAAATGGAGTTTTCAGCATCGCGGTACTGCCACTACCGTCGCAATTTTGCAACATACGGGCCCCGAAGCTATTTATGCCTGCCGATGCGCTCCCGAAGCTCATGTTTGCGCCCCTGAGACCACGATGCTTGTTCTAAAACGCACTATATATGCGCCTGGAGACGTTGATTAACGCTTTCGATGCGTATACACACAGCTTGGCGTGCTGAATATTCGCAAAAATGCACGCCGCTCCCTATGGGACCCGTCTGCAGCAGGCGCGAAGCGAATCGGAGCCCAGCTGGATGGGGCATGGGACGATGCTAGGCGTGCTCGTGGCCCTGCCGCAGGCCTTTGGTGCTGTGGAAAACGCCCGTGTTCGCGTCTGGCTGTGTGGTAAATGACAGACGGGGTGCCGGACGCGCGGACTTTGTGCGTTCGCGCTCATTAGAAAAACAGAGCCGCCCGTATCGGGCGGCTCGGCAATCAAAAAACCTTGGATTCGGGGCATACGCTACTGGTTTGCTTGCCCCTCGAGCATGCCGTCGAGGGTGCGCCAGGCGAGCTCGGCGCATTTGACGCGGGCGGGCATGTGCGAGATGTCCTGGAGCTGGGCGGCTTCGTCCAGGTCTTCCAGGTCCTCCTCGGAGAGCTTCTCGCCGCGGATCATGGCGAGGAAGAGCTCTGCCAGGTGGCGAGCTTCCTCGACGGTCTCGCCGGTGATGAGGTCGGCCATGATGTCGGCACTGGCCTGGCTGATGGCGCAGCCGTGACCGGTAAAGGAGGCCTCCTCGATCACGTTGTTCTCGACACGCAGCTGCAAGGTGAGCTCGTCTCCGCAGCTAGGGTTGATGCCGTCGTGCTCGTGCGTGGGAGCATCCATCTCGTACTTATAGTCGGGGTGCGAGTTGTGCTCCATAAATGTGGTGGAGGTGTACAGATTACCCATTGAATGTGCTCCAAACGTGATGCAGGCCGGCGATGAACTTGTCGATGTCGGCCTTGTCGTTGTAGAAGGCCACGCTGGCGCGGCAGCAGGCAAGGTTCTCGACGCCCAGCCAGGTGAGCAGCGGCTGCGCGCAGTGGTGACCGGCGCGGATGCAGACGCCGTCCATGTCCATGATGCTCGCGACATCGTGCGGGTGGATGCCCTTGACATTAAAGCTCACGACGCCGTGGTGGTTATCCCAATAGATTGAGCCGATGATCTGGACAAAGTCGAGCTGCATGAGCTCGCCCATCAGGTAGTGGACGAGTGCCTGCTCGCGTGCCTGGATGTTTTCGTAGCCCACCGTGTTGACGAGGTAGTCGAGGGCGGCGCCTGTGGCGAAGATGCCGGCGGCGTCCTGCGTGCCGGCCTCGAACTTCTCGGGGACGGGAGCCCAGACGGCGTCCTGCTCAGTAACCGAGTCGATCATCTCACCGCCGGTAAGCATGGGCGGCATGGCGTTGAGCAGGTCCATCTTGCCCCACAGCACGCCGATGCCCATGGGGCCCATGGCCTTGTGCGCGCTAAAGGCAAAGAAGTCGGCGCCCAGATCGGCCACATTGACTGGCATGTGCGGCAGCGACTGTGCGCCGTCGACGACCAGATAGCCGCCGTACTTGTGCACGAGCTTGCCGAGATTCTTGACCGGGTTCTCGACGCCCAGCACGTTAGAGACCTGACCTACGGCCAGGATCTTGGTCTTGGGGCCCACCTTGGCCAGAACCTCCTCGGTCGTGAGCTGGCCGGTCTTGGTGGGGTAGAGGTAGACGAGCTTGGCACCGGTCCCGCGGCAGACCTGCTGCCACGGAATCAGGTTGGAGTGGTGCTCCATGATGGTGATGACGACCTCGTCGCCCGGTTCGAGCACTGTGGGCGCAAAGCTCTTGGCGACCAGGTTGAGCGACTCGCTCGTGTTGCGGGTGAAGACGATCTCGTTGGCGTTGGGGGCGCCGATGAGATCGGCGATCTGTTGGCGGACCTTCGCGATGGCGTCGGTGGCCTCGACGGACAGCGAGTACAGGCCGCGCAGAGGGTTGGCGTTCATGCGCTGGTAGAAGTCGCGTTCGGCGTCGAGCACACAGGCAGGGCGCTGCGCGGTGGCGGCGCTATCGAGGAAGGCGATCTCGGGGTGCTGCTGGAACAGCGGGAACTGGCCCTTGTAGGGGTTGGTCTCGATATCTACGGTGGGCCAGCCGCGCGAAGCCTCGTCGCTGGCGTCGAGCTCCATAGGCTCCGGTGCGGTACAGGTGTCACATTTAACGTGCTCGGTATCGATCATGCGAGCTCCTCCTCAAAGTTGTCGATCAGGTTGTTGCCCAGGCGGACGACGGCGGCGCGGGTGCGCTCGTCGGTGGCGGAAAGCGCAGCGTCCTCCAGCTTGGCGCGGATGAACAGGTCCTCGGCTGCGTTTTGGTCAAGGCCGCGGCAGGCGAGGTAGAACAGCTGCTCGTCGCGGACGTGGCCGATGGTGGCGCCGTGGTTGCCGGCGACGTCGTCCTCGTCGCAGAGGATGACGGGAACGGTTTTGTTGTCGACGCCCTTGTTAGCCAAGAGCACCGTCTCGCGCTCGGCGCCGGTTGCACCCTTGCAGCCGTGCACGAGGTCGATGGTGCCGCGGTAGACCTTCTTGGACGTGCCGGTCAGCACGCCGTTGGCGTCGATTTCGCACTCGGTCTTGCGACCGCGGTGGCGCAGCTCGTAGTTAAAGTCGCGCACCTGCTCGCGGGCGCCCAGGTAATCGGTATCGATGGTCACCTTGGCGGTATCGCCCAGCAGGTCGCCGGCAAGGCCGGTGGCGCTGGCGCCGGCACCCAGGACAGTGTGCTGCACGTTGACGCGCGCGCCCTCGTCTAGGAACAGGCCGGTGTCGTCGAGTGCGATCCAGCTGTCGTCGAGTGTCTGCGTGCAGGTCACGTTGACGGTGGCGTACTCGTGGGCGCACACACGCAGCACGGAGCCCACGACGCCCTCGCCGGCAACGGGGGAGTCCAGGGCTAGGGCGAGGTCGAGCGTTGCCTGCGGGCGGGCGACGACGTCGATGGCGGCAATCGCAGCCGCTGCGTCGACGCCACTCACGCGCACGGTAACGGCGGCGTGCTGGTAGGCGGGAACATCGATGACGATGCGCTTGGTGGCGTGCTCGGTCAGATACGCATAGGCAGCCTCGCCCATGCCGGTCTCGAAGGCCTCGGCAGGGGAGAGCTCCTCCTCGAGCTTGATGGCGCCGGCCTGGTAGACAGAGGTGGCGGGCACGTCGAGCTCGGTCTCGGGCGTGATGCGGGCACGGTCGGCAGCGTCGCCGGGGGCGGAGGCGCGGCGCTCGGGGAAGCGCTCGGCCATGGCGTCCATGGCGGCGTCGAAGGCGTCGGCCGAGCCGGCAAGCTGCTCGTCCAAGCCCTCGACCTCAACTGCCTCGGCGGGTGCGGCGGCAAGTTCGGCCGAAAGCTCGAGCTTAGTCTGGTTCATCTTGAGCCAGCCCCAAGTCGCCGCAGGCATCGCGTTGACCTGCTCGAGCGTGGTGGCAGCGGTGTTGGTTTCCTGTTTCATTATCCGATCGCTCCTTCCATCTCGAGCTTGATCAGGTTGTTCATCTCGACGGCGTACTCCAGCGGCAGCTCCTTGGAGACCGGGTTGGCAAAGCCGTTGACGATCATGGTACGGGCTTCTTCCTCCGAGATACCGCGGCTCATCAGGTAGAACACCTTATCGTCGCCGATGCGGCCGATGGTGGCCTCGTGGCCGATGTCGACGTTCTTGGCGCGGATGTCCATGGCCGGAATAGTGTCGGAGCGGCTTTGGTCGTCGAGCATCAGCGACTGGCAGCTCACGGTTGCCTTGGAGCCCTCGGCCTTGGGCGTGGCCACGATGGAGCTGCGGAAGGTCTGGATGCCGCCGCTCTTGGAGATGCCCTTGGTCTCGACGGTCGCCGAGGTCTCGGGCGCGTTGAGCACGACTTTGCAGCCGGTGTCGAGGTTCTGGCCGGCACCGGCAAAGGTAATGCCGGTAAAGCTCGAGCGAGCGCGGCGGCCGTTGAGCACGCTCATGGGGTAGAGGTAGCCCACGTGGCTTCCGAAGGAGCCACTGATCCACTCGATGTCGCCGTCCTCGTCCACGCGCGCACGCTTGGTGTTGAGGTTATACATGTTCTTGGACCAGTTCTCGATGGTCGAGTAGCGCAGGTGCGCGCGCTTGCCCACAAAGAGCTCGACGGCGCCGGCGTGGAGGTTGGCAACGTTGTACTTGGGCGCGGAGCAACCCTCAATAAAGTGCAGGTCGGCATCGTCCTCGACGATGATGAGCGTGTGCTCAAACTGGCCGGCGCCCTTGGCGTTGAGGCGGAAGTAGCTCTGCAGCGGGAAGTCGAGCTTGGTGCCCTTGGGCACGTAGACAAACGAGCCGCCCGACCATACGGCGCCGTGCAGGGCCGCAAACTTGTGGTCGGTGGGCGGGATGAGCGTCATAAACTTCTCGTGGATGAGCGGTTCCCACTGTGGATCGTGCAGGGCTTCTTCAATACCGGAGTAGACGATGCCCATCTTGGACGCCGTGTCCTGCATGTTGTGGTAGACGAGCTCGGAGTCGTACTGCGCGCCGACGCCCGCCAGGTAGCTACGCTCGGCCTCGGGGATGCCCAGGCGCTCAAAGGTGTTCTTGATGTCGTCGGGCACCGACTCCCAGTCGTGCTTTTGGTCGGTGTTGGGCTTGACGTAGGTGACGATGTTGTCCATGTCCAGGCCCTCGATGGAGGGGCCCCACGTCGGGTCGGGGAAGCGGTTGAAGATCTCGAGGGACTTGAGGCGCAGGTCGAGCATCCACTGCGGCTCGTCCTTCTTGCCGCTGATCTCGCGCACGATGTCGGGCGTGATGCCGGCGTCGAGGCGCTCGAACCCCTCCTCGCCATAGGTGAAGTCGTAGAGGCTGCGGTCGATGTCCGCGACCTCGGTGCGGTTCTTGGTCATTGCGTCGCCCCTTTACGCCTGCTGCTCGGCAGCGGAGGCCTCGGCCTGGGCGCGCTGCTCGGCGGCCTCGCGTTCGAAGGTCTCAAAGCCGTTCTTGTCGATCCAGGGGATCAGCGAGGCGTCGTCCTCGCGCACGATGTGGCCCTTGACCATAACGTGGACGCGGTCGACATCCAGGTGCTCCAGGATGCGCGTGTTGTGCGTGATGATGAGCATGGAGCCGTCGCAGCTCTTACGGTAGGCGTCCATGCCGTGGCTGACGGTGGACAGGGCGTCGACGTCCAGGCCAGAGTCGGTTTCGTCCAGGATGGCGAGCTTGGGCTGCAGCAACAGGAGCTGGAGCATCTCGACCTTCTTCTTCTCGCCGCCCGAGAAGCCCACGCCCAGCTCGCGGTTGAGATAGGCGGTATCCATGTTGAGCTCGGCCGCGAGCTCCTTGACGCGGCGGCGGAACTCCTTGCCCTTCATCTCCAGACCAGGGCGGCCGGCGATGCTGGCGCGCAGGAAGCTCGACAGCGGCACCCCGGGGATCTCGACCGGGGCCTGGAAGCTCAGGAACAGGCCGGCGCGCGAGCGCTTGTCGGTGGTGAGCTCGGTGATGTCCTGGCCGTCAAAGACGATACGGCCGTCGTTGACCGTGTAGACGGGGTCGCCCATGACCAGGTGGCCGAGGGTGGACTTGCCGGCGCCGTTGGGGCCCATCAGCACGTGGGTCTCGCCGGCGGCGACATTGAGGTTGACATTGTGGAGGATGGTCTTCTCGTCCACGGAGGCGGTCAGACCTTCGATGGAAAGCAGCGGATTTGCGCTCATGCTGTCCCTCTCTGTATATGGTGTACTCATGGGTGTACGAAACCCTAGGAATCTTCTCGGAATAAAGTTACTATGGGTTCGGCGTTAGTCAAGGGAAAACCCGACTAATCCACTCGACTTTTCTAGATGTGGGACAAAATAACCTGTTGTGTTTGTCCCACTTACTTAAGAAATGGGACAAACAAACCTGGTTATGTTGTCCCATGGTTATGTTGTCCCAGATGCGATGGGAGGGTAGGTATGCTCATTTCTTCTAAGGGCCGCTATGCCCTCCGACTGATGATCTATATCGCAGCGCTTGGTGACGCCGAGGGCAAGATCGCCCTGCGCGAGGTCGCCGACCGCGAGCGTATCTCGCAAAAGTATCTGGAACAGCTGGTGCGTCCGCTTATGAAGGCAGGCCTGCTTAAGAGCGTGCGCGGCAAGGGTGGCGGCTACATGATGGCCAAGGACCCGGCCGAGGTGCGTGCCGGCGACATCCTGCGCGCCGTCGAGGGCAGCACGGCTCCGGTGGCGTGCGATGGTATCGACAACAGCTGCGCCCGCAGCGATCTCTGCTCGACCGTCAAATTCTGGCGCGGTCTGGACGACGTGATCGAAAAGTACGTCGACGGCGTGACGTTAGCCGACCTTGCTGCCGTCCCCGAGATCAACTTCGACATTAAGCTGTAGGTTGAGCGCAATTCCTTAAGATTTCGCGGAGGGTTGTTGCCGTTTACCGAGGGGTTGTTGTGCAACAACGGGCGAGCTGCAATACTTATTTTTATCTTTGCAAACTGCACTTTAACTACACCAATGCAGGGAGGATCTTATGCAGCCCAAGCATTCTGCGATTGTCGCGGGCCTGACGCTGGCGCTTTCGTTTGGCGCCGTTTCCGCGCCGGCACCCGCCGCTGCCGAGGAGTCCACGCCGGGCGTTGCCTCGGATGCGACCGATATCGATAAGGGTCTCTATACCCAGCAGTCCTTTTCGGGCGTGCTGAGGTCGGTCCAGGGCGTTTCGTTTGTTAACGTGACTCCCGAGATGAAGTACTTCACCAAATATGAGAGTCACGGCAACTATAACCAGGGCTTTTCGTACGGTGACGGTTATAACGCGCTGGGTTATTACCAGTTCGACCGTCGTTGGTCGCTCATTCCGTTTATGAAGCAGGCCTACAACTACAACCCCGAAAAATACAGCATGCTCAAGGATGCGATTGATCGCGGCAGCGAGATTTCCAACATGAGCAATGCCATGTACGAGAACGGCCAGCTCACCGAGTTGGGCCGTATTGCGCAGGAGGCCTTCCAAGGTGCGTACAACACCGATCCTGTTGAGTTCTCAGCACTTCAAGATGCCTATGCGTACAACTCGTACTATGCGGTGACCGAGGCGTGGCTCAAGAGCGGCCTTGGTATTGATATTTCGGGCCGTGCCGATTGCGTCAAGGGCATGGCGTGGAGCATTACCAACATGTGCGGCACCGGTGGCTGCAGGGACTTCTTCCGCTGGGCGAATCTTTCTAATGATATGACTGACCGTGAGTTTGTGACGGCGCTCTCCAATAGCGTGGTCAACAATGTCGCCACCAAGTATTCGAGCCAGCCCCAGTATCATGAGGGCTGGAAGAACCGTTATAAGAATGAGCTGAAGGACTGCTTGGCTTATATCGCCGAGGACGAGGCCGCTGCCGCTGCGACGCCCGTGCAGCCCGAGCCTACACCGGCGCCCTCGCCGACACCTGATTCGAATGACGACTCGAGTGACGATGCCAACGATGACAGGATGGATGCGCCCTCGACCGATGCTGACGGTAATGGCTCTGCTGGTGGCACTACCAACGACGGCTCTACCTCGAACGGCTCCAATTCGAACGGCTCTGCTGCGGGCGATTCGTCTTCAAGCTCTGCCGGCAATACGGACAGCGACGCTTCTGGTTCGACCGACGCTGACACCTCTAACTCATCCACCGGCTCGAGCGATTCGTCCGTTGACAACGGCTCTGGCTCTGACGCAACCCCTGATTCCGATGCTTCCAAGGACGACTCGAATAAGGCGCCGGACGCTCCCGTTGCTTCGCCGGACAAGAAGCCTTCTTTCTCCGAGCAGCTTGGTTCTACGCTGGGTTCTTCGCTGATGGCTGGCGTCAATAACGGCTCGGCCCAGAACAAGGACAACTCTGATCAGGCTTCCACGGAAAAGACCGAAGCCGCAAAGGGCGACTCCAAGGATAAGGCTTCCGAGAAGGTTGAATCCGATAAGGGTTCTAGCTCTGATGAGAAGGACGACAAGTCCGCTCAGAAGAAGGACGAGGATAAGAAGTCTGAATCTGAGGAGAAGGACAAGAGCAAGGCCGAGGGCGAAAAGAAACAGTCCGAAGACGACGACAAGAGCGGTGCTGACAACCAGGTCCAAGAGCAAAATGACTCCAAAACGGTGACCACCACGACCACGACGACTACAACTACCAAGTCCTCGGGCGGCAACATGCCCAAGACGGGCGATCTGATTGTGATGGCGAGCCTTGCCAGTGCAAGCTTGGCCACACTGGGCGCTACGTCTATCGTAAGTGGTAAGCATAAGCTCGATCAGCAGAAGAAGGCTTCTGGGGAGGACGGCTTGGAGGAGTAATCTTCCAGATCGTTTTCTATAAGAGTTTGGGACGGGGTCCGGTGCGGCGGCATCGGCCCCCCTTTTTTTGTTGTGCAACGATTTGTTATGCCCCCTCGGGGGTCTGTTGCTACCGCTGCCCGAAACGTTTGCATGTCGATATTGTTGCGCTCTACCCGCTCGCTACAATGGGCATCGTGCTGCGTTAGAAGGAGAGTTTACGGTGTCTGAACAGGTGAATTGTGGTTTTACTCATGCGTTTGGTGCACGGTTGCTCAATCATGCGGATAGCGCAGCTCTACCGGTTGATGCACGCGACTTTTCCGATGCAATCAATCGGTGTTTACTCGTCGATAAGACTATGTTTATTGCCGATATATTGGACAGTGAAGCACCTGTTGCGCTTTGCTGTCGGCCCAAGGGTTTTGGCAAGAGCATGAATTTATCGATGCTCAAGTGCTATTTGGAACGACCTGATCGCCGGCTGCCGGATCGAAGCCTGTTCGCTGGTACCCAGATTTGGCAGGCGGGCGGCGGTCGCTATCGTGATGAGTACGCGAGTTATCCGGTCATCATGCTCGACTTTACAGCTGCCGCTTCGAGGCATGGTGCTGGTGCTGCGGCAGCAATTCGCGGGGCTGTCGTGCGCGAGTGCGCCCGATTACTGCCGCTGCTTGCCGCGCCTGATCTGTCAAGACGTGAGGTTCGTCTTATCGAGAGGGCGGCGCGTGGGGTGGCCAGCGATAAGGAGATCGATGCGGCGCTTGGCGTGCTTATCAAGCTGCTCCAGGCAGCTTTCGATGAGCAGGTTGTTCTTCTGATAGACGACTACGACGCGGTATGTCCAAAGCGTTTGGACGCTAAGGACGACGGTAGCGTGGATTCCCTAGAGTCGCTCAGCCGAATGCTGTTCGACACCATTGCCGACGCCGGCGACTCGTTGCGATTGACGTGTCTTATGGGCGAGCGCCCCGGTCCTGCCGAGCTTGCGTTGTCCCAACGTGGGGTTTCCTATCGGTCGGCGACAGCGTTGTCGAGTTGGTGTGATCGATGGTTCGGTTTTTCGGACGACGAAGTCCAAGTGCTGTTGGATTGCATCGGTCGCAACGGCTGTCTGGATGACGCGCGTGAGTGGCTCGAGGGCTATCTGTTTGGTGGTTTTTATTGCTCGAGCCCGGAGCGCGTGGTGGACTACGCACATCGCGATTGCGTCGCGCCCGTTCGGGCGGATCTGTATTGTTACGCCGACCGTCTGGGCGCATGCGTCGGCGACTGGAATATCATTCGCCTGTCCACATTGTTCGATTTGGTTGAGCCGCATGGGTTTATTGAGGCGCCAGTGCATATGCATGCCGAGGAGGTCGATGCCGCCAAGCCCGAAGATATCTGGACTGCGCTGTATCTGTCTGGATTCCTTACGACGGATATGACGGGGCATTCGGAGGACGGCGCGTGCCTTCGTTCCCTGCGTCTGCCTAATAACGAAGTGCGTCAGGCGCTCCGTCTTGTAATTCTGGAATGGTTTGAGTGCGCCGTTGAGGACGTTGGAGTTATCGACTCGTTCCATGACGGGCTGTGTCGAGGAGACGAGGACACTGTAAAGCAAGCTTTGAGCTGTGCTATCGGCGATCTGGGCATCGATGTGGGCCAATCAGATATGCGGACAGCCTATCATCTGGCGCTTCAGGGGCTCTGCTTTGGACTGCCCGGCTATTGCAATCCCAGCTCCAAGCGAAGTGGCGTCTCGGATCGCTGGGATATCCAGGTGATTCCCACCGGTCGGGTGTTTGACGTGGCCGACACGCTCGGCATGCTCGATGAGCGACCGCTCATTACGGTCAACATGTTGTACGACCCTGGCGTCGATGCCCTGGGCCTGGAACTGTTGGCGGTTCAGGCGCTGCTCGACATAGAGCGCGACGGCATCGATGATATCCGCGTGCCGCGCCCCGCCGTCGGGCGCATGCGTTGGGGTTTTGGCTTTGACGGTCAGCGTGTGTCCGTGGTGTGCCAACGACTGTAGCGGCGGGCGAAAGCCCTTTACTACTCGGCGTCCTTCAGGGGCGGCATGGGCTTCCAGTTGGGATCCTTAACGATCTTGCGGGCGTCCTTCATGCCGCGGCGCAGCGCCGGAATGCCGGTCTTAAAGCATTTGTCGACTGCTGCCAGACGAATGAACTCCTTGCAGAAGGTCGCGGCATTGCCCAGACGGAACAGCATGGGGTGGTAGTCACCGTAGATCTGCATATAGCGAGCGAGGAAGCCTCGGTTGCGCATGATGTAGTAGCGGTTGGTGTCGCTCGTGGAGTTGAGCTGTCGTTTGCCGGCGATATCCCAGTTGGAGACGGCGCGGGCGCGCTTGAGCACCACGTCGGCAACCACGGCGGCGGGGAAGTGCTGGCTGGCCACGTAGCCGTAGCAGGCATCGTCGCCGTAGATAAAGAAGCGCGCGTCGGGCAGGCCAATCTTGTCGACCACGCGGCGCGAGAACATGCCGCCCTCAAAGCACAGTTGGTTCATGGTGCGGTAGCCCTCGGGCCCCAAGTCCCACTTGGCGATGGGGTTAGGGATGCCGAGCGAAAGGATGAGCTGGTACTGCCAAAAGAAAGCGCCGCCGTCAAAGTCCAGGCGCGAACCCTGGATGACATCGTAGCGGTCGGTCCACTTGGCAAGACGCTCGATGCCTTCGGGGATGACGAGCACGTCGTCGTCCATCACCCAGAACCACTGGGCCCCCAGATCGTAGGCGCATTTAGTGCCAGCGGAGAAGCCGCCCGCACCGCCGCCGTTTTCGAGCTGCGGGGCGTAGATGACACGGTCGGTGCCGCCCTGCGCGTCGGGCTGCTCGGTGTCGATGCCCCACAGGCTGGCCAGGCGCTCGTTGAATGCGGTGCACATGGCCTCGGTCTCGCGCGAATTCTCGTTATCGACAATCACGATGCGCCAGGGCGTTGCCGTGAGCTCGGTCATGGAGTCGAACAGGTTGGCCAGGAGTTCCTGGCGCTTGTACGTAACGACAACGATGGCGAGCTTATCGATGGGAGCGGGAAGGGTTGAAGGCATGGGGCAATATATCCTTTCACGCGCGGCGGGCGAGCGCTGCGCGGAAGCTATCGAATACGTCCTTGGGACTGTCCTATTGTAAAGGCTCGGCGCACCTTGACGGCAAGCTTTGAATAAAACGCAGGAACCTGCCACGGGCCCGCCGCATGACGTGCGGCTACTTTGCCCGCAAGAGGCTCCATAGATTATATAAACGCCCGCTGGCGCGCTGACCCTTTGATACCATGAAACGACAGGTATTTCCTAAGGAGCACATTTGTCTACTAACGTCTCTGGCAGCCCTGTTCTGTCGCTGCTTATTCCCATTTACAATGTTCAGCGCTACCTGCGCGAGTGTCTCGATTCCGCCCTGGCACAGACGCTCAAGGATATTGAGATCATCTGCATTAACGACGGGTCGACCGACAACTCGCCGGCGATTATTCGCGAGTATATGGAGCACGATAGGCGCGTCAAGATGATCGACAAGGCCAACAGCGGCTACGGCGACTCGATGAACCACGGTCTGGAGATGGCGCGCGGCAAGTACGTGGGCATCTTGGAGTCCGATGACTTTATGGCGTCCGACGCACTCGAAAAGCTTGTCTCGGCCGCCGATAGCAATAATGCCGACTTCGCGAAGGCGAACTTTGATTTCTACTGGTCTAAGCCCGAGGAGCGCCGTTCGCTGCACGAGATGTTTAAAGCCAAGGACTGTGGCAAGCCGGTGCACCCGAGCGATACGACGCAGTTCTTTAAGCAAAAGCCGTCGATTTGGTCGGCCGTGTACCGTCGCGATTTTCTTGAGCGCAACGGCATTACGTTCCTGCCGACTCCGGGGGCATCCTTTCAGGACACGTCATTCGCCTTTAAGGTGATCGCGTGCGCCGATAAGGCTGTTTACCTGCACGATGCCGTGCTGTCGTATCGCCAGGACAACGAGAATTCCTCGGTCAATTCTTCGGCTAAGGTCTTTTGCGTCAATACCGAGTATGCCGAGATTGAGCGTTGGATTCGAGAGGATTATGCCCGCGACCACGCAAGTGATGACGTCGCGCGCATGCTCAAGTTCAATCAGCTCATTAAGTACGATTCGTACATGTGGAACTACGTGCGTCTAGCGCCTAAGTTCTATAAGGAGTTCCTGGTTCAGATGGCCAAGGAGTTCCAAGCGGCCTTGGACGCGGGGGAGTTTTCGCTTGACGATCTCAAGCCGTGGAAGCGCGCAAATCTCGCTGCCATCCTCAAAGATCCTGAGGGCTGGGTTGACGAGCATCCGAGTTTTGCGACGGATGGTGCCTTGGGGCGTGCTAAGTATTACGCCTCGGTTGGAGGCCCAGGCGTGGTCGCCGCCTTCCTCATCGAATCGCTGAGGGGGTAGGTCGGCATGGGAGAGGCCTCGTGTCCTAAAGCTACCATTGTCGTCCCCGTTTACAACTCTGCGCGCTCCATTCAGCGATGCGTCGATTCGCTGTTGGCCCAGTCCGAGCGCTCGATTCAGGTTGTCTGCGTCAACGACGGTTCGACCGATGATTCGTTGAACGTGTTGCGCCAGATCGAGCTGGCCGACGATCGCGTACTGGTTATTGACCAGGAAAACGCGGGCGTCTCGTGCGCTCGAAATGCCGGTATCGATGCCGCCGAGGGCGAGACCGTCTTTTTTGTGGACGCCGACGATTACATCGATGTCCAGACGGTCGAGCGCGTGCTGCATGCCATGGAGCCTGCAGATGCCGAGGTCTCCGTTTTTGGCGGCGTCTGTGAACCAGCCGATGCTGCCCCCAAACGCGTCCAACAACTCATGAGCCCCAAAGCCGGTACCTTCGGCGCCCGTGATCCCCAGTTGCTGTTCCATGCGAATGCGCAGCCCTACGCCTGCCGTGCGGCTTTTTCGCGCGAGCTGCTCAATCGCGAAGGCATTCGCTTCGCCCCCGGTTTGGCTTTGGGCGAGGACGTTGTCTTCCAATTTGCGGCTTATGCGCTTGCCCGCAAGGCCGTTGTCATGCCGGACAAGTTCTACCACTACGTGATGGAGAGCGAATCGGCGACGCATGAGTTCAACAGTGCCGAGGCTCGCGTCAAAAAGCTTGACGCCCACATGAGGATGCTCGAGGAGGTCTTGGAGGGCTGGGCGGCCTACGGTCTTTTGGACCTGTGCCCCGGCGAGCTGATAACTTGGTTTTTAGACCTCATTGTGTTCGACCTGGCGCGCTTGGATGCCGATGACTTCCATCGCGTGGCGGCTCGCGTCAACATGGACCTCACGACGTTTTTGGGAACGGAGTGGGCGGATATGCCTGCTAAGGGCGCCGTTTGCCGTGTTGCCCACAAGCTCGTTGCGGCGACCTCGGGCGTTTCGATGGCAGACGCCACGCTGTTCTATCTTTCGACTCGCGGTCTCAAAGCCTGCCTGGAGCGCTTTATCTAATTCCAAGCGCTGCCGCCCGCCGCAACTCGGCTGCTAAAATAACCCTGTTACACGCTATCCAACAGGAGGTTCTCTTGCAGAACTCTGATACCCCTAAAGTTTCTCTGCTTGTCCCCATTTGCAATGTCGAACGCTACCTGCGCGAGTGCCTCGATTCCGCCGTGGCGCAGACGCTCAAGGATATCGAGATCATCTGTATCAACGACGGCTCCACCGATAGCTCGCCAGACATCATCCGCGAGTACATGGAGCGAGACCCCCGTGTGAAGATGATCGATAAAGCCAACAGCGGCTACGGCGACTCGATGAACCGCGGCCTGGAGATGGCGCGCGGTGAGTACGTGGGCATCCTTGAGTCCGACGACTTTATGTTTGAGGATTCGCTCCAAAAGCTGGTCGCCAAGGCCGATGCTGAGCATGCCGATGTGGTAAAGGGCGACTTTTACCTGTATTGGTCCACGCCCAGCGAGCGCCGTGAGCTGTTTGGGATCATCGACGAGCATATGACGGGCGCCGCGTATCGCCCCGTCGATCGCCCGGGCATCTTCTACCGCAAACCTTCCATTTGGTCGGCTATCTACCGGCGCGAGTTCCTCAACGACAATCAGATTCGGTTTCTTCCCACGCCAGGTGCTTCGTATCAGGATGCGGGTTTTAACTTTAAGGTCTGGGCATGCGCCGAGCGTGCTGCGTTTATCGCGGACCCCATTTTGTGCTATCGCCAAGATAACGAGAAGAGCTCCGTTAATTCTCCTAACAAGGTGTTTTGCGTGTGCGACGAATATACCGAGATGCAGCGCTTTTTGGATGAACGCCCCGAGCTTAAGGCTCAGCTCCAGGGCATTTTAATGCGCATGAAGGTCGATACGTACCGTTGGAATGATGAGCGCCTGGTCGATGAATTGCGCGAGCAGTTTTGGGAGAAGGCATCTCCCGAGCTCAAGGCCGATTGGGATGCCGGTCGCTTTGACCTGTCTCTCTTCGACCCGCGTGGCGAGACCGACTTGCGACTGATGGTCAAGTCGCCCCGCGCCTATATCGATTCGCGCTTTGATTTTAAGAAGCCGGGCAAGCTCAATACGTTTAAACACTACTTTAAGATCGGCGGCCTGCCGCTGGTCTGGCGCGTGCTGACGTATCAGCGCGCCTACGGCGACAACCCGCACCCCGATGACGTTCCGGTCGCACAGTAGGAGCACTTGACTATGGCTACCCCCAAGATTTCCGTTGTCGTTCCTATCTATAACGTGGAGGAGTGCCTGGCCTGGTGCCTGGACTCCCTGCTTGCGCAGGACATGCCCGATTGGGAAGGCGTGCTGGTCAACGATGGCTCGCCGGACGGTTCGCGCGATATTGCGGCTGCCTATTGCGAAAAGGACGCGCGCTTTACGCTGGTCGATAAGCCCAACGGCGGCCTGTCGAGCGCCCGCAATGCGGGTATCGCTGCGTCCACGGCGCCTATTGTTGCTTTTTTGGATTCCGACGACCGCTTTACGCCCGATGCATGCCGCGTGATCGTCGATGCCTTTGAACGCGAGGATTGCGACGTGTTGACCTTTGGCGCGAATCCGTATCCGCTGGAGGCGGGGTATCCGTGGCTTAACTATGTGCTGAGCCCGCGCGATGTGTCGTTTGAAGGCTATAGCTCTGACCTGCTGTTTAAGGAAGCGTCTCGCCCCTTTGCATGGCGCACCGCCTGCAAGCGTGAGTTTTTGCTGGGCAACGGGATCGTGTTTGACGAAACCGTTAAGTATGGCGAGGACCAGGTCTTCGATTTTGCCGTGTACGGTCGTTCGCGTAAGACCGCGCTTATCTCGAACAAGCTGTATGACTACCGCGTGGCGCGCAAGGGCTCGCTTATGGACACCATGCGCTATGACGACGAGACGCGACTGCTGGAGCACGTGAAGATTTACTCCGCGGTGCTGGCTGACTGGCAACGCGACGGTCTTGATGTCCAGTATGCCGATGACCTGGCGTACTTCCTATGCGATCTGGTGCTGTACGATGCGCTCAGGTTGCTGGGTTCGGACTGCGGCAAGGTGTTTGCCGCCGTTGCCGCGGCGCTTGCCGGTTCTGCCGTGGGCAGCGATGCTGCGCTCGCACAATGCGCTCCTTCTGTTGCCGCTATGGTGCGTGCGGCGCTTACCAGCAAGGTCCCCAATGCCCGTGAGTGCAAAAAGCTCATGTTCGATTACGACGTCTTGAGGTTTGGACACCTGGGTGCCTGCAAACGTATGGCAGCGAACGCCCTGGGAAAGCGAGAAGTGTAGATGAGTATCAAGCGTTTGGCACTTTGCCGCAGTCAGGGCCGTCTGTTTGTGCTGCTTCGTTTTGCCGGTCAGGATGTCACCGCGCTTATTGAGCGGGAGGGTTCTCAAGCGTTTGCCCATGCGACGACGAGCGGCTCTTGTGTGCCGTCGCTGGTCCTCCCGGTCGATCATGGCCGTGTGCTGGCGCTTTGCCCTTCCGTTTCCGATTACGAACGCGAGCTCGCCGTCTTGGTACTTCCGTTTTTGGATGGCTCGTCGATGGATGCCGTTTTTGCATTCGGTGGCCAAAGGTTGGGCTCTATTCGCCTCGATAGCCGCGTGGCCAAGCTGGAATCCAAGATTAACTACAAAGCAAAGCCTGCGCTGTGTGCGCTTATCCGCGATGCGCAGCGTGGCGAATGCTGCGGTCGCTACGAGATCGATGCCATTCGCTATTTGCCGGCAGACGCCGGCGCGGTGTGGCGCTATGAGGTTACGTGGGTGGGAGACTCCAAGTGCACCCCTGAGCTCCAGATTTTCGATGCGCATATGAATGCCATCGATGTCACCGTGCATGTGTTTGAATCGCAGATCGATGTGCCGCAGCGCAACGGTTGCCGCGTCAATAAAACGTATTTGAGCGTTGAGATGCCCCAGGATATACGTGTTTTTGTCGCGATTGCGGCTGATCCCACGGGCCTAATCCAGAGCGGTTTTTGCGCCATGGATGGTCGCCTGTACAACGGCATTGTCGACGACAGCTGGAACCGCATGAAGGACGCGCGTGCAGACGACGCAGCTTATCGACGTTGGTTTGAGCAACATCGCGCAAAGCCGGGCGATTTAGCGTGCCAGCGTGTCGCTTCGGTGGCTTTTGCCTATAGACCACTCGTGAGTATTGTGGTGCCGTGCTACAAGACTGATCGGGAATACCTGCGCGAGCTGCTGGACTCGGTGCTAGTCCAGAGTTATGACAACTGGGAACTGCTCCTTATGGATGCCTCGCCTGAATGGGATGCGGTGGCCGCCCTTGCGGCAGGTGCCAACGACGAGCGCATCCGTCGCATCGAGCTTCCCGGCAACGGCGGCATTGTGGTCAACACCAACGCAGGTATCGAGCAAGCGACGGGCGACTACATCGCGTTCTTGGACCATGACGACATCCTGGAACCGGACGCGTTGTTCCACTATGTTGCCGCGCTGAACAAGGCTGCCGAGGACGAGCGTCCCCAGGTCCTGTTCTGCGACGAGGACATGTTCCAGAAAACGGGGGAGTGGGGCCAGCCGGTCTTTAAGACCAAGCTCAACGTCGACCTGCTCTATAGCCATAACTGCGTGACGCATTTCCTGATGGTGCAGAAGGCGCTTATTGATCGCATTGGCATGTCGCCGGAAGACGTCGCGGGCGCCCAAGATTACGACCTGACGCTCCGCTGCCTTGCGGCGGGCGCGCGGTTTGAACATGTTGCGCACGTACTGTATCACTGGCGCGTGCATCCCGGTTCAACCGCCGACGGTTCTGCCGATAGCAAGCCGTATGCTATTGAAGCTGGGCGCCTTGCGCTTCAGCGCCACTTTAACGCGCTGGGCATTTGCGGAACGGTCGAGGAGGCCGAGACGCCGTTTGTCTATCACATGCGTTATGCGCTGCCGGAGTCTGCGCCGCTGGTGAGCATTGTGATTCCCACTAAGGATCACGTTGAGACGCTCGATGCCTGCGTGATGTCGATCGCTCAGAAGGCAACGTATACCAATTACGAGATCGTCTTGGTGGAGAACAACAGCGAAGCCCCGGAGACGTTTGCGTATTACGAAACCCTGCCAGAGCGCGTGGCTGCAGCATCCGAAGGCAAGGGCATCGCGCGTGTTGTGTGCTGGCCGGGCGAGTTCAATTACTCTCAGATCATCAATTTTGGTGTGAAGCACGCCAAGGGCGACTACCTGCTGCTGCTCAACAACGATACCGAGGTCATAAGCCCGGACTTTATCGAAGAGATGATGGGCTATCTGCAGCGTCCCGATGCGGGCGTGGTGGGCGCCAAACTCTACTTTGCCGATCATCTGGTGCAGCATGCCGGCATTTTGGTTGGCGTGCGTGGGGCACTTGCCCATGCCAACCAGGACTTCTCGGCAAAGCGCGAGGGCTATCTTGCCCGCGCTGTGCGCCCGGGCAACTTTAGCGCCGTAACGGGTGCCTGCCAGATGGTGCGACGCGACGTATTTGAGCGCGTCGGCGGCTACAACGAGGAATTCGCCGTTGGCTTTAACGACGCAGACTTTTGCCTGCGCGTATGGGAGGCGGGCTACCACACCATCTATACGCCTTATGCCGAGCTGTATCACTACGAGTTCACCTCGCGCGGCAGGGAAAAGGCCAACGAGGAAAAGCTGCGCCGCTGGAAGCGCGAGCAAGCGCTGTTTATGCAGCGCTGGCCGGAGTTTTTCTTGACGGGTGATCCGTGGTTGGGGCCTAACTTATCTGCCGAGAGTGAGTATTTCTCGCTTTAGACAATGGTTTAACTGCTGTCGAGAACCGCTAAGACCACTAAGGGCTATGCCTATCTGGTGCAAATGGTCGGTTACTCCATTTGGCAGCGCGCCAACTTGCATCGTGCCAAAAGTGCCATTGTGAGCGAACACGATGTCACCGAAGGCATTGCGCTGGCAGAGGCTCGTTTTCACGATGTTGTTCACGAGCTCGCGATTTCTGGACTGGGACTTAACGATATCAAATACCTTTTGGCGATGTGCGAGGATAAACAACAGTCCAAATCAGCCGAGATTGCTAAGCGCATGGGTAAAAAGACCAATGAGATCAGCTCTATTAGGGCCAAATTGCTAC
>ENA-OQCU01000426-OQCU01000426.1-human-gut-metagenome-genome-assembly--contig:-NODE-426-length-19611-cov-3.536389_pt1 | contig 19611 bp, 19 predicted proteins | sample MGYA00242504_ERZ504590 | MGnify/ENA primary metagenome ERZ504590 (study PRJEB26092, sample SAMD00036318) | human gut metagenome | host: Homo sapiens | study: EMG produced TPA metagenomics assembly of... | reverse complement strand
GGATTCTCAGTATCAGGGAGAATATGACGATGAGATCAATAAGTTAAAAAGTGCCCAGCTTGGAAATATGGGAGCTGATCTGGTGCAGATTTATGATATCGGAACCCGTTTCATGATCGATTCCGGATGGGTGATCCCAATGCAGGACATGATTGACAGCGAAGGATATGATGTATCTGATCTGGAACCAAATATCACAGCTTATTATACAGTAGATGATAAATTATATTCCATGCCATTTAACTCCTCTACACCGATTCTTTATTACAATAAGGATATGTTTGACAAAGCAGGTGTGACAGAGGTACCTACAAGCCTTGAGGGAATCGCAGAGGTTGCAGATGACCTTGTAAACAAAGGCGGTGCGGGAGAAGCATTATCCATGGGAATATATGGATGGTTTTTCGAAGAGTTTATGTGCAAACAGGGTCTGCCATATGTAGATAACGGAAACGGACGTGAGGCAGCAGCTACAAAGGTTGCATTCGATGAAAACGGAGGTGCACTGAATATTCTTAATGAGTGGAAGAAACTTTATGACGCAGGCTATGCACCAAACGTAGGAAGAGGCGGAGATTCCGGACTTGCAGATTTCTCTTCCGGAAAAGCAGCTATGACATTAGGTTCCACAGCGTCCCTGAAACAGATTCTGCAGGATGTAAACGGTTCCTTTGAAGTAGGTACCGCATACTTCCCATCCATTACAGATGATGATAAAGGTGGTGTATCCATCGGTGGTGCTTCTCTCTGGATGCTTGACAACCAGGATGATGCAAAGAAAGCAGCTACATGGGAATTTGTAAAATATCTGGTATCTGCGGAATCACAGGCATACTGGAATGCACAGACAGGATACTTCCCTGTAACAACAGCAGCACATGACGAGCAGGTATTCAAAGACAACATTGCAAAATACCCACAGTTCCAGACAGCCATTGACCAGCTTCATGATTCTGCACCGGAATATGCAGGTGCACTTCTCAGTGTATTCCCGGAAGCACGTGCGATTGTAGAAACAGAGATTGAGAATATGCTCAACGGAAAAGAATCTGCAGAGGATGCGGTGAGCAAAATGGCTTCTGATATGAACAAATCCATCGAAGATTATAACCTGCTGAATGAATAAAAATTATTGATAACAGTACATTGAGAAGTGTTATAATCATTCACAGGAAAAATATTTATACTTAAATGAGGACAGGGGGCTGCGTATGCGGTTCCCTGTTTATGAAGATTTACGGTAATTTCCACAATATGACAGCCTGGCTGTCCGGGTATTTTGCAAAAAAGCGGAGATGGAAAAGGTGAAATATATTATTGGGGGATATTGTAAATGAATTTTATATAAGAGAGGCATATGGAAATGACAGAAACAACAAAGAGAACAACAAAAGTATGGGCACACAGGGGTGCCAGCGGATACAGACCTGAGAATACTCTGGAAGCATTTGAACTTGCCATCAGACAGGGCGCAGACGGAATCGAACTGGATGTACATACCTCCGCAGACGGTGAACTAATCGTAATGCATGACGAAACTGTAGACCGTGTCACAGACGGTACTGGACTAATCAAAGATATGACATCGGCTCAGTTAAAAGAATTAAAAGTCAGCACTTCCGCAGAACCAACAGGAATCTATCGCGTCCCAACTCTGGCAGAAGTGCTGGACCTCATGCGCACTACAGACATGATGGTAAACATTGAATTAAAGAACAGCATCTGCTTCTATCCGGGAATGGAAGAGAAAATCTTGAAACTGGTAAAAGAAATGAACATGGAAGACCAGCTGATCTATTCCTCCTTTAACCATTACAGCCTGTTACAGTTAAAACAGCTGAATGACCATGTACAGACCGGAATCCTTTTCAGCGACGGATGGGTGAACCCTGCCATGTATGCCAAGAATCTCGGAATCAACGCCGTACACCCTGCAGTTTATCACCTGAAATACCCACAGTTCATGGAAGAAGTCAAACGTGCCGGACTGAAAATGCACGTATGGACTGCCAACAAACCAGAACACATCCAGCTGGTAAAAGACGCAGGTGCAGAAGCAGTCATTACCAATTATCCGGACAGAGCGATTGAGATTATAGAGAAATAAAAAATTCCTGCCTGTTCATATGAAACTGTCATATGTTCAGGCAGGATTCTTTCTTGTATCATTATATAGATATTGTGGATTTTCAGAGTTTTCTGCTGCTATTTGAAAACCATTTCAGAAATTATTTCTGCAGTTTCTTAGCATGCTCAGATTTCGGCTCACAGGTAAGTTCAACACCCAGCTTACGGAATTCCAGGATATCCACCTGAGACAGAAGTACGGAAGTATGAACCTGGCAGCCTTTTAATTTTGGAATCTGTTGCAGGGCAAGCTTGGCATCTTCATTATCTGCGGCACTGATGGAAAGTGCGATCAGAGTCTCATCAGAGTGAAGTCTTGGGTTTTTGCTTCCGAGATATTCTGTTTTGAGTGCCTGAATCGGTCTTAATGCTTCCGGAGAGATAACATGTTTGTCATGATCGATTCCTGCCAGTTCTTTCAGTGCATTCAGAAGCAGTGCTGAGGATGCCCCGAGAAGTTCAGAAGTCTTACCTGTAACAATACGTCCGTCAGGAAGTTCCATGGCAGCAGCAGGTGCACCTGTTTCTTCTTCACGTTTCAGCGCTGCAGGAACCACCTTGCGTTCTTCGATGGTCACATGAGCCTGTTTCAGCAGAAGCTCAATCTTATAAACTTCTTCTTCGCGGCCTGTTCCGCGAACCAGAGCTTCCATGCTCTTATAATATCTGCGGATGATCTCCTGACGTGCAGCTTCCTTGCAGACTTCATCATCAACGATGCAGTTACCGGCCATATTAACGCCCATATCTGTGGGAGATTTGTAAGGGCACTCGCCCATGATCTTTTCAAACATAGCCTGAAGAACAGGGAAAACTTCAACGTCACGGTTGTAGTTAATAGTAGTCTCACCATATGCTTCCAGATGGAACGGGTCGATCATGTTCACATCATTTAAGTCAGCAGTAGCTGCTTCATATGCCAGATTTACCGGATGCTTCAGCGGGATATTCCAGATTGGGAAAGTTTCAAATTTGGCATATCCTGCCTTGACACCGCGCTTGTATTCATGGTAAAGCTGAGAAAGGCAGGTGGCCATTTTTCCGCTTCCGGGTCCTGGAGCAGTGATGACAACCAGTGGTCTTGTTGTTTCGATATAATCGTTCTTGCCATATCCCTCATCACTTACAATAAAGGAAGTATTATTCGGATAACCCGGAATCAGATAAAGCACGTATACTTTGATTCCAAGCTTCTCCAGACGTTTCTTAAACGCATCTGCGCTTTCCTGTCCGGAATACTGGGTGATGCAGACACTTCCTACATAAAGTCCGCGCTCTGTAAAGACTTCCATAAGGCGGAGTACATCTTCATCATAAGTGATACCCAGGTCACCTCTGACTTTATTTTTATCAATATCAGCGGCGCTGATTACAATAACGATCTCTGCCTGATCAGAAAGCTGCATCAGCATACGCAGTTTGCTGTCCGGCTCAAATCCCGGAAGAACTCTGGAAGCATGGTAGTCATCAAAAAGCTTGCCGCCAAATTCCAGATAAAGTTTGTTTCCAAACTGGTTAATACGTTCCCGAATATGTTCGGACTGCATTTTCAGATACTTGTCGTTGTCAAATCCTATCTTCATTTGTTCATTTCCTTTCCTCATCACATTTTTAGTACTGCTCATTTAGAATATCCCGGGACATACAGCGCAAATTTATGCGGTCAGCATAAATTCTGTGTATTGCGGAGTGCATTACCGGGAACGAAGTGAGCAGTAATCAGTTTGTCAATAGTATACTACAAAAAGAACGGTTTGTAACAGAGAAATTTAGAAAAATACAAATAAATTTTGTTGCTGCAGAAAAAGCACAGATTCTGTTTTCAGCAACAGAAATCCGGATATAACGTAAATTTCACAATCTCGCGGTTGATTTATAGAATAATTCTCTTTATAATAAGAACGATAACGTTTAGGAGGAATGAAATGGATAATCATATGGATAACAATCCGAATGGCAATCGTCCTGATAATAATAAAGGTCCGGGCAGACAGGACCCGAACAAGAATCATCAGTCGATACTGGCCTTTCTGGTATGCCTCCTGGTAACTCTGGTATGTTTCGCCATGTTTACCAATATGCTCAAGGATAATTCGAGTGAGATCACTTATGATAAATTTATTGAGATGGTAGATGATGGAGATGTGAAAGAGGTTACGCTTCAGTCAAATACACTGACGATCACGCCGAAACATCAGTCATCAGGATTTTCAGAAGAAGTTTATTATGCCAATCAGATGGAGTCAGTAGATAAGCTGACGGAGAGACTTGAGGGAACAGGAATCAAGTTTGAGTATAAGAAGCCGGATGCAGCAGGGGAAATTATTTCTATGCTGGTCAGTGTGCTTCTGCCAACGATTCTGCTCTTTGTACTTCTGACGGTATTTATGCGCCGCATGAATAAGGGCGGCGGAATGATGGGCGTTGGAAAGAGTCGCGCCAAAGCCTACATTCAGAAAGATACAGGAATTACTTTCAGAGATGTGGCAGGGCAGGATGAGGCCAAGGAATCACTGCAGGAGGTGGTGGATTTCCTGCATAATCCCGGCAAATATACCACCATCGGAGCGAAGCTGCCGAAAGGAGCTTTGCTTGTAGGACCTCCGGGAACAGGTAAGACACTCCTTGCCAAGGCAGTAGCAGGAGAGGCACATGTGCCGTTTTTCTCCCTGTCAGGTTCTGAGTTTGTGGAGATGTTTGTAGGTGTGGGTGCATCACGTGTCCGCGATCTCTTTGAGGAAGCAAAGAAGAATGCACCATGTATCAATTTTTATTGATGAGATTGATGCAATCGGAAAGAGCCGAGATTCTCATTATGGCGGCGGTAATGATGAGCGTGAGCAGACCCTGAACCAGCTTCTTGCGGAAATGGACGGATTTGACACTTCAAAGGGACTTCTGATCCTGGCTGCTACCAACCGTCCGGAGGTTCTTGATCCGGCACTTCTTCGTCCGGGACGTTTTGACAGACGTGTCATTGTGGACAGACCGGATCTGAAGGGAAGAATCGAGATCCTGAAGGTTCATGCAAGAAATGTACATTTAGATGAGACTGTTGATTTTGAGAACATTGCACTTGCAACTTCCGGGGCAGTGGGTTCGGATCTGGCTAATATGATCAACGAGGCTGCTATCCTTGCTGTTAAGAGTGGACGTAGCGCAGTATCCCAGAAAGATCTTCTCGAAGCTGTTGAAGTAGTTCTGGTAGGTAAAGAGAAGAAGGACAGGATCCTCAGTGCACAGGAGCGCAGGATCGTATCCTATCATGAGGTAGGACATGCACTGGTAAGCGCCCTGCAGAAAGATGCAGAGCCTGTACAGAAGATTACTATTGTGCCGAGAACAATGGGGGCACTTGGTTATGTAATGCAGGTACCCGAGGAGGAGAAATATCTCAATACAAAGAAGGAACTGGAAGCAATGCTTGTGGGATATCTTGGCGGACGCGCAGCAGAGGAACTGGTATTTGATACTGTCACAACCGGGGCAGCCAATGATATTGAGCAGGCTACCAAGGTGGCAAGAGCCATGATCACACAGTACGGTATGTCCGACAAGTTCGGACTTATGGGTCTGGCTACACAGGAGAATCAGTATCTCAGCGGAAGAACAGTGTTAAACTGTGGCGATGACACTGCCACAGAGGTTGACCATGAGGTGATGATACTTCTGCATAATTCCTATGAAGAAGCAAAGAGACTGATCGGCAGTCACAGAGAAGCACTTGATAAGATTGCTGCTTATCTGATCCGCAGGGAAACCATTACAGGTAAGGAATTTATGAAGATTTTCCATGCGGTAGAGCGTGGAATCGAGATTCCGGAAAATCTGGATGATCTGGTAATTCCAGAGGAAAAACAGAATACAGTAACGCTGGATAAGCCAGAGATTCAGTGATACAATAACAGAGTCGGAAATGAAATAATTTCCGGCTCTGTTTTCGTATCACAGGAAATTACGCTGTAATATCTTATGGATACGAAAAGCGTTCAGGGCAGGATTTTTGTATAGAGGAGAGTTTATGTTTCAGATAGAAGAAGAACTGAAAAACTTCCGGGTAAGCCGGGGTTTATATTATGCATGGGGAGAAGGACGAGATCATCTATGTTGGAAAAGCCGTCAGTCTGAAAAACAGGGTGCGTCAATATTTCCAGAGCAGCAGAAATAAGGGCGCAAAGATTGAACAGATGGTTACCCATATCACCAGATTTGAGTATATTATCACAGATTCGGAACTGGAAGCCCTTGTGCTGGAGTGTAATCTGATCAAGGAGCACAGACCGAAATATAATACCATGCTCAAAGATGATAAGAGTTATCCGTTTATCAAAGTCACAGTAAATGAGGAATATCCCAGAGTCCTTTTTGCCAGAAGAATGAAGAAAGACAAGGCGAAATATTTCGGACCATATACAAGTGCCGGGGCTGTAAAAGATGTGATCGAGCTTGTGCGAAAACTTTATAAGGTGCGATCCTGTAATCGGGTACTGCCAAGAGATTGTGGGAAGGACCGTCCATGTCTGTACTATCACATGAAACAGTGCAGCGCGCCATGCCAGGGCTATGTGAGTTCAGAAGAATATAAGAAAAATATCGCAGAACTGCTGAAATTTCTCAATGGAGACTTTAAGGATACGATTGATATGCTTACCGATAAAATGATGGCAGCTTCCGAAGAAATGCGTTTCGAGGATGCCATGGAATACCGGGATCTGATCCGCAGTATCCAGAAGATCGGAGAACGTCAGAAAATTACAGGTTACGGAGAGGAAGATAAGGATATCATCGCAGTTGCCATGGATGAAAGCCTTGATCTGCGGGAGCAGGATGCTGTTGTACAGGTATTCTTTGTCCGGGGAGGCAAACTGATCGGGCGGGAGCATTTCTATTTGCGTGTGGCGCGTGGCGATACAAAGGCTCAGGTATTATCCAGCTTTATGAAGCAATTTTATGCCGGAACTCCGTTTATCCCACGTGAGATCATGCTGCAAAAAGAAATCGAAGATGCCAAGATCATAGAGGAATGGCTTACAGATCGAAGAAAACAGCGAGTCTATATCAGGGTACCGAAGAAAGGTACGAAAGAGAAGCTGGTAGAGCTGGCAGAAGAGAATGCAAAGATGGTTCTGGATAAAGACAGAGAGCGTATCAAACGTGAAGAAGGAAGAACCATCGGAGCAGTTCATGAAGTGGAAGAGTGGCTTGGACTGTCGGGGATCAGGCGTATGGAAGCTTATGATATTTCCAATATCAGTGGTTTTGAATCTGTAGGTTCCATGGTTGTCTATGAGAAAGGAAAGCCAAAGCGCAGTGATTACCGCAAATTTAAAATAAAGTGGGTTCAGGGACCGAACGATTATGCAAGCATGGAAGAAGTACTTACCAGACGATTTACTCATGAGGGAAAAGATGAGTTTGACAGCTTTTCTATTATGCCGGATCTGATCCTGATGGATGGTGGAAGAGGACAGGTGAATATTGCGTTAAAAGTCCTGGAAAATTCTGGGAATAGAGATTCCTGTCTGTGGTATGGTCAAGGATGACCATCACAGAACCAGAGGACTGTATTACAATAATCTTGAAATTCCCATTGATACAGACAGTGAAGGCTTCCGCCTGATCACCAGAATCCAGGATGAGGCACACCGTTTTGCCATTGAATTTCACCGATCTCTGAGAAGTAAAGAACAGGTGCATTCCCTGTTGGATGATATCCCTGGTATCGGTGAAACCAGGCGGAAAGCATTGATGCGGAAATTTAAATCCATTGAGAATATCAGAGATGCATCACTGGAAGAACTTACAGAGACAGAAAGCATGAATGCAGGAAGTGCACAGAAAGTTTATGAAATTTTTTCATGGAGCTAGTACATCGTTTTCGAAATAATTATACCACTCACTTGTCTGCGAATCCGATTGTACAGGTCTAAAAGCCTCAGCGTAGCCCGCTACGCCTCCTTCCTCCGTCTTGAAATCAAAAAAATTTATCCTGCAAGATTGTTTCAAGAATCAACTTGTCGGCACACTGGTGAGAAAAAATATAAAATATGTAAAAATATTCCTGGGTTCTTCTACATATTACCCAAAGACTCTTGCTTTTTGTAATTGAAGTTGTATATAGTGATGTGATATAATAAAAAGACGTGAAATTTACTATGAAAGTTTCGGACGACAGCTATAAATGAGTTATGTCTGTATGAGCAGGTTTTGAGATAGCGGACAGTACCGGGCTTTCAGATTTTGAACTGAAAAGGAGAAATAAATGAAGGGTGTACAGTTGACAAAAGTTAGTTCAGGAATTGGGACTTCACAACCTGACTCCTGAAATTGATCTGTCTGAGATTGTGATCAAGACAGCGGAGATCAACAGACCGGCATTGCAGCTGACAGGATATCTGGAGCATTTTGCAAATGAACGGGTACAGATCATCGGATATGTAGAGTATACTTATCTGATGCAGCTCAGTGATGAGGAACGGAAATTTAAATATGAAAGATTTATTTCCAGCAAGATCTCCTGATTGTAATTTCAGATACAATGACAAGCATCACAGGATATGATCGAGCTGGCAGTTAAATATAATGTTCCGACTTTCGTGACAGAGCGTACAACTTCCAGTTTTATGGCTGAGATTATCCGCTGGCGGGTGTACAGCTGGCACCATGTATTTCCATCCATGGTGTGCTTGTGGATGTATATGGTGAAGGTGTCCTGATCACAGGTGAGAGCGGAATTGGCAAGAGTGAGGCTGCGCTGGAACTGATCAAACGAGGACATCGTCTTGTCAGTGATGATGTTGTAGAACTTCGTAAAGTCAGTGATGTGACGCTGGTGGGTTCGGCACCGGATATCACAAGACATTTCATTGAACTTCGTGGTATTGGTATTATCGATGTCAAAACTCTGTTTGGTGTTGAGAGTGTTAAGGATACACAGTCTGTGGATCTGGTTATCAAACTGGAAGAGTGGGACAGAGACAAAGAATATGACCGTCTCGGCCTGCATGAGGAATATACAGAGTATCTTGGAAATAAGATTGTATGCCATTCTCTGCCTATCCGTCCGGGACGTAATCTGGCTATTATCGTTGAATCTGCGGCAGTTAACCACAGACAGAAGAAGATGGGATACAATGCAGCGGAAGAGCTGTACAAACGTGTTCAGGCAAACCTTGCAAAGAAACGTGAAGAAAAATAATTTAAAGTAATTTGGAGGATATCAGATATTATGGGAAAGTATTGTTTTGGAATTGACGTTGGTGGTACATCTGTAAAATGTGGACTCTTTCAGACAGACGGAGTCTTAGTTGAGAAATGGGAAATTCCTACACGTAAGGAGAACAGTGGAGAAGCAATCCTGCCGGATATTGCAAAGACAATCCTTGACAAGATCGCAGAGCGTAAGCTGGATAAAGAAGAAATCGACGGTGTGGGAATCGGGGTACCGGGACCTGTTAACGAGAGAGGGGAAGTGCCATGTGCGGTAAACCTTTTCTGGGGCTTTAAAGAAGTTACTAAGGAACTGACAGAACTGACAGGACTTCCGTCCAAAGCAGGAAACGATGCCAATGTAGCAGCACTTGGCGAAGCATGGAAAGGCGCAGCAGCAGGAGCTAAGAACGTTATTCTTGTAACTCTTGGAACAGGTGTCGGCGGTGGAATCATCGTTGATGGAAAGATTGTTGGCGGTGCTCATGGTGCAGGTGGAGAAATCGGTCATGCAGCAGTTGACCATGAAGAAAAGGAAGCCTGCAACTGTGGTAACTGTGGATGTCTGGAGCAGTATGCGTCTGCAACAGGTATCGTTCGCGTGGCACAGAGAACTCTGGCTGCTACAGATGAGCAGACTGTTCTTCGCAAATTTACAAAACTTTCAGCAAAGAATGTTCTGGATGCTTTTAAAGAGGGCGACAAAGTAGCCTGCGATGTTATGGCACAGGTAGGAGAAATGCTTGGCGGAACACTTGCCATGTTTGCATGTGTGACAGATCCGGAAGCCATCGTTATCGGCGGTGGTGTTTCCAAAGCCGGACAGCCATTGATCGACTGTATTCAGAAATACTATGAGAAATATGCTTTTACAGCATGCAAGAAAACACCGATCATTCTTGCAACTCTCGGAAATGACGCAGGTATTTACGGATCTGCGCGTATGGTTATTAAAGAAGTATAATATCTGAGAATCAATTTTGAAAATATATAAAAAATCCACAGTCCTGAGTTGACAGGACTGTGGAATTTTTTGCAGTACAGGAACATCATTCGGAGGTGCTCCTGTACCGGTATTTTTGCATTAATAATAGTCGACCTGATAAGAGGAATCATCCTCGTTACCGTCACCGTTGTCATCGCTTCCGCCGGTATTATCAGTACCATCGTCACCGCTGTTACCGTTGTCATCAGTATTGTTACTGTCACCACTGTTGTCGGTATCTCCATTATCAGAGTTTTCGCTGTTATCAGTGTCAGTGGTGTTGTCAGTCTGATCAGAGGAATCTGTATCATAATTATAGTCATAATCATCACTGTCATAGAAATGCTGGTCACAGTATTCAGTAGGCATGGTACCTATGTCAAAGTATTCAGTGATCACCGGACAGCCGGCTCTTGGAAGAAGTCCGGTTTCCTCGCAGACACTTAACTTTTCTACACTTGCAGGCTTCTCGAATTCTTTGGAAGGAAGTCCCTCATGGATACGAGTCATAACCTTTTTCCATAAAGCTTTGTGGAAGTTACGCGCATAATCAGGTAATTTCTCATTGTTGTCGTAACCGGACCATACTGCGCATGTATAATATGGTGTATAACCCACAAACCACAAGTCGTTATAGGCTTCGGTTGTACCTGTTTTTTCCGGCAACAGGCATATTGTCAAGCTGGCAGGCTGTACCTGTACCCTGTTTTACAACATCCTCCATTGCACTGGTGAGAAGAAAAGCAGTACTTTCTTTGATTACGGAACGTTCGGCAGCAGTATTCTCGATCAGGACGTTTCCGTTGTGATCCAGAATTTTTGTGTAATAAATTGGCTTGATATAATTTCCGTTATTTGCGATGGCTGCATAGGATGCACACAGTTCAACATTTGTGACACCGCGGGTGATGCCGCCAAGCGCAGTGGCAAGGTTTGCATCACTCCATACATTACCATTGGCATCTTTGTCAGCCTCTGTTCCATGAGCAAGGGTTGTAAAACCAAAGTTGTCCAGATATTTCAATCCAAGCTCAGGAGTTACTTTTTCCAGACACTTGACGGCTACAACGTTAATGGAATTCTGGATCGCAGTACGGATCGTGGTTGTTCCGTTGTAAGAACGGGTTGCGTTGTTTACAGGGGAACCATCCGGATATTCATAAGGTTCGTCTTCAAATGTTGTTGCAAGAGTCATGCCTTTTTCATTTAAAGCAGGTGCATAAGTGGACACGATCTTAAAGGTAGAACCAGGCTGTCTGGTAGTGTCCGTTGCTCGGTTCAGTGTAAGACTTGCCGTTTTCTCTCCACGACCACCGATCAGAGCTTTTACATAGCCGGTATGCTGGTCGATCACACTCATGGAAGACTGTGGCTGAGGTGCGAAATTGACACGCTCTGCAAGAACTTTACTTCCGTTGGCGAGTATGCTTGCCTTATATTTGTCTACATAAGTCTGTCCATCTTCCGGGGAATCGAACAGAAGATCGAAATCGGGATCCTCATTCTGAAAATAAAGCTGCAGCATTTCCTTACTGTAGTTTACCTGATTTCCATCAGGATCGGTAACCGTCAGGGCATAGTCAAGTTCATACTGGACAGTGTCCGGATAATTGGAAGGATCTGCATATTCCTCATCCAGGATATTCTGGATCTTGGAATCCTGTGTTGTATATACTTTAAGTCCGCCGCTGTAGAGAAGATTGGTTGCCTGTTTTTTGGTGTAACCTTTGATATTCATCAGGTCGTTGATGATCTGATCTGTCAGTTCATCTTCAAAATATGTGTAAACAGTATTCTCAGTGCTGGAGTTCTTTTCCTGAGCGGCCTGGATACGGGAATAAACATCATCTGCAAGAGCTTCATCATACTGATCCTGAGTAATATAGTTCTGATCCAGCATATGCTGGAGAACTTCCTTGCGTCTCTTCCTGTTGCTGTCAGGATTGATAATCGGGTTAAATTTCGTCGGGTTCTGTGTGATACCTGCCAGAGTTGCACATTCAGAAAGATTCAGATCCCATACATCCTTGTCAAAATACTGTCGTGCGGCAGCCTGTACACCGTAGGAACCGGCACCCAGGTTAATTGTGTTCAGGTAATTCTCAAGAATGGTGTCTTTATCAGTTTTTTTCTCAACCTGGACAGCAAGGTACTGTTCCTGGATTTTTCGCGTAAATCTTTCCAGCTGAGTAGATTCACTGGTCCAGTTGGTAAATACGTTATTCTTAAGAAGCTGCTGTGTGATCGTACTGGCACCTTCTGAGAAATCTCCGGTAGTGAGAGCTTTCATTCCGGCACGAAGAATACCTTTTACGTCAATACCGTTATGTTCATAGAAACGTTCATCCTCAATTGCGACAACTGCATGCTGCAGATCAACAGGTATCTGATCGAGAGTGACAGGCAGTCGGTTGGAATCCGGAGCAGCCAGTTTACGGATCTGATTCCCTGCATCATCGTAGAGAAAGGTTGCATAGCCTAGTGGCATAATATCAATATCATCAACATCAGGAGCAGTATCAATTACACCCCTGAATGACCCCACACCCAGACAGGTTACTGCGATGCAGAGTGCTATCAGTGATACGAACAGGACTCTGATGAAAGAAACTCTGGCGCGCTTTCCCATCATGGAAGAACGGGAAATCAGTGCCGTCCGTTTCTTTGCAGTCGACTTTTTACCGTAGTTCATGTTAAACCTCCTTTATAATCCGTTCTATTATATCAAATAAGAATAAGTAAATAAAGCAGAAAAATAAAAAGTTCACAATTGCTTTTGGATCTTTTTTAATGGTTATTGTGTTTTTTTAACAGGATTAGTATACACTGTGCTGGCACATTTTTGTAATTCATGGTACACTGAGTCAATAAGAGAACGGAAAGAGGAGTATGAGACATGCTTGAGAAATATAAGACAGTTTACGAGGGCGGGGAAGGCGAGATCGTGGAAAAGAAATCCAGATTTATTGCTACAGTGCGTCCTGTAAAGACCGAAGAGGAGGCACTGGCCTTTATAGAGGAAATGAAGAAGAAATATTGGGATGCCAGACATAACTGCTATGTATATTCGGTGGGAAAGAACAGGGAATATACCAGATGCAGTGACGATGGTGAGCCGTCAGGCACTGCGGGAAGACCAATGCTGGATGTAATCCTGGGGGAAGATATTTATAATGTGGCAGCAGTAGTTACCAGATATTTTGGAGGGATACTTCTTGGAACAGGAGGTCTTGTCAGAGCATATTCCAGGAGTCTGCAGGAAGGTCTTGCCGCCAGCACAGTGATTGAGAAAACCTACGGAATTTCTATGGAAGTAGTTACGGATTATACCGGGATAGGCAAGATCCAGTATATTGCCGGAGAACAGAAATTACCGATCCTTGATTCTGAATACACTGACAGGGTAGTTCTGCATTTGCTGGTTCCGGCGGATCAGATTGCATTTGTAGAAAAAGCAATCACCGAGGGAACAAATGGAAGAGCGAAGATGAAGAAAGAGAAAGATCTTTACTATTCAGTGATTGACGGTGAAGTGAAAGTATTTACGGACTGATAAAATATGCCCCATGCAGCCTGAAAACTGCATGGGGCATAAACAGTCAGCGAATCAGCATTTCTCCGGTTCCGGATAATCAACACCGAAAGTTTCTACTGTCATGGATTTGATTTTCTGCTCGTCAAGCGGACGGTCGCTGTAATCGGTATCTTCTTCTGCAATACGGTTTACAACATCCATTCCTTCAGTGATCTTGCCGAATGCAGCATAAGCACCGTCAAGATGCGGAGCATCTTTGTGCATGATAAAGAACTGGCTTCCTGCTGAGTTTGGATGCATGGCGCGTGCCATGGAAAGAACACCTGCAGTATGTTTCAGATCATTTTTAAATCTGTTCTGAGTGAATTCACCCTTAATGCTGTATCCCGGACCGCCCATACCTGTTCCGTCCGGGCATCCTCCCTGGATCATGAAACCGTTGATCACACGATGGAAAATAAGTCCGTCATAGAAGCCTTTTTTTACAAGACTGATAAAGTTATTAACTGTATTCGGTGCAATCTCAGGATATAATTCTGCTTTCATCACATCGCCATTATCCATGGTAATTGTAACTATCGGATTTGCCATAGTTTCAAGTCTCCTTTTCAAAAAGTATTGTATTTCGCTGTTCGCTCTATTATAATATGCAAAGAACAATTCTGCAAGAAAAAGGTGGAAAAGATGATTATAGAGACAAAAACACCACAGGAAACATTTGAGGTGGGAAAGAAGATCGGAGAGAATGCGAAACCGGGTCAGATTTATACTCTGACAGGTGATCTTGGAGTTGGAAAAACCGTATTTACCCAGGGAGTTGCGGCAGGGCTTGGAATCACAGAGCCTATCTGCAGCCCGACATTCACGATCATTCAGGAATACGAAAGCGGACGTCTTCCTTTATATCATTTTGATGTTTACCGTATCGGTGACATTGAGGAAATGGAAGAAATCGGATATGACGATTATTTCTTCGGACAGGGAATCTGTCTGATCGAATGGGCTGATCTGATTGAAGAAATCCTTCCGGAAAAGCTGATCAAAGTAACCATAGAGAAAGATCTGGAGAAAGGCTTTGATTATAGAAGGATTACAGTGATTGGTCCGGAGAACAGTTAGGAGGTAGAAATGAAAATTTTAGCTTTGGACAGCTCAGGAATTGTTGCATCTGTAGCAGTTGTGGAAGATGATACATTACTGGCTGAGTATACTGTAAATTATAAGAAAACACATTCTCAGACTTTGCTTCCGATGTTAGATGAGATTGTGAAGATGACGGAACTGGAACTGGAATCCGTAGATGCTATTGCAGTGGCAGCGGGACCGGGATCCTTTACAGGACTCCGTATCGGCTCGGCAACAGCCAAAGGCCTGGGACTTGCCCTGAAGAAACCATTGGTAGCAGTACCGACAGTAGATGCACTGGCATATAATCTTTATGATGCACAGGGATTGATCTGTCCGATCATGGATGCCAGAAGAAAGCAGGTATATACAGGAATTTACAGATTTGAAGAGCATCAGCTTATGACTTTGAAAGAACAGTGGGCAGCACCGATCGAGGAACTGCTGGAAGAACTGAATCAGAGAGGAGAGATGGTTACATTTTTGGGAGACGGTGTACCTGTATTTCGTGAACTGATCGCAGAGAAACTGCAGGTTCCGTATTCTTTTGCACCGGCTCATGTAAATAAACAGAGAGCAGCGGCAGTGGCAGCTCTTGGCAGTATTTATTATAAAGAAGGACGCACAGAGACTGCTATGGAACATATCCCGGAATATCTCCGCGTTTCCCAGGCAGAGCGTGAGCGTGCAGAGAGAGAAAAAGAGCAGAAACCGGCAGGTACAAAAATATGATCCTGCGGGAAATGCTTGTGGATGACCTGGATCAGGTAATGGAGATTGAGCAGGATCTTTTTCATGTGCCATGGACAAAAGAAGGTTTTTTTACTTTTCTGACCAGGGATGATGCCATGTTTCTGGTGGTGGAAGAGAAAGAAAAGATTCTGGGTTACTGCGGTCTTCTTATGGTTCTGGATGAGGGAGATATTACCAATGTGGCTGTGCGCAGGGACAGACAAAAAGAAGGAATTGGCGCTTTTCTGATGCAGAGCCTGATCCGCCTTGCAGCAGAGAGGGAGGTTACGACAATCCATCTGGAAGTACGTGTGGGAAATGAGACTGCAATCCGTCTCTATGAACGTATGGGATTTACCGGAGATGGAATACGTAAGGCATATTACAGTGATCCTGTGGAGGATGCGCTGCTTATGACCAGACATCCCGAATGAAAAAGAAATGAAAGCAGAAAAAATCAGCAGCCGGACCATACACCTTTTAAGGGAATTGCCGGAAGCTGGAAAATAGAGGGAATATATGTTAGATGTATGTTTAGTTGGAACCGGTGGAATGATGCCTCTGCCGCGCAGATGGTTGACTGCGCTTATGACAAGATATAACGGGAGCAGTCTGCTCATTGACTGTGGTGAAGGTACTCAGGTAGCAATTAAGGAGAAGGGGTGGAGCTTTAAACCTATTGATGTGATTTGTTTTACTCATTATCATGGAGATCATATCAGCGGGCTTCCGGGACTTCTTCTTACTATGGGAAATGCAGACCGCACAGAACCATTGACTCTGGTAGGTCCCAAAGGTCTGGAGAGAGTGGTCAATGCACTTCGCGTCATTGCACCGGAGCTTCCGTTTGAAATTAAATTTATTGAGATTACACAGCCGGAGCAGGTCATTGAATTAAATGGCTATCGTATTACGGCTTTTAAAGTGAACCATAATGTACTCTGTTATGGCTATACCCTTGAGATTCTCCGCCAGGGAAAATTCTCGGCTGAGAGGGCGAAAGAGCAGGATATTCCACTGAAATACTGGAATCCGCTCCAGAAAGGGCAGACCATCGAAGCAGACGGTATTACCTATACACCGGAGATGGTACTTGGACCTGCGAGAAAAGGAATCAGGCTTACTTATACAACAGATACCAGACCAACAGAATCTATCCTGCGAAATGCAAAGGAATCGGATCTGTTTATCTGTGAAGGAATGTACGGAGAAGATGACAAAGCAGACAAAGCACGCGGATACAAGCATATGACTTTCCGCGAGGCGGCGGTTTTGGCCCGTGATGCCCGGGTAAAGGAGATGTGGCTGACACATTACAGTCCGTCTCTGGTCAGACCGGATGAGTTTATGGATAAAGTTCGTGAAATTTTTCCAAATGCATATCCGGGAAAAGACGGAAAGAGTCTGGAATTGAATTTTGAGGAATAATATGTCACTGAAACTGATTATGAACAAGTAGTAAAACGGATGACTTATCCGTCGGATATATGAGGAACAGAAAATGAAAGATACATTAATTCTTGCAATTGAGAGTTCCTGTGATGAGACTGCAGCTTCTGTTGTCAAAAACGGAAGAACTATTCTGTCAAATGTGATCTCTTCACAGATCGCTCTTCATACTTTATACGGTGGGGTAGTTCCGGAAATTGCTTCCCGTAAACATATTGAAAAGATTAACCAGGTAATTGAACAGGCACTGGCAGATGCAGATGTAACTCTTGATGATCTGGATGCAATTGGTGTCACTTATGGTCCGGGACTTGTAGGTGCACTTCTTGTGGGTGTTGCTGAGGCGAAGGCAATTGCTTATGCAAAGAAGCTTCCACTGGTAGGGGTCCACCATATTGAGGGCCATGTGTCAGCAAATTATATTGAACATCCGGATCTTGAACCTCCATTTTTATGTCTGATCGTGTCAGGAGGACATACACACCTTGTGATCGTTAAGGATTATGGAGAATTTGAAATCCTGGGACGTACCCGTGATGATGCTGCAGGCGAAGCTTTTGACAAAGTTGCAAGAGCTATCGGACTGGGATATCCGGGAGGACCAAAGGTAGACAAGCTCTCTAAAGAGGGAAATCCCAATGCAATTGAGTTTCCAAAAGCTAAAATTGGAGATTGTCCGTACGATTTCAGCTTCAGTGGTGTAAAATCAGCAGTGTTGAATTATATTAATCATGCGCAGATGACCGGAGAAGAGATAAACAGAGCAGATCTGGCAGCATCTTTCCAGAAAGCGGTAGTTGATGTGCTGGTGGAGCATACAATGCTTGCAGCCAAAGATTATGGGATGACTAAGATTGCAATTGCAGGCGGAGTGGCTTCGAATGGAACGGTTAAGAGCGGCAATGGAAGAAGCATGTAAGAAAAATAATTACAGTTTTTATCGGCCGTCACCGATCTTCTGTACAGACAATGCAGCAATGATCGGAAGTAGCTGCTTATTATGAATATATTAAAGGTACACGTCATGGCTGGGATCTGAATGCTGTGCCGAATCTTAAACTGGGAGAGCGTTGAGATGTCAGAAAGAAATACGGCCATTGTTCTGGCAGCAGGGCAGGGAAAAAGAATGCACAGTAAAGTACAGAAGCAGTTCCTGGAGATACAGGGATACCCGGTTCTGTATTATTCCCTGCGCTGTTTTCAGGAAAGTCCGCTGATTCAGGATATTATTCTTGTGACAGGAGAGGAATCTATCTCCTACTGTAAAGAAGAAATCGTGCAAAATATGGATTTACAAAGGTATCGGCAGTAATCCCGGGAGGAAAAGAACGCTATGATTCTGTCTATGCAGGTCTTTGTGAATGCAGAGACTGTGAATATGTATTGATCCATGACGGTGCAAGACCTTTTGTGACAGAAGAAATTCTTAAACGTGGTCTGCAGAAAGTGAAGGAAACAGGTGCATGTGTGATTGGTATGCCTTCTAAAGATACAGTCAAACTTTCTGATGAAGAGGGATATGTAAAAGAAACTCCAAACAGAAAGTGTGTGTGGACAATTCAGACCCCGCAGATTTTTTCGTATTCACTGATACGTGAGGCTCATGACAGCATTCGTCAGAAAGATATGAGCAAAATTACAGATGATGCCATGGTAGTAGAGCAGGAGACAGGGGCAAAGGTTGCTCTGGCAGAGGGATCTTATCAGAATATTAAGATCACAACACCGGAGGATCTTGATATCGCAGAAGCATTTTTGAAACATTAAAGAATGTTTGGTGATTGAAAAATGCCGTATTTTAGCGGGTTTTATGGGAAATCTGGGAAGATAAAAATAAAATTGAAAAAAATGTAAAAAAGTTGTTGACAGATGCGGGTATTGATGCTAGAATATCACTTGCGTCGGCGGTGAGAACACAACGAACGCAGTCAACAACATATGGAGAGATATCGAAGTGGTCATAACGAGGCGGTCTTGAAAACCGTTTGTCCGCAAGGGCGCGTGGGTTCGAATCCCACTCTCTCCGTTTGTCAAATACAGAATAAAAACTTTTTAAAAAAAGTTAAAAAAGTACTTGACAACATAAAAGATACGAGATATAATATCACCTGTCGCTGAGAACGGCAGAGATAAATATCGGAACTACTTAGTAAGTAGGACAATTTGGAGAAGTACCCAAGCTGGCCGAAGGGGCTCCCCTGGAAAGGGAGTAGGTCGTTAACACGGCGCGAGGGTTCAAATCCCTCCTTCTCCGCTTTAATTTTTTTGGAAGACTAAATGATTCGAAAAAATTAAAAAAAGGTTCTTGACAAGCAGTTGAGAATGAGATAAAATAAACGAGCTGTCTGAGAGACAGACACAACAAACCTTGATAACTAAACAGTGAAACACATACGATTCTCGAAAATTTCTTTACATTTAAAGAACGGTTTAAACAAACCAAAAGCAG
>ENA-OQCU01000425-OQCU01000425.1-human-gut-metagenome-genome-assembly--contig:-NODE-425-length-19638-cov-3.771206_pt1 | contig 19638 bp, 16 predicted proteins | sample MGYA00242504_ERZ504590 | MGnify/ENA primary metagenome ERZ504590 (study PRJEB26092, sample SAMD00036318) | human gut metagenome | host: Homo sapiens | study: EMG produced TPA metagenomics assembly of... | reverse complement strand
GATGACACAGTCTCTCCCGCCTGTAAGATTACTATTGATTATAGTTATTTAGCAGAATCTGATGCTGCGGATAGCATAGCACAACGCATCAACCGTACCATACAAGCCCACGTTTTGGGAAAAGAATATATCCGGATGAATCCGGAAGTTGCTAGTAGATTCTTTTAAAAATACCTACATTGACAACTACCGCAAAGATGTGAACGAGTTCTATCAAGGAAGATATGAAAAAATGGAACTCCCAAAGACGAACTTCCCACATGGTACAATTATGAATACGGACTGACCACCCATTTCAGCGAAGGCAAAGAAGGCATTCTGAATTTCATTGCAGAAACTTTTGAATATACAGGCGGGGCACATCCCAACTCATGGAACAAATGGATGAACTTCGAAAAGAATACCGGCAAACTGCTTGCTTTGAAAGATGTATTTATGGCAGGATCGGAAAAACCGATGAGCGACATGTTGCTGGAAGAACTGATAACAGAGATGGCTACCCGTCTGGAAGACAGCTCCATCACCTCACTGGAAGGACTTCAGAATGCAGGCATCTTGAATTCTACCAATATGTACGTACCCGACAATTTCTTGTTAGAAAAGGAAAAAGTATCTTTCCTGTATAACAAATATGATATCGCTCCCTATGCTGTAGGAGTCATCACCCTTTCTTTGCCCTACACATCGGTAGAAAAATATATGATACATTAAATAACGATTTTAAGTATAGAATGGAATTAATACTGAAATATTTCCCTAACCTCAGCGAACAGCAGAAAACACAGTTTGCCGCATTGTATGATTTATATACGGATTGGAATAGCAAAATCAATGTAATCTCACGCAAGGATATCACTAATCTGTACGAACATCATGTATTGCACTCGCTAGGCATAGCCAAAGTGATAAACTTCACCCCTGATACCCAAATTATGGACTTGGGCACAGGGGGCGGTTTCCCGGGTATCCCTTTGGCCATCTTATTCCCTGAAGTCCAATTCCATCTGGTGGACAGTATCGGAAAGAAAGTGAAAGTAGCTACAGAAATAGCCAATGCTATCGGACTGAAGAATGTACAACTTTCCGTCATTGCCGCGCCGAAGAAGAAAAAAGGAAATTCGACTTCGTGGTAAGTCGTGCTGTCATGCCTTTGGGCGATCTAATAAAAATTATCCGTAAAAACATCAGACAAGAACAACATAACGCCCTGCCCAACGGGCTGATTTGTCTGAAAGGCGGAGAGTTGGAACAAGAAACAATGCCCGTGAAGCACAAAACAATGCTTTATGATCTGAAAAATGAATTCACGGAAGATTTTTTTAAAACCAAGAAAGTGGTTTATGTAACCATCAGCGGTTTATAATTATAGATAAAAAAAACATGAAAATAAAGAAATTTGAATTCAATATGTTTCCGGTAAACTGCTACGTGCTATCGGACGAAACAAAGGAAGCCGTCATTATTGATGCCGGTTGCTTTTATGAAGAAGAAAAGCAAGCCTTAAAAAGATATATTGACAGCAATAGCCTGACAGTGAAACATTTGTTGAATACGCACCTCCATCTGGACCATATTTTCGGCAACCCATTCCTGTTGCAAGAATACGGGCTAAAAGCCGAAGCAAATCAAGCGGATGAATTTTGGCTGGAACAAGCACCGGCACAATCACGTATGTTTGGTTTCCAATTGCCCGAAGCACCCGTGCCATTAGGAAAATATATCTTTGATGGAGATATCATTACTTTCGGCAATACCCAACTGGAAGCTATCCATGTACCGGGTCATTCGCCGGGAAGCATTGTTTTTTACTGCAAAGAAGCCCACTGTATCTTCAGCGGTGATGTATTGTTCCAAGGAAGTATAGGACGTGCAGACCTTACAGGAGGTAACTTCGACGAACTTCGCGAGCATATATGCAGTCGTTTGTTTGTACTCCCCCCGACACGGTAGTCTATCCCGGTCATGGAGACCCGACCACTGTGGGAGCAGAAAAAGCGAACAACCCTTTTTTCCGATAAGATAAAACTTAAAATTCAACTTATATACTACTACCATGAAAACAGATTTATTAGCAGACCGACATATCGGTATACAGGAAGAAGACCTTCCCGTTATGTTGGAAAAGATTGGCGTAAAGAGCCTTGATGAACTGATTAACAAAACAATTCCGTCCAAAATCCGTTTGAAAGAACCTCTGCCACTGGCTGCTCCCATGACGGAACGGGAGTTTGCAGAGCATATTACCGAACTAGCTTCACAAAACAAGATTTATACCTCTTATATAGGTATGGGTTGGTATGACAGTATTACTCCGGCGGTCATTCAACGCAATGTATTCGAGAATCCTGTGTGGTACACCTCGTACACTCCTTATCAAACCGAAGTTTCACAAGGACGTTTGGAAGCACTGATGAACTTCCAGACTGTCATATCCGACCTCACAGCCATGCCATTGGCAAACTGCTCATTGCTGGATGAATCTACCGCCGCTGCCGAAGCCGCCACCATGATGTATGGACTTCGCACCCGCGACCAACAAAAAAGCGGAGCCAACGTATTGTTTGTGGATGAAGAGATTTTCCCACAGAATCTGGCAGTCATCCAGACCCGCGCCCTTCCGCAAGGCATGAAGATCCAAGTAGGAAATTACAAGGAATTGGTATTTACTCCGGAAATCTTTGCCTGCATCCTTCAATACCCCAATGCCAGCGGTAGCGTGGAAGACTATCGTGAGTTTGTGGAAAAGGCACATGCCGCCCATTGTAAAGTAGCCGTGGATGCTGACATCATGAGTTTGGCATTGTTAGTTCCTCCCGGCGAATGGGGAGCAGACATCGTATTCGGAAGTACCCAGCGCCTGGGTATCCCCTTGTTCTACGGAGGTCCGTCCGCAGCCTACTTCGCTACACGTGACGAATATAAACGCAATATGCCGGGACGTATCATCGGCTGGTCTAAAGACAAATATGGCAAACTGGCCTACCGTATGGCTTTACAGACCCGTGAGCAACATATTAAACGCGAAAAAGCAACTTCCAACATCTGCACCGCACAGGCATTACTGGCTACAATGGCCGGCTTCTATGCCGTTTATCATGGGCAGGAAGGTATCAAAAATATAGCAAAACGCATTCATAGCATTACCACCTGGTTGAACAAAGCCCTAACCCGCTTGGGATATGTACAGCATAATGAATTATTCTTTGACACCCTGCGTTTCAGTCTGCCCGACCATGTTTCGGCTCAGAAGCTGCGTACCATCGCATTGAGTAAAGAAGTAAACCTCCGTTACTATGATAATGGCGATGTAGGTTTCAGCATTGATGAAACCACCGACCTGAAAGATGTAAACCTGTTACTTTCCATCTTCTCCATTGCTGCCGAAGAAACCGTTCAAGAAGTAACAGACATTCCCGAAGCATCCTCACTGAATCGTGAACTACGCCGCCGTACTTCCTTCCTCACCCATGAGGTATTCAACAAGTATCATACTGAAACCGAAATGATGCGTTATATCAAACGTTTGGAACGTAAAGATATCTCATTGGCACATTCCATGATTTCATTGGGTTCTTGTACCATGAAACTGAATGCCGCTTCGGAAATGCTCCCACTCAGCAACTTAGGCTGGATGGCTATACACCCGTTAGCACCTGAGGATCAAACAAAAGGCTATCAGACATTAATTAATAACTTAAGCGAGCAGTTGAAGGTTATTACCGGATTTGCAGGAGTCACTTTGCAACCTAATTCAGGTGCAGCAGGAGAGTATACAGGACTTCGTATCATCCGCGCTTATCTGGAAAGTATCGGACAGGGACACCGCAACAAGATATTAATTCCGGCATCAGCCCACGGTACGAATCCGGCTTCAGCCATTCAATGCGGATATACCACGGTGACTTGCGCCTGTGACGATAAAGGTAATGTAGACGTAGAAGATTTACGTGCAAAAGCAGAAGCCAACAAGGATGATCTGGCTGCATTAATGATTACCTATCCGTCCACTCATGGTATCTTTGAACCGGAAATTGCAGAAATTTGTAAAATTATTCATAAATGCGGAGCACAGGTTTACATGGATGGTGCAAATATGAATGCACAGGTAGGTCTGACCAATCCGGGTACCATCGGTGCTGATGTATGCCATTTGAATCTGCATAAGACTTTTGCCAGCCCTCACGGTGGTGGCGGTCCAGGTGTAGGTCCCGTTTGTGTAGCCGAACATCTGGTTCCGTTCCTTCCGGGACATCAAGTTTGGGGTAACAGTGCCAATCAGGTTTCTTCAGCTCCATACGGTAGCGCAGGAATCCTGCCTATTACTTACGGTTATATTTGCATGATGGGCGCCGAAGGTCTGACCAATGCCACCAAGACTGCTATTCTGAGCGCCAATTATCTGGCAGCTTGCTTCAAGGATACCTACGGCATTGTATATACCGGTGCTACGGGCTTTGTGGGTCATGAAATGATTTTAGATTGCCGCTATCTGCATGACGAAACCGGTATCAGCGCAAAATGACATCGCCAAGCGTCTGATGGACTATGGCTATCATGCGCCCACCCTTTCTTTCCCGGTTCATGGAACATTGATGATTGAACCGACTGAAAGTGAAAGTTTATGGGAACTGGATAATTTCGTCACTGTGATGCAAACCATCTGGCAGGAAATTCAAGAAGTGAAGAATGGCAGTGCCGATAAAGAAGATAATGTATTGGTCAACGCCCCGCATCCTGAATATGAAGTGGTGGCCAATGAATGGAATCACAGCTACAGCCGAGAGAAAGCCGCTTATCCTATCGAATCGGTACGTGATAACAAATTCTGGATCAATGTAGCCCGGGTAGATAATACATTAGGTGACCGCAAACTGTTGCCTACCCGTTATGGTAAGTTTGAATAAAAAAGCATTGTACTAAAAAGAAGAAGAGAGGATCAAAATTCAGTTTTTGAAAATATGAATTTATAATTTGAAATTTGAGCATCCTAAAAGACTAAAGAAAGGGTCGTATCATTACTCAAGACAGAGCTTGATACGACCCTTTTAAGTTTATAATTACTATCTGTAACTTTTCGGAACTGTCATTTTAGTTTTAACACACCTCCTCCCTCTTTTCAGGAACTATCCTTTTACTTTATCCACAGTAGGAGCAACTTGAGTTCCATAGCAGTCCGAACACATAATATCAGTATCCTAATTCATAAGGCTGTTCTACAGCCGGAACCCCATCGGACATCCATCCAGGCATTGCTTCTTTTTTCAGATAATGATTAAAGAACTGGAACATACGTTTTTGAAAATCTATTTTGTTGGCAATCTTTGTCGGCCAATGCGGTTCGCCTGTATAGTTCAGCATCCAGCAAGGCTTTCCAAGACGTTTCATTGCCACAAAATATTCTATTCCCTGATACCAGGGCACATGTCCGTCAGCGTCATTATGCATGATTAAAACAGGTGTTTGTACCTTGTCCATCGTGAACAGAGCAGAGTTTTCCAAGTAACGCAACGGAGTACTCCAAGGCGTACCGCCCAGACGGCTCTGAGTATGTTCATACTGGAACGAGCGTGCCAGCCCCGATCCCCAACGGATACCTCCGTAGGCACTGAACATATTGACCACCGGAGCACCTGACTCAATAGCCGCAAACAAATCAGTACGTGTAGCCAGATAAGCCACTTGATAACCGCCCCAACTATGTCCCTGCGCCCCTATGGCTTTCTCGTCAATATAACCTTTGCCTATCAGCATGGCAACCCCCGGCATCAGACAGTTATAGCAACTCTCACCCGGATAACCGTCTACATAACGTATGTCCGGATTGAACACAATATACCCGTTACTGTTATAAAGATGATAATCAATGGTAGACCGATGGGGTTCCGGCATCCGGTAATTAAACAGAGTTTCCGAATTTCGCTCATAGAAACTCACAATCATCGGGTATTTCTTGGCCGGATCAAATCGGCAGCTTGTACACCACCCTTTCAACTTACGGCCATCTAAAGATATCCACGAAACCAGTTCGGCAGTTCCCCACAAATAGTCTTTCTGTTGGTCAATGCCATGAGTCAGCCGAATAGATTTCTTGAAATCGAGTGTAGCATAATGAAGGTCAGGATATTGCTCAAAACTTTCCATCGTATAGATTACATGGTCTGTATTTTTCGCCTTAGAAATACTGCGTAACATATAGTTACCCGCCATCAATTCTTTGGGAGAAGCAGCGGTGGAAAGACGAGCCTTGTAATACCCGTTCCCTTTGGTCACTTCGTTAAAGCCTTTCAACAACTGTGGCTTGTTCAGGTCAATCACACGCTCCTCCTTATCCAGTTTTACCAAACGATATGAAATCCGGTTCTTACGTCCATTCATCGTCAGATTGACAGGTTCCTTCATGGCATCCGGATCGAATTTCCAAATATCATAACGGTCATAAATTAAAAGGGACTCATCCCGTTCCGTCCATCCGGCAGTTCCATGTGCGTTCGGATAGTCAGGTACATCATTCTCTTCATCCCATGCGAGGAAAGAAGCGGGGGTAGTCAACTGATTTTTTTTCCCGTCTGCCATAGAAAGAGTATACCAACAACTGTCTGTTTCAGCATACCAATACGCATACTTGCCTTGTGGTGAAAGACGGTATCTGCCATAATCCGCCGATGCCAGTAATTTACGGCTGCCATCTTCCAAAGACACTGTGTAATAATCACTGCGTGTCCGCCCTTCCCACATGGAGGACAATGAATAAGGACGCGAAGTGGAAAGCAATGCCAACGGGGCATCTCCTTCATCTCCCAGCAAAATCTGAGACAGCTCCTCATCTGCCAGCTGACAAATACGACCACCATTTATATGATAAACCGCTTGATAGCTTCTTTTCAGCTCTTTCTCCTTATTATAATCCTGTACAGTATATTGCACCGGCTCGTCCCAACTCCACACCTGCACATTGGGACGGTTCTCCGCCAATTGCAACGTATCCTTTTGTCTAGGCTCAGGCGATGTGCCAAAAAACAACCGGGAAGCACTCTTCGAAAATTGTAATTTCCCATGCTCGCTGATTACCCATCCTTTCGGAAAAGCCCGATTGCCACGTGCCGCAACTTCTGTTGCCGGTGCTCCCTGCTGTGACAGCCACAAGCTCATGGCTTTATAACAAGAATCTTTCTGTGCACAATATAAGAAAGCCAAGTTTGCTCCATCTTCATCAAAAGTTACCTGTTTAAACACCCCGTCACCTTCTTTTATCAGCGTCTTCACACCTGTTTCCGTATTCAGAAGATACAATCCCGGCTTTTCCTCTGCTTTATCACCTGCGGTAATATAATAAAGCATTCCGCTTTTCTCCGCAAAGTTGAAAGCTTTCACAGCAGGAGCCTCATACCGGGTACTGAGGTTTGCATTCAACGGTTGGACATACAAAGTCGAGTCTTTCCTTCCCTTCTGAAAAGCAACCCAGTCCGCCTTCTCTGCCAGCCTGAATGTTTTCAGTGAATCAATCACTTCCCTGCCGCCCGAAAGCGAATAAATGACCAATGCATCCATCGGCATCTTTTCTTTCTTCGTTTTCTTTATTTTCAGAGAATCCACTATCATCTTGCCGGGTTTCTGCGACACAACCAAATAGTCGGAAGAAGCCGAGAAAAGAAAACGGTCCGCCCGCGGAAAAGTGGCAAGTTCCTTCCCTTGTGCATCATACAAATTCACCACAGCATCTCCTTCCCAAGGTTCCATCTTGCATGCCACCCACTTTCCATTATCAGAAATAGCTTGCCCGCTGATACGCTGCCAGGCAACTAAATTGTCTACTGTGAGACTTTTCGAGGCTGTCTGCGCCATCACAGGCGACAGATTCCCTATGCATAGGACAAGAGCCAGATACTTTACATGTTTCATATCCATTTTATCGTTACTGATTAGTTCGATTTTTATAAAAGCTTATCTTTCTCATATTCCGTTTTATCTTCGGCCGCAACCAGATTTAATTCCCTGCCGCTCTCTCCATACGAAACCGCATGACGTACTGCAAAATTTTCCAAGAACAAATGGTTCAGCGTAAACAATGCCCCATTCAAGTGCTCATTTCTGACAGAAGGTTTTGTATTCCTACTACGAATCCGAGACATGCATTTACGATGCCGTCCGGGAGTCAAGACACCCGCCATCCATCCACTTTTTAAATAATGCAAATATATAAAAAACGGATAAAAGTCTGATTCTAAACAATAATTTTGTACTTTTACTGTCGCATATAATCCATATACATTCAACACCAAACAATAAAAGCTATGACAGCAAGAAACAAAGTTCTAACCATCATGGGTATCATTATACTTATCGGGATTATCTCAATAGGATTCTTTGTATTTCCAATCGGAATTTCCATGTGCGCCATTACAGGCTTATGCTATGGCTGCAAATATAAAGACAAGTTGTTTATCAGATGGTCATCTGTAGGATTGGTAACAGGTATCGGACTTTCCATTTACACCTGGTGTTTAATCTCGTCAATGTAAAACAGTATAAGTTCAGTAAAAAAAAAGAGGGGTTACGACAACCCCTCTATTTCACCATTCACGATATCAATATGCAATGCCTGCGGTTCCTTCGGCAATCCCGGCATACGCATTATTTCTCCGGCAATGACTACCAGCATCTCAGCTCCGGCATTCATCACAATATCTTGTACATGGAATTCAAAATTGTCTACCGCACCGTAAATTTTGGGGTCGGTAGAGAATGAATACTGCGTCTTGGCAATGCAGATAGGGAAATTTCCATATCCCAATTCTACAATATGCTTCAGTTTCTTACGGGCAGCGGCACTATACGTAATAATGCTGGCACCGTATAAATTACAAGCCACCTTCGATATTTTAGTTTCTACACTATCCTCATCATCATAGGCATATTGCAAAGGCTCGGAAGGTTGTTCCTCAATGGTTTTCACAACCAGTTCCGCCAATTCTACTGCCCCTTCGCCACCATCAGTAAAGGCGTTGTTCACTGCAAAGCCCACACCTTTCTTCTCGCAATGGGTACGGATATAATCCACTTCTTCCTCCGAATCATCCCCATAACAGTTAAACGCAACGACAACTGTCTGACCGAAATATCTCAAATTACGCAAATGCTTATCCATATTGGCCACACCCTGCTTCAAAGCTTCCAGATTAGGTTCCTTTATCTTATCCTGTGATACGCCGCCATGCATTTTCAATGCACGGGCAGTAACCACCAAGACGGTCAGTTTAGGTGTGACACCTGCTTTACGGCACTTAATATCATAGAACTTCTCCGCTCCCAGGTCAGCCCCGAATCCGGCTTCGGTAATAGTATAATCACTAAAAGTCATTGCCATCTTGGTTGCCAGAATAGAGTTGCAACCGTGAGCGATATTGGCAAACGGCCCCCCATGAACAAAGGCAGCAGTATGTTCCGTAGTTTGTACCAGATTAGGAGAAAGAGCATCTTTCAAAAGAACTGTAATGGCTCCGGCAACTCCTAAATCTTTTACAGTAAAAGGCTTGTTGTCATACGTAAAACCTAATAAAATATTTTCAATGCGACGACGCAGGTCCTTTTCATCCTTGGCCAGACACAGAATAGCCATAATTTCAGATGCAGGAGTAATATCAAAACCTGACTCCTGGGTAATTCCGTTGGTCTTCGGTCCTAGTCCTGTAACAATATAACGGAGGGAACGGTCATTCACATCCAACACACGACGCCACAGCACTTCCTTCAATCCGAAACCATTATCACGATTCTGATAAAGGTAATTGTCCAACAAGGCCGAAATCATATTGTGAGCGGAAGTGATGGCATGAAAATCACCTGTAAAATGAAGATTAATCTTATCCATCGGCAAAACTTGGGCATATCCTCCTCCGGCAGCTCCCCCTTTCATTCCGAAACAAGGACCTAGCGACGGCTCGCGCAAGGCAACAATTGTTTTCTTTCCTATTTTATTCAGTCCCAAAGCCAATCCGATGGAAACAGTGGTCTTACCAATACCGGCTTTGGTAGGAGTGATGGCAGTAACTAGAATAAGGTTACTCTGCTGCACCTTTTCTTCGTTTATCTGACTTTCATCCACTTTGGCAATATAGCGCCCGTAATTACTGATGTGCTCTACAGGAATACCGGTTTCCCTAGCCACTTGTTTAATCTTGACCAGCTCAATGCTGCGTGCTATTTCAATGTCCGTTTTCATCTTTTTACTAAATTTAGGCGGCAAAGGTAATATATTTCCTTAACTTTGTTTTGGTTTCAAACAACAAAATAATATAAGGAGTAAGCAAATGAACAATTTTGTATTTTACAGCCCTACCGAGTTTGTATTTGGCAAGGATACAGATATCCAAACCGGTACTCTTGCTAAAAAGTATAACGCCCGGAAGGCAATGATTGTTTACGGTGGAGGCTCTATTATTCGCAGCGGATTACTGCAACGCATAGAAGATTCTCTGCAACAGGCAGGAGTGGATTATGTAAAATTAGGAGGCGTACAACCTAATCCTACTGACCCGAAAGTTTACGAAGGCATTGAACTGGCGCGCAAAGAAGGCGTGGACTTTATGCTTCCCGTAGGGGGAGGCTCTGTCATTGACACTGCAAAAGCCATTGCGGCAGGAGTGCCCTACGAAGGTGATTTTTGGGATTTCTATATAGGAAAAGCCAAAGTGAAGAAGGCCTTAAAAGTGGGTGTGGTACTTACTATTCCCGCTGCCGGCAGCGAAAGGTTCGGGCAATACGGTGATTACCAAACTGGAAGGTCTGCAAAAACTAAGTTTGCGTGTACCGGAATTACTACGGCCTGTTTTTGCTGTGATGAATCCGGAGCTGACCTATACTCTACCCCCCCTACCAGACAGCTTGTGGCATTGCCGATATGATGGTACACATTATGGAACGTTATTTTACCAACACTCCCGATGTAGAAATCAGTGACCGGCTGTGTGAAGGGACTTTGATGGCTATCATCAAAGAAGCATATAAAGTGAAGCAGAACCCGAACGATTACGAAGCACGCGCCAATATCATGTGGTGTGGGACAATTGCCCATAACGGTACTTGCGGAGTAGGTTGTGAGGAAGACTGGGCATCACATTTTCTGGAACATGAAATCAGTGCTGCATATAATGTGACACATGGAGCAGGACTAGCAGTAATCGTACCTGCATGGATGACATTCATGGCAGAACACAACCCGAAAAAGATTGCCCGGTTTGCAAACCGCGTTTTCGGAGTTCCCGAGAATGAGGATTTGGAAGAAATGGCACTTGCCGGCATATCACGATTGAAGCATTTTTTCAGATACATGGGCCTGCCGGTCAATTTCAAAGAATTGGGTATAGAACATCCTGATATTGAACTGCTAGTGAAAAAACTGCATGAAAACAAGGGAGAATGGGTAGGCAATTATGTGAAGCTGAACAAAGAATATAGTAAAGAGATATTCGAACTAGCCTGCAAATAACCCACACAACTAAACAGTTCTAAAACATAGGCACCCGGTTTATCAGTCTTTACCGTAAAGTTCCTAAAGTATTCTATTTTCCAGACGCGCCGGCACGAACTACGTTATTCGTGCCAGCCGCATCTGAGAAATATAGCACCATTAAGCGACAGACACTTCATGCAACAACTTCCCTCTTGCCCATTTATACTCCAACATTTTCCACCTTTTACTTCACTATTTATATGCATTTTTAGCATAAAACGCTAGGTTTTTTCCAACCATTTAAAGTAACTTCGCCGGACTTTTTTGGAGAAAAAACAATGTATATATTCCGATCAATTCACGAAATAATAAATACGATTTTTGTAGCTAAAGGGCTATTGGTAGAGATGTTTGAGAAGAGAAAAGTACTTAGTTTTCGATACTCGGACGCACTAGCCCTATTGAAAGAGGATGAAAACCGTTTAAAGATACTCATCGAAAAGGAAATCATACACCAAAACGGAAATTTTGTGGAACTGGATGCCCGATTCCTTGATTTCTTCGAACTGCTGCTGGAAGCGAACGAGGAAATCAACACGGCTACCGTAGAGGAAAACATAGAGTACCTGCACGAACTGATGGACTACTACCTGAAAGAAAAGATCCAGTCGCGCAAGGAAAGTTATGTACGCAATATCAAGATTACCTTTCAGAAACTGGCACGTGTAACGATACGGAACATTATCAACCTTCAACACAATATTGATAATGCTTTCAAACACGAGCCCACATACCAGATAAAAATAGCCAAACTGCAAAATCTGGACAAGAAACGAATCAACATCCAGCGGTTGATAGACTCTACCGAACATCTGATTCTGCATGAAGAACGGGATTTCTTCCGCCAAGCCACTGACGAAGAGCTGACCCGCATCCTGCTCGAACTGCGGCAGGAACTGCAACTATCAGCTCACAGTCTGATTCGTGCCCAGCAGGATATCATCAATTACCTGAACCAAATAAAGAATCAGGTGATACTGGTAGAAAAAATACGAAAAGTAAAATATCTGCAAGATCAGTTCGAGTTACGTGCCCGGAGTAATCTGTCTGAAATAATGGAACGGGAACGCTCCCTCCTGTTGGAAGGCAATACACAAGCATCGTTCAAACTGTCCCCCAGCTATTTGGCCAGTGACGAAGTGCGTCCCATCATTCTGAAAGTTATCAGCAATCAGAAGTATCGTGAAATTGTACGGAAAAATGAAGCCGGAGCTTTCAGTGAAGAAGACTTGGAAGCACAGGCCATGTACGAAGAAGTGATTAATTTGGACGAAGTGGTAACCGCCTTTGTGCAGTCGGGGGCAGAAGCCCGCTGGAAAGGAGAGCCGGTCAGCGACCTTTTTTCCTTTCTGTTGCAATATCATTTCCATCGCGAAGTGGATGAAAAGGAACGTACCACGTTCTTCTGTCAGATTGTCTCACTTTACGAGAGCCAACTGGAAATCCGGAACGAGTTCGGACTCCACAATCAATATGAATATGCTAAAATATACCCACTCTGAGAATTATGGATTTAAATATACAAATACCCGATAATACCGCATCCATCTTTGAATACCTGCAAAAAGGACTGTTCATCAGTTCCAACAGCACCAGCGAAGAAGTACGCGATATGTATAATGAAATAGATGAGAACTACGAATCTCTCTATCAGTATTTCTCACAAATAAACTATACACTGGAACGGGGAAACGAATATTTCTTCTTCTCCCGTATAGAACCTAAAGCCACACTGGAGCAAAAAATCATGCGTGCCTATTACTGGATAGATGTGCTCGATTTTTTCAAAACCTACGATGAAACATTCGGTCCCGGATTCCGCTTCCAGCCCGAACAGATATTGGTGGAAACCAACATCAACATGCTGCTCCAAAACAAACTGGACGGTATGCGGAAACACTTCTCGGACAAGGACATCCGCAAGGAAGTGCTGGAAAACATGATACGCCAGCTCACCAAAGACTCGTTCCTGGAACAGGAAAATGAGAAAACCAATACGTATAAAGTGATGAGCGCCTGGCATTATCTGGAAAGACTGATTGAAAGTATCAACATTTACGACGAAACCGAAGATGAGAAACCTGAGTAGAATTATCTTTATCAATAGTGCGAATATCCCTTATTCGGACGATATCTATCTGGACGGAAACGTTCACTTCATCGGTACGCAGGGAGTGGGAAAAAGTACCCTTCTGCGTGCTATCCTTTTCTTTTACAATGCCGACACGCAACGGCTGGGCATTTCGGTGGAAAAGCAGAATTACACGGATTACTATTTTCCCTACTCCAATTCGTATATCGTTTACGAAGTGGCAACAGAGAACGGTGCGTTCTGTATTCTGAGTTTCAAATCGATGAACCGTGTATGTTACCGCTTCATCCACTCTCCTTACCGCAAAGAATTCTTTATAGACGAGAATCGGGTGGCCTATAGCGAGAGCGACCGCGTGCGTGCCGTGCTGGACCAATATGGCATAGAATATTCACGTATCATCTATACCTACGACGAGTATCGGAACATTCTGTATGGAAACAGTACAAGTCCTGAGTTCAGCCGGTACTCGCTGATGGAGAGCAAGCAATACCAGAATATTCCGCGCACTATACAGAACGTGTTGCTGAATTCGAAACTGGATGCTGAATTTATCAAGAAAACAATCATTTCTTCTCTGAATGAAGATGAAACGGCCATCGACCTGAACAGTTACAAGGAGCATCTGAAAAACTTTGAAACCCGTCTGAAGGATATCGAAGAATTTCAGAAACGGGAAACCCGGAAACAGGCTCGGGAAATCACACTGTTATCCCAACAAACGTCCAAACTGCAAGGCGGACTGGTGCAGAATTGCCGCGAACTGGTTGCCGCTTTCCGCAAAGCCGAAAGTATCCTTCCCCAATGGAAAGAGAAACAAGACCGCACGGATGCCGACAAAGGAAAACTGATACGCCGGAAACAGGAGCTTCAGGATGAATCGCGCAAACGCAGCGACAAGTTACAGGAAGCGCTGGCAGTGCTGAACAACGAACTGCAAAAGGCATTAGGCAAAGAAAAGGACTATCAGAACAAGAACATAGAAGAGATTATAGAACGCTCTTCCAAAAAAGAGGAATGGAAGAACCGGCAGGTGGGATTGCTGGAAGAACAACGCATCCTTACCTCACAATATATGGAAATATCCACCAAGTATAAATCGCTGATTCAGGCCTTGGACGAGCAATGGAACAAGATTCATGAAGCGAAAATCAAACAACTGGATACATTAAACAATGCATACAACGAGCGTCTGGAAGAGGCCCGCAAAGAATACCAGCGGTTCACTGATTCCCTTTACCAGGAGTTCGAAAGCCTGTCACAGCAACTCCATCCGCTGAAAGCCGAGAAACTGGGCGAACTGAACGCTATAGATTACCAGATAAAATTATGCAGAAAGGAGGTTTTCTTTGAGGAAGAGCAACAAGAATTGAAAACACGTATCCAAAACTATGCCAACTTTCATACGGAACGGAAAAACCGTATCGCCCAAGCGCAGCTCATCATCAAGGAACTGACCATGACTTGGGAAGAGGAACAGCAGAAACAGTTGAAAGAAAAAGACCTGACCTTGCAAAAACTGCAACAGGAGATGCTGCAACTCCGTCCCCGCATAGACGAATTACAAGCTTTTCTGAACAACAGCAAAGACACCTTGCAAGGCTGGCTGAAAGAAAACAAAAAGGGATGGGAAGAGAATATCGGCAAACTGTGTGATGAGAGCATTTTATGGCAACGGGGGCTTTTTCCGCAAATTACCATTGAGGGGGGAAACTCATTCTATGGCATTTCCATTAATTTAGACAGCATCCACCGCCCCATCAAATCCATAGACGATTATATCGTCGAGAAAGAAAACGGTGAAAAACGTCTGGAAGAAATCACTGCTGCCATGCAACGCCAGCAAACTGAAAGGGAGGAGTTGCAGGAACAGTTGAAACGCAAATACCAACCGCAGATAAAGGAACAAAAAGCCATTATCAGCCAAATAGAGTATGAACTGGAACAATTGGAACGCCAATACCAGCAGGATATGCTCGACTTGGAAGAGTGGAAGAAGAAAGCCAATGAGGAACGGAATGCCAAAATAAACCGATTGGAAAACGAACAGCGCAAACGGGTTGCCGAACTGGACGGTATAAACAGCAAGCTAAAAAACCTGAACAAAGAAAAGACAGAGAAACTGGATAGCCTGAAACAGGAATGGAACAAGCAACAACAGGCTCTTGCCGCCGAAAAAAAAGACACAAGCGGAAGTTATCGGGAAGGAAGAAAAAGAAGAACAACGCAGAATTTCCTCCATCAAAACCGAATATGAAGCGGATATGCAGAAAGAGCTTCACTCGCAGGGAGCAGATACCGAACGTCTGCAAGACATTGCCAACCAACTGGTCCAACTGGAAAAAGAGCTTTCTTTCATTAAGGAGAATGCGACACTGGTCATCGAATACCAAAAAGACAAACGGGATTTGATAGACCGTATTCCCGGATGGCAACGGGAGCACGATGAACAAAAACGTCTGCTCCAATTGGAACGGGAAACGCTGAGAGTGGAAACATCCTCCCTACAAGAAAAAATAGACCTTCTGAACAAAGAATGGGAAGAAGCGGAAGAAAATGTAAGGGAACTGCAAAAGAACCTGGAGGCTTACAGCAAGATTCCGGCATACGACTGGTATAAACCGCATCAGGATATATTCCGTTCCGAAAACACGCAAACCATGCAGACCACCAAGACCTGTATGGAGCTGATTGACGAACTGACCCGCCAGGCCAACCAATTCACGCAGGTGCAAAGCAAGCTCCGTAAAGAAGTGAACCTTTTCACCGGACATTTTGATGAGGACAACACCTTCAAGTTCCGCGTAAAATTCAACGAGGATTGGGAATATGTACGCTTTGCCGACGAACTGCACGACTTTGTGGAAGAACACCGCATAGACGAATACATCCGCCGCATCAACAACGAGCATTGGGATACCTTCAAACGTATCAGTATGGACACCTCCATGCTGACTTCATCGGAAGATGATATTCAAGATGTGATCCGTGAAATCAATAAAGGTTTCGCCACCTGCAATTTTGTGGGAGTCATCCAGCGCATTGAAATGAAAGTGGAAGAGAGCAGCAACCGCGTAGTGAATATTCTGCGTGAGATACAGAAATATTACCATGATTACGGCTATGACCTCTCACCGGAAACCAACCTGTTCTCCTCTGCCAAAGAGCAATTGGTGAAAGAAGAGGCTATCACTTTGCTGCGTACCTTTATCAAGGAAATACATGCTTACCGCTATGACAGTATCCGCCTGTATGATTCCTTCGAGTTGCGTTTCCGCATTGTGGAGAACGGCAATGACACCGGATTTATCGAGAAGATAGCCAATGTGGGGTCGGAAGGAACCGACATTCTAGTAAAAGCGATGATAAACATCATGTTGCTGAATGTGTTCAAGGAAGGAGCATCCCGCAAATTCAAAGATTTCAAGTTACACTGCATGATGGATGAAATAGGCAAACTACATCCCAACAACATCAGCGGTATCCTGAAATTCGCCAATGACCGGAACATCATTCTTATCAACGGTTCTCCCACCGAACTGAACCGCGATGCGTATAAGCACGTTTACCTGCTTACCAAAGGAACACAGAACAAGACCCGCATCGCACGGTTAATCTCAGATAAACAGCTATAAAAGCCAGTAATAACAAACTGTATATTTCTATATTATAATGCACAATCTCTCAAAAAAAGATTGTGCATTATTCTTTTTCCGTGAACATTCTCCTTACATGTACCTGCTACGGTTGGGACGGAGAGCTTGTGAAAGTTCCTCCACCTTTTTTCCACAAAGAAAAGAGCGGCTTCCATTCCTGCAATATTCATATCAGAGTAACCCAAACAACCGGACAAAGAACAAATTTACATCCACTTTTCTCCATACAAAGGGAATAACATTAAACATATTTGTGTAATTTCGCCCGGTAATAAAACTACAAACCAATACGCGCTATGATATTTAACCGGACTGAAAAGGAAGAAAAAGCCTATCTCATGGATATTATTGCTTTATTAGCTGCCAATATCGAACAGATGGATAAGGCCATTGAAGATAAATCCAAAGACGTAATGGAGCACAAACTCTACTTGTGGGAAAATCTGTCCGAACTGGACCGAGCCGAGAAAAGTGCGGTCCGGCAGATAGTCACCCAACAAGTAGCAGCCAGCGAGTCCTTGGCCGAGAAAAAGAAACGTTATCGCAAAATGATGGCCATCCCCTATTTCGGTCGCATCGACTTTTCAAGAAAAAGGGCAACCCGAAGTCCTGCCATTATATATAGGTATACACTCATTTTTCAATCCTCCCACCAATGAAAATCTGATACACGACTGGCGTGCCCCCATCTCCAGCATGTTCTATGATTATGAATTAGGAGAAGCACATTTCGACGCCCCCTCGGGAGAAGTGAAAGGTAACATCCGTCTGAAACGCCAGTATCGCATACCGTGACGGAAAAATGGAATTCATGACTGGAAAGTTCACTGAATATTCAAGATGACATCCTTCAGAAGGAATTGAGTGGAAACTCCGATGACCGGATGAAGAATATAGTCGCCACCATCCAACGGGAACAGAATAAAATTATCCGTAATGATACATCGAACACCCTGATTATCCAGGGAGTAGCCGGTTCAGGAAAAACATCCATCGCCTTGCACCGCGTAGCCTATCTGCTATATCGGCACAAAGGGGAAATCACGTCCAATGATATCCTGATCATTTCCCCCAATAAAGTATTTGCCGATTACATCTCGAACGTACTTCCCGAATTGGGAGAAGAAAAAATTGAAGAATGCGGCTTTGAGGAATTAATGCTCAAAATACTGGACAACAAATATAAAATACAAACCTTCTTTGACCAGGTGGCCGAAATACTGGACAAAGAGGAAGAAGATTTTATAGAACGTATCCGATTCAAATCCACCACCGAGTTTATCCAGCAGATGGATAAATACATTCTATATTTGGAACAAAACGCATTTCGGCCAACCGACCTGAAAGCAGGGCGTATCCCTATCCCTGCCGAGTACCTGAAAGAACGTTTCGCGGCATGGCACCGCCTGCCCATGCGCAGCCGTTTCCAACCAATGGCAGAAGAAATTGCCCGCGAACTGACTTTCACCTATCACCAAGAGCCGATGGGAAAAATACAGATACGGCAGTTGGGTAATGAACTGAAAAAGATGTTCAACAATAAAGACCTCGACTTGTACAAGGGATTTTATGACTGGCTGGGAAAACCGGAAATGTTCAAGCAGGGTAAAAACCGGAAATTGGAATATGCGGATGTAGCTCCATTACTTTATTTGAAACTGGCCCTGGAAGATAATAAAACCATGTATGGCATCAAGCATCTGCTGGTAGACGAAATGCAGGACTATACTCCGATACAATACAAAGTTCTGGCTAAATTATTCCCTTGCCGGAAAACAATATTGGGAGATGCAAAGCAATCAGTAAATCCATACAGTTCCACCACCTGCGAACAGATCCAACGTGTACTGGTCGGCTCGGAAGTGATGAAGCTTTGTAAAAGTTATCGCTCCACGTATGAAATCACAGAGTTTGCCCAACGTATTGCCAAGAACGAGGAACTGGAAGCTATAGAGCGTCATGGAGAGGAACCGGCAGTCGCCTTGCTGCCTACTGAAAAGAAAGAGATAGAATGGATAGAAAACCTCATCACCTCTTTCCTGAAAGGAGCTGATGTATCCATGGGTATAATATGCAAAACCGTAAAACAAGCGGACAAGTTGTATGCAGCCATCAATCATTTGTCTGATAAGATCTGTTTGCTGACAGAAGAAAGTGTAGCTTTTGTCAATGGGGTGGTCATTACTACAGCCCACATGGCAAAAGGGCTGGAGTTTGACGAAGTGATTGTTCCATTTGTAACTGATAAAAACTATAGAACAGAGATAGACCGCAGCATGTTATATGTAGCCTGCACCCGTGCCATGCATAAACTTTATATTTCCGCATCGGGTAATATAAGTACATTTCTATCATAAGCATTGACAAAACATCATCCATTG
>ENA-OQCU01000424-OQCU01000424.1-human-gut-metagenome-genome-assembly--contig:-NODE-424-length-19666-cov-2.760070_pt1 | contig 19666 bp, 15 predicted proteins | sample MGYA00242504_ERZ504590 | MGnify/ENA primary metagenome ERZ504590 (study PRJEB26092, sample SAMD00036318) | human gut metagenome | host: Homo sapiens | study: EMG produced TPA metagenomics assembly of... | reverse complement strand
TGCGCCACACGCTGGCACCGGGCGTGACCATTGGCAGGCACACGCATGAGCACGAGATGGAAAGCATGGTCATCGTCTCCGGCCGCGCTGTCCACATCATCAACGGTGAGGAGCAGATCTTGGAGAATTGGCGATCCACTGCGAGACATCGACCTCGACGGTCCGCTTGTCGATGGTCGCGGCGGACGGTACGCGGTAGTCATAGGCGGTGGGCGGCTCGATGGTCGCATTCGGGTCGACGTTGACCGTCAACGTCGCGGTGTCGCTCAAGCCGGCCTTATCGGCGACCGTGTGCATGATGTAGAACGTTCCCGCCTGGTCGGGCGTGGTGAACGAGATCATGTTGTCCTTCACGCTCGCCCCGGAGATACCCTGTGACTCCAGTTTCTTCGAAACGGTCAGATCGGTGTTGTCCCCGGAAATGTCGTTGAGCGTCACCGGCACCGTGGCCGCCGTGTGCGGGCGCAGCGTGATCTCGTCGTCCCGCGCGTACACGCCGGAGTCGGACGCGCCCTGGAACACGCCCACCCTGACCTGTGCCTGTGCGCGCTGGCCGGTCCAATCCTCCACCGCGTAGGAGAACGTGTCGGTGCCCGACGAGTCCTCGTACGCCTCGTAGATCATGTAGTTCGCGCCGACCTCGGTGATGCGTCCCAGTTGCGGGGCCTTGTTGCCCAGGCCGAGCAGCTGGTCGTCGTCGCCGTCCACGTCGATGCCGGTCAGTGTGATCGGTATGCGCACTTTCTGACCCGCGGCCACCTGCGCCTCGACGTCCTGCGGAGTGGGGGCGGCCTTGTTCTTGGCGTCCTTCTGATGCACGGTGATGGTGATTGTGCCGGAGGCCGAGTTGCCGAGATTGTCCTTGACGGTGTAGGTCACCGGGAACACGCCCGTCTGTTTGGAAGCCTGATAACGCACGGTGTCGCCGGAAACGAACACCAGTCCCTTGAACGTGTCCTTGTCGTACTGCAGCTTCTGCTGCAGCGTCACCGTGGTGCCGTCGGAATGCGAGACATGGTCGAGCACGTTCACCGACACGATGCCGTCGGTGCGCACCTGCGTGTTGACGTTCGACGCCTTGGGCGCGGAGTTGCCGGCGGTCAGTGCCGGCGGCTGCAGCACTATCGTGCCGGTGGATGAGCCGGCCGCGTTGGCGACGGTGTACGTGATCTCCACGGGCTTGGTCGGCACCTGCCGTGCGGTCAGATACACGCGCTTGTGGCTCACCAGGCCGGTCTTGATGCCCAGCGACGGGTCGGCATCGACCGACGTGACCGACAGCACGCCGCCCATCGGATCCACGTCGTTGGCGAGCGGTTCGACGATGGCGGTGTTGTTCGAACCGAGCAGCGCCACATCGTTGGCCGCGACTGGCTTGGCGGATTTGCCCGCGGCCGGCTGCACCTCAAGACGTGCGAGGCCGGTGGACGGGATGGAGCCTTGGGTGACGGTGTAAGGCACGTAATACGTGCCCGTGGCAGTGGCCTTGAATGTGAAGGACAGGTCCGCCGCGTTCATGGTCGCGCTGGTTTTTCGCGGGGCGGTTCCACGGTGGACAGCTGCGCGGGCTGCGCCGATGTGCCATGCACGTACGGCTTGAGGTTGACCGTGGTCTCGGTGTTCGGTGTGGTCTGCTTGACCACGGCGTCGATGGTCGCCGGCAGCGTGTTTGCCGGGCGGATGGAGAAGTACACGAGTCCGGTGCCGGTGTTCTGCCCGTCGGAGACGGTGACCTGCACGCCCACTCGCCCCGAGGTGGCGGAACCGGTGTTGAACACGAGCTGCCCGTCTGCGCGGGTGGAGACGACGACCTGGTCGCTGTTCTGCGGGACCGCCGACACCAATGTCATCGGATCGCCGTCGGGATCCTGGAAACTGCCGAGTGCGTTCGTCGTGTACGTGGCACCCTGCTCCACGTCGTATTCGGGCGGCGTGTCGGCCTGCTTGGGAGCGTGGTTGGCGGACGAGCCGGTCAGCGTGACCGTCACCTTGGCCGTCGAGGTCTGGCCGCGCCCGTCGCTGATGTCATAGGTGAACGTCACCGTGCCGGCCGAGGCCGCCGAGGCGTCCAGCTGCAGGTACCGGCCGTCGTACACCGGCGATACGGTCATATCGCCGCCCGCCGGGGCCCCGACTTTGGTGATCTGCAGCACGGAGCAGTCTGTCTGCTCGTCGTTGCGCAGCACGTCGAGGATCTGTTGTCCGCCCGCGCGGGCGCCGATCTCGTCGTCCTGCGCCTTGATCTGCCCGGATTGCGCGGAACAGGTCTTGTTGAAGTTGCGCTGGTTGTTGGCGGACTGGTCGTTCTGCTTCTGCTGGGAGGTCTGCTCGGTCTGGATGGTGTTCCACTGTATCTTGATGACCTTGGTGGAGTCCGAAGGGTTCCACACGTTGCCGTCGACCACGTCGTTGAGTACGGTCAGGCGGTGGTTGGTGCGGAACACCAAATCCGACGTGGCGCTGACCGATTGCAGCGAGCCGAATTCCGGGTTGCTGACGTTCGGCGAGCATACACGCACGTAATTGTTCGCGCTTTGCGCCCACGCGGCCGACACGCAGCCGTCGGTGGAGACCGGTTTGGCTGCGTCTCCGGCACCGCCGGAGACGAGCGTGTTGACTTTCTTCTCTCCCTTGCCCAGTTCGACCAGGTACAGGCCGTTCTTGCCGGCGGCCGCGACCCAGGACTCCTGACGGCCGTCCGTGTCGGGGTACTGCAGCGTCAACGGGCTGTTGGCGCCGGTGTCGGCGCTGCCCTTGTGCCAGTACAGTCTGCCCTCGGATGTGACGACCGCGGTGCCGTCCACCACGGTGAAATCGTCGGCGGATACGGTCTTCCCTTCGGTGAGGGAGCCACCCTGCACAGCCTTGCCTGTCGGATCCTGCACCGTGAGCACGGTACCGTCGGAGGGCCGGTATCCGTACACGGTGCCGTCATGGGTGACCGCGATCTTGCCTCCGGTGCCCAGCCGCATGGACGGGTCGCTGGTGGCGGGGTTGACGGAGTCGAGGTCGGAGCTGCGGCCGACCCACACGTTGCCGTTTTTCGTGTTCAGGAAGGCGATGGTGCCGCCGCCGGTCACCGCGGTCGTGTCTCCCTTGGTCTCCGTCCTGCCGGTGGTACCCAGCGTGGCGGAGGAGATGCCGGTGGCCTTCGCGCCTTCGGTGAGCACCGTGTCGCTGTCGTGCTGGACGATGTCGAAACGGGCTGCAGACGAGGCCACCGCCGAATCCGGTTCCTTGAGCTTGACGTTGAAGCGGGCCGCCTTGCGGTTCTTGAGCGAGGTGACCCAAACGGTGCCGTCGTCGAGATGCACGTGTTGGCGGGTGATGGAGCTCACCCAGATGGCGCCGGCGATGATGCCGATCAGCATGACGAGCGCGATGACGGGCATCGCCCAACGGTGCGCGTCAGGCGAGACCAGGCGGCGCATGGAGGAGCGGAACGCCCGCTCGCGTTGGCGCTGGTTAGGCTGCTTGCTCATGGCATCCTCTTCTCTCTCGTTTGCTCGCTTCTCGTGCGATGCCGTGCCGCATGGTGCAGTCCTTCATATAGTGCGTTCCTATTGCCTCACCGCGCATGCGATGGCCGGATTCTGGGACATCTGCTTGTCGCTGCGCACGATCTTCACTTCGATGCAGGTTTGTTTGTCGGTCACGTCATGCAGCTCGACTTTGCGGTCGGCCACGATGTTGGTGCTGGTACTGGGGACGGAAGTGGCAGAATTGCCCTGTACCGGCGACCATGCGTACATGTCGCCGTCCTTGGGCTGCGGGTTCGTCCAGGTGAACGTGACGGTGGTGCCGTCGTAGGTTCCGTTCAGGTTTTCGGGCGTCGGCACCACTTCGGCTCCCGTGATGTCGGCGGGATTGCCGTCCGTTCCGTTGGAGTCGCCGGTGGCGCCCGGCGTGGAGACCGATGTGCGGTTGCGCGTCGCGGCGTCATCCATGTGCGGCATTACGACGAAGACGAACGTCAGGACGACCGCCGTCAGCGCAGCCACGACCACGGCCGTGATGGCCAGCGGCTTCTTCCACGCACCGGTGGGAGCGTCCATTCGCTTCACGTTCGCGGGGCCGGGCGCGACGCGGCGCTTGCCGGTCATGCTGCTGGGATATTCGGGGACGCCTTCCACGGTGACGGGCGTGGCATGGCCGTAGTAGGCCTGTTGCACCTGCTGCATCGCGCGGGCGAATTCCAGCGCCGTGCCGTAACGGTTGTCCGGGTTCTTGTCGAGCCCCTTGGCGAGCACACGTTCGACGTCCGCGGGCACATCAGGGCGGCCGATTGGCGGCAGGCGGCGACTGACGATGACCTGCGCGAGTTCCTGCTGCGTATGCGCCTGATAACCGTGCTCATACGGCGAACGGCCGGTCAGTGTGGCGTACAGGGTCGCCGCCAAGGAGTAGATGTCGGCGGCTTCGGTGCCGCCGCTGCGTCCGGTCAGCACTTCCGGCGCGGCCCATGGCACGGAGAAACCGGTCTGGGTTCCCGCCTGATACACGTTCGTGGAGATGCCGAAATCGGCGAGCACCGGCAGTCCCTGCGGGGTGATGAGGATGTTCGCGGGCTTGATGTCGCGGTGCAGGATGCCTTTGCAGTGCGCGGTGAACAGGGCGCTGCAAAGTTTGATGCCCAGGTCGAGCATCTGGTCGGCGGTGAGTGGTCGCTTGCGGATCAGCTCCTTATAGGAGCCGCCGGGCGCGTATTCCAGCACGATGTAGCCAAATCCGGTGCTGGTCACGCCGGCGTCGTGGATGGAAAGGATGTAGGGGTGCGCGGAAAGCTCCGCCATGTAGTTCGCCTCATTGCGGAATCGGGCGGCTGCGCGGGGGTCTGGCGCCGCACGAGGGCGCGCGCCTTGAGCGGGGTGTCGAACCCGGCCACGGTGCTCACCACGTAGCCCTCCATCGCCTCGGCGGCGGGGTCGAACTTGGCCAACCACTCGGAAGCCCTGGCGAAGCGGGCCAGCGTGTCGTCGAGGTGCGGGTCGCGATACGAGTAGAAGCGCAGATTGCCGGTGCGCGCCGTCTGGAAGCCCGCCCCGTACGCGCCGCCCTTCACGCGCACCTCGTTCCACAGGTAGTCGTAGGAAAGCGCCCGCGCGGCCACCTGCCAGGCGCCCGTGTAGCCCGCGTCGAAGGCGCGGCGGTCGAAGCCCTGGGCCGCATAGCACACGTCGGTGGGCACGATGAACGCCTCGTTGAGCGCCACGGGGTCGGGCGCGATCAAGCGCACGCCGTCTTCGGGGCGCGTGCGGCCGAGCGCGGCGCCTGCGGCCAGGAAGCGTTCGTAGTCGTCGTCCGTGCCGGTGAAGCTCAGCGTCAGAGCGTCGTCGGCGAACAGCGCGCGGCGAGGTCGGCCAGGCGCGCGGACACCTCTTCGGCGCGCTCGTCGAACGAGGCCAGCAGCGTGCTTGAGGAAGCGGCTAGAACCCGACGCCGCCCAGCTGCTCGCGCACCAGCGCCGGCCGGCAGGTAGTACGAAGCCAGGTGCGCCATAGCCGCTGGCATGCCCGCGTTCGCGAAGCCCTGCTCCATGCCGATGCGGCGCCTGCTGCAGCACGTCCTTGATCTTGCCCGTGTCGGAGAAGTCGGTCTCCAGCATGATCTCGCGGGGCAGCTCGGCCAGCTCGCGGACGTTCTCGGTCAGAGCGCTCGCGCTGACGACGAACTTCGGAGCCAGGGCAGCGGGGTCGGTCTCGCTCTCGTAGATCTCGGCGAAGAACGTGAGGTTACCCAGCTTGCCGTTGACGAGCGTGTCCAGCTCGGAGGCGGTATGTCGTGCGGTTCCCAGCTTGCCCAGCACGAGGCCCAGAACGGCCACGTAAGGAAGTTCGTCGAACGCGACGCGGTCGAGGTCGAAGTAGCGGTAGGCGTAGGCGATGCCGCGCGTGGGAACGTCGTGGCGCAGCGTAGGAACAGACGCGTCTTCTACCGGGCCGTACGCGGGCTCCTCGGGAGCGTCCTTTATGTCGGCTACCGACAGGCGCGGCAGCACGGCCAAAGCTTCGGGCGAGTCGGGCTCCTCCTGCAAGCGGCGCAGCGCGGCCTCCTCGTCGGCCACGCGAACGTAGTCCTCGGGAGTCATGGCGGCTTCGACGGCGGCCAGGCGCTCCTCCTCGTAGGCGTCCTCGTCGCCGTCGACCGGCACGATCTCCACCTCGGCCATATGGTCGCTGTCCAGGAACACCTCGCGGATCAGCCGCTCGAAATACCCCTCGTCCAGCGCTTTGCGCAGAAACGCGAAGTCGTCCTCGTACTTGAGGTAGGACGTGGCCGCATCGTCGTCGTACAGCCAACCCGCCAGCGAGCTCATCGCCAGCGCCACGCCGTCGGGCATGCCGTACTCGCGCTCGCGCATGACGAACTCGGCGCGCGACAGCGACGCCTCCACGAGCGTGCGGTCGAGCCCTCCGTCGGCCAGCTTGCGCAGAGTTTCCTCCACGACCGGGCGGAAACGCTCGGCACCGCCTTCCTCCAGTCCGCGCAGCTGGATGACCGCGAACGGCTGCAGCAGCGAGTCGGCGAAGAACGCCGTAGCGTCGGCCGCCAGCCCCGCGTCCAGCAGGGCGCGCTTGAGCGGCGCCTCGTTCGAGCCTGCGATGGCGTCGATGAGGATGTCCACGGCCGTCATGCGCGTGCGCTCGCACGCGTTGCCGATGACGTAGCCCAGCCCGGCGCACGCGTTCTCGGGCGCGGTAGCCATGTTCCTCTTCACGCCCAGCGCGCGTACGGCGCCTGCTCGCGCAGCTCGTGGGGGCCGAGAGGCGCGCCCTCGGCGCCGATGCCCGTCGCGGCCGCCTGCTCGTCGGCGACGGGGGACAGGTAGCGTTCGTCGAGGAAGGCCAGCATGCCGTCCAGGTCGAGATCGCCGTACAACGTGAGGTAGCTGTTGTCCAGGCGGTAGTGGCGGCGGTGCTCCTCCAGGAACTGCTCGTAGGTGAGGTCGGGGATGGCGCGCGGCGTGCCGCCCGACTCGAAGCGGTAGGCCGTGTCGGGGAACAGCGCCGCCTGCAGCTCGTCGTACAGCACCGAATTCGGATCGGACAGCGCGCCCTTCATCTCGTTGTACACCACGCCGTTCAGCACGAGGCGCGCAGACCCGTCGGCGGTTTCCGTGGCGGCCACGGCGTCGCCTGCCACGGAGTCGCCCGCTTCGGCTTCCGTGTCGCCGCCCAGCTCGTAGTGCCAGCCCTCCTGTTCGAAGATGGCGCGTTTACGGTAGATGGCCGGGTGCAGCACCGCGTCGAGGTACACGTCGGCGAGGTTCAGCAAGTCCTGGTCGTTCGTGCTGGCCACCGGATACATCGTCTTGTCGGGGAAGGTCATGGCGTTCAGGAACGTCTGCATCGAGCTTTTCAGCAGGTCGACGAACGGCTCCTTGACGGGAAACTTGTCCGAGCCGCACAGCACCGAGTGCTCCAGGATGTGGAAGACGCCCGTGTCGTCGGCGGGCGGCGTCTTGAACGCGATGGAGAACGCCTTGTTGTTGTCGTCGTTTCGCAGGTACAGCAGCTGCGCGCCGCTCTTGTCGTGGTCGAGCACGTACGCCGTGCCGTCGATCTCGGGAAGTTCTTCGCGCGTGCGCACGGTGAATCCGTGCAGCTTCTGCTCGGGAGCAAGGTCCATGCAATGCCGCCTTTCCGGATGAGCTCGATACCGATAATCGGCCGTCGAGCGCGAGTTCGTGTGTCGACGTCTATGATAGCGCGAACAGGTCGCATCGTCGTCAGGGTTCGCTGACGATCCGGAGAATCGTTGCACACCGGTTAAGCCCAAGGCGCTCATGCGGGGCGAGAGGCCCGCCCAAGCAGGCAGGCCTCTCGAAGGGGAGGGGCGATTGTCCGATGCCGCTAGGCTGCGGAGGCCTCCGCAGCGGCGCTTCGACCCGCGATGCGACCGAGCGTCATCGCGCTGAGCACCGTGGCTCCGGCGGCGCAGTTCCACTCGCATACCACGCCGGCGGCGTACAGGCCGGGGATCGGTTCGGTCAGCGAGCCGCTGGAAGCCAAGGCGAGCCTGAGGGCCTGAGCCTGCTCGTTCGTCTTGAAGCCGCCGACGGTGACCGAGGTGCTCACGGCGATAGGAGCTGCGTAGAAGGGGCCGGTCATGGGCACCATCTTGTCGGCGGGAGTTCCGCAGTCCTCGTCCTTGCCCGCTTCGCAGAAGCCGTTATAGCGCTCGACGGTGGCCTTCGCCTTCGCGCCGTCGAGGCCCACCATGCCGGCGACTTCCTCTACGGTGTCGGCGGTGGCCCATTTCAGCGGGTACGTAGCCTGCATGGCGTCCAGCTCGGGCGTGGTTCCCAGCAACGCGATGACCGGCGATCCCTGCTCGTTCTGCTTGCGCACGATGGCGCGGTGCCCGTTGGGGTTTTCGTAGGGGGTCGATTCGTCGAAGAAGCGCTGGCCTTCGGCATCGAGCCAGAGCCCCGGCAGGCGCATCCCGTAGTTGATGTTGACGATGCTGCCCGATTCAAGGCCTGCCAACGAGCTCATCAGCGGCATGTCCGAGACGCGCGTGGTGTAGGCGCCCAGCTCCATGGCCATGACCAGGCCGTCGCCCGTGGCTCCGGGGTTCGAGCCCGGCAGCAGGTTGGCGCATTCGGCGTTCATCTGGCCGATCATGGCCGTGCTTCCGGCGAAGCTGCCCGTTGCCATGACCACGCCTTTGTTCGCCTTGATGCGCACGGGGTTCTTCTTCTGAACCGCCTCCACGCCGATGACGCGTCCGTCGGCGTCGGCGACCAGCTTCGTTGCCGAGGTGTCGGTGAGCGTGCCCACGCCGGCTTTTTCGGCCGTCTCGGCGAGCACGCGCACCATCTCGGCGCCCTTGCCGTCGACATGGTGGATGACCGGCAGTTCGGTGTACCCGAACAGCGGCCCTACTTCCTTCAGGAAAGGCACGCCCATCTCCTGCAGCCAATCGATCGTCTCTCCGCTCTTGTCGGCCAGCACGCGCGCGATGGCGGGATCCTTCGGTCCGTACCATTCGGGATGACGCGTGAACCAGCGGTACACGTCGTCGGCGTCGGCGTCGATGCCCTGCTCTTTCGCCAGTTTGGTGCCCCAGCCGCCCAAGATGCCGTCGCTCAGCGCGGAGTCGCCTCCGACGGCGCTGGCCTTCTCGAGCAGCAGCACGCTCGCACCCGCGTTCGCGGCTTCGATGGCGGCCGCGAGTCCGGCCCCGCCTGCTCCCACCACCACGACATCGGCTTCCTGATCCCACTCCTGCGAATCGCTCGAGGACGTCGGTGCGCTGCATCCGGCCAAGAACGAGGACGCCGCAACGCCCATAGTGCCGGCGAGCGCCGCTCCTACGAATCCCCTTCGCGTCATGCGCTTTCCATCGCTCATGATCCCACTCCCTTTCATGATGTTGTCGATTGTTCCTCCCTTTCGGCTTGCGCCTGGCGAAAAGGGTACGCGGCCATCGATTTAACTGTCAATATCTGGAAAATTGATAGTTATCTGAGGCCTTCCCGAAGTGCGAAAAGCGGGGAAGCCCCGAAAAAATACCAGTTCAAACCTCTTGCCACCGTTGTCCGTTCCCTTGTTGGCATTCGAACGAGAAGCACGTATCATGAACTATCAAAATCTATCAAATCGAGGAGGGGCGATCTGGTGGAGACGAAGACGGCCGCCATGTCCGATGCGACGGTGCGGCAGATGATCTCGCTTTTGAAGGATCCGGTGTTCTGCGGCCTGCGCGTGTTGGCGGACGAGCGTCCGCTGACGCGCGAAGAGTTCGAAATGCTCGCCATGCCGGAGGGCGTCTCGCGCGAGCAGGCGTGGGACATCCTCAACGCGCTGCGGCGCCAGACGGCCGTCGAACTGCCGTTTCGCGATGGGGAAGGGCGGCGCGGTTGGTACTATCCCACGCGCTCGATCGTGGCGAATCTCGACGATATCGACAAGCGCTGCCATGCAGGGTCGTGGCTCGATTTGGCCGTGCGTTCGCGCAACGCCACGTACTTTCTGGTAGAGGCGCACGTGGACGAGGCCGTTGCGACGCTGAAAGAGGACGGTTTGTCCATCGGTTACGAGAAGACGCGCGAGGTACTGCTTTCCGAGCGCGACCCGGAAACCTCGGAAGAGCGCCTCCTTTTGAACTGGCATCGAACCGCCTGGCATCTTGAGGAGCTTGCCGGAAGGCCTTGCACGCCCGAGATCGTCCTCGAGGTGTACGAACGGGTTTCGCGCGGCGTGGAGCGCCAGGTCACCCGTTCGTCGCGACAGGGTTCCCGCTTGTGGAAGCGCAAGCCGCTCGATCGCTCTGCGGCGCTCGCGCTCGTGTCGAAGATCATCGAGGAGAACAGCGAAACGTATGCCGAGCATCCGCTGTTGCTGGCCTTGGGCGTCCGCCACCTGTTCATGAGCGTGCACCCGCTGCCGGATTGGAACGGCGCCGTGTGCTCGCTCATGATGAAGCTGTTGTTCAGGAAGACGGAACGGCCCGTGTTGGCGTACGTGCCCATCGTGAAGCCTATAGGCGCCTGGGAAAGCGGCATCCTTCGCCCGCCCGCCGTCATGTCGCTGGTGAAAGACGCCGCCGTCCTCGTTGACGGCGAGGTCGACTACACCATCCACATCGACGTGGCGACGGGTTTGGTGCGCAAGAAGCTGGACGAGGTCGAAGCGGAGCTCAAACGCATGCTCAAACGTGATGAGGCGTTCGTGCGCGCGCTGCGAAACGACGTAGACGCCAATCATAGGCAGCGCTCCGTGCTGCAGATGGCCCTCAGCAATCCTGAGGCGGTGTTTCGCATCGAGTCGCATCAGAAAACCCACAAGGTCGCTTACGCCACGGCGCGTGCCGACCTGTACGGTCTCGTCGACCTTGGGTTTTTGAAGTGCGTCCGCACGAAGCGCGCCTTTGAGTTCCCCGTGACCCCCGGCCTTCGCCAGCTGTTGACGCGCTCTTGACGTGCTTTCGCAAAGAAAGCGCCCGGTCATGAAAAAGCCTCCCATTTCTCATGTCCGAGAAATGGGAGGCGGTTCGATCGCGCGGGGGCGGCGAGGTTCTCGTTGTCAGATCACGGCCGTTCCGGGGCCGCCTTTGTCGTAGCGGTGGCAGGCCACGCAATGATCGGGCTTCACCTCGACCAAAGGAGGCATGACCTCGTCGCAGCCGTTCACTTTCGCGAAGCAGCGGCTGGCGAAGCGGCAGCCCGGCGGCGGGTCGATGGGCGAGGGCACGTCGCCTTCCAGGATGATGCGCTCCTTCTTGGCGGCGGGGTCGACCGACGGGATGGCCGACAGCAGCGCCTGCGTGTACGGCGACAGCGGGTCGGCGTACAGCGCGTCTTGGGGGCGATCTCCATCATCTTGCCCAGATACATGACGCCTACACGGTCGGACACGTGCTTCACCACGTTCAGGCCGTGGGCGATGAACAGGTACGTCAGGCCGAACTGCTCTTTCAGCTCGTCCAGCAGGTTCAGCACCTGCGCTTGGATGGACACGTCCAATGCCGACACCGGCTCGTCGCACACGATGAGCTTCGGGTTCACGGCCAGGGCGCGCGCGATGCCCACGCGCTGGCGCTGGCCGCCCGAGAACTCGTGGGGGTAGCGGTTGCGCATGTAGTTCGCCAGGCCCACGCGCTCTAACAGCTCGTTCACGCGATCCTCCACCTGGTCTTTCGGCAGGATGTGTTCGTGATGATGGGCTCGGCGATGATGTCGCCGATGCGCATGCGCGGGTTGAGCGACGCGTAGGGATCCTGGAAGATCAGCTGGATATCTTTGCAGTACTGCTTGCGCTCGGCCGGCTTCATCGCCGTCAGCTCTTTGCCGTCGAAGACGATTTTGCCCGACGTGGGCTTCAGCAGGTTCACCAGCATCTTGCCTACGGTGGTTTTGCCGCAGCCCGATTCGCCCACCAGGCCGAACGCCTCTCCCTTGCGGATTTGGAAGCTCACGTCGTCCACGGCCTGCACGTAGGAGGTCGCCTTGCCGAAGAAGTTCGTGTCTGCGGCGAAACGCTTCGTGAGGTGCTGGACGTCGAGCAGGATGTCCTGCTCGACCGCGCCCGCTTGCGCGGACGCGGTCGCGTTGCTCGCGGTGTTCTCGCTCATCGGCTCGCCTCCTCTTCCTTCTCGATCTCCTCGATCTCCGCCTCGCGCAGATCTTCGGCAGCCAACAGCGCCTCGGCGGTCTCCACCTCGCGCGCCGCTTCGACGTCGGCCAGCGCCTCGGCCTCGGCTCGGGCGATGGCTTCCTCGCTCTTCACTTCGCCGTCGGCGCTCTCGTACAGGAAGCAGCGCACCTTATGGCCGTCGACGTCCACAAGCTCGGGCACCTTCGTGCGGCAGACGTCCATGCAGGAGTCGCAGCGGTCCGAGAAGTGGCAGCCCGGCGGCATCTCCAGCGGGTTCGGCACCATGCCCTTGATCATGTACAGGCGCTTCGAGTCGTCGTCCTCCAGGCGGGGGATGGACTTCAGCAGACCCAGCGTGTAGGGGTGCATCGGGTGGTCGAACAGCGTGCGGACCTCGGCTTCCTCCACCACCTGGCCGCAGTACATGACCACCACGCGGTCGGCCGTCTCCGACACCACGCCCAGATCGTGCGTGATCAGCAACACGGCCATGCCCGTGTCGTCGCGCAGGCGGCGCAGCAGATCGAGGATCTGCGCCTGGATGGTCACGTCGAGGGCCGTCGTCGGCTCGTCGGCTATGAGCAGCTTCGGGTTGCAGGCCAGCGCCATGGCGATCATCACGCGCTGGCGCATGCCGCCCGACATCTGGTGCGGGTAGTCGTTGATGCGTGCCTCGGGGCTGGGGATGCCCACCTTGCGCAACAGGTCGACGGCGCGGTCCTTCGCCTCGGCCTTCGACACTTTCTCGTGGGTGCGGATGGCCTCCACGATCTGGTTGCCCACGCGGTACACCGGGTTGAGCGAGGTCATGGGCTCCTGGAAGATCATCGCCATGTCGTTGCCGCGCAGTTCGCGGTACTGCTTCTCGGACAGGGTTGCGAGGTCCTTGCCCTCGAATTCCAGGGAGCCGCCGGGCCACGTGTCCCGGCTCGGCCAAAAGACCCATGATGGACAGGCTGGTCACGGACTTGCCGGAACCCGACTCGCCCACGATCGCCAGGATCTCGCCTTGGTCCACGTCGAAGCTCACGTCTTCGACGGCGCGGACGATGCCCTTCTTGACGGGGAACTCCGTTGAGAGGTTCTTCACCGAAAGAAGCACGGGATCACCTCTTCCTTGCTTTGGGGTCGAGACCGTCGCGCACGCCGTCGCCCAGGAGGTTGAACGCGAGCACGGTCAGCGTGATGGCCAGGCCGGGGAATATCATGAGCCAAGGCGCGCGGAACAGCTCGTTGCGTCCGCGGCCCAGCATGTCGCCCCATTCGGCGGCAGGCGGCTGCACGCCCAAGCCGAGGAAGCCGAGGGCGGCTGCGTCGAGGATGGCCGTGGAGATGCCCAGCGTGGCGCGGACGATGATGGACGGCAGCACGTTGGGAAGCACGTGCTTGAACACGATCTTGAAGTTGGAATCGCCGATGACGCGCGCGGCGGCCACGTAGTCGTTCTCCTTGATGGAGAGGATCTCCGAGCGCACGATGCGGGCGTACTCGGGAACGGCGACCAGGCCGATGGCCACGACCGCCTTCTCGATGCCGGGCCCGAGCGCCGCCATGATGGCGATGGCCAGAAGGATGGAGGGGATGGCCAGCATCATGTCCATGATGCGCATGATGACGGTGTCCCACTTGCCGCCCTTGTAGCCGGCGATGGAGCCCAGGATGACGCCCACGGTGAGCGAGATGGCCACGGCGGCCAGGCCCACGGTCAGCGTGATCTGCGTGCCCACGAGCACGCGGCAGAAGATGTCGCGGCCCTGGATGTCGGTGCCGAACCAGTGCTGCGCCGAGGGCCCCAGCAGCGATTCGCCGAGGTTCTGCGCGTACGGGTCGTAGGGCAGGATGCCGGGCGCCAGCTTCGTGACGATGGCGATGGCGGCCAGGATCAGGATGAAGATGCCGCTGACGAGCGACGCCTTGTTGGACACGATGCCCGCGAACACGTCTTTCCAGATGCTCTCGTGCTTCTCCTTGACCGGTTGGCCGTTCAGCAGCGCGGCATCGCCGGCCGGCTCCGTGGCGAGCAGCTTGTTCTTCGCCATGCGGATCACCCCTCTTCCTTCGCGCCGTACTTGATGCGGGGATCGAGGTAGGCGTACACGATGTCGACGACGAGGTTCATGATGACGAAGATGACCGCCACCAGAAGCACGATGCCCTGGACGACGGGGAAGTCGCTCTTCAGCACGCAGTCGACGGCGAACTTGCCGATGCCGGGCCATGCGAACACCGTCTCGGTGAGCAGCGCGCCGCCCAAGAGGCTTCCGAACTGCAGGCCGATGACCGTGGACACGGGCAGCATGGCGTTGCGCAGCGCGTGCTTGATGTTGACGGAGCCCTTCGACAGGCCTTTGGCGCGCGCGGTGCGGATGTAGTCGGCGTTCAGCGTCTCCAGCATGCTGGAGCGCGTCATGCGCGTGATGATGGCCATGGAGTACAGCGACAGCGCAACGTGGGCAGGATGAGGTGCACCAGCACGTCGGCGAGGCCGGCCCAGTTGCCCTGCATGATGGTGTCGAGAATGAAGAATCCGGTTCCTCCGACGGTTGCAGGAGGGGCGACACGCGGCCGCTCGACGGCAGCCAGTGCAGGATGCCCGAGAACAGCAGGATAAGCAGGATGCCCGACCAGAAGATGGGCATCGATACGCCGACGAGCGCGATGAGCATGCTCACGTTGTCGGCCGCCTTGTTCTTCTTCACTGCCGCCAGCACGCCCAAGGCCACGCCGACGATCGACGCCACGATGATGGCGCAGATGGCCAGCTCGGCGGTGGCGGGGAAACGCGCCGCGATCTCGGCCGTGACCGGCTGGTGGGTGTAGTACGACGTGCCCAGATTGCCTTGGAGCGCGCCGACGATGAAGTTGATGTACTGCAGCCAGATGGGATCGTCCAGCCCGTTGTCGGCGCGCCATGCCGCCATCGCCTCGGTCGTTGCGTGCTCGCCCAGAACCACCGGAGCCGGGTCCGGGGCCAACACGCGTGTGATGAGAAAGATGATGACTGTCACACCCAGCAAAACGGGAATCACCATGAGGATTCGTTTGAGGATGTATTTGAGCAACTGCTGCTCCTTTCTTTACCGGGATCCGTCCGGGCGGCGTGTCGGCGCCGAGCGAACAGGAATGAAGCCGGAGGCAGTGCCTTCGGCTTCGAGCGCGCGTCCGGTTTCGCCCGAACGTGCAGTCGTGGATCGAAAAAGATCGCATGACAGTGTAGCGCACTTGCTCTCGTTTGACGGCAAGAACGCCATGCCGAGCGGTAATAGAACCCAAAAAAGGGGCCGCTCGACGCCGAGCGGCCCCGTCCGCGCGAAGCGAGAGGCTTACGCTTCCTTGGACACGCCCTTGAAGAAGGCGACGCCCGTCGGATGGTAGTAGAAGTCCTTGACCTTCGGGTTGATGCCCAGCAGGTTCTTGGAGTGGGAGATCAGCACCCACGGCTGCTTCTCGGCAACCATCTCCTCGCACTTGAGGTAGATGGCGTCGCGTTCATCGCCGTCGGGCGTGTCGACGCCCTGAGCGATGAGGGCCTTGTACTCGTCGTCCTGGAAGTGCGCCACGTTCATGGACCAGTTCGTGTCGGCCAAGAGGTTCATGAAGTTGTCCGGATCGCCGTTGTCGCCCGTCCAGCCGTAGAAGCAGATGTCGTAGGGATCGGTCTGCACCTTGGTCTTGTAGGTGGTCCAGTCGTACTCGGTGATGCTCACGTCGACGCCTACCTCGGACAGGTAGCCTTGGATCATGTTGGCCAGCTGGCTGCCGCCCTTCTGGTTGTAGGGGCGCGCGGTGGTGTACGTGATGCACTGCAGCGAGGTGATGCCCTTGTCGGCCAGGGTCTTCTTGGCGGCCTCGGGGTCGTACGCCGTCTGCTTGACGTCCTTGGCGTACGGAGCCATCCAGGTGGGCATGACCGAGTTGGCAACGGTGGCGTAATCGCCGTAGATGGCCTGCACCATCTCTTCGACGTTGATGGCCTGGGCGACGGCCTTGCGCACTTCCTGATCGGTGCACTGGCCGGTCTCGGTGTTGAACGCCATGTAGTTGATGGTCATGCCGTCCTCGGAGAACAGCTCGAAGCCGTTGCTGGTCACCTGGTCGGCCGACGAGGGGTCGACGCTCGAGATGATGTCGCACTCGCCGTTCATGAGCGAGGTCAGGCGCGTGTTGCCCTCGGCGATGATCTTGAACACGAGGTTCTTGACCTTCGGGGCTTCTCCCCAGTACTCGTCGTTAGCCACGAGGGTGACCGAAGCGCCCTTCGTCCAGTCGACGAACTTGTAGGGACCCGTGCCCTTGGGCTCGGCGATGGGCTGGCCGGGGGTGGCGGCATCGATTGCCGCAGGGGACACGATGGGGGAGGCCAGCGCCATGGCCAGGTTCTTCAGGAACGGGGTGGACGCGGCGCGCAGGGTGATCTTCACGGTGGTGGGATCGACGGCCTCGACGGTTTCGACGCCGTTGCCCGCCTCCTTCTCGCCGAACACGAACGACGCGTAGGGCATGTCGGAGTTGCGGTTGGGCTCGAGCTGGCGCTCGATGGACTTCTTCACGGCTTCCGCGTTGAACTCGGCACCGTCGTGGAACTTGACGCCTTCGCGCAGCTTGATGGTGTACACCTTGCCGTCGTCCGAGATCTCGGGCAGATCGACTGCCAGGCACGGGGCGACCTTCGCATCCTTGGCGCCGTACTGGTACAGGCCCTCGTGGATGTTGCAGCTGACCACTGCGGACTCGCCGTCGTCGAAGTACGCCGGGTCGAGCGCGCGCGGATCGGCCGTAAGGCTGTACGTGATGGCGTCGGCCGCGCCGCCGCCCGTCGTGTCGCCGCCGCTCGCAGCCGGCGCGCTCGTGTCGCCGCCGCTGCAGCCCGCCATGCTCACCAGGCCGAAACCTGCGGCAGACACGCCGAGCAGCTCGACGAACTGGCGTCTGCTGAACGTGTTCTTGCTTTCTTCCATTTGTCGTTCTCCTTCCCTCGCACCCCGCGTCGAACGGGGCCCTCCAGCGAGTCGTGCGACTTTGCTGACGCTTTCGCGCATGCTAGCAAAAAAGCGTATCAACATACTCTAGTGCAATAAAGCACTGTGCACCAGGTAATTTACCCCATGGAAACAAATATCGGCCGTCTGCGGCGCGAAAACCGCCCAAAGGCGCCTGCGGCAGCGCAACAGGCGGGCGCGAGCGGCACGATTATCGGCGCATTCGGGCCAAAATCGCGCTTACATTTCTCGACGCGGCGCGCTATACTGGCGGGCGTACCCGGAAACCGAGCATGAAAGGCTCCCCTTTGCAACCTGTCGCCAACATCGTTTGCGCTGCCAGCGTCCTCGCGACGCCGGGTCTCGGCGCATGGTGGTGGAGCAGAACGCATTAATCCCGGGTCCCCTGGCTTCTGTTCGCGCATACATACTTATCAGAAGAGCCCTCGGAGATCCGGGGGCTCTTTTCGTGCGAGCTGCACGAACCGAAGCCGACTGCGAACATCCGCGGCGGGCAAGCCGCGGGACCGACCGATTGGAAAGGAAACGACCATGACCGAACAAGCACCGCATCGTCTGTACCTGCGCGAAGACCAGATCCCGACGCAGTGGTACAACCTGCGGGCCGACATGCCGGAGAAGCCGGAGCCCATCCGGCTGCCGAACGGCCAGGTCGCGCGCCCCGAGGATCTGGCTTCCGTGTTCTGCGACGAGCTGGTTCGCCAGGAGCTGGACGACGACACGGCCTACGTCGACATCCCCGAACCGGTGTTGGAGATGTACCGCATCTACCGCCCGTCGCCCTTGTGCCGTGCGTACAACCTGGAGAAGGCCCTCGGCACGCCCGCCAAGATCTACTACAAGTTCGAAGGCAACAACACGTCCGGCTCGCACAAGCTGAACTCGGCCATCGCCCAGGCTTATTACGCGAAGGCCCAGGATCTCGACGGCATCACCACCGAGACGGGTGCGGGCCAGTGGGGCACGGCGCTCGCCGAGGCGTCGGCGCATTTCGGGCTCAATCTGGACGTGTTCATGGTGAAGTGCTCCTACGAGCAGAAGCCGTTCCGCCGCAACATCATGGAGACGTTCGATGCGCACGTGACGCCCTCGCCGTCCGATACCACCGAGATCGGCCGCAAGATGCTCGCCGAACATCCCGACTCCTCGGGCTCGCTGGGCACGGCCATCTCCGAGGCGGTAGAGCTGGCCATGCAGACACCGAACTGTAAATATACATTAGGTAGCGTATTAAACCACGTTATGCTGCATCAGACCGTTATCGGACTGGAAGCTGAGAAACAAATGGAAATGGCTGGCGAGTACCCCGATGTCGTTATCGGTTGTTTCGGTGGTGGTTCCAACTTCTCCGGTATCACATTCCCATTCCTGCGCCATAAACTAACGGAAGGTAAGGATATCCGGGTTATAGCGGCGGAACCGGCATCTTGCCCGAAACTTACAAGAGGGCAATTCCAATATGACTTCGGAGATGAGGCAGGCTATACCCCATTAATCCCGATGTTCACGTTGGGACATAATTTCTCTCCAGCGAATATCCATGCGGGAGGTTTGCGTTATCATGGCGCCGGCTCCATCGTCAGCCAGTTGATGAAAGACGAATTGATGAGCGCCGTGGATATCAAGCAATTGGATACCTTCAAGGCCGCTACCTTATTCGCACAAGCGGAAGGAATCATACCGGCCCCGGAATCATCCCACGCTATCGCCGCGGCTATCCATGAGGCAGAGCAAGCCAAAATCGAAGGTAAACCTCGTACGATCTTGTTCAACTTATCGGGCCACGGCTTGATCGATATGGCCGCTTACGACCAATATCTATCCGGCGATCTAACAAACTATGAGGTAACGGATGAGGAAGTAGCTAACAATTTGAAAGATTTGGAGAAAATCATCTGATAAAAACAAGAAAAGGGGCGATACCAAATCGCCCCTTTCCCTTATTTGTCTATGAAAGTCTTAATTTAAAGTATGTATTATGAGAAAATTTCTTCGTAATTAGTACTCGGGATAATCATGTTCTGGACATTTAAGCTAAAGTTTTTCTTCTTCTTATCCCACATACCGTAATTTGTCTTTATCTCTCCACTTTGATCATCATATTGATAAGTGATCTGATAGAATGGAACCCATTCGTCGTTTGTCCGATCCCAACGAAACGCTTTCTTCTCGGAAACCTTGCCGTTCTCGTTGTACTGGAACTCATATCTTACCTGTTTGTTCAACAGTCCGTTTTCCTGTAAGAATACCACTTTAGAGATAATCTTACCATTCTCCTCTTTTGTATCATATAGATAATCTTTAGGAGACGCTGCGCTTATCGCTAAACTACACATGAAAGTAAAAACTAGCGCAAGAATACTTTTACCCCAAACTGATGTCTTCATACTATTTTAATTTATAAGGTTACTATCATTTTGTACCGCGAAGTAAGGAAGTTTCCCAACAATCACCAAAAGTAAAGTGACAAATCGTTAGCGATATCACAATATTTAACACATTCAAGACCTTCATTCCCTTCGATTCCCCCATGTTTACTGACATATTGTAAACCAAATCGTAAGT